>Ga0209829_10001017_pt1 | contig 23742 bp, 21 predicted proteins | sample C_140205_EF_Meta_FD_187311 | JGI IMG/M metagenome (GOLD analysis project Ga0209829, IMG submission 187311) | Freshwater microbial communities from Lake Croche, Canada to study carbon cycling - C_140205_EF_MetaG (SPAdes) (version 2) | ecosystem: Environmental > Aquatic > Freshwater > Lake... | reverse complement strand
GACCTCAGTCCGCCCTACTGCCTGATCGTCTTACTTCGCGGGCGGCGCAGCCAAACGATCCCGCCCGCCCCCACGAGCAGCAGTGCGAGGGCGATGCCTTGCTGATGCGAGAGCCCGAGAAATCGTTCCGGCCGGCCGTCAATGCGCAGCGGATCGAGGGCAAGGCGCAGCGTTCCGTAGAGCAGGCCGTAGCTGCAAAACGCGGCGCCACGCGCGACGCGGTCGGCGGTGACGGCGAGCAACACGCGATAGGCGAGAAACGCGATCACGAGCAGGCCGGCGGATTCGTAGAGTTGCACGGGGTGCGGCGCGCGGCCGGCACAGCAGCCTTGCGAGTAACAGCCCACCCGGCCGATGGCGTGGCCCAGCGGCAGCGCGACGCCAAAATAATCTGCGCCACGCCAGAAGTTAAGTTTTCGCCACCACGCAAACGCGCCACCCGCGAGGCCCGCGCCGATCAGTCCACCGAAGAAGACGAAGCCTGAGCTGAAGTCGGCCCAGAAGCGCACTTCGCCGCTCGCGAAATGGTGCCAGCCCAGCACGACGAAGAGTGCTTTCGCGCCGATGACGGCACCGGCGACGATTAACCAGAGCGCGGCCCAGAATTCGTTTTCGGTGAGCCCCATCGCACGGTGATGGCGGCGCAACCAGGCGATGGCGGTAACGGCTCCGGCCGCGGCGAAGAAGCCGTACGGCGTCATGCGAGGGTAACGACCGCCGAGGGCGCGGCGGCGCCCGCGGCGGCGGACGAGCCTTCGCGATAAAATTCTTCGCGGAGTCCGAGCGCGTTGACGGCGCACATCGACGCGAGCTTACCGTTGATCGAGACCTTGAATGCACATACGTCGAGCCGCTCCTGGCCCTCGGGCGTGGCAGTTTCGGCCGCGCTCATGAAGTGGTGGCTGACGATCGCAAAGTAGTTTCCACGCAACGTGCCGGCACGGCGCCAGAGTTTCCATGCTTGCGGGAGGAGACGCGTGAGGGCGAAGCCGCCGTGGCGGACGAGCATCCAGACCACGCGGCGGAGGGCCTGCGCGCGGCCATCGAGGCGAAACGACATGCCGCCGACGCGGTCAAACAATTCCTGCAGTGCGCTGAGTTCGTCGGGCTGGTCACTCCGGTAGAAGGGAAACAGGCGCGGCCGATTGGGCTGTGGGTTTTTCACGGCGAGACCTTGCACGAAGCGCGAGCACGCCGGATGGCCGAGCGAGCCTTCGCCGCGGCGGATTGCGGGATCGCCAGTGCCCTCGGCGATTTTCTCCCAGAGTTCGTCGGGGTGGACGCCGCGCAGCGTGGGATCCGTGCGGCCGACGTCGGCGAGCGGTTGAAAGCTCATCATCTTGAACGCGTCGGCGTGCGCCAGCAGGCAGCGCACGATGCCGGGGACCTCGCCGAGGTTGTCGCGCGTGACGGTAACGGTGGACGCGGCTTCGAGTCGGCGACCGGTCGTTTTGCGGGCGGAGCGGATCAACGCGGCGAATTCGGCGCGCAACGGATCGAGGTCCGCCTCGGTGCGCGCGAGGGCGAAACGGTCGCGCCGGCCGCGTTGCGTGGTGTCGATGTGGATGCTGACTTCCGTGAGCCCACCCTCGACCATGAGGCGTTCGAGGAGGCCGGGCTTGCGGCGAAAGGTTTCGCCGTGGGTCATGAGCATCGGGACGAGCCCGAGCTCGCGCGCGTAGCAGATCAGCTCGATGAGTTCAGCTTCTGGGCGCAGGGAAACTTCGCCGTCGGTGAGTTGGACGTTGCCAGCGGGTCCAAGCCAAGTGCGGAGTTCGCGGAGCTGGGTCTTGATCTGCGCCAACGCGCGCGGTCGGGCGCGATTGGCCTCTTCACCGAGGTAACACCCGGCGCAGGCGAAGTCGCACTTGGGCATCGCGCCGATCGTGGCTCCGCAGCCTGCGTAGTGGCGGCCGAGATATTGCGTGGGGGTGCGGAGCGCTGCGGGCAGGCGCGCCCACGCCGCACTCAGCGCGGAGCGGGTCTCCGTGTCGTCCTGCCGGATCCGCGCCATGCGTAGTTTACTTCTTGGCCGGCGCAGCGGTGGGCGCAGAATTGTCCGGCTGCGAAGACGGCGTGAAGCACGCGGTGCCGAGCGCAAAAACGGCGGCGAAGCCGAGGAGCATGAGGATATTTTTCTTCATAGGAGTAAGCGAAAGCTCTGGGGTGGGATGGCCGGCGGGCCCGTTTATTCCCGACGCTTCGGCGGATTGGCGCGCTATCTCCCGCGCTGGGCGAGGAACGGTTCGAGCTCGGCGGCACCGAAGTCGGCCAGAATCTCACCGGACCAGTCCAAGACCGGCGCCTTGGTCTGGCCGGAGAGACGCTGCATCTCGGCAGCGGCCGCTGCGTCGGTGGTCACGATCTTTTCGGCGTAGGCAATGCCGCGGCAATCGAGCACCTCACGGGCTTCTTCGCACCAGGGGCAACCGATCTTGGTGTAGAAAACGGGACGAGATGAGGTCATGGCCGAAGATTTACTCAGAACGTGAGGATTTGAAAGCCGTCACGTTGCAATCCGAGCAGACTGGGCAAACCGGTCGTGCCGGGAACAGCATTGGTGGTGATGCGCGCTAGGCCTTGGTCATCGGCGCCGAAGACATCCGCGCAGCCGCACGAGACCCCGACGACCGTGTCGAGCACCTGTTGGTAGAGCGCGTGGGCGGGATGGCTGGCTTGGTTGAGCACGGCGGGCCAACGCGTGCCGGCGCCGGCGAAGATCAAGTGAACTGTCTCGCCGGCTTGCTTGAATTCGAGGGCGACGGCGAGCGCGTTGAAGACGCGGCCGAGGGCTTCCTCGGTGTTGGCCTTGGGATCGGAGATTCGATTGCGGCAGTTACTGGCTCGATGTCCTTTTGGCCCACGCTACCTTTACAACGGACCTTTCGGCACTGTTGTGGAGCTCGATTTTCGCACCTCTGCGACATACCAATCCATCGCAGACAAAAATTTCGTCATGGCGTCTTCGTTGGCCAAAATCAGGAGAGGAAAACTTGGTCTACCCTCAATCCTCTCTCTGGGCAGCGATACACCAGGGATCTCATTTATTTTTTCCAGCCATTCGATCCGAAGAGTGGAACTGTTGAAAGGAGGCTGCATCAGGCTATATTGGAAAGTGATTTCGATGGTGGGTTTAAATTTGGCGCCACCGTTATATGCGACGAAAGGCCAATATTTGTGACCAGCGTGATGGACCTCTGGAGAAAACGATCCATTCTGAAGTCCTTTGCCCCACAAGATGCCTGTCTTGCTCGATTTCCCCCAATTCCACAATTGGCGCGCAACCCGCCCCGCCTCTTCACCGTGGTGCTTCTCGAGTTCTTCGAAGTAACTTGGTTCATCCCATTGCCGTTTGACGCGGCCCCCGTTCACGCTTTTGCGGTCCTCGGCTTCAGAGGTCTGGCCGATTATCCGTGAAACGAGCGTCTTCACCGATGGACCGGCAAACTGTTTGATTTCGACCGCCAAGACCTCGGCCGGGTCCATTTGCTCGTTGAGGAATTCGACGACCCGGCGCAACTCCTCGGGAATTTCGTCTGCGACAAATAACATCCTGATGCGACCAGCCTGCAGGTTGGTCTTAACGTTGACCCAGAATTGTTCCGGGCTCCCAACTCCTGCTACCAGTTCCATCACTTTTTCGTCCGGCTCGACTCCGGCCTTCTCACAAGTTTGCTCGAAATGAGCCTTTAGCGCGTCGATCGGCCAGTATTTTACCCCATTGGCAGCGTAGTCGAGCATTTGACCGACCACCTCGCGGCGGATCCGTGTGTCGGTGCTGCGCTTGACCTCGACGAGGGTTGGCACGCCATCTTGATCCAGAAAAAGATGGTCGAGCGACCACCGGCCCGCGCCGTTCTCTTCGTCCGGAACTGCCGCTTCGCGCTTGACCAACAGCCAGCGCCGAGGTCTTTCCGGATTGATCTGATCACCGGCCAGCAAGTTGGGATATTTTTCCAGTAGTGTCTGCAAGAGATCCTCCGACGCATACGACTCCTGCGCCATTGTCACGAGCGTTTGTTCGGCTGTAATCAGATAAATTTCGCTCATAGATTTTTGGACCTTGGTTACATCTCGTAGTGAGGTTTTTGAACGCGATTACACGCCCACAAAGTAGAGGATACGCGGAGACGTTCGCCGCTTAAGAGGCGGTCAGGGTCGGTGCGTAGCGAGTTGAATCATTGAAAATCGTTGGAATCTCAATGGGTGCCTAGAAGGGTGGTGCGGGTTTGTCATTCTGGCCGCAGAGAACAATCGATCGGCACACTCGCATACCTCAAACGCCGAGTAGCTCCTCTTGGATTCTTCGCTCTGCTGAGAATGACAGACTCTTTCCGACGCCTTTTCTGAGAGTGGATCGCCACTTTGCTTCGCATGCACACGTGGACTCTGACGCGGGCTTGCCCATGGCCATACGGTCGGCATCTTCTCGTCGAACCCATTTTTAAATATGAGCACCGCTGTTGCCCCTGTTTCGTCCTCTCCGCTCAAACCGTTCCGCATTCTCGGCTGGACCCTCGTCGCTGCTTTGGGGGCCGGTTCGATTGCCATGCTTGCCTGGTCGCGCGGCGAACCCGTGAACGCTCTCTGGATGGTCGTCGCCGCCTTGTGCGTCTTCGCCATCAGCTATCGTTTTCACTCTGCGTGGCTCATGGCGAAGGTCCTCACGCTCGACGAGCTTCGCGCTACGCCCGCCACGGTCAATGCCGACGGACGCGATTTCGTGAAGACGAACAAGTGGGTCGTCTTTGGTCACCATTTTGCTGCCATCGCCGGTCCCGGTCCGCTGGTCGGCCCCGTGCTCGCGGCACAGTTTGGTTATTTGCCCGGCATGTTGTGGATGCTCATCGGTGCCACGATGGGCGGTGCCGTGCACGATTCGGTGATTCTGTTTTGCTCCACGCGCCGCCGCGGAAAATCTCTCGGGCAAATGGTGCGCGATGAGGTCGGTCCGTTTGCCGGCAGTATCGCGCTGGTGAGCATCGTCGCGATCATGGTGATCCTCCTCGCGGTGCTGGCCCTCGTGGTCGTGAAGGCCCTCGCCGAAAGTCCTTGGGGGCTCTTCACCATCGCCTGCACGATGCCCATCGCCGTGCTCATGGGACTCGGCATGCGCGGCGTGGGGCAGAGCGGCAAAGGCCTCGCCGTGATTAGCGTGCTGGGTGTGGCGGCGTTGCTCGCCTCCGTGTGGGGCGGCCAGTTTCTCCACGGCACGAAGCTGGAAGAATTTCTTACGCTTAACGGCACGACCATCGCGTGGTGGATCATGGGCTACGGTTTCGCCGCCTCGGTGCTGCCCGTCTGGCTGCTCCTCGCGCCGCGCGACTACCTGAGCACGTTCATGAAGATCGGCACGGTGTTCGCGCTCGGCATCGCGGTAATTGTGCTCGCGCCCACGTTGAAAATGCCGGCGCTGACCAAATTTATCGACGGCAGCGGCCCCGTCTTCGCCGGCCCGGTGTTTCCGTTCGTTTTCATCACGATCGCGTGCGCCGCCATCTCGGGTTTCCACTCGTTGATCTCATCGGGCACCACGCCCAAGCTGCTTGGAAACGAACGCGACATCCGCATCGTCGGTTATGGCGCGATGGTCACGGAAATGTGCGTGGGCATCATGGCGCTCATCGCCGCCTGCGCGATGGAGCCCGGTCAATACTTCGCCATCAACATGGCCGGCACTCCGGAAGCCGTGACGGCCAAAGTTTCCGCGCTCGGGTTTCCCGTAACCACCGGTGAAATGTCCGCGCTGGCCGCCAGCGTGGGAGAGAAGAATATGGTCGGCCGCACCGGCGGTGCCCCGACCTTCGCGGTCGGGATGGCGCACATGTTTGCGGGAGTGTTCCGCAGTCCGACGGCTCTCGCGCTCTGGTATCACTTCGCGATCATGTTCGAGGCACTGTTTATCCTCACGACAATCGATGCTGGGACGCGGGTGGGTCGCTTCATCGTGCAGGACCTGCTCGGCACCGTCTGGAAACCGCTCGCCAACACCCAATCCATCGCTGCCGGCACGTTGGCGACCGCGCTCTTCGTCGGTGCGTGGGGCTATTTCCTCTATCAAGGCGTCGTCGATCCGCTCGGCGGCATCAATTCCCTCTGGCCGATTTTCGGCATCGCCAACCAACTCCTCGCCGTGCTGGCGCTCGCGCTCGGCACGACGGTCCTGATCAAGATGGGCCGCACCCGCTATGGGTGGGTCACCGTCGCACCGCTCTGCTGGCTACTGGCCGTCACGATGAGCGCCGGCCTGATGAAGATCTTCAGCCCCGCTCCCCTCGGTTTCCTCGCGCTGGCGAAAAATTTCGAAGCCAAGATCGCCGCCGGCGGGACTCCCGCCGAGCTAAAGCTGTGGAGCGCGCAACTCTTTAACAATCGCGTGGACGCGATCGTGACCGGCACGTTTTTGGTGCTGGTCGTGATCGTGGTGCTCGCGAATGCCCGCGTCTGGTGGCAACTCCTCGCCGGCAAACGCGCTGCGGAGTTGCGTGAGGAACCCTACGTGCCAGTCACGGATCCGGCGAAGGCGTGAGAGCCTATCTCACGTTCTTCAATCCGGCACGGATCTCGTGGTCGTGCCGCGTGAGATAGTGGTTAAGCCAAAAAACGTAATTCTCCGGGTGCAGCGCAGCGTCTTGCTGGAGCTCGGCCAGAGTTCGAAACGTAACGGCGGCCACTTCGGCGGGATTGGGGTGCATGTGTTCCGGCCCGGCGCCGAAGTAGACGTAAACGATTTCGTTTTCAGCGAGGCCATTCGCGAACTCAGCCCGATAGTGCGCACGGAAACCGAACCGCAGCTTGCTGGTGGCACCGAGCTCTTCGCCGAGGCGACGCGTGGCGGCTCGCAGCGTGGTTTCGCCGGGTCGCGGGTGCCCGCAGCACGAGTTCGCCCATAATCCGCCCGAATGATATTTTTTCCGGCTGCGCTGTTGCAGTAAGATGCGCCCCTTACCGTCTACCAAGAAAATAGAAAAAGCCCGGTGGAGCAGTCCCGCCGCGTGCACCGCGTATTTCTCACCGTGGCCGATCGCACGGTTTTGCTGATTAACGAGGATGAGCTGTTCGGTCATGGGTCGGAATCCGGGGATGTTATTTGAAAGCGGGAACTAGTTTAAGTGTTCCTTGTTCGGGCACGATGTTTGATTTTCTTTGAGTGCGATAGTTTACTTTGACCTGTTTTCACGAATGTGACTTTTCAACTCCTCTTCGCCGATGTCCACCCAGCGCTCCCCACGCCCGCAGGGAAAGTTGCCCGCCGCCGCCTCACCGCGCGCGCTCGTTGACCACGGCTTCGTGCCGGTGCGCGCCAAGCTCATCGAGGTCGCGGCGTTTCTTGATCGCGTCGAGCGCTACGGTGCCGCGGAGGACTTCCGTTGCGTGGCCCTGCGCAAAGCGGCGAAGATTCTGCTTGATGGAAAACCGGAGCGGGCGCGGCGGACGCTCGAGAGTTTGAGCGACCCGACCACGCAGCCCGACGCCGTATCCACGGGCAAAGCCGCCCTCGGCGCGTGGCAGAAGCCCACCTCGTCCTCGGTGTCATTGCGAGGAGTCGCGCGTAGCGCGGCGACGAAGTAATCCATCTGACCTCGCTCAATCCCATGCGCTACATCGAGCCCCACGGCCACATGGTCAGCCGCACGACCGACGACTATCAGGCGATGGTCACGGCCGGATGTCAGGCCGTCTGCGAACCCGCCTTTTGGGCCGGCTACGACCGCAGCTCCGTCGACGGTTTCCGCGATTATTTCCGCCAGCTCACCGAGTATGAGCCCGCGCGCGCCGCGAAGTTTCTCCTCCCGCATTTTTCCTGGCTCTGTATCAACCCGAAAGAATCCGAAGACCTCGCCCTCGCGGCCGACGTCCTCGCGATGATTCCCGAGTTTCTCGCGAAACCGAACGTCCTCGGCATCGGCGAAATCGGCCTCAATCGCAATACGCGCAACGAACTCAAGGTCCTCGAGCAGCACGTCGACCTCGCGGTAAAGCACGACCAACTCATTCTCGTCCACACCCCGCATCTCGAAGATAAACTCAAGGGCACGCGGCTCATCGTCGATTTGCTCCTCGCACACAAGGGCGTGAATCCCGGCCGCGTGATCATCGACCACGTCGAGGAACACACCGTGAACTACGTCCTCGACCGGGGCTTCTGGGCCGGCATCACGCTTTACCCCGATTCGAAATCTTCGCCGCCGCGCGCCGTCGATATGTTGGAGACCTCCGGCCACGATCGTATCTGGCTCAATTCGGCTTGCGACTGGGGCGTGAGCGATCCGCTCGCGGTGCCGAAGACCGCCTTCGAAATGCGCCGCCGCGGCCACACCGCGAAATTTGTCGACGAGGTACTCTACCAGAACCCGGTCCGCTTCCTCTCGCAGTGTCCGAAGTTTCGCCTCGGTGTTTGATCCGCCGGCATGAAGCTCCAACACGGCCTGCATCTCGCCTACTGCACCAACGTCCATCGCGGTGAAACGTGGGCGCAGACGCTTGACACGCTCGAGCGCCACACGCTCGTCGTCCGCCGCCGCGTCGCGGCCGGCCGTCCCTACGCGATCGGCCTTCGCCTCGGCGCCCGCGCCGCCGCGGAACTCGCGCAACCCGCCGTGCTTGCCGCCTTCCAGCGCTGGCTTGCTGCGCACGATTGCTACGTTTTCACGATCAACGGATTTCCCTACGGCAGCTTCCACGGCACCCGAGTGAAGGAGCAGGTTTACGCGCCCGATTGGTCCACGCCCGAGCGCCTCGCCTACACCAAGCAACTCTTCGATCTGATCGCGCAACTCGTCCCCGCTGGTGTTGCCGGCAGCGTGAGCACGGTGCCGGGCTCCTTCAAAGGCTGGACCAACGACGACCCGGCACGCCGCGCCGCGATTTTTTCCAACGTCACCGCCATCGGCCGCTACATCGCCGAGCTCGCGGAGCGCACCGGCCACGATCTGCACCTCGGCCTCGAACCCGAGCCATGCTGTTATTTCGAAACGACGCCCGAGACGGTGGATTTTTTCAACGGCTGGCGCGAGAGCGAGCGCGCCGTCGATGGCGAAGGTCTCCTGCGTCGCGTCGGCGTGAATTACGACTGCTGTCACCTCGGTGTGGAGTTTGAGTCCGCGCCCGCTGCGCTCGACCGCCTCGCCGCCGCCGGCCTGCGCCTGAGCAAGATTCACCTCAGCTCCGCGCTCCGGGTGAAACCCGACGCGGCCGGCCGCGCCGCGCTTACCGCCTTCGTCGAGCCGACCTACTTGCACCAAGTCGTCGTGGGCAATCCCGCCACGGGCGCTGTGCGGAAGCGCTACGTCGATCTGCCAGACGCCCTCGCCGACACTGCGCCTGCGCAGCCCGACGACGAGTGGCGCGTGCATTTTCACCTCCCGCTGCACGCCGCGCCCGGCGCGCCGTTTGGCGACACCCGCGACCACCTCCTCGGCGCGCTCGATTGGATGCAGCAACATCCCGACGTCTGCCAACACGCCGAGATGGAAACCTACACGTGGGAAGTCCTCCCGCCCGCGCTGCGGGTTGGCATCGAAGACCAGTTGGTGAGCGAATACGAGTGGACCCTCGCGGCGCTTGGAGAGCGGGGGTTGGCGTGAAGACGATTCCGTGTAGGGGCGTGGCTTGTCCACGCCCGTGGGCGTGCACGAGGCACGCCCCTACGCGAAGCACCCGATGAGCGCTCCCTCCGTTTCCTCCTTCCGCCTCTGGCTCGACCTCGCCCGCGCCGGGAATTTTCCGTCCGTCTGGAGCAACGTCCTCGCCGCACTCGTGCTTTCCGCGCCCGTCGTCGGCACATGGCCATCGCCCAGCCTGCTCGTGCTTGCGTTCCTCGCGGGGAGTCTCACCTATGCCGGCGGCACGACACTCAACGACGTCTTCGACGCCGGCTTCGACCGCAAGCATCGCCCCGAACGCGCCATCCCCCGCGGACTCATCGCGCGTTCGACCGCCGGCTGGGTAGGCGGGCTCCAAATAGCCCTCGGTCTCGCTTTGTTCGTCTTTCTCGGGGCCTCGCCGCTCGCCGCCGCCGGCCTCGGCGCCGTGATCTTGCTCTACGATTGGCTCCACAAACGCTGGACCGGCTCCGTCCTCCTGATGGCCGGCTGCCGCGTGATGCTGGCCGTCACGCTCGCGACGCTCCCCGGCCAAACCATGAGCCGCACCTTCATCGTGTGGCTCGTCGTGCTCTTCGTTTACATCGTAGTCCTGAGCCTGCTCGCCCGCCGCGAATATCACCCCGGCGCGCCCGCGGAAAAACTCGGTAAGCTCGTCCGAAAGATGCTGGCGTTTATTCCCTTCGTGGACGCCCTCGCGCTGCTCGCGAGCGCCGCATGGATTCCGGCCGCGTGCTGCGCCGTGGCGGTCCCGCTCGGGAAATGGGCGCAGCGGAAGGCGGCGTCGAGCTAATGAATAGGTCTCTAGAATTGCAGTTCACTTTGTTCCAGGCAGGCGCGATACGTGTCTTGCAACGAATAGCCAACGTATGGACCTGTCGCTTGAAAGTGCGTCTACGCAACTATGCCACCCTCTAAGACCGAACTTGTGCGCACTCTTGTTGTAATGTGTCGGCGAACTGACGCATTCGTTGCGTCTGAGTATGTTCAAGTTGCGTGGACGCTGGCCCGAGACCGATCTACAGCAGCGTCTAAGATTGGACTGCTGCAGGAATTGCTTCCCCACGCGTGCTTGTTAGTGATCAAGAGAGCCGCCGAAGAACTGCATGCGGATCTCTCGGGCGACGCCACTGGGATATATTGGCATAGGGCGAGTTTTTCCGATGAGAATCCGGAGATTATTCCGAAGGTGTTCGCAGCGGAGCTGGCGCTACGACTTGTAAATGGCGTTTAGAACCGACGATTAATTCATTGTTCGCCCTGTTTGTTCTGAATGCACAATGCATCCTTGCCGTGCCACCGCGCTTGCCGGCTAAATCACTGTCCCCTCCATGGCCGAGTCTTCGCCCAATCTTTCGTTCCCCATCACGCTCCAGCATGAGCATCGGCTGATTTTCACCCGAGATGTCTTCGCGCCGGAAAATCTCACGCTGGCGCAGACGCTGACGCCGCGGGAGCCCGGGGAGAATGTCCGCGCGCTCGTCGTGTGGGATGCGGGGTTGGAGACACCGTTTCCGGGGTTTGCAGAGAAAATCACGCGGTGGTTCGCAGCGCGGGGCGAGAGCGTGAAGCTCGCGGCGCCGCCGTTGGCGTTGCCGGGCGGAGAGCGGATTAAGAATGACTTTTCCCAACTGGAACTCGTCTGGAAGGCCATCGAGGCGGCGGGGCTATGTCGGCATTCGTATGTCGTCGCCGTCGGCGGCGGCGCGGTGCTCGACCTCGTCGGCTTCGCGGCGGCGACGGCGCACCGTGGGATTCCGCTCGTGCGGCTGCCCACGACGAGCCTGAGCCAGGGCGATGGCGGCGTGGGCGTGAAAAACGGCGTGAATTTCTTCGGGAAGAAAAACTGGCTCGGCGCGTTCGGCGTGCCGCATGCGATCATCAACGACCTCTCACTGTTGCACGGCTTGCCCGTGCGCGAACGACGCGTGGGGCTCATCGAGGCGGTGAAGGTCGCGCTCATCCGCGATGCGGCGTTTTTCGAATTCATCGCGGCGCGCGTGCCGGCGTTGGCGAAGTTTGAGCGCGAGGCGTTTGAGGCGGTGATTCGCGAGAGCGCGCGGCAACACATGGAGCACATCGCGACGGCGGGCGATCCGTTTGAACGCGGCTCGGCGCGTCCGCTCGATTTCGGTCACTGGGCGGCGCACAAGCTGGAGCAGCTTTCGGAGTTTCGCGTAAGCCACGGCGAAGCCGTCGCAGTGGGGATGGCAATCGATCTCATTTATGCGCGGCGGATCGGACTGCTGCCGGAGGCGATCGCGGAGCGGATTCTCGGCGTGATTCAGGGTCTCGGGTTCGAGTTGTTTACGCCGGTGAAAGAGATTCGCAGCGCGACGGGCCGGCAGGACATGCTCGATGGACTCGAAGAGTTTCGCGAGCACCTTGGCGGACGCTTGAGCATTCCGATGATCCGCGCGCCGGGCGTGCGACTGGAGATTCACGAAATCGACGGCGTTGTGGTGAAGGCGGCGTTTGATGAATTGCGGGAGCGCTATGGGTGATGCGACGCCAGTTGTCTTTGGGTGGGCGGGCACGTCCCTGTGCCCGCATGGTGGTGCGGCGATGAAAGCGGGCACCGGGAGGTGCCCGCCCACCTCGGAGGTGAAGATATGAGTGCGACGCCGCGCACCGCGATCCTCAACGTCGTCGGGCTCACGCCGCGGGTGCTTGGGCCGGAGACGCCGCGGCTCTCGGCATTGGCGGCAAAGGGCGGACTCATTCGCGTGAAGCCGGTGCTGCCGGCGGTCACCTGTACAGCGCAGAGCACGTATCTCACGGGGCGCACGCCGGCGGGGCACGGCTGCGTGGCGAACGGGTGGTATGATCGGACGCTCGCGGAGCATCAATTTTGGAAACAGTCCAACCACGTCGTGCAGGGGCCGAAGCTTTGGGAGACACTGGGCGAACGGCGGCCGGGCTTCACCTGCGCGAAACTGTTTTGGTGGTATAACATGTATGCGACCGCCGACTGGTCGATCACGCCGCGTCCGATGTATCCCGCCGACGGGCGCAAGGTCTTCGACGTTTATACGCACCCGATGGGACTGCGGGACGAGATCAAGGCCGAGCTCGGACCATTTCCGTTTCCCGCGTTTTGGGGCCCGCTGGCGGGTATCGCGTCGAGCGAGTGGATCGCCCGCTCGGCGCAGTGGATCGAAGAACGGCACCAGCCCGACCTCTCGCTCGTCTACCTGCCGCACCTCGACTACAATCTGCAGCGGCTCGGTCCCGACGATCCGCGCATGGCGGCTGACTATCGCGAAATCGATCGCGTGGCGGGTGGGTTGATTGATTTTTATGCGCAGCGCGGTGTGCGTTCGGTGGTGCTCTCGGAATATGGCATCACGGCGGTGAAGCGTTCGATTGCGCTTAACCGCGTGTTTCGCGCACGGGGGTGGATCACGATCAAAGACGAGCTCGGGCTCGAGTTGCTCGACTGCGGCGCGAGCAAGGTCTTCGCCATCGCGGATCACCAGATCGCGCACATCTACGTGAACGACCGCTCGCTCCTCGCGGCGGTGCGGGCGGCGGTCGAGGGCGTTGATGGTGTCGCGCGCGTGCTCGACGCGGAGGGGCAACGCGCCGAGGGACTCGATCACGCGCGGTCAGGCGATCTCGTGGCATTTTCGGAGGAGGGCGCATGGTTCACCTACTACTATTGGGATGACGATGCAAAGGCGCCGGACTTCGCGCGGTGCGTGGATATCCACCGCAAATACGGCTACGACCCGGTGGAGTTGTTCATCGATCCGGCGATCGCCCTGCCGAAGCTGAAGGTCGCCGGTAAACTTCTGCGCAAGGCCCTTGGGTTCCGTATGCTCATGGACATGATTTCCCTCGATCCGTCGCTCGTGAAGGGTTCGCACGGCACGTGTCCGGCGGATTCGCGGGAGTGGCCGGTGTTAATTGGGACGGGTTCAACCCGCGGAGATGCGACGATCGCGGCGACGGAGGTGCACGCGCGGTTGCTGGCGGCGTGTCTGGGGTAGGAAGGCACGAAAAAGGGCCGGTCTTGCGACCGGCCCAAGTCTAAAAACGAATCGAATCACCCTGCTCAGACTTCGTAAGCGGGGAGCACCTTGTCGACGCGCACCTTTTCGAGGCGAGCGAAGACGGGCACACCACCGTCACGAGGCACGGTGACTTCACCTTGAATCAGCGGCTGGGCATAGCGGAGGAACTGGAAGTTCATGCTCGTGCCGTCTTCGTTGATCCACTCGCGGGGGAGTTTCTTGATCGAATTGGCGACGTCGCTTAGTGGAGCGAGGCCGGTTTCGCAGGAATAGGCGTCTTTGTCGCCGCGGAGGAGGGTGACCATCTTGTCGGTTTCGCCGTTGATGGCGGCTTCGACGGCAGCTTCGCCGGCCATATACGCTTCGTCGGCGTCCGTCTTGGAGGCGGAGGTGGCTGCGGAACGTTGGATGAGGCCGGGTTTGGCGACACGGACTTTGATTCCGGGAATATTGGAACCGATGATTTCGGCGAGGGCATCGCCGGCACCACCGAGCTGAGCGTGGCCGAAGGCGTCGGTCGCAGCGTCGGCGGCGACGTAGTTACCATCGGCATCGACGAGGCCTTCGGCGACGACGATTTGGCAGAACTTCTCGCGCTTGAGGATGCGTTTCACGTCTTCGAGGCATTTCGCCTGGTCGAACGGAATCTCGGGGAGATAGATGAGGTGCGGCGGATCGTGCGGGTGATCCTTGCGCTTGGCGAGGGCGGAGCCAGCGGCGATCCAGCCGGCGGAGCGACCCATGACTTCGATGATGGAGACGAGGTCACCTTGACCCATGGCTTCGTTGTCGGCGGCGACTTCGCGGACCACGGTGGCGACATATTTGATCGCGCTGGCGTAGCCGGGGCAGTGATCGGTGACGGGGAGATCGTTATCGATCGTCTTCGGCACGCCGATGACGCGGAGTTCGTAGCCCTGTGCTTGGGCGAGCTTCGAGATCTTGTCGGCGGTGTCCTGGGAGTCGTTGCCGCCGATGTAGAAGAAATAGCGAATGTTGTGGGCCTTGAAGACTTCGAGGACGCGATCGAAATCGGCCTGTTTCTTGAGTTTGAAACGGCAGGTGCCGAGGGCGGCGCCGGGCGAGTGTTTGAGGGCCCGGATCTGCTGCTGGGACTCAGAAGCAAGGTCGATCAGGTCCTCTTGGAGGATACCGAGCAAGCCATTGAGGGTGCCATAGATCTCCTCGATGCATTCATGGTTCAACGCTTCCGCGATGATGCCCGCGACGCTGGCGTTGATAACAGAGGTGGGGCCGCCGGACTGGCCTACCAAGACATTTCCTACGAGTTCAGCCATGACAGTTTTAGATAAAGGATTGAAGAGAACGTGAAGGGGCAAGAAAGCGCGGCGCGATGGGGGGATGCAAACCCAAATTTCCCAAGGACGAAATCGTCCTTGGGTCTCTCAGAATTTTTCGACGCCTGCCTAATCAGAGCAAACGCCCGGGCTGGTAGTCGGCAGCGCCCTTGTGCCGCTTCGCGAGCAGTTTTACCTCATCGACGAAGGCATCGACTTGGTGAGGCGCAGCGCCGACGAAGCGGGCGTTTTCGGAGAGAATGGCGAGGAGGGCCTTCTTGCCGAGGCCGACGCGTTTGTCGCCGGCGAGACGCGAGAGGAGATCGGCGTCACCGCCGGAGCGCAGGGCTTTGGCTGCCGCGAGGGCGTGTTCCTTGATGGCTTCGTGGGCGGTTTCGCGGCCGGCGCCGTGTTTGACGGCTTCCATGAGTATCGTGGTCGTGGCGAGGAACGGGAGGTTGCGCTCGTTCTCGGTCGCGATGGCGGCGGGAAACACTTCCATCTGGCGCAGCACGGTCAGGTAGGTTTCGAGCAGGCCGTCGATGGCAAAAAACGCGTCGGGCAGCGCGATCCGCCGCACGACTGAGCACGAGACGTCGCCCTCGTTCCATTGGTGGCCAGCGAGAGCACCGGTCATGGTCACGTAACCGGAAAGAATTGTGGAAAAACCGCAAATGCGCTCGCAGTTGCGGGCGTTAACCTTGTGCGGCATGGCCGACGAGCCCACCTGGCCGGGCTGAAAACCCTCGGTGAGCAGGCCTGCTCCCGCCATGAGGCGGAGCGTGGTGGCGAAACTGGCGGCGGCGGCGCCGAGCTGGTGCAAGGCCGTGACGACCTCGAAGTCGAGGCTGCGCGGGTAGACTTGGCCGACGGCGGAGAGGGAGGCGCGGAAACCGAGATGCTTGATGACGCGCGACTCGAGTTGGTCGACCTTGGCGTTGTCGCCGCCGAGGAGCGTGAGTTGGTCGAGTTGGGTGCCGACGGCGCCCTTGAGGCCGCGCACGGGATAGCGCTCGAGTAATTCCTCGATGCGCGCGAAGGCGATTTGCAGTTCCTGGCCGAACATCGCGAGGCGCTTGCCGAGGGTGGTGGGCTGGGCGGGGACATTGTGCGTGCGGCCCGTGATCATCAGGTCGCGGTGCGACTCGGCCTGTTTCGCGAGGGCGAGGAGGGCGGCGGCGGCCTTGAAACGGACGAGTTTGAGGGCGCTGAAAATCTGGAGCTGCTCGACGTTTTCCGTGAGATCACGGCTGGTGAGCCCGAGGTGGATGAACTGGCGCTGCGCAAGTTCGGAAAACTCCTCGATGCGGGCCTTTACGTCGTGGAGCGTGATGCGTTCGCGTTTGGCGATGGAGACCAGGTCGATGGCGGATTTGACGCGCTCGTAGTCCTTGATGGCGTCGGTAGGAATCGGCACGCCGAGGTCGCGTTGACCCTTCATGACAGCGATCCAGAAATCGCGCTCGAGTCCGACCCGGCCGGCTTGGGACCAGATGTCCTTCATGGCGCCAGACGCATAGCGCTCGGCGAGGACGTTGGGAATGGCGGCGGCGGAGTCGGTTTCGTTGGATGTGCTCACGGGAAAAACGCCTGAGTAAGCGGCCACTCTGGGCCGTGGCGAACGGAAAAACCGACGGCGGCTTTTGGGGCGGGTGCGGTGCTCCTATGCCGCGAGGCAGCGCACCGCCAGCTCGCGGAGAACTTCTTCCTGCTCGTGCGGGCGTTGGACGATGGCTTCGAAGGCGACGATGAAATCCTGCTGGTTGTCGATCAGACGGCGCAAGGTAGGGAGCTTCGCGCCGCTCGCGAGTTTGCCGACATACCAAGCGTTTTGGCTGAAGAGATTGTAGGAGCTCTTTTCAGTCGCTCCTACGAATTTTGCGGCGTGGCTCGCCTGCGCCTTCGGCATGCCGTCGAGACCGCGGGGCCCGAGACGGCAATCGCCGGCATCAATGAGCGCACGGACTTGGAGCAAGATGCGGTTGCGGTTTTGCAGGGCGCTGATGACGGGCCGGGCGTCGCCCCCGGTGAAAAAATGGCGTTTCAGGGCGGCGAGCGTCCACTTGAGGTCGCCACTGAAAAATGCCTCGGCTGCCTCGAAAAAATCGCCCTCGGCGGTGTTTGCGGTGAGATCGGCGACATCGGCTTCGGCAATGGCGGCGCCTTCTTTGGCGTGGGTGGCGAGTTTGCGGGTTTCCTCGACGAGGAGACGGGTGTTGGCACCGACTTTAGCCAGGAGGAGTTCGATGGCGCCCGGCGCGAAATTTACCCCGAGCTCGCGGGCCTCGGCGAGCACGACGCCGGCGAGGGCTTCGGCGGCGTTGTCGCCGTCGCCACCGGCGAGGGCGTAGTCGGCGTGCTTCTCGCACCACTTGGGAAACGAGCGCCGCTTGTCGAGCGGGGCGGCGGTGATCAGGACGGCGGTTTCTTCGGGATTGAGGCCTTCGAGAAGCTGCTGGAGGTCTTCGACGAGTTTGAGCGTGCTTTCGGCGCGACCGGTGACGGTGTCGGCGAGGAAATTGACGTCTTTGAACCACACGACGCGTTTGCCGCCAAACATGGAGACGGTCTGCACGCTTTCGCGGAAACGGTTCACGGCGGCTTCGACTTCACTGACATTGCCGGAGAACCCGCTGATGATTTCGCGGGCGTATTCATCGGTGACTTCGGCGGCCATGGCGTCGAAACGCTCCCGGCCGAGGCGGCCGACGAGAAAGTCGTCGGAGCCGCCGACAAAGGTGAATTTTTTCGCGGAGGCCATGGGTCGGGCGGGGATTTGGTGGGGAATGGGCGGTGGGCGCACGAAAAAAATCGCCTCGCCCTGAACCGAGGGTGAGGCTTTCGGTCGGTCAACCGATGCTTTCACCTGAAAACACCGCCTCGTCTGCGCCTGCTGCCTCGTCGTGGCGGCGCGATCTCTTGCTCCTGACGCTCGCGTTTGGTGCATTGTTTTTCTTCCGCCTCGGTAGCTATCCGCTGAGCAATCCTGATGAAGGGCGTTACGCCGAGATCCCGCGGGAGATGGTCGCGAGTGGCGACTATGTCACGCCACGGCTCAATGGGGTGAACTACTTTGAGAAACCTCCGCTCGTTTACTGGACGACGGCGGTGTGCTTGAAACTTTTTGGGCCGAGCGAATGGTCGATGCGGGCGACGCCGGCGCTGTTTGCCCTCGCCGGCGTGCTGTTGACCTACGCGGCGGCGCGGCGACTGCACGGACGTGATGCGGGATGGTTGGCGGCGGTGGTATTGGGCACGTCGATTCTCTACTTCGTGATCGCCCATATCATGCTGCTCGACATGGCGGTGGCGGTGTTCATGGCCGCGACCCTGTTTTGTTTTATTCTTGGAGTGCGCGAGGATCCGGGTGCGCGTCGGCGGTGGTTGTTTTACGGGCTCTATGCGAGTGCGGCGCTCGCGACGCTCACGAAAGGTCTGATCGGCTTCCTGGTGACGGGTGCGGTGATGTTCTGCTGGCTGCTGATTTTCAACCAATGGAAACGGCTGCGTCCTCTGCATCTCCCGAGCGGAATCGCCCTGTTTCTTTTGATCGCGGCGCCGTGGCACGTCCTCGCTGCGCAGGCCAACGAGACTTGGGCGCACCGTTATTTTGTCTATGAACATTGGGAGCGCTTTACCACCCCGGCGGCGTCGCGTCCGGGGTCGTGGTATTATTTTATTGGGATCGTGATTGCCGGGCTGATTCCATGGACGGGATTTCTGTGGTCGGCCGTGCGCGATGGGGTGCGCGGGGGTTGGGCGAAGAAAAACGAGAATGCCGATGCATGGTTTTTCGTTACTTGGGCGGTTTTCATTTTTCTGTTTTTCAGCAAATCCCATTCGAAACTCGCGCCCTACATTCTGCCGATTTTCCCGGCGTTGGCGGTGATGATCGGTGGCTGGCTGGCGCAGGCCTTGCGGGCGGCTGACGGAGCCAAGCGGCTGCGGGTCGGGCTTGGAGTGTTTTCGTTTTTTTGCGGTTTGCTGGCCCTGGCCCTGTGCTTCGTGGTGTCTCGGCCGGCCCTCGTGCGGATGGATGCGGCGCAGGCACTCGCGTTGCAGATTCCTGCCTATACGATGGCGGGGGTGCTCTTGGTCGGTGGGATCTTTACCCCTTGGCTGGTGAAAATTCGCGGGGTGGGCGCTGCGGTGACCGGGTTGGCGGTGACGATGGCGTTGTTTTATGCGACGCTGCAATTTGCGGCGCCCAATATTTCCAAGCCGGGCACCAAAGCGTTGGCGGAAATCGTTTCGGCGAACGCCCAACCCGGCGATCGTGTGCTGCACTACCATGAATTTTTTCACGATTTCACCTACTACGCCCGGCGGATAGTCGATGTGGTGGGGTTCAAAGGCGAACTGGAGTTGGAGGAGGACGCGGCGGCGCGGGCGAGTGGACGCTTCATGGCGGAGCCGAAATTTCGGGAACTCTGGGCGGGGAGTGGCCGGGTGTGGGCCGTAGCTCGAAAGAAGGATCTGCAGCAACTCTTCGGTGATAGGACGTTCCGTTATCATTTGATTGGGGAAACCCAGGACCACACGCTTTTCAGCAATCAACCCTAGTATGTCCGCACCCGCTGCTCCTACCGCCACGCCCTATCTTCCGCTGACGAGACCGACGATCGACGAGGAAACGATCGCGGGCGTCGCCGATGTGTTGCGCTCCGGCTGGATCACGTCGGGGCCAAACGTGAAGGCGCTCGAGGCGAAACTCTCCGAGTATTGCGGCGGTCGCCCGGTGCGGGTGTTCAACTCCGGCACGTGCACCATGGAAATCGCGTTACGGATCGCGGGGGTGGGCCCGGGGCACGAGGTCATCACGACGCCGCTTTCCTGGGTCGCGACGAGCAATGTAATCCTCGAAGTGGGAGCGCGACCCGTGTTCGTCGACATTGATCCCGTCACGCGGAACATCGATCTGGATCGTGTGGAGGCGGCGGTTACGCCGGCGACGCGTGCGATCATCCCGGTCGATCTCGCCGGTCTGCCGGTGGACCGCGACCGTCTCTACGCGATCGCGAAAAAACACAACCTACGGGTAGTCGAGGACGCTGCCCAATCCTATGGCACGACGTGGAACGGGAAACGCATCGGGGCTTTTGGCGATTTTGTGTCGTTCAGTTTTCATCCGAACAAAAATGTCACGACGATCGAGGGCGGCGCGCTCGTCATGAACACCGAGGCGGAGGCCAGGCTCGCGGAGCAATACCGGCTCCAAGGCGTCGTGCGCTCGGGGTTCGACGGGATGGAGGTCGAGATTGTTGGGGGAAAATTTAACCTGACCGATGTCGCCGCGCGGGTGGGGCTCGGGCAGTTGCCGCGCCTCGATGAGTTCAATGGCAAGCGGCGCGAGCTGGCCCGGGCTTATTTCGAGTTGTTTGATCGCCCGACCGTGCGGTCGCTCGGCCTCGGGTTGCCGGTGGCGGATTTCTCGCAGACGAACTGGCACATGTTCCAAGTCGTGCTGCCGGAGGCGCGGCTCACGATCAAGCGAGCCGAGGTGATGGCGAAGATGCACGCCGCCGGGGTCGGCACGGGTGTGCATTATCCGCCGATTCATCTCTTCGCGGTTTACCGGCGACTCGGCTGGAAAGACGGCGACTTCCCGTTGGCGGAGGCCACGTGCCGCAATATTCTGACGCTCCCGCTTTTCCCGACGATGACGGGTGCCGATGCAGTCCGCGTGGTCGACACGCTCGCGGCGATCGTGGAGGCACACCGGCCATGAGGGAGGCATTCCCCGCCGTAGGAGCGGCTTTACGCCGCGAGGTTTGGGGGATTGGCTCCGGCCTTTCGGTCGCGGGGTAAACCCGCTCCTACCATTCGTGAATTCGATCCGCTACTCGTCATGACCACGCTTCCACTCTCGATCGTCATTCCCGTTTACAACGAGGAACTAAATCTCCCCACGCTGTTCGCGCGGCTTTACCCGGTGCTCGATAAATTGGGCCGGCGCTACGAAATCGTCTTCACCAACGATGGCAGCGCGGACCGTTCTTTTGCGCTGCTGCAGGCCCAACATGCGGCGCGTCCCGACGTGACGCGGGTGATCGATTTCAATAACAATTACGGCCAACACATGGCGATCATGGCGGCGTTTGAGCGCGTTCGCGGCGACGTGATCGTGACGCTCGATGCGGATCTCCAGAATCCCCCGGAGGAAATTCCGAAACTGCTCGAGAAGATCGACGCCGGTTTCGACTATGTCGGCGGTTACCGGATCAACCGGCAGGATTCGTTTTTCCGCACCTACGCCTCGCGGTTGATCAATTTTGTGCGGGAGAAAACCACGAGCATCGAGATGACGGATCAAGGCTGCATGCTCCGCGCCTACAAGCGCGAGATCATCGACGCCATTGTGCGGAGCGGCGCGATCAACACGTTTATTCCTGCGCTCGCCTACAGTTTTTCCGGCAATCCGGCGGAAATCGGCGTGAAGCACGAAGAGCGGCACGCGGGTGTGTCGAACTACTCGTTCTACAGTTTGATCCGGTTGAATTTCGATTTGATCACGGGCTTCTCGATCGCGCCGCTGCAATATTTCACGATGTTCTCCGGGCTGAGTGCGCTGGGTAGCATCGCGCTGGTGTTCGTGTTGTTTGTGCGTCGCTTCGTCTTCGACAATCTCGACCGCGACGCCTACGGCACGTTCACGCTCTTCGGCATTTTATTTTTCCTGCTCAGCGTGGCGATGATCGGTATCGGCCTGATCGGGGAATACGTCGGCCGCACCTACCAAGTGGTGCGGGCGCGGCAGCGTTACCACGTGCGGGAAACGCTGGAGACGAAGTGACAATGAACTCTACGGCCAAACCGCGCATTCTATTTTTCGGGTATAGCGAAGTCGGCTACGCGTGTTTGTCGCTGCTGTTGGAGCGCGGCGACAACGTCGTGGCGCTCATCACGCACGAGGACAATCCGCACGAAAAAATCTGGTTCAAGACGCCGGCGGTGGCTGCGCGGGAAAAGGGGATCCCGGTTTATACCCCGGAGTCGGTCAACAATCCCGAGTGGCGGGAGAAGATCGCCGCACTGCAGCCCGATCTCATTCTCTCGGTTTACTACCGGCACATGATCGGGACCAAGATTCTCGGCCTCCCGCCGCTCGGTGCCTGGAACATGCACGGTTCGCTCCTTCCGAAATATCGCGGTCGGGCGCCGATCAACTGGGCGGTGCTGCACGGCGAACCGCGGATCGGTATGACCCTCCACCGCATGGTGAAGTCGGCGGACGCCGGTGCCGTGGTTGATCAGGAGGGCACGGACCTCGGACCGCGCGACACGGCCGAGCAGGCGTTTCGCAAGGTGCTGCCGTGTGCGCGCCGCGTGTTGGCGCGACAAATCGATGCGCTGCTCACGGGCACGGCGCGGGAAACGCCGCAGGACGAGGCGCAGGCGAACTATTTTGGCGGACGCAAACCCGAGGACGGGCGCATCGGCTGGACGCAGAAGAGCACGCAAATTTTCAATCTGATCCGTGCGGTCACGGATCCTTATCCCGGGGCGTTTGCGGAGATCGGCGGGGCGCGGTTGATGGTTTGGTGGGCGGAGACCGACACGCCGGCGACGCAGGCGATGGCGGGCCGGCCGAGCGCGGCGGGGGAAATCCTTTCGCTCGCTCCACTCGTGGTCGCGACGGGTGCCGGGGCCATTGAATTGACGAAGACCGAGTGGCGCGGCGCGGTAGCGCCGGCCGACTTGCAAGTCGGACAAAGGCTCGCCTAACCAAAGCGTTTCCGACCAAGCTCGGGTTCAAACCTCTCCTCATGCCTCTCAAAGTCCTCATTCTCGGTGCCAACGGTTTCATCGGCAGCTCGCTCACGCGGGCCATCCTCAAACAGAAAGATTGGGAGGTCTACGGGATGGACATCGGCTCCCACAAGCTGGAGGACAGCCTGGGCAACCCGCGTTTCAAATTCGTCGAGGGCGATATCACGATCAACAAGGAGTATATCGAGTACCACGTAAAGAAGTGCGACGCGGTCATTCCACTCGTCGCGATCGCGAACCCGATCCAATACGTGAAGGATCCGTTGCGCGTGTTCGAACTCGATTTCGAGGCAAATCTCGGCGTCGTGCGCTACTGCGCGAAATACAAGAAACGCATTATTTTCCCGTCCACGTCCGAAGTCTACGGGATGAGCACCGACGCCAAGCTCGACGAGGCGACGACGAGCCTCGTCTACGGGCCGATCGAGCGGCAGCGCTGGATTTATGCGTGCTCAAAGCAGCTCCTCGACCGCGTGATCTACGCCTATGGCGTGCGCGACAATGTGGACTACACGCTCTTCCGGCCGTTCAACTGGATCGGGCCGCAGCTCGACGATGTGATGGAGCCGAAGGAGGGCAGCTCGCGGCTGTTCACGCAGTTCATTTCAAACGTGATCTTCAAGAAACCGCTGCAGCTCGTCGACGGCGGCAAGCAAAGCCGTTCGTTCACGTTCATCGACGACGGCGTTGATGCGCTGCTGCGGATCATCGAGAACAAAAACGGCTGCGCGTCGCGGCAGATTTTCAATATCGGCAATCCGAAGAACGACGTGAGCGTGGCGGAGCTCGCGAAGCTGATCATCACGGCATTCAAGGATTATCCGGACTATGCGGAGCACGTGAAGGCGGCAAAAACGGTGGTCGTGCCGTCGGGCAAGTATTTCGGGAAATATTATCAGGACATCCAGAAACGTGTGCCCTCGATCGCGGCGGCGAAAAAGCACCTCGGTTGGACGCCGAAGGTCGGCCTGAAGCAGGCGATCAAGCTGACGCTGGATTATCACCTCGCACACAAGGATTATCAGCTGGAGTGAGTATGGGCCCAAAGTGTAG
>Ga0209829_10001015_pt1 | contig 23750 bp, 23 predicted proteins | sample C_140205_EF_Meta_FD_187311 | JGI IMG/M metagenome (GOLD analysis project Ga0209829, IMG submission 187311) | Freshwater microbial communities from Lake Croche, Canada to study carbon cycling - C_140205_EF_MetaG (SPAdes) (version 2) | ecosystem: Environmental > Aquatic > Freshwater > Lake... | reverse complement strand
AAGGACGACCTCTTCGATCCCGAAAAAGTCACCGGCTTCGCCTTCGGCATGGGACTCGATCGTCTTTCCATGATCCGCTGGGGCATCAAGGACATCAGGCTATTGATTGAGAATGACGCGCGCTTTCTCAAGCAGTTCGCGTGAAGAAAGCACGTAATCCCAAGCACTAATTTCGAAACGAAGATTCCAAAGGCCGCTCGCCCAATCCCTTCTTCCATCTGTGTCCATCCGCGTCCACCTGCGGTTTAATTCTCTCTCTATCCTCCCATGAATGTTTCTCTCAACTGGCTGGCTACGCACCTCGACCTTGCCGGCAAATCGATCCAGGAAATCGACAACCTGTTCACCTTCGCGGGAGTCGAGGTCGAAGGCATCCAGGTCAAGGGCATCGCGTCCGACAAGATCGTGGTCGCGCAGATCATGGAGGCCGTGCAGCATCCGAATGCGGACCGTCTGAAGGTCACTCAGGTCGATGCCGGTGAAGGCTCGTTGCGCCAGATCGTGTGCGGCGCGAGGAACTACAAGGTCGGCGACAAGGTGCCATGCGCGCTGCCGGGTGCAGAGCTGCCAGGGGGATTCACGATCGGGGAAACCAAAATGCGGAGCGTGGAATCGAAGGGCATGCTTTGCTCGTCGACGGAGATCGGCCTGCCACCCGGTGAGGATGGTCTTTTGATCCTCCAGGAGGATTCTCTCATCGGTCGTCGGGTGAAGGAGTTGTTCGAGTCGGACGTGCTGCTCGAACTCGAAGTCACCCCGAATCGCCCCGATCTTCTGAGTCATCGCGGCATGGGCCGCGAGCTCGCGACCTTGCTGAAGACTCCGTTCCTTCCATTGGAGATCCCGACCCGCACAACCAGTGTGGCATTAGCTTCCACGATCGAACTCCAGGCTCCAGCGGCCTGCCCGCTTTACACCGCGGTCCGCATCAGTGGCGTGACAGTGAATGAAAGCCCCGCCTGGCTTAAACAGCGCCTGGAATCGATCGGCCTGCGTCCGATCAACAACATCGTCGATGTCACCAACTACGTCCTCCACGAACTCGGTCAGCCGCTGCATGCCTTCGATGCCGCGAAGCTCAATGGCGGCATCGTGGTGCGGTCGGCCTGTGAAGGCGAAACCTTCGTTGCTCTTGATGAGTCCGAGCATGTCCTCGCTGCCGAGGATCTCGTCATTTCGGACTCCTCCGGCGCTGCCTTGGCACTCGCAGGCGTCATGGGTGGCCTGACAAGCGGCGTCACGGAAACCACCGCCGACATCCTACTGGAATCGGCGTACTTCACGCCACAGGGCATCCGCCGCACCTCGCGGCGCACCGCCTTGTCGTCCGACTCCTCGTATCGCTTCGAGCGTGGGGTTGATCCCGCCGGAGTTCTTCCCGCCTCCGCCCTTGCGGTGAAGCTCATTCTTGAACTCGCCGGTGGCACTGCTGAGGCAACCACGCAGGTGGTGGGCGAGGCTCCCGTTCTCACGCAGCCAGTCACGCTCGACGCCAAGAAGCTCGAACAACTCATGGGTGGCTCGATTTCACTAACAAACGCCGAGGAAATCCTCAGCCGCCTCGGGCTTTCGAAGCTCGCCGATGGCAAATGGGACGTCCCTTCGTTCCGCGCCGACCTCCAGCGTCACATCGACCTCGTCGAGGAAATCGCCCGCGTCCATGGGCTTGATCAGGTGCCTTCGCGCTTCAGCGGCACCTTCGTTCCGACCTCACCGGTGGATGCCGCCTACGATGCCGACATGGCGATCCGCCGCAGCCTGGCCTCACTCGGGTTCCACGAGTCGCAGACGATCAAGCTCATCTCTGACTTGCAGATGGTCGATTCGCTCACCCTGCGCCCTCTCCAGGATGGGGATGTCATCCGGGTGAAACTTCCGCTCAGCGAGGATCACGCGGTCATGCGTCCGAGCATCGTGCCGGGCCTCGTCGCCACCGCCGCGCGCAACACCCGTCTCGGCACCAAGTCGCTGCGCTTCTTCGAGCTCGGTCGAGTTTTCCGCAATCAAGGCGGGGGCAAGGCGAAAGACCTAGAAAGCGACTCGCTCGCCCTCGTGCTCTCCGGTCCGGTCACGGCGGCCGGATGGTCGCAGACCGATCGTGCGGCAGACCTTTACGACCTCAAGGCGATCATCGCGGCTCTTCTACCATCTTCCAAAATCCAGTTCGTTCCCAAGGATCGTCCCGGATTCGCACTCGGCGCGGAAATCCAGGCCGACGGGCAGGGGATTGGCGTCTTTGCCCGGCTCCTGCCGTCCCGCGAGCGTGAACTCGATCTCGGTGACGCGGTGTTTGTGGCCGAGCTCGATCTTTCCAAACTCCGCAAGCTGCGCAGTGGAATTGTCCACGCCGAGCCGCTGCCGCAGTTCCCTGGTTCGTCCCGCGATGCTGCGATGGACCTGCCTGCTGTCACGGCGAATCTCGAGATCGAAAAGGCGGTCGCCAAGGTCCAGCAGCCACTGCTCGTCTCCTTCGACTGCTTTGACGTCTTCACCGACTTTACCGGTGAGAAGCTTCCGGCGGACCGCAAGTCCGTTGCGTATCGCTTCATCTACCGGGCCGAGGATCGGACCCTCAAGGCGGAGGAAGTCGATGCCGCCCACCAAGGGGTGTTGGATGCATTGACCAAGGCGCTGCCGCTGAAGTTCCGCTGACGTCCACGGAAACCGATCAGCTGATGTCCTCGGCGGTCACTGAGCTTTGTTCGCGTGATCCGAGGAAGTGGGCCTGCTTCACCACGCGTTCAGCGGTGACATCGAAGCGAAAGCTGTGGCAGTTCGGGCACAGGGCCGCGCCGACCCCGACGATCGAGTCGCAGCCCTCACAAACCTTGTAGGCAGAGGGATTGGAAGCGATTCGAGCTGCCTTTTGCTCGCGCGAGGGATCGGGTTTTGATGAGGGTTTGGACATGGGGACTGCACAAAAAAAGCGGCACCGGGTGACCGGTCCGCTTGATTCGTTCTTAGAAAAAGGCTGACGGTTCAGGCGATGGCGGCGAGCGCCTTGGCAGCCTTGCTCTTGAGGTTGGCGGCCTTGTTCGGATGAATCAGGTTGGTCTTGGCGGCGCGGTCAGCGGCGGAGGCAAGGTCGCTGAGGGCCTTGTTCGCGGCAACCTTGTCACCGGAGGCGATGGCGGTAAGTGCCTTCTTGCGAATCGTCTTCAGACGGCTCTTTTGGGCATTGTTGCGCTCGGTACGAACGGGCGTTTGGCGCGAGCGCTTGAGGGAGGACTTGGTATTAGCCATGATGGTGGGAGAAAGCTGGTTTGGGCCCGGAGGCGTGGGGGGCTGAAAATAGGGGGATCGACCGACCTGTCAAGCTTCTGCGGCGGTTTTTCAACCTCCCTTGCTGCGGCTATTGCGGGCGGCGGCCAGGGAGACGTAGGAAAGTCTTGGACCGGTGGAGCTCAGGGAGCCCCGGATGACCTGAACTTCCGCGCCCTCGCCAAGGCGACCGAACAGATCGATCACGTCCCGTGAGCCCATCCGGATGCACCCGTAGGAGGCCGGAGTGCCGAGCCGCCATTCCTCGGCGGTGCCGTGGATGTAGATGCAGCGACCGAAGGCATTGCAGGTCTGGCGGTCCTTCCCGCGTAGCCAGAGGATGCGGCTGACGATGGGGTCGCGCCCCGGAGCATTGGGTTTGATGACTTCGCCAGTTGGGCGGCGGGTTTTGAAGACCATGCCTGCCGGATTGCGCTCGCCGATTTTTTTGGCGATTTCCATGCGGCCAAGAGGCGTGCAGTTGCTTCCAGGGCGATCTCCGATGCCAAATTTCGAGGTTGAAACGCGGTAGGTTTTCACCGCTTTGCCATCACGAACGAGCAGCATTTTCTGATCGCGAACGCTGACCAGAACCTTGTTGCGGTTGTCTTTTGTGGTGCCACAACTCGACAGAGCGAGGGTGGCGAGCAGGGAGCTTAGGGGGATCAGGGTGATTCTCAGCAGTTTGCCGTACATAATTTTCAGGGGATGTTGCGGGACACGGGTTGCGTGTCAGCAGCACGACCGGAGGGAAGTAGGCGGGCCAATGACGAGAGAGACGTATAGAAGAAACCGACGGGAAAGGGAAGCAGAAGAATCGCCGAAGCCCAACGAAGTTGCATGGCGGCCTCCAAAACGACGAAGAGGAAGAAGAAGCCGAACAGCAGTTCGATGAACGGGGTGAGCGTTTTCATCGCTTTGTAGCTGCTCTTTTTCCAATCGCTGGCCAACTTTTGGCCGATGCCGTATTTGGGGGTGCGGACGAAGGCGGACTGGTGGTTGAAAACGGCTTCTAGCACGGCCTTGGCGTTGCTGATGGACATCCCGATGCCCAATGCGAGGAGCAGCGGGAGGTAGGGGATCTCCCTCCACCAGGTCTTCGGGCGGAGGGCCTTTTGGGACATGAAATAGAAGAGCGCGACCGAGGCAGACGAGAAGAAGAAGATCGTGCCGTTGACCAGATAGTAGCCGAAAGTGCCGAGATCCTGCTGGGCATGCTGGTTCGGGTAAATGAGGAAGCAGAGGCAGATCAGCAGCAGGTAGGCGAAGTTCGAGGTCAGGTGGGCAGTGGCTTCCAGCTTGACGGCAAGCGGGACATTGCTGCGCCAAATGGCGGGAAGAACCTTTTTGCAGACCTGGATCGAGCCCTTGGTCCAGCGATGCTGCTGGCTCTTGAACCCGTCCATGTCGACCGGCAGCTCGGCAGGAGTCTCGACATTATTGAGGAAAATGAAGCGCCAGCCCTTCAGCTGCGCACGGTAGCTGAGATCCATGTCCTCGGTGAGGGTGTCGTGCTCCCAGCCACCGGCATCGGCGATGCAGCTTTTCCGCCAGATACCGGCTGTGCCGTTGAAGGTGAAGAATCGACCGCTGCGATTGCGGGCGGTCTGCTCGAGTTCAAGATGGCCGTCCAGGAACATCGCCTGGATGCGGGTCAGGACGTTGAAGGTCCGGTTCAGGTGGCCCCAGCGGGTCTGAATCATGCCGATGCGCTCGTCCGAGAAGAAATGGATCGTCTTCTGAAGCACATCCGCGTTCGGAACGAAATCGGCGTCGAGGATGAAAAGATACTCTCCCTTGGCGAACTTCGTGCCGCTCTCGAGCGCACCTGCCTTGTAGCCGGTGCGGTCGCTGCGATGAATGTGTTCGGCATCAAATCCCTGATTACGAAGGTGTTGAGCCCCATTTCGGCAAATCTCCACCGTCTCGTCGATCGAGTCGTCCAGGATCTGGATCTGAAGTTTGTCCTTCGGATAGTCGATCGCGGCGACGGAATTGAGCAGGCGGTCGACGACGTGCATCTCATTGAAAACCGGCAACTGGATGGTCACCAAGGGGAGTTCTGGGAACTGCCTTTTCGGAGTCGGGTGATTCCGTGAGTGCTTCCAGTAAAGGAAAACGATGGTCAGGCGGTGAAATCCGTAGCCGGAAAGACCGATGAGAACCAGAAGGTAGCAGGAGTACCAGAGGGGTGATGTCCAATCCATGGCTGTGGGGGGATACGGTTGTAAATGAGGCAGTTTTTTAGCTCACTGGCGACCAGATTTGAAGATGATCGCGGGGTGGTGGTGGGCATTTACGGCACGAAGCCACGCGCAGCGCGGCCGTAGGCCACCACAAAATCTGCCGCAGGTCAAGCCTAGGGAACGCGCGGCAGGTGTTCCTGGTGCTCCCTTGCGCGGTCGGAATGGGAAAAATGGCTTTTTCCTGGATTACTATGGGAGCAGGGGGATTCTCGTCCCAGGTCAGGCGGGATGGGTCCTGTCCTTTGCGGAATATCGGTGAGCGCCTTCCGGAAAGACTGGAAATGAGGAAAATACCAAGGAGCATGGCCTTAAGTTTGATTGGATTCAGGCCCGAACTCCGCGCGGATCGATCTGTTTTTCCAACAAACGATCTGCAGGCCGGCGGGAGGCTCCAATGAACGTCTCTTTAATCTGAAACCCATACTCAAATGAAGCTGCTCAGTCTTTTTATCGTCATGTTGTCGCTGGTCGTTTCCGTGGAGGCCAAGCAGAGTCGCCAGGCCCAAAAGCAGGCCGCCCAAAACAAGGCAGCCGAGGCTCAGAGGAAAAAGGAGAAGGAGGCCCGCGACAAGAAGCGTGAGGCGATCGACAATATCCTCAAGCCCAAGGACAAGAACAACGATGGCTCGCTGACCAAGGAGGAGTATCTCAACGGTGAAGCCGACCAAGCGGCGGCATCGAGGCGCTTCGATTCGCTCAACACGAACGGTGACCGGTATCTCACGAGGTCCGAACTCGAGGCTTCGCTGGGGCACTGAAGATACCGCCATGCTGCGGAAAGCCGGAGCCTTCCCGGATTGCCGGTCTCCCCGGACTGGTTCTTTCCCAGCGAGCTTTTGGCTTTTTCTGGAGAACCTTCGGGGGATCGTGATTGTCGATTGCGGAACCGGGGCGTCAGTGGCAGGGTTTCCCTATGAGACTAACAAAGAGCCTTCTCTCAGGAATTGCGGCAATGTGCTGCATTCAGGCAATGGCCCAGGAAGGGGAGAAGTCTGCCAATCCGATTCCGAGTGACCTCCTCGATGATCCTCATGTGCGTGAAGAGCTTGCGGTGAATGAGTTCACCGCGCCTTCGATCGCGAAGCTGTTTGATACGCTCAAGGATCTGGGGCCGATACCGGTCGTGCCGATGCAGCAAAAGGATGGCGCCCGCATGCCGCTTGATCGGGCGGATTTGGCGGTCGAGCTTGGCTTCCTCATCGCCGATGGTTTCCTTATCGTGCAGTCGGGGCAGATGGACAAGGTCGAGAGTCTTGCGGCTGATCTCACCCGCTATGGCAAAGCCCTGGGCGCGGGCGATCGCGTCAATCGCCATGCCGCCAGTTTGCTGGAAAGCGCACGGGAGCAGAAAGTCGACCAGCTGAAAACCGAGCTGGCGGCCACGCAGAAGGACGTGGAGCGCGAGCTGGTGACCCTGCGCGATGCGGATCTGGCGCACCTGATTTCGCTGGGTGGCTGGGCGCGCGCGCTGAGCGCGGCCTCCGCAGCGGTGGCGAAGCAGTTTAGTGTGGACCATGCGAAGCTGATCATGCGCGAGGACATTGCCGACTATTACACGGAGTCGATTGCCTCGCTTGAGCCCCGGATTTCAGAACGGCCGAACTACCTTGAGATGCGTGACATCCTTGCGGGTCTTCGCTCGGAGATGACCCTCGGAGATGCCGCGCCGACGGAAGCCAAGGTCGCCGAGATCCGCAAGCACGCGGACAAGCTCGTGGAACTCGCACTTCAGCGGCTGAAATGAGCGGTGGTTCTTCCGATAAGGCGGCGGTGATCGGACTTGGGATCATCGGCTCACGGGCCTTCGCGAGGCTGAAGGATGCCGGTTGGTCGGTGTCGGCTTGGAACCGGAGTCCGAAGGGACTTGACGGCGAAATGGCTGATCCGATATCTGCGATCTCTGGTGCCCGATGGATTTCGTTTTATCTCAAGGACGCGCCAGCGGTTAGGGAAACCTTCGAGCGCATTTCCGATCATCTGCTTCCGGGTCAGGTGGTGCTGAATCATTCGACGGTCGATCTGGCGACTACCGAATGGCTTGCCGGGCGCTGTCAGGCGCTGGGATGTGGGTTCCTCGATGTTCCGTTTACTGGCAGCAAGGTGGCTTCAGCTGGCGGAAACCTGGTTTACTACACGGCGGGCGACTCCATGTTGCTGGTGGAGGCTGATGCGTATCTTCGGGTCACGGCGAGGGATCTGATTTCCTGTGGCAGGATCGGTGCTGCCACGATCGTGAAGCTGGCCACCAACCTGATATCGGCGTGCACCGTTCAGGCCTTGGCTGAAGGTCTTGCCGTGGCGGCCCATCATGGCGTCGATCCTCAGACTTTTATTGGCGCGGTCTCCCAGAATGCCTGTGCCTCGGTTCTTTCTGGAATGAAGCTGCCGACGATGGCGGCGGGTGATTTTGATCCACATTTTTCACTCGGAAACATGGAGAAGGACAGCCGCTACGTTCGTGAACTGGCGGCTCACGCTGGCTTGGAGACCCCTGCGATCGATGCGGTATCCCTCCGCTTGGCCAAACTTTGCGCTGCGGGCCTCGCCGATCTCGATTACTCAGCCGTGGCTAGGAGCTACCAGTGAGCATGAGTGATTGCAAACGCCTGGAGTTGCCTGAAGTGGTCTTGATCGAGGCTCGAGGTCCCGATGCCCTTCGTTACCTCAACGGCCAGTTGACCCAGGATGTGCGCTTGGCGGTTTCGACAGGAAAAGCCCTGCCGTCCTGTGTGACCGATGCAAAGGGGAGACTGCAGTTCCGCGTCATCGTTCACGCCGCTCCCGATGGGGCGATCCGAGTTTCCTGCGATCATGAAGGTGCCGGGGCTTTGCTCGCCAGACTCGACCGTTACTTGATTGCGGATGATGCGACCCTTGAGGATATCAGCGCGGACTGGTCGAGAATCCATGTCACAGGGGCCGAGGCTCCCTCTCTGCCGGAGGGTGCTTACGCGGTTTCGATCGACCGGATCGGGCTGCCGGGGTGGGATCTCTGGCTGCTGGGGGCGACCCCGAGTGCGGTGCTGGATCCCATTGAAATGTGGAATCACGATGACGCGGAAACCCTGCGGATCACTGCGGGGATTCCGGCTTGGGGCAGCGAGTTGAATCCCGATCTGTTGCCACCGGAGGCGGGTCTCGACCGGACGGACATTTCCTATTTTAAAGGCTGTTACATCGGACAGGAGGTCATTTCCCGGATCAAATCCGCCGGCAAGGTGAACCGTCGGCTGATGCGGATGTCGGTGGATGCGTCGGTATCCTGTCTTTCTGGAGAGCGCTTGATCGACCTGGAGGGAAAGGATGCAGGCATCATCACCAGCGCGGCCCCGCACTCGGTGAATGGAACGAGGGCACTGCTTGCTTACTTGAAGCGTTCCGCCGGAGATCAGGCGGTTCTTCTGGAAAAGCAGCCGTCCGTCGTGGTGAGTCGGCTCGGCCCCGCCTGAAATTAAAAAGCCGACCCCCCGTGAGGGAGCCGGCTTTTTCAGAGGGAAGCGGATCAGAAGTTCGACTGGAGGCTGAAATTGAACTGGCCACCCTTGTCGGCTTTCGCGTCAGGTGACTGAACTGGAATGGCGTAGTCCAGGGACAGCGGCAGCGGGCTGATCGGAAGCTTGAAGCGGATGCCGAAGCCGACATCGCCATAAAGATCACTCACGCTGGCATCCCATGACCCTGAGTTCACAAAGCCCATGTCGTAAAAGACGGCGGCGCGCACATTCTCGATGATTGGGACGGTGTACTCCGTGGAGAGATAAGCCAGTGACTGTCCGCCGATGACTTCACCCGTGACCTCGTCACGGGGCCCGACGTCGCGGAATTCGAAACCACGGAGGGTGCGGCCACCGCCGAGGAACATGCGCTCGAAGATGGGCACCGGGTTGCTCTTGACGCTGTCCACGAAGGCGATTTCTCCGCTGACCGAGAGGATGCTGTCCCACCAGAGGTTCCAGTGCTTTTGGCCTTGGACGTCCAAGGTGATCGTATCCACATCGCCGCCGATGACTCCACCCGCGAGGGTCAGGCCGATGTCGAATTTCTCGCCGCTGCGGGGCAGGACGTTGCTGTCGCGGCTGTCGTAGATGTAGTTGAGGCCGATGGCGCTGCGAATGTAGTCACCCTGCTCAGGCAGGAAGAGCGACGGCGGGCCGCCACCGAGCTCCGACTTGGCGGAAAGCACGGCCACAGAGGGGTCGAGGTCGATGTTGACCTGCTCAAGCTTGTATTCGAGCTTCAGTGAGGCCTTGTCGCCGAACGGGCGACGCAGGAAGATCGAGCCGCCAGCATTGGTCTGTTCATAGTATTTGCTGAAGTAATTGGAGTTCTTGTAGAACAATTCACCACCGAGAGCGAGCTGCCGGTCCATGAACCAAGGCTCGACCAGCGAGATGCTGAAGTCACTGCGGGTGCTGCCGAGGCGGAGGTTCATCGCGAAGCGCTGACCGCCCCCGGTGAAGTTCCAGGGGTTGAAGAGGTCGAAGTTGGTCTGCTCCAGGTTGACGAAGCCAACGATGCTATCGATCGAGCTGAACCCGACACCGAGACCGACCGAGCCGGTGTTGCGCTCCTCCACGAGGATGTTCACATCGCGGTAGCCGGCACGACCGGGACTTCCAGTGGCCTGGACATCGGAAAAATACTGGAGGTTCTGGAGGCGGGACTTGGTGGTGTCGAGGTCCACCGAGTTGAACCACTGGCCGGGCTTGAGCGGCACTTCGCGGCGGATGACCTTGTCTTTGGTCTTGGTGTTGCCTTCGATCCGGACGTCGCCGACACGGAAACGGCTGCCTTCAGTGACTCGGTAGAGGACGTTCACACGATTCGGACCGGCGTCGGAAATGTCTGGAGTGACCGTGGCATCCGCGTAGCCGCGCGAGCCATAGTAGCTGCGGATCATGGTGATGTCGGCGCGCATTTTCTTGGAGGAATACGGGCTGCCGGAAGTGAGAGTCAGGGAGGGGTAGAGCTCCTCGGATTTGAAAACCGACATTTGTCCGAAGCCGACGCCGGCGACGGTGTATTTGTCTCCTTCATTGACCGGGATCACGATGTCCACCCGGCCGTCGCCAACCGGATCGCGGCGGATGCCGGGGCTGCTGACGCGCAGGTATCCCTTGCCACGGTAGAAATCGAGAACTGACTCAAGATCATCGTCGAGTTGTCCGGTTTCGAAACGACCGGACTTGGTCAGCCAGGAGAAGAGACCCTTTTCGCGGACCTTCATGTTTTTGCGGAGTTCCAGATCGGTGAAGGAATTATTGCCTTCGAACTTGATCTTGCGGACCTCGTTCTTGGCTCCCTCTTCAATCACGAAGATCAGGTCGGCGACGCCGCCTTGTGCGGTCGACTGCATGCGATGGCTGATGGCAACATCCGGATAGCCATAACCCTGGTAGTATTTTTCGAGGTTGCGCTGAGCGCTGAGGATGTCGGCGTCGCTGATGGCTCCACCGGCCTTGAGCTTGGTTTCCTTGGCGAGCTTCTGGTCGCTGAAGATGGTATTGCCCACGAATCCGACGCCTCCCAGCGCGGAGCGGGTGGTGACCTCGGCAATCAGCTTGACGCTGTTACCGGCCGGTTCGGCGAGCCAGCGCACGTCGTCGACGAGGCCGGATTCGAAGAGGGACTTGATGTCACTGTCCAGCTTCTCGGTGCGGTAGGGCTGCCCGGCGGTGGTGGCCATGAAGTTCCGGAGTTTGGCTTCATCGACGGTTTTGGCTCCTTTGTAGCGGATCACCACCTGACTGATGTTCTTGCCTTCGAAATCCTGAGCCTTGAGGGCGGCAGGAGCCAATGCCACTGCGGCAAAGGCCAGGGACAACAAGAGGCGTGCGGATCGAACCGCTCGGAGCAAACCGGAACTTTGATGGGACAACATGCTGATGGGAGTTGGCAGCATCACACCCGCCGAAGCATGTATTCGTCAAGGTCAATAGCTGGTTGAATCGTGCGGGCGGCTCAGCGCGGGGCGTGCAGCAGCAGGACGATTTCGCCCTTCGGCGGGTGGCTGATGAAGTGGGTGGCCAGTTCAAATGCCGTGCCGCGGTGATAGGTCTCGAACTTTTTGGTTAGTTCGCGTGCGACGCAGACGCTGGCATCCGGCTGGATCTCGGCGAGGAGCTCGAGCGAGCCGGCAAGCCGGTGCGGGGATTCGAAAAAGATCGCGGTTTCGCCGGAGGCCAGGGCTTCCTCCAGCGTCTGCCTGCGGCGACCGGATTTCACCGGAAGGAAACCACCGAAGCGAAACGCGTGGCAGGGCAGGCCGGAGCCGATCAGGGCCGTGAGCACGGCGGAAGGGCCGGGCAGGACTTCAAAGGGGACTCCGGCGGCGATGCAGGCGTGGACGAGCCGATAGCCAGGATCGGAAACCCCCGGCATGCCGGCATCCGTCACCACCGCCACCGTTTCACCGGCTTGCGCGGCCGCGAGCAGCTCGGGAATCCGCCGGATTTCGTTGTGCTCGTGAAGGGAGATCAGGGTCTTCCCCGAGATTCCGTGATGGCTCAGCAACGGAGCCGAATGCCGGGTGTCTTCACACGCGATCCGGTCGGCACCCCGCAGGACTTCCAGCGCACGCAAGGTGAGGTCCTCGCGATTGCCGATCGGCGTGGGAACGAACACGACGCGGCCGGTGGCGTGGGTATCCAAGTGCGTATCCAAGTTCGCCGGATTGATCAGAAACCGTTGGAGATACGGGAGACGAGGGCTTCACCGGCCCTTTCGAGGGCATCCGGCAAGGCATTGTTGCGGGCAGTCTGGAGATTCGCATCGACGAAAAACCGACTGGTTCCGGCGGAGCTTCCGCTGGCGAGGACCTTGGTGGGATCGCGCGCATCCTTCAAGACCCAGACGAGGGTCACGGTATTCTGGAGCTCTTCGGGGCGGAGGGTGTCGAGCCGGGTGGCGCGGATCTGAGAGTAGTCGATCTTATGCAGCGTGCCCTCCAGCACGGCGTCCGCCTTGTCGAGCGACGAGACCCGGTAGGTGCCGTCCTGGAGCAGCGCACTGGCAACCGCTGAGGTGGCGAGAGCCTCCGCGCGGGGATGTTGGGTGTCGTTCTTGAACATCGGCACCGAGATCATCCTGATCCGTGCCAGCGACTTCGGCTTCACCCCGCCGAGTTGGTAGCCGGTGCAGGAGGCGAGAAAGGGAATCAGCAGGAGCGGGAGCAGTTGCCTCATGGTGGTCGGAGAAAAGGGTGGGGCTGGATCGCTCAGTGCTCGCCAAGCTCGGCCAGACGGGCCTTCGATTTCTGATAGAGAGGGCCGGAACCGGCGCGTGCGATCACATCGCGATAGTAAACCTTCGCGGATTCCGTCTCGCCGGTTTTCAGGTAAAACTCGGCCACATCGAAAGTCTTCTGGACGTTGCGTCCACCGAGTTCGGACATCAACTTGCGTGCCTCGGCATTGCGACCGTGGCCGGGGTACTGGTTGAGATAGTCCTGAAGGGCTTCCCGGGCTTGCGCAAGGGTGGCCAGATTCTGGTTTCCGCGATCGGCGGATTCGATGTAAACCTTGCCGATACGGAACTGGCCCTCCGGCGCCTCGCGGCTGTCGTGAAAGTCGTTGACCAGCTTGCGGTAAGCGGCGATCGCCTTCTTTTCCTCACGGCGACTTTGATAGAGGGCTCCGATCGTGAACTGCGCTTTGGAGGCGGTGGCCGATTTCGAGGCGTTGTCGCGGACCTGCTCGAGCATCTTGACGACGCGGTCGGTTGCGAGGCCGGATTTCAGACCGAGGAAACTGGTCTTCACCTCGCCATCGGCGGCGGATTGGGCGAGGCTGGCCTGACGGCTCAGCGCGCTGCTGTAGAGCCCGGTGCCTTGATAGCGCTCGAGGAATTTCTGATAGGCATCGAAGGCTTTGAGGACTTCGCCTTTCTGTTCGAGCAGTTGGGCCTGGCGAAAGCGCGCCTGGGCGGAGGATGAAGCGAGCGGATACTTGTCAGCGACCTCTTCATACAGATCGAGGGCTTTTCCCTGATTGCCGGAATCGTCCGCCTGCTTGGCCTTTTGGTAGAGTTGGTCGCCGGAGGCGTTGTTGGCACTCGCTTGACCAGCAAGAGGTGGTCCATCCGAATTCGACCCGCAGGAAACGAGCAACACGGTGGAACTGGCAAGCATGAGCAGAAATCTCTGGGACATGGTGGGAAGATAGGAATGGGCGGGTGGTGCGGGAAAGAGAATTCCGATTCAAGCGTTGCCAAGCTCGGTGGCCCGGTGGGTGGCGGCGGTGACGGCATCGATCAGGGCGGAGCGCAGCGCGTGGCGTTCAAGCTCGGCCAGGCCGGCGATGGTGGTTCCGCCGGGCGAGGTGACCATGTCTTTGAGGACGGCAGGATGGATGCCGGTCTCAAGGACCATTTTGGCGGAGCCCAGGAACGTTTGAGCGGCGAGTGCGAGTGCGTCGGAGCGGGCCAGGCCTTGTTTCACCCCGCCGTCGGCCATCGCCTCGATCATCAGGTAAACGTAGGCCGGACCGCTGCCGGAAAGTCCGGTGACGGCATCCATCAGGCGCTCAGGCACTTCGACGGCCAATCCCACGGCCCCAAGCAACTTCCTGACCAAGGCAGCGTCTTCATCGCTGGCTTTGCTGCCCTTGCAGAACGCGCTCGCTCCTTCGCCGACCAGGGCTGGGGTATTCGGCATCGTCCGGATCACCCGGAAATTTTCCGGCACCGCGTCCTGGAGCACGTTGAGCGGCAGGCCTGCGGCGATCGAAATGACCAGCTTTGGCTTCCCGGCCGCTCCTTCCGCTGCCAGGCGCAGGGCGGCGATCGCATCGTGCGGTTTGGTGGCGAGCAGAATGGTGTCGCAGGCAGCGGCGAGTTCGGCGGCGTTGGCCACTGCCGCGGCTCCGGTGGATTTCCGGAACGCCTCGACAGCGGCGGCGACCGGATCGCAGCCGCAGACTTCGGCGGCTGAAACAGCACCTGCCTTGATCGCTCCCTGGACGAGGGCAGAGCCCATTTTTCCGCATCCGATGACTCCGAGTCTCATGGCTGGGAATCTAACGACGGAACGGGCGGCGGGGCCAGCGTCATTTTGCTTGGACCGGGTCGGGTTCCAAAGGCATCTTGACGACATGTTGCGCTGGTCTGTTCTTTTCGCGATGTCCTCCGTTCTGGCGCTGGCTGCTCCGGAGGAGCCGATGCCGGATATCGAGGCCATGATTCCCGCTGCGGTGAAGGCTTTGCCGGAGCCTCGATTGAAGAACTTCCAAGGTGGTCTGATCATGGCGATCACCACCTCCAGCGATGCCGCACAGGCTCATGTGATCGCCGGCTTGAACCAGCTTCACGGAGGATGGGAATTTGAGGCTTCACGGCATTTCGCGGTGGCCTTGAGGCTGGACCCCCAGTGCCTCCTTGCGCATTGGGGGATGGCGATTTCCCTGCTGGCGCCTGGACCGGAGACCGGCAAGCAGCGCGACGCGGTGCTTGACCGCCTGCTTGCTCTGACCACTCAAGGCGTTGGCAACGAGCTCGAGCGGGGCTACGTTTACGGACTGGTCCAGTATTACAAGGAGGGCCCTGAGGCCGCGACCGACGCGTATCGAAAGCTTTCGGAAAAATTTCCCAACGACATCCAGGCCACCATATTCACCGCCCTTTTCGGTCGCGGCGGCTACAACGATCTGGATGAGGCCACGCCTGAGCAGGAGCGTTCTGAAAAACTGTTGGAGAACGTGATGGTTCGCTACCCGGACAGCACGCTAATGATGAATGCGCTGCTGACCATTCGAGCGGAGGCACCGGATCTCACAGGGTCATTGCCGATGGCGAAGAAGCTCTGTCAGATCGCGCCTGATTATCCGCCATACTTCCAGCTGCTCGGGCATTACGAATGGCGCAGCGGCCACCATGCCGAGGCTGCCGCCGCCTTCAGTCGTGCTGCCGAACTCTTCGAGGCGTGGATGACGGCTTCGAAGGCCACCGTCATGGACTGTCCGGGCTGGGTCGCGTCGGAGTCTTATCGCAGCGTCTGCCTTGCCTCGAAGGGGGACTTCGACACCGCGCTGGCGGCGGCGTCCGCACTGGCAGCTAGAAAGGTTCCGATGGAGCGCGCTGGGTCGCCGGGCGGCCGGATGCTGCTTTGGGAAGGGAAGACGCTGCCCGCCCGCTTGCTCATTTCCCGGGGGCAACGGGGCGATGCGGCGAAGGCACTGGCGACGCTGCCCAAGGTCGAGGAAATCGCCGCCTACCGCGAGAAATCGCTCGCCTGCTGGTATGTTGACGGGCTCAGGCTTCACCTCGAAGCGCTCAGGTTGATGGATGAGCAGAAGTATCAGGAGGCGGTGGATGTGGTGGAAGCCATGAGCCACTATGGGGAACAAATGTCCCTCGTCCAGGAGGCCTCCTCGGTCGGTGGCGAGCGCTCGTTCTGGAACAGAGCTTTTCGTGCACTGGAAGTCAGTGCCTGCGAGCTGCGCGGGCGCCTCGCCCTGGCTGGTCCCAAGGCCGGTTATGGTTCCGCTTACAACTGGTTCCGCTCGGCAGTGGACCGGCAGGCCCGCTCCACCCAGCTTCTGCCGCCGGCGATCCTCACCCCGATGGCACTGCGTCTCGGTGATTACCAACTTGCAGTCGGTAAGCCAGCGGAGGCGATCGAGGCCTATCGTGAAGCGCTCAGGGGATTCCCCAATGACATGAACTCCCTCAAGGGACTTGCCAATGCCTGCGACAAGGCGGACCGCAAGGAAGAGGCGGAAACGGTGCGGAAGCAGATCGAGGCACTTTCTGCCGACCGTTGATTCACGCGGTCGCGAGGACCTCCGGACTGATCCCGCGCAGGCCGAAGACTTTTACGATCGTGTCTTCGATCAGGTTGTTCGGGCAGGACGCGCCGGCGGTGATGCCCACGGTCACCGGCTTGTCTCCGAGAAGGAGTTCCGAGTAGCTGCTGCTGACCTCCTCCTTGTGGTGGATGTCGTAGTGGACGATCTCCTCCAGTGATTTCAAACACGAGGCATCGCGGATGAAAAACGTCGGCAGCTGCTGCTCGCCAATTTCCACGAGGTGGGTGGTGTTGGAGCTGTTGTAGCCGCCGACGACGAGCAGCAGATCCATGGGTTGGTCGAGCATCTCGAACAAGGCATCCTGTCTCTCTTGGGTGGCACCGCAGATGGTGTCGAAGACCTGGAATTTCGCATCCGAACCATCGCGGGAGACGATCGCTGTTTTGAAACGTCGCTGGATTTCCTCAGTCTCGCTTTTCAACATGGTCGTCTGGTTCGCGACTCCCACGCGGTCGAGGTGGACATCGGGATCGAAGTCCGGGGAACACGAATCCTTAAACCTTGTTAGAAACTCCACCTTGTCGCCGCCGTGTTGAAGGAACTGGCAAACGTAATCCACGTCCGCCAAGGTCAGCACGATGAGATAGTTTCCCTTGCCGTCCTCGCCCTGCGCGCGCGAGGCGGTGGCGCGGGTTTCCTCGTGCATCGCCTTGCCGTGGATGATTGAGGTGGTGCCATCCTTCGCATAGCCGCGGACGCGACGCCAGACCTTCATCACATCGCCGCAGGTGGTATCGACCACGTAGCAGCCGAGTTGCTCGATCTTGTCCATGAAATGCGTGGGTGCGCCGAAGGCCGGCACGATCACCACGGCCTCGCCGGTGAGGTTGTCGTAGCTGTCGCCCATTTCCTGCCATGGCAGGGAGACGATGCCCATCTCGCGCAGCTGGCGGTTGACCTCGGGATTGTGGATGATTTCCCCGATCAGGAAAATGCGGTTGTCCGGAAACACCCGGCGGGCGGCGTAGGCGAGGTCGATCGCACGCTCGACGCCGTAGCAGAAGCCAAACTGCTGGGCCAGCAGGACAGTGGTGTTGCCGATCGAGAGCTTGCCGCCGTGGTTGCGGATCTTTTCGACGACGCTCGACTGGTAGTGCCGTGCCACTTCGGCGGCGACCATTTCCATCACCTCGGGGCGTCGGACGTTGACCCGGGGGCGTTTCGTTTTCTCGGCGGCATCGCTCATGCCCCGGGATATAAGCCCGTCCCGGCCCGCGACCAACTTATTTCCCACTGTGTGGCTTTCGCAGGAAGGGCAGGGTCAGCAGGAGAAATAGAATCAGCGCCACCCCTTCCAGTGAAAGCAGGTACCAGGGCCACGGCCCGAGGTGATCGAGCAGACTCGGATTCACCGGTTTGTGGGCGGCGAAGCCGAAATTCGTGCCGAGCAGCGCGTTCAATGCCATCGCGCAGACGATGTAGGCGTTCACCCAGAGGAATGCCCGCCAGGGGCTGCGCCACCAGGGAGCTTCGGGCCGCCAGCCATCGACGATTGGCAGATACAGCGCCGCCGCGACGATCGAGAAGTGCATCACGAAAAACGTTACGAACGGCCACGCAGGAAAGCCGACCTGGATCGCAGGAGTCAGCAAGCCCTGGATCGTCCCGGCGAGGCCCCAGTAAAACGTCAGCTCGCAGAGCACCTGGCGTCGCGTCAGCAAGGCGAAACCCGCGAGGATGGCGGCGAGGTCGCAGAGATGGAACGGAACGGTGTTTTCCAATCCAGCATTCGGAACCTGGAACCACGCCAACTGGCACATCGGGTAGGCTGTTAGATTCAGGAACGCCAGCAGGCCGGTGGAGAGCAGTTTTCCCTGTGCGCTTTTTCTTCCCGCGAAGATTATTGCGAAGATCGCCACCGCTCCGATCAGGATGGCGATGCCGTGTTCATGGGAAAAAGGATGGAAGGGAGGAGGCATCCGTTGACTTCAAGACTCGCAGCAGGATGCTCCAGAGACGGTCTGGAGCGGAGACGCTCCAGCCACGGTTGTTAGGCGCAGCGTGTTCTGAGTTCCACCTTGGCCTTGGACCAATCCATGGGCACTTCCTCACCTGACTTCCAGCGGGTTTCCGTCGCCTGCAAGGTCGCGAGATGCCAGCCCGGACTTTCAAGCGTCTCTTCGTTTTCGGAGAGATCAGACCATAGCACTTCCATCAATTTCCATTTTTCCTCACGAGGAAGGGCACGGATTTCAGTGATGCTCATACCGGGAACCTAGCGGATTTCGAAGTCAGGGCAAGATCTCAGCGGGAACGGAAGCGACGGCTCCAGTCAGCCGAGAATGTAGGCATCGGACTCCAGCAGCTTGCCGCAGGAGTAGCAGGCCTTGGCATCGCTGGCGATCAGGGTGCCGCAGGACTTGCAGTGCGTGGTTTCACTGATGGCTTTCGCGGGATGCTCGTGGGAAAGCCGTTCGAGGAAATCATGTGGGCTGAGGCTCGAATTTGCGGCGAGGTGCTCGATCAGCGCCCGGTTCAGCGTCCGCAGATGCTCGACCTGGATTTCCAGGCCGTGGATACGGCTGCCGAGGTCGGTAATCTCATCGACCGCCGAGGCGATCTTCGTTCCGTTGTAAACGTCCGTGAGAGTCGTCCGAGGGAGGTTCATTCCAGCCATGACGGCATCCTACGCAGCGCGAAGGAGGGCGGCAAGAAGTAGCACGAGTTGAAAAGTGGTGCTACTTCGCGGTCACCGCGCTGCGGTCATCATCGAGTCCGCTCTTCTCAAGGAAGTAGTCGTAGCCACCAGCGTAGCGGGTGACGGTGCCGTTGTTGATGTGCAGCGTGGTTTCCGCGAGCGTGCGGATGAAGTGCACGTCGTGGGAAATGAAGACCAGCGTCCCTTCGTAATTTTTCAGCGCCTGGACCAGCGAGTCGATCGAGAGGATGTCGAGGTGGGTCGTCGGCTCGTCCATCAGGAGGAGGTTCGGCGGGTCAGTGAGGAACTTGACGAGGTTCAGTCGCGATTTCTCACCACCGGAAAGCACGCTGCAGCGCTTCTCGACATCGGCGCGGCGGAACAGGAACGACCCGAGAATGGCACGGGCCTCGTCCTCACGGAGCGTCGGGCAGCAGGTCATCACCTCTTCGAGGACGGTGTTGTTTTCGTTGAGCGATTCCGAGCGATGCTGCGAGTAATAGCCGAGCTTGGTGGCGTGGCCGACCTCGCGCTTGCCGCCGTTGATCGGCAGCACGCCGGCGAGAATCTTGATGAGGGTCGATTTACCCGCGCCGTTGGGTCCGACGAGGACGATCTTCTCACCGCGCTCGAGGGTGAGATCGAGGTTCTTGTAGATCTGCTTTTCGCCGTAGGCCTGTGACATCTTCACCAGCTCCATGACCTTCTGATTGGAGCGCTGCGGCTGCGGGAAGGCGAACTTGAAGGGCTTGCGCGGGGCCCGGGGCTTTTCGACCTTCTCCAGCTTTTCGAGGAACTTGATGCGCGACTGCACCTGGGCGGCCTTCGATCCGACCTGGCGGAAGCGATCAATGAATTCCTGGTGGCCTTCGATCTCCTTGTTCTGGTTCCGGAAAGCCTGGACCTGCTGCTCGTAGCGGGCCTCGCGCTGCTCGGTGAAGGAGGTGTAGTTGCCGGTGTAGGTGATGAATTTCTGTGCGTCGGGATCGATTTCCACCACGCTCTCGACGAGCACGTCCATGAAATCGCGATCGTGCGAAATCATCAGGATCGCCCCGGAGTAATTCCGCAGGTAGCGCTGGAGCCAGAGCAGGGAAAGCAGGTCGAGGTGGTTGGTCGGCTCGTCGAGCATCAGCAGGTCCGGCTCCATGACGAGAAGCTTCGCGAGATGGGCGCGCATGATCCAGCCACCGGAAAAGGTGCGGGCGGCGTTGTGGAAATCAGCCTCCTTGTAGCCAAGGCCGGAAAGGATCTTCTTCGCCTTGGGTTCGAGCTGGTAGCCGTTCAGCAGCGTGAACTGGTCCTGCGCATGCGCGTAGTCCGGATGCCCGTGCGTGCCAGCGGCCTCGTGCTCGCGCATCGTGCGGAGGATGCCGACCATTTCCGGGGTGATGCCCATGGCGATTTCCAGCACCGTCTCGTCGCCGGGGTCGCCCGCTTCCTGCGGGAGGTAGCCGGTGATGGCGTATTCATCGCGCTCGATGATGCCCTCATCCGGATCGTCCTCGCCGAGGATCATGCGGAAGAGGGTCGATTTTCCCGCGCCGTTCGGACCGACGAGGGCGACGCGTTCGCCCCAGTTGATGGTCATTTCGGCCTCTCGGAAAAGGGTACGTCCACCGAGGGTCTTGGAGAGCTTGTGAATGCTGAGCACGCGCGGGGTGTAGGCGGAGAAGCCCGGGGTGCCAAGTTTCAAGTTCCGGCCCGCCTGACGGTCATTCCCCTTCGCCAAAGAGTTTGTCGACGAGTTTGCATGGCCACGCGAACAATTCCAAGAGGCCGAGCAGGCCGACCAGGAGTTCAAGGAGTGCTAAAATCCCTTCAATCATCGTGGGAACTGTGAATACGAGGAGGTTGAATCAGTCATGGGAATTCCTGCCATCGTTTCCACCATCATTTGCGGTCTTCCGGTTTTCCTGAGAGGCTGCGGCATGCTGACACGTCGCGACTGGCTGAAACTCTCGACCTCCGGGCTCGCGGGATCGATTTGCGGCTGCGGTGTGACGGTTTCTTCGTCCTCTCCGCGTTCAGCACCTCCGATCCTGTCCGGCATCGCGGCTGGATTCGGTGGCAAAGGCTGGGGGCTCTGGGAAGGCCGATCAAGGATCGCCGGTTCCAACCTCAACGCCAGTGGTCCGATCCTCAGTATCACGAAAACCCTTGCCGGACTCGCCGTGGCGCGGGCGGTTTCCTCCGGTCTCCTGCGGCTCGACGAGCGACTGGCAGACACATTTCCCGAATGGAAAAACGACGCCGCGAAATCCCGGATCACGCCGCGGATGCTGCTCCAGCAAACCTCCGGGCTCGAAGCCGGATCAAGCGCGCTTTATCATCGTCCGCTCACTGACAAGGGCAAGGTCGCGCTTTCACTCCGGATCGTTGATGCGCCCGGCAGTCAATTCCGATACGGGCCTTCGCACTGGGAGGTGCTGGCGGAATTCCTTCAGCGGAAGCTCGGCTCGGAATCGCTCGAGCATTTCATTTCGCGCAATGTGATGGGCCCGATCGGCCTCCACAGCCATAAGTGGCGGGCCGATCTGCGCGGTCGGTTCTTCCTTTCGACCGGCGCGGAGTTGTCGGTCGAAGATCTTGGCAAGCTCGGCCGGACGCTGGCGAAACTGCTCCGCTGCGAGCGTTCGGATGGTTTTGACCCCGGAATCTACTCCGACGTCACGAAAGCTTCCGCTGCGAATCCGATTTTCGGAGGCGGGCTTTGGAAGAATATCCGCGTGGGATCCGGTCACGCTGTCGAAATTGAAGACGCACTCGATCCGCCGCGTTCGTCGTCATTCTGGTCGGGTGCTTGCTTGTCGAAGCGTCATCCCGCCGATCTCGTCGCGCTCATCGGGTCCTCTGGTCAACGCGTGTTGATCTGGCCGGGAAAAGATCAGGTCTTCGCACGCCTGGGCCGCTCGACGAAGTGGAAGGACGGACCCTTGCTGGAGTCGCTTGCCTGAAGTTCAGCGTTTCACTGCCACGAGGATGTTGGCGCCGTCCGGATTGGTGTGATAGCCGGAGCCGAAGGGGATTTGCGGTCCCCCGCCAATCGCATCATAGGCGGCGCGAAGATCGGGCTGATCCTGCTTGGCGAAGAACTCGATCGGCTTTTGATAGCGACCGAAGAATTTCAGGTCCCAGCCAGTCGCGAGATAACGGAACGGAATGCCCGAGTCGTCTTGAACGATCGCCTTTGATTGGGAGAGGACCTGATTCCGGATCTTCGAGAAACCCTCGTCATGCATGAGGTAGGAGGCGGCCTTGAAATAGGCGGTCGATCCGCTGAAACCACCGACCCACGACTGAAAGCCGGAGCCGAATCTGCCGTTCGAGAGATCGCCGGAAACATAGATCGCACGCTTGGATCCTCTCCCGGGGAGACTGAAGCGGATGTCGACACCGGTGTTTCCTCCGGCGTTGATCGACTGCACGCTGTCGACCTCGCCGCCCATCAGGCCGATCGACGTCAGCAGGATCGGCGTCACGCCCGGCATCGGGCCATTGGACAGATCACCCTTCATGTCCTTCGTCACGAAGTAGCCAACCTTGAGCTGGGTATCCATCGACCTGCCGAGCCCGAACAGCGCATCGACCACGGCAGCCGGGTTCTGGCTTTCCAGCGCCGGGAGCGAGCCAGCCGGCTCGAGTCCGAGCAGCACGTAGGTGGAGGTGTTTGGAAACATCGACATCGCGTAAAGCAGGTCCGGTCCTCCGAAGGGATAGAGCAGGGTGTTAGGTGAGCCGATGACCGGCGCGAGACTCCAGTTCGACCAGTCGCGTTGCCGGGAAGTACGACGCTCGCCGTAGGCTTTCCACTTGAAGGCGATCTCATCGAGATAGTTGCGATAGTTCACCGTTTGTTGGATCTGCGAAAGCGCGGCACCGTGGCGCACTGGCTTCCCGGCGAGGAACAGCGTGATGTCGTTCGCACCCGCCGCGCCGTCCACCGGCACGAACGCGGATTGAGGTGGAGCCAGCATGAGGGTTTCACCCGGCTGGGGCTTCGGCTTGGAAGCGCAGCCACTGAGGGCGATCGAGAGGACGAGAAGGATTGTCGGTTTCACGAAGGGCGTCGATTGAAAGGAATCCACAGCAGGGCACAAACCACGGCGGTGAGTACTCCGCTGATGGCGGGCCAAGGCTGGTGGATGATGGAGACCACAACGACGAGCAGCGTCATGCAGAGAAACAGGATCGGCGGCAGCGGATAGAGTGGAATGGTGGATTTCAGGAAGCAATAGGGAACTCGGCGGCGCAGGATGAAGATGCCGAAGACGCTGAGCAAGGTCGCCAGCGTAAGGCCGACCTGGGTGTAGGTCAGGAGCTCTCCGAAATTCCCCACTCCGACCAAGGCCAGAGCGAGCAGGGATTGGAACATCAGCGCATGGGTTGGCACGCCATTGGTGGGCGCGAACCAGCGCAGCGCAGGCAGGTCCCTCCCCATCGCGCCCAGCACTCTCGGCCCGGCCCACAGCATGGCGCTGACCGAGGCGCATAGTCCGATCGCCAGCAGCATCGAAATCCATTTCGCCACTGACGTGCCGAACAGCGAAACCGCCGCCACGTGTCCGACTTCCAGCACACCCTTGAGTTCTGCTTTGGGTGCGGCATGCAGGAAGGCGGCGTTCAGAGCGACGTAGAGCAGCGTCACGATCAAGGTCCCGCCGATCAGCGCACGGCGCACGGTTTTTTCCGGTCGATCCCATTCCTCCAATCCATACACGGCCGCATTCCAACCACTGTAGGCGTAGAAAACATACAGCAGCGCCGAGGCGAAGGTCGGCTCCAGCATCGCGCGCTGGGTCT
>Ga0209829_10001014_pt1 | contig 23754 bp, 24 predicted proteins | sample C_140205_EF_Meta_FD_187311 | JGI IMG/M metagenome (GOLD analysis project Ga0209829, IMG submission 187311) | Freshwater microbial communities from Lake Croche, Canada to study carbon cycling - C_140205_EF_MetaG (SPAdes) (version 2) | ecosystem: Environmental > Aquatic > Freshwater > Lake... | reverse complement strand
CAATGTTCGATACCAAAAATCATGTCACTCGTTCGAGAATCCTGTCGCTTTTCACCATCAATGGTGCACCACAGGCGAACATCGGTTGGGTCAAAAGAGTCTGCCGTAACGATCCATGGGCCGATGGGATTAAATGAAGGGAAAGATTTGCCCTTCATCCACTGACCTAAACGCTCTACTTGCCAATGGCGCTCAGACACATCTTGAGAGATTGTGTAACCGAGAATGTGTTCACGTGCTTGCGCTGGTGAATCTAGGTACAAAGCGTTCTTTCCAATAACAACACAAATTTCAACTTCATAATCTGTCTTTTTGGATCCCGGTGGCACGATGATGTCATCAAATCCGCCAACAACAGTATCTGGAGCTTTCATGAAAACAATTGGTTCAGTTGGAATGGTGGCTCCAGTTTCGATTGCATGCTGCGTGTAGTTAAGTCCTACACAAATCGCTTTTGTTGGACGTGCAACTGGTGATCCCAGACGATAATCTGCAAATTTCACTCGCGGACGAGATGAAAGATCTAGCGCTTTAACCTTTTCAACTGCGCCATTTTCTAGTGCAACGCGATTCCAATCCCCAATAACGTCATCAACAAATACAGCTTCCGTGTCGCTAACAATGACTGCGGCTCTCTCTTTTTCAAATTCTCCAAGTCGGGCTATACGCATATCTTTATTTTCCTCTCACGGTATCGGCGGTAACTGCTGTGTATGACTCATCGGGTAGACCTTGGAATGCTACAGGGCGTAAGAAGCGGGTAATTGCACTTGTTCCAACGGAGGTATGCAAAGAAGAGGTTGATGCTGGATACGGCCCACCATGATTTTGGCCAGCCGTAACTGCCACTCCAGTTGGCCAGGCATTGAATGCAACGCGTCCGGCCTTCAAAGCTAGGGCGTTGAGTATTTGTTCTTCTAGGTCGGAGATTTTTAGTGAAAATAAACATCCGACAAGTGCGCCTTCAAGTTTCGAAAGGATTGTTAGAAGTTGGGCAGGATTTGCATACGTCACAACTAATCCAGTTGGACCAAAACATTCAGTGGCTAAAAGTTCGGGTTGAGTGAGAACGCTCTGAGCGGTTACAACTAAAACAGCCGGTGAGGAGAAAAACCCTTGGGTGGGAGCGCTCTTACCTTGCAACACTTGAGCATGAGTTTTTGCAATAACATCGGCGCGATTTTTGTCATGGAGAGTCTTTGTCGCTTCACTTAAGAATGGCGCTGGGTCTCTTTGGCTCAGTTGCTCTTGAACAGCTGCACTAAATTCTGCACTTTCTGGAAGAAAGAGAACGCTTGGATTAGTACAAAATTGACCGTTACCCATGAGAAGTGAATCTAAATATGCACCAGCAAATGCGCTCACGTCGCTCATGGCCGATTCTGTTACGACAACTGGATTAACGCTTCCCAATTCACCATAAAAAGGAATCGGAGTTTGGCGATCTTGTGCCATATCAAATAGTGCACGCCCGCCAGCTTTTGATCCAGTAAATGCACCCGCGGAAATTCGCGGATTATTAATTACACTTTTTCCGAAATCAAAACCATGCCCAAGTGAAATAAGTCCTTCGGGAGCACCAGCATCAGCCAATGCTTTCTTCGCAATCTCGAAACTCAATTGCGAAGTTTGTGGATGAGCTGGGTGAGCTTTGATCACAACTGAACAACCAGCAGCAAGAGCTGATGCTGTGTCGCCACCTAAAACGCTAAATGCAAAAGGAAAATTGCTGGCACCAAATACTGCTACCGGTCCAATTGCTCGAAACGTTTTAAGGAACTTTGGGTGCCCCTGTGGAAGCGGAGCATCAAGTGCGGCATCCAGAATAGGTGCGACAAAGTCACCGCTATTTAACGCTTCTGCAAAAGATCTGAATTGAAAAGTTGTTCGACCAACCTCGCCAGTAAGTCTTGGGACGCCAAGACCAGTTTCTGCATCGGCAATTTCTACTAATTTCCCAACGTTCGCATCAAGAGCATCTGCTAATGAAATTAAAACCTTTGCACGCTTTGACGCAGAGAATTGAGACCACGTGGCGAAAGCGCTCACAGCGCCAGCAATCATCGAATCAATATCTGAAGGTTTGGAAGCCGCAATCTCTGGGCCAAAAACTTCCCCTGTACGCGGATTAACAGATTGAATCGACATTTCTACCTTTTCACGAAGCAACGAGGAGTTATGGGAGGGAGTCTAATCTAAGAAGAAGTCCAGTAAAAAATCGGTCGTTCCGGGTACGACTGCATATTTATCGAGATCAGTGATTCCCTCTGATGCTAAAACCTCATCATCAATAAAGAAATTACCAGTGCATTCACCTGATGGGCGATTAAGAATGATGTAGGCAGAATCGGCGAGAATATCGGGCTTGCGACAGGCATTGATATCTACCCCAGGGATCATCGCGAGGGCTGCAGTGTCGATTGCCGTACGAGGCCAGAGCGCATTCACTGCAACGCCATCTCGTTTGAATTCTGCGGCCATTCCGAGAACGCACATACTCATTCCATATTTTGCCATGGTGTATGCCACATGATTCTTGAACCAGTGAGGTTTCATCGACAAGGGAGGCGAAAGATTAAGGATGTGTGGATTTCTACCCGCCACTGCTGATGCAGTTAAATACGGCAAAACTGCTTGCGAAGTTAAAAACGTTCCTCGGACATTTACATCAAACATCAGGTCGAATCGCTTTGCTGGCGTCTCTAAAGTTTTTGTTAAATTGATAGCGCTGGCGTTATTGATCAATATGTCGATTCCATTAAATGCTTCGGCAGCTTTCTCTACTGCTGAAAGTATTTGAGTTTCAACACGTAAGTCACATTGGATTGGAAGTGCGACTCCCCCAGCTGTTCGAATCTCATCTGCCGCTGTAAAAATAGTGCCTGGCAATTTGGGATTTGTCTCAGTTGTTTTCGCTGCTATCGCAACATTTGCCCCGTCGCGCGCGGCTCTCAATGCAATGGCTAACCCAATTCCCCTTGATCCACCAGTGATAAATATATTTTTACCCGCAAGACTCATTTGCTCTCCCTCTTGCTCGCAAATTTGGCAAAAGCTTCCATGGCTTCCTCGGATTGCAAAGCTAAACGGAAAAGCTCGCCTTCAACTTTCATGACCGCTGAAACTGCATCGTGGGATCTACTCTTTAAAAGTGCTTTGGTGTTGATCACTGAAGTTGGAGGTTGAGTGGCAATTTTCTTAGCCATCTCTAGTGCAATGTCATGTGCTTGCTCACTGACCTCAACCACTAAGCCCATCTCTTCTGCTTCCTTGGCATCGAAACTTTCCCCAGAAAGAAATATTTTTGCAGCCCGTTGATAGCCAACCAATTGCGGGAATAAATAACTAGAACCAGCCTCTGGAACAAGTCCTAGAGTGACAAAGGGCATCGAAAATTTTGCACTGGGCGTTGCATACACAAGGTCACAGTGCAGAAGCATTGTTGTGCCTATTCCAACGGCGTTGCCTTGAACAACGGCAATAATTGGCTTAGAGAAATTTTGGAGTTCGCTGAGAAATTGAAAAACCTCCGAGTCAGGACCCAAGGGCGGATCGCTCATAAAATCGAAAATATCGTTTCCTGAACAAAAATTGTCGCCTGCAGCGATAATCACAAGCGCACGCAGAGAGAAATCACCATTGGCATCTCTCACATGGGTTGCCAAATCTGAGTACATCGCTCTCGTGAGAGCGTTCATTTTCTTCGGACGGTTGATTTCCAGGAGAAGGAGCTGATCCTGACGGCTCACTAAAATTTCGCTCATAAATCAATCTTAACGCTGGTCAAAGCCAAGACAAAGGTAGAGAATGCAATAGCGGGTTTTCCCGACAGGCGACGGAGAGGCCGATAAAAGATCATGGCTATGGATATCACAATCGCATCAAGAGAGCTGACCCCTTTTGAGTGCTTAGTTATGGATTTGCTCTGCGAGGGAAAATCCAACGGCGCAATCGCACGCGAAACTGCCCACACTGAAAAAGTCATTGAAAATACCGTCAGTCGCACAGCTAAAGCCTTTGGCATTAGAGCAGATAGTGAAACCAATTTGCGTGTATTGCTAGCGCTGGCATATCGCACACATTTTGGAGATAAGGCTTTCGACCGATTAGGTGTGGAATGTTCTCACTTTGAGAGCGGTCCAGATGGTCAATCACTGTGCGGACGTCATACGTAGTAATTTTCTTTACCTTTCGACATGCATGTGAAAGTTATTAACGTACATCACAATTCATCGAGTGGTAGCACCAAGTAATCACATATCTCATTTCACTACCTGCACTTACTCTTGATCTGTTCTCAACTCGGGAACAATAAGGGAGAGATTCACCATGAGACGCCGAACATTTGATGGAATAGTCACACTTGTAGGTTTCGGATTAAGTATTTTTCTTTTCATTGCAGCCGGACTTCTTAATTGGGGTTACGGATTTGCAGATCAAGCAGTATCGAGTCAACTATCTTCACAACAAATTTCATTGCCCTCTACAACCGGAAATGCTAAAGAAGAAGCATCCACTACTGCTTTTTTTACAGACAATGGTGGAAAACCCATGGCAACCGGTAAGCAAGCACAGATGTATGCCGATCACTATCTCGGTTTCCATTTATCGGGAATGCCGACATACGCGGATGCGACAACTGCTGCTCGATCAGCGACTGCCGCACTTGCAGGAAGTCCCGACGACCCTGCCCTGCAAGCATCAGCTGCTAAAGCAAATGGAGTTGTTGAAACAGTCTTTAAGGGAACTATGTTGAGAGGAACTCTTCTCACTGCTTACGCATTTTGGGAGCTAGGACAGATTGCAAGAATGTCAGCGGGAGTTGTACTTCTTGCCGCTTTGTTCTTGCTCTTGCTCTCGTTTGCAGGATGGTTACATCTTCGTCGCACTCCAGAAGAGGCGACGATCTAGCCCTCTACTCTCCGTGAGGGTGAAGAAAAAACTCCCCCCGAGTTTACTCGGGGGGAGTTTTTTTGCTTCAATCTTTTTCCTTATATTCGAGCCTATTAACTAACGTTTATCGCTCGATTGTGCCAGCAATAAATTTTTCTGTACGTACATGCGCTTCTTCGTCGCTGTATTGCTCTGGAGGCGTCTTCATGAAATAACTAGAAGGTGAAAGCAACGGTCCTGCAATTTTGCGATCAAGAGCAATTTTCGCGCAACGGAGTGCATCGATGATTACTCCAGCAGAGTTGGGCGAATCCCATACTTCAAGTTTGTATTCGAGATTGAGGGGAACATCGCCAAATGCCCGACCTTCCAGGCGGACGTAAGCCCACTTACGATCATCAAGCCATGGAATGTAATCCGATGGTCCAATATGAACGTTCCGCGCACCTAAATCGTGGTCTAGCTGCGAGGTTACAGAATTAGTTTTTGAAATCTTTTTTGACTCTAGGCGATCACGTTCGAGCATGTTCTTAAAGTCCATATTTCCACCGACATTGAGTTGGTAGGTGCGATCTAAGTGCACACCGCGATCTTGGAACAACTTGGCCATGATGCGGTGGGTAATTGTTGCGCCCACTTGGCTCTTGATGTCATCGCCAACAATAGGAAGTCCAGCTTTTGTGAACTTATCTGCCCACACAGGGTCAGAGGCGATAAAGACAGGAAGAGCATTAACAAATGCGCATCCTGCATCGAGTGCACACTGGGCATAAAACTTCGCTGCAGTTTCTGATCCGACTGGCAAGTAGCAGATCAAAACTTCTACGGCTTCTTCTTTCAAAACTTTTACTACATCGACGGCTTGCGCAGCTGATTCGGTGATTGTTTCTCGGTAGTACTTTCCAAGTCCGTCATGAGTGACGCCGCGTAGTACTTCAACGCCGGTCTTTGCAACGTTGGCAAACTTGATTGTGTTGTTTTCGCTAGCCCAGATTGCATCAGCTAGATCGAGGCCAACTTTCTTCGCATCGACATCAAAAGCTGCAACAAATTTCACACTGCTTACGTGATAGCCGCCAACCACTGCATGCATCAGACCAGGTATCTCTTGGTCAGTTGCTGCATCTTGGTAGTAGGTAATGCCTTGAACTAGAGAGTTGGCGCAGTTGCCCACCCCTACGATTGCGACACGGATGTCACCTTTGCCAGTTGCGATCTTCACGTTATTTCCTTTCGGTTTTGATCATGTCTTCCAACCAAGTGATTTCTCGCTCGGCGGATTCCAAAGAATGACGTCGCCACTCTTCAAGGTATTTGTCGATGCCAACGGGAGACTTTTCAAGTTCTCCACGAAGGATTTCTGCTTTCTCTTTAAGTCGACGATGGCGACCTTCAAGAATTCTGACGCGATTGGGGCGCGATGTTGGTCCAAAAAATGCGAAGCGCACTTCGAAGCCTTCGTCTTCCCATGTATCTGGGCTAACAGTTTCGGTGAGCGTTGCAAAACGTGCTGTTCCCTTTGTAGAAAGGCAATACACAATTCGCGAGCGCCGAGAAAGTCCGCCTTCGTCGCTTAACGTCTCTTCAATCAACCCGGCATCGAGCATTCTGCGAAGTTGCGGATAAAGAACAGAAAATGAGAGAGCCCGGAAAGGTCCATAAATGGCAATCAAGCGTTTGCGTAGCTCATATCCGTGAAGTGGACTCTGCGAGAGTAGGCCAAGGAGGGCAAACTCCAAGGACTCACTGCGTGAACGCATCGGATCTCACCTTTACAGTTGTAGCTATCGGGCAGGCGGGGATATTCCTGCATGTATATCGATTCGATATATCGAATGCTCATCTAATCGGATATGGCCATAGAGGTCAACTCACCCGCTTAATTAGCCGGCGTGGCGTACTTCCCGGTACTCAGAGGCCGGTTATCCCCTCGCTCTACCCTCAATACGCACAGTCATCAGCTGCCCTCACTCGAGAGGGCAGCGATTCGGAAAGGGATGATCAATGTCACTACTCACGTGGAAACTTCATGGCACCGGCAAGACCATTGGTGCAGGGGAAGTTGTTTCAACAGATGAGCGCTTAAGCTGGCCCCGCACCATCGGAGTCGGCGTGCAACATATCGCTGCAATGTTTGGCGCGACGTTCTTGGTTCCCATTATCACTGGGTTGCCACCAACAACGACTTTATTCTTCTCAGGAATTGGAACACTCCTCTTTCTTGCGATCACCAAAAATAGAGTTCCAAGTTATTTGGGATCATCTTTTGCATTCTTAGCTCCTATTGCTGCTGCTAAAGCTGGAGGCGGAATGTCTAGCGCACTCGGCGGAGTTGTTGCTACCGGAGTTATTTTGGCAATCATTGGTTTGATTGTTAAATCTGCTGGCATCGGCTGGATCAATTGGCTCCTTCCCCCACTTGTCACCGGCACAATTGTTATGGTCATTGGTTTAAACCTTGCAGGAGCTGCGAAAAATAATTTCGTTCAAGGTCCTATTGTTGGAATAATTACTTTGGCATCGATCGCATTAATCTCCGCGTTCTCACGTGGCTTCTTAGGCCGAATCAGTATCTTCCTCGGACTGGTTGTTGGTTATGTTGCAGCTCTACTCATGGGCGACGTTAAGACAGATGGCATATCCGCGGCGAAAATGTTTGCGGTACCTTCTTTCACCAGCCCAACATTTGATATGAAGGCAATTCTTCTCTTCCTACCTGTTGTGCTCGTACTTATCGCTGAAAACGTTGGACACGTTAAAGCTGTATCAGCAATGACTGGCAAGAATCTCGATGATCAAATGGGTATGGCGCTCTTTGCTGATGGAGTCGCGACAACACTTGCAGGTGCAGGTGGCGGTTCTGGTACTACTACTTACGCAGAAAACATTGGCGTAATGGCTGCAACTCGCGTCTACTCAACTGCGGCATATTGGATTGCAGGAGTCGGTGCAGTTCTGCTCTCCCTCTCCCCAAAGTTTGGCGCTGTATTAAGTTCTACTCCTGTTGGTGCGCTCGGCGGAGTTGGCGTTGCCCTCTTTGGAATGATTGGCGTACTTGGTGCGCGAATCTGGATTGAAGGCAAAGTTGATTTCTCTAAGTCAACGAACTTGATTATTGCCGCTTCTGCCTTGATTATCGGTATCGCCGATATGTCATGGACAAGTGGTGACTACTCATTCGGCGGAATCATCAACGCAACACTTGTATCTGTTATTGGTTATCAAGTGCTGACTTCAATCGCTAAATCACGTGGTAACTCATAAGTTATTGCATCTAAAACTACATTAGCCTAATAATGAAGTGGGCGATGGTCGCTAAACGGCCACCGCCCACTTCTATTTATGTCACTTCTCTTCAGATAACATAAGCTTATGATTCCCAGTCGCCTCGGTGAATATTTAGCAACATCAATCGTAATAATTTTGGCACCAGGTCCTAGCGTTCTCTTTATTATCGCAAGAGCCGTTTCGTGGGGAAGAAAAACTGCCCTCTACACAGTTACCGGGAATGCAATTGGCTCATTTATTCTCTCGGCGCTTGTTGCCGTTGGTCTCGGTCCAATTTTGCAACGTTCAGATCTAGCTTTCGCAATCGTGCAATGGGGCGGTGGGTCTTATCTTATTTATCTCGGTATAGATGCTCTTAGACACCGCCATGCACATGCTGCGAATATGAGAGCAAAAGGCACAGACCAACCTTCAGGTTTTCAATCTATGCGGGAAGGTTTCTGGGTTGCTGTTCTCAATCCGAAAACACTCGTCTTCTACGCTGCAGTCCTTCCCCAATTTATTGACCGTGACGGCACGAATGCCACTTCACAATTACTTTTCCTCGGAGCAATTTTTGTTTTAATGTGCTGGTTTTCAGATGGCACTTGGGGGTTGCTTGCTGGCACCGTGCGTCAATGGTTAGCAACTGATGCTTCTCGCTTGGTTATTCTCCGAGGCATTGGAGGAAGCGTGATGATCGCACTCGGCGCGTTCATCCTTGTGGGTGCACTCCGTCAGGCCCTTGGGTAATACTTGCACTATGAAAAAACCTGCATCTCCAGCACGTGAAAATATTTCACCCTCTGATTTAACTTTCGGACTCTCTACATGCAGGAGATGCCTGTGGATCAAGTATTGGTACAAGGTCATCATGCCTGGCCAATTCCCGCTTGTTAAACCACTTTCGCAATCACAAGAAGAACATTTCCGAAGAGCTTCTATGCCGGACATTGACTCTTCCTTGCGGCCAGGCGTTGTAAAACAATGGGGTCAATGGGTAAAGAGCCGGCCGATTGACATTAATGGAACTCCAACGCGATGGAGAATCAATGGAATTTATGATCTGCTTGCCCACAATGACGACGGCACTGTTGGTTTAATTGATTGCAAAGTTTCTGATTCCGAGCGCGATAGCGGTGAATTTTACGCGCCTCAATTAGAAGCATATGCCTACGCTATTGAAAACCCGGCAACTGGAAAAGAATTCTCTGTTGCTTCTATGGGCTTGCTCATTTGGAAGCTTGATGGCATTGCCGAAACTGCCAGTGGGACTCATGGTTTCGGCGTTGCTCAAAGTTATGTTCCAGTTGCCAGAAATGGTGCAAAGTTTCAGGAAGTTATTGCTGATTTCATTTCATGTCTTGAGGGCCCATTACCTGAGGCTGGAAGTGAATGTTCGACCTGCAACTACTTAACGCAACGATTAGCTTTAGAAAATTGAAGCGTTTACTCGTCCTCTGCCTCGTCTTTTAATTCACTTTTGCGTCGCGATGCGTACATGTCCACATACTCTTGTCCTGAAAGTTTTTGGAGTGTAGACATCAATTCATCAGTAGCTACTCGTAGAACCGCTAAATCTGTCGAGTCCCCTGTCAAATAAATTGGCTCACCGAAAACCATTTTTACCCTCATGACCTTTGGAATAACTTTTCCCGTAGGTTGAATCTTTTCGGTGTTAAACATTGCCACAGGAACAATCGGGGCCCCAGATTCAATAGCCAATCGCGCTATTCCGGTGCGACCTTTGTACAAACGGCCATCTGGTGAACGAGTACCTTCTGGATAAATTCCCAGGCAATTTCCTTCGGCTAAAACTTTCAAGCCAGTGATAAGTGCAGCTTCACTTCTTCGCCCACCCGAACGATCAACGGGAACTTGTCCTAAAGCAATGAAAGTGAGTTTTTTCAATAAGCCTTTTGGTCCGGGCGCCGTGAAATACTCGCTCTTCGCCAAAAACGTAACTTTCCTAGGAACCACAAGGGGCATAAAAATCGAATCGCTGAAAGATAAATGATTCGAGGCAATTATTACTGGCCCGTTAATGGGAACATTACGCAAACCTTTGACCTTGGGCCTAAAGAGGATCATTAAAAATGGCGTGAGGAAAGCGCGCAGGAATGCATAGGGAACATTCATCGCCTTACCTCCACTTCAGGTCTAGGGGACCAATTTAGTCGCTATACGCTGGATATGACACTATGGGAAAGTGACGCATATCCCAAATATCCGACGATATGAGTTTTCAGGCGACGATATCGGCGTAGTCATTCTCGGGAACTGCGAAAGCTTTCCCACTTTGACGCAATCCCTTGTTGACGAAGGAGTAAAAGTTCTTCATGAAGACGCAACCGGTAAGAACTCCTACGAATTTGCTGAGAGACAATATTTAGATCTCAAATCTCGATGTACAAAAATCTATATCGCAAGCTTCTTCGAAGCAGCTCACAATGCGCTTGCTTTAGCGCAAAATTACTCAAATGAGATTTCAGGTTTGATACTTATCGAACCAAAACTCCTGACAAATAGATTTCTTAAGTCTTCAAAAGAAGTCCAGAACAATTTATATCTGGTAGATCAACCCACGCTACTTCTGTATCCAAATCCTGAAAACGGTGCTTCTGCGGCAGCCACTCAGTCGCTTTATATTGCCGATGAAATTTCCGCCCCATTTATCAAGGAAGTGCTACTAGAAATCTCTTTCAGCGCCTCGGACAACGACCTTCCATTACTTATCGATGAAGCGTTATTTTTTGTGAATGAGACGAAAGACAACTCGTGGATCGCAGATGGCGCATCTGATGACGTAGAACTAATAGATGCTGAATTTCAATCTATCGTGGCAGGGCTATCGCTCGATGAATCCACGCCAAATACTTATCTTGACCAACTTGATTCTCAAGAGGACGAGCATTTCCAAATCCCTAATCCTGAACTTTTACCCATTAGGAATCGTTCGAAAAGAAATGCGATATTTTTTATGGTTGTTGGCCCCGTTTATGCCCTAGCAACAACAATTACAGGATTTAACCCCTTTGGTATCGAACCATGGCCAGGAGTTTTGGCTTTTATCGGTGGTTTGGCATATTTTCTTCATTCAACCCGAGATGATTTCACTGGCGATGATGGTGCCGTCGTCTAAGAATTAAGATTCAGCGAATTTTTTCAATTCTTTCAGTGCTAGATCAATGACCATCTGCTCTTGCTTCTTTCTCATCATGGCGGGCACCGGCATAGACAGGGCGACGGTAAGTTCGTACGTCACCTTGGTGCTCTCTTCATCCTCTTCTGAAATCACATAAGCGCCATCCATCGCGGTGAGGAGATCAGCGTCAGAAAGGGAAAATTCCAAGCGCCTAGGCGCATTACTCCAGTCGTAATCCAACGTGACTCTATCTTTCATAACCCCAGCCTCAATAGAGAGCTTCACCGAAGTCACCCTGCCTTCTCCATCAGAACTTTGGACTTCGGCAGACTTTATAGAAGTGGACCATTGTGGATAAGAGGCTAAATCAAAAAGAATTTCTTGAACCCGCGCAACGGGTGCCTCAATAGAAATCGTTCCAGTCGATGTATCGCTCATGCCGCGTAGATTACCGCTTTCCGTTCGATGCTATCTCACGCTAGCGTAGGTGCCATGAATGAAATTTCGGTGCCAGCCCTCGTTCCCGCCGCAACCTCTGGAAACCTCACGCGCTTTGTATCCGATCGTGCCGCGAACGAGCCGGATCGAATTATTCTCTCAAGGCCATTGGGTGACGGATGGCAAAATGTCACCGCAATTGAATTTGAAAAAGAAATTAGAGCCGCTGCCAAAGGTTTAGTTGCATCCGGAGTATCTATTGGCGATCGAGTAGCAATCATGGCCCGAACTCGTTATGAATGGACGGTTTTGGATTTTGCAATCTGGTATGCCGGCGGATGCGTTGTTCCAATTTATGACACTTCCTCTGCAGAACAGATTCAATGGATTCTTACCGATTCGGAAGCGACTGCATTAATCGTTGAAACTCCCCTCTTAAAAGAATTGGCAACACCTGTGCTGCCTACTCATACCAAAACAATTTGGACAATGACAGATGATGTCTTACATGTTTTGGCACAAGCGGGCTCTAACGTTTCTGATGAAGAAATTGATCGTAGAAGAAATTCGTTAAAGCCTGAAAGTTTGGCAACTTTGATTTACACCTCCGGCACAACAGGCAAACCAAAAGGCGTGCAAATAACACATAGGAATTTTCTTGCAGAATGTGAAAATGTTATCCAGGGCGCCAAAGATTTATTTCTTAAGCCTGGTGGGTCAACACTTCTCTTCTTGCCAGTTGCGCATGTCTTCGGTCGAATGATTCAACTTGGCGCAATTGGCGCTGGATTACACATGGCACATTGCAGTGATCCAGCAACTCGATTGCCGCAAGATCTCGGAACATTTAAACCCACTTTCGTTTTAGCAGTTCCACGAATTTTCGAAAAAATCTATAACGGAGCAGAAGCACGCGCGGAAGCAGCTGGAAAGGGAAAAATCTTCCATAAAGCAGCTGACGTGGCGGTTTCTTATAGCGAAGCAATGGATAGAGGGCGAATTCCCTTTCTTCTTTCCATCAAACATGCACTCTTCGACAAGCTGGTCTACTCAAAAATTCGGGCAGGAATGGGTGGCAGAGTTGAGGCTGCGATTTCAGGTGGCGCACCATTAGGTGTCAGGCTGGGTCATTTCTATCGTGGTGCTGGAGTGCGCGTGCTCGAAGGTTACGGCTTAACTGAAACGACGGCCGGAGCAACTCTTAATTTAACAAGCGATCACAGGGTAGGTTCCGTTGGGCGCCCTATCCCTGGTACTTCTATTCGCATTGCTGACGATGGTGAAGTGCTGATTAAAGGCGACATCGTTATGAATGGGTATTGGAAAAATGATCACGCAAATGCAGAAATTTTCACTTCGGATAAATGGTTCCGTTCTGGGGATTTGGGTCGCCTTGATGATGATGGTTTTCTTTATATCGTTGGCAGAAAGAAAGAACTCATAGTCACGTCTGGTGGTAAAAATGTTGCACCAGCAGTTCTCGAAGATCGACTGAGAGCACACCCGCTTGTTAGCCAATGTCTAGTTGTAGGAGATAACAAACCATTTATTGCAGCACTCGTCACCATTGATGCTGATGCACTTAAAAATTGGGTTGCGGTAAATAAGAAGGACGGTAAGTCAATCGCTGACCTTGTGCGCGACCCTGACTTGATTTCAGTAATTCAAACCGGAGTAGATGAAGCAAATAAAGCGGTCAGCAAAGCAGAATCAATTCGAAAATTCACAATACTTCCGACCGACTGGTCCATAGCTGGTGGGCAACTCACTGCGAAACTTTCGATAAAGCGACACGTGGTCGCGCAACAGTGTGCATCTGAAATAGAGGCGCTCTACCAATAGAGCCTGATAGATGACAAGCCTTGAGCGCATCCATCTAGCACAAGAACTTCACGATGGAATCGCTCAAGATCTCGTTGCAATCGGATATTCACTAGATGCCCTTTTAGCAAAGCCTGATGCCTCAACTGCCTCAAAGCGCGAAATAAGACGGCTGAGATTTCTCATAAGCACAATCATCGAAAAAGTCCGCGATGAAATGTTCGATCTTCGGAACACACCTGCAAGCACATTCGCTCATGACATTGAACTACAGGCACAATCGTTATTGATTCCCTTCACTCTGGAACAGAGTCAATACACATCTATGTGGGTTGATACTGACCTGCGGAGAATCCAAATTCATAAAATTGTCCGAGAAATTTTTAGGAATATTGCGGAGCACTCCAAGGCCTCAAATGTCAGCGTTATTCTGAAAAGCACTTCTCAGAACTTCACTTTGATTGTTAGCGATGATGGTATCGGCGGAGTTTCCGAAGCAAATTTTGGAATGGGTTTACTGGGCGCATTTGAAAGAGCAGTGGCAACCGGAACCACAATTAGCTACTCATCAGATCTCAGCGGAACAACATTTACAGTAGAAAGTTCCTATGATCAATAACTCTGATATTTCAATCGTGCTCATCGATGATCATCAAGTGGTCCGGGAGGGTTTAAAAAGTTCCTTAACTTCGCACGGATTCTCTGTGGTTGGAGAAGCGGCCAGCAAGAAAGAGGCCCTCGCGCAGATAGCGCATGTAAACCCAAAAGTTATCGTTGTTGATCTACATCTTCCTGATGGAAGTGGATTAGATCTCATCGCATGGGCCAGAGGAATCTCTTCCACATTAGGAATAGTTGTGTTGACTATGAGTGAAGATGACACATCCCTACTGGCAAGTTTGCAATCGGGGGCAAATGCTTTTCTTTCAAAAAGTGCGCCAATCTCTCATGTGATTTCTGCGATTACACAAGCTTTTATATCTCCACAAAGTTTCACTGGGACTGGTCTCTCTGATGCCATCAAACGCAAGCGAGATGGATTTCATATCACTGCTAGAGAACTTACCGTTCTTGAATTCCTACCTAAAGGGCTTACTTCCGCCTCAATTGCCAAAAATCTTTATCTCTCAGAGGCTACGGTGAAATCACATCTAGCGTCGATCTATCGAAAACTAGATGTAGCAAATAGAGCACAAGCGGTCGTTGTTGCAATGAAAAATGGAATCATCTCGTAATTTTTAAAATTTCCCAGAATCTCTTGGCCCAGCGATCCCAGCTCCACTCTTCGATAATCCATTTTCTTCCAGCAATTCCCATGTGATGAGCTTTTTCAGGATTTGATAAAAGATCGACAACAGCCTTCGAAATCGCCGCTAAATTTTCACCATCAACTACCACTCCACTAATGCCATCAAGAACTGCATCAGGTGCGCCTCCAGAATTTCCAGCGATTACCGGCAATCCACATGCGCTAGCTTCGAGATAAACAATTCCAAGGCCTTCAACTTCAAGTCCCGCAAAACGAGATCGGCATGGCATAGCAAATATGTCACCTACACAAATGTATCGGGGCAAATCTGAATATTGCACTCTCCCGATAAATGTCACTGCATCGCTGACTCCGCACTTGTGCGCAAGTGCTTCAAGCTTTTTACGGTAAGGACCTTCGCCAACAAGTAATAGATGTGCGTTCGGAATTTTCTGACGAATTGTAGGAAGCGCCTGAATGAGTCGATCTTGTCCTTTCCGATGCACCAAGCGTCCAACGCTCACAATAACTTTTGCACTACTGAGCCCTAATTCGTTACGTAGTAAAGACGATGAAGGGATTGGTGCAAAATGTGAAGTGTCTATACCTGGAGCCAATTTCTGCATCGAATGAGCACTCTCCGAATTTAATGATTGTGAAATCTCATTTTTAGTAAAATTTCCCAAATGGGTAAGTACATCTACTGATCGCACAATCTTGGACAGGGCAAGTGAGAATGGAAACACTTTCGCCCACCACACTTCATGCCCATGTGTTAGTGCCACGATATGTTTTACTCCCGATGCCCTAAGGGATGGGGCAAGTAATCCCAGCGGAGCTGCTGCACCAAAAACTCCAATTTCAATTCCGGAATTTTTACTCACTAGCCGAATCGCTCGTGCAACTCTGGGGGTTGGAAGTAAAACCCGCGCACGGTCACGAATCACCGATACTCCATACTCTTCAAGCCATGAACGGTCATAGGCCTGCGTATCGTTTTGAGACGAGGTATACACGGTGACAGTGTTTTTCGGCAAGCGTTCGATTAATCCGATAATAAAAGTTTCTATCCCCCCAGCACGGGGCCCAAAATCATTTGTGACGAAAAGTATTTTCTCCACGTTAGAAACGGCGCGCAGCCACTAACCGTTTACTGCCAATTGCCATTCCAAATTCAACAACCTTTACCCGAGATCCGGGCCTTGGGGCATGCACCATGCGATGAGATCCCATATAAATACCAACGTGTGAAATAGGACTTCCAAAGAAAACCAAATCCCCAGCTTTGAGTGCATTCAAGGGAACGTACTTTCCAAAGTGTGTCTGCGCTGCCGCCGAATGTGGGAGAGAAACTCCAGCAACTTGCAAAGCGCGCATTGTTAAACCAGAGCAATCCCAATACGTCATTCCTGCAGCGCCGAATACATAACGATCGCCGATCTGCTTAAGTGCAAATTTCAAAGCGACTCCTGCTCTACCTGAAATTCCATTGGCAGTTTTTGCTAAAGCTAACGAGGATGCTTGATCGGCATTCTCACGAGCGAGCGCTAAGGCAGCTAAACGTTCTCGGTCTGCTTTCTTGAGTTTTGCCAAAATTGCTTCTGCTTCTTTGAGTTTAGATTGGGCTTGCGCAGCTTGTTTAGTCAAGCGAGTTTGCGTAGCCGCGACAAGTGCGAGTTTGTCATTAACTGTCATTGTCGTAGCGCTTAATCGTTGTTGCGCTGCAGCAAACTTATTGAGCTCATGTGCTTTTCTGCGAGTAAGTGATTCAAGGGATCCTGCAGCAGATAAATACAGCGTGGGGTTACTAGAAAAAAGGAGTTCTAGGCTTTGACTGATTCCTCCAGATTTATATTGCTCTATAGCAATCGACCCCAAAACTTTTCGTAACTGGTCCACCGTTTGACCTTGGACTGCCGCTTCTTGTTTTATTCCCGATAGCATTTTGTTCAGTTGCGCCAGTTGAACCTTGGCTGCTTGGGCACCTTCTGCCGCAGCTGCTGCTTCCTCCTGCAAGATGGTGACCCGTCCTTGAATCTCTTCAAGAGTGGGTGCTGCGGTGGCAGGAAAGGTGAGAAGAGTGAGTGGAAGGACCATGCTCGCCAGCGCTAGCGCGCGCAAAATTTGATGGGGGCCACTTCTCATTTGGTCAGGCTAATGCCACTCGGCATAGGTATTCAAACTTCGAGCACGGTATGAGCCTGAGAATTAGCCCGAAATACGCCTCGTGAAGTGCAGTGGAAGGAGAATCTCGCGCGAAGCGAGCAGCTCTATTGCCTCGCGAGTTCTTTCGCTGACCTCTTGTGTGGTGGAGGGCGTTAGAAATGTGGAGACAACGCAATCGTGGCAAGCAACTTCTTTCATGGTGCACGTACCGCAGTCGATGATCATGACATCAGGTTACAGACCGCCACTGACAAAGAAATGGGCGCGACATGGCTGGGGTTGTTACGTTTGCCTCGTGACTACGGTGGCTTCCATTCTCTTAGGCGCAGATGGCTCGACCGCTAAAGGCGGTAACTCCCTATCGCTGCGAACCCGCGCGGACGAAAGCAGATTTCTCTCGCAGCGGCGAAGTGGTGATGTGATTGTTATTGGAGGTGCCACCGCCCGGGCTGAAAGTTACGCCAGAACACCTACCGCTCTCGTGATCGTTTCTCACACCGAACCTGAAACCCTTCACCTAAATCCTCAATCGGTTTGGTGGGAGATGTCTCCTGGTGACGCTGTACGAAAAGCCCAACGTGAATATGGGGAGAAAGTCTTTACCGAAGGCGGAATCTCTTTTCTCAGGGCGCTACTTGAAGAAGAACTTGTTGATGAACTCAGGATCAGTGTGAGCCCTGCAGTCAACGGCACACATAAGGTTTCCTTGCAGGAATTACTTGCAAAATATTCTGATGTCGTAAAAGATCAAGTAGAAGAAACTACTTTCTACACATGTTCACAACTCATCAAGCAGAAGAAATAAGCGCAACACCAGCTACTGCCAAAATAATTCCAATATATTGAATTTTCTGCAATCGCTCGTGCAAAATCTTAAAAGCGAGAATCGCTGTCATAATTGGGAAAAGTGATCCGATGACCATGACGACAGAAACTAATCCGCGGGTGCATGCGATTCCGATAAGGAGATTCGCCGTAAAATCGGCAATCCCGATGAGCCCTACGGAAGGAATATCTTTAGGGGTAAATCCGCCAATACTTCGAATTTTCACCGCCAATATAAATGAAATCACTAACGTTGCAACTCTCATCATGACCATTGTCATCAATGCGCTCGTGAGAGATCCTTGCGCCATGAAAGTTAAACTAATTCCAAAACCTAGCGCTGCGCCTACTGCCAACGCCAAAGGCTTTAATGAAAGACCTTGAGATACTTCGGGTCCACTTGCGCAGAAGGCACCCAGTAAAGCAATGGTGATTCCAATACCTTGAGTAGGTGAAAGTATTTCACCTTGAATGAGGGCGTAAGTCGCAGGGATTATTGCTGACAACGAACTTATCGGTGATACAACTCCCATTCGCCCTGTTGCGAGTCCCGCATATAAACAACTCAAACCCAAATATCCAGCAATGCCTGCAAAAATTCCAGAAACAAAATATCCACCGAGATCGAGATTCGGTGCAACCCAACCATTCGAAATCAAGAGAACGATTAATCCAAAGAGCAGACCTATTGCTTGAGAGATACCGGTGACAGCAAATGCTGGATGCTTTTTGGCCAGCCTGCCGCCCTGAAAATCGGCACTGCCCCAGAGCGCACTGGAGATAAGCGCTAATGCGATAGCCATGTGGGGTAGGTTACCGCCCCGCCTCCCACATTTACCCTCTGTACTTCTTTACATTTGAGGTATGGACGCTCAAGAGTTTGCTCGTGTTGGTGAGCTTTTTCGTGCATTCACTCCAAGAAATGAAATTCTCTTAGAGGAAGTCCCAGCTCCCCAAAAATTGGCAGCTTTCGCACTCGCATTTTCAGCCGATGTGAGCAATGGTCTTGAAGGCGATGATGAAGATGAACTTGCATCTGGTCGTTTTGTTATCTTGCACGAGCCAGGTGGCCAAGATACGTGGGAGGGTGAATTTCGCTGCGTAACATTTGTCAGAGCTGATGTTGATCCTACGATGCAAGAAGATCCTCTACTTCCAGATCACGGATGGAAATGGTTACTGGCATCTTTAGAAAGTGCTGGTTGTAAATACAACGCGGCTAGCGGAACTGTAACTCGAGTTGTTAGCGCATCTTTTGGAAAACTTTCAGGAAAAGATGGTGAAGCAGAGATGGAAATCCGTGCTTCATGGTCGCCAGTCATAAAATCCGCAGAAGACTTAGTTACTCACTTGCAAGCGTGGTGTAATTTACTCACCGAAGTTGCACTCATTACTCCAATTCCTGAAGGTGTTTCTGCACTTCCTCGTATTCGCAAATAACTTATGCATGTTGATGGCGACCAAGAACTCCCTGTAGAGCCAGTCACAACACCTCTTCTCGTTCCCCTCGCTGGAACTCCCCCGCTTATTTCTACGGACTCTGAATTAACTCGTGCTATCGATTCTCTAGCTGCGGGTGAGGGTCCATTTGCGATAGATGCCGAGCGAGCGAGCGGATACAAATACAGCCAAAGTGCATATCTCATTCAAATAAAACGCACGAATGGCGGGCTGCATTTAATTGATCCCATTGCATTTAATCACCCTCACCCTCTCTTTGAACGCCTTAACCAACTTGTACAGAGCGATGAAGTAATTCTGCATGCCAGCACGCAAGATTTGCCTTGTCTTCGCGAAGTTGGATTGCGCCCACATCGACTCTTTGACACAGAACTTGGTGGGCGATTAGCAGGACTTCCACGCGTTGGTCTTGGGGCGCTCATTGAAACTCAACTAGGTTTTTCACTTGCAAAGGAACATAGCGCTGTTGACTGGTCCACGCGACCATTGCCACAGGATTGGCTGACGTATGCAGCGTTAGATGTTGAATTATTGGTAGAACTGCGAGAGAAAATTGCGCAACTTCTTTCTGCGTCGAAAAAACTGGCATGGGCTGAGCAAGAGTTTGCGGCAATTCTTAAAGCTCCACCGGCGCCTCCTCGCAAAGATCCATGGCGCAGAACATCGGGGATGCATAAGATCAAAAAACAAGAGCAACTAGCAATCATTGAAGAGCTGTGGTCTGCTCGTGATGAGATTGCACGCAATGCAGATATTGCTCCCGGCAAACTCCTCACTGATAACGCAATCTGCGAACTTGGGATGAGCGCTCCTGTTGATCGCAAAAGCTTTGAAAAAGCGCTACGCCCACTCGGAATGCGAGCGCGTTGGTTGGAAAATGTTGATGTGTGGATGTCAGCCATTACCCACGCCCTTTCAAAGTCAGAAAGTCTCTGGCCGCAATTACGGCCAGCATCTGACGCGCTTCCACCAATAAAAATGTGGCGCGAGAAGTTCCCAATTAAATTTGCCCATCTTTCACATGCTCGTGCTGGAGTGGATGCGCTTGCAGAACTCCACGGCATGCCGCCAGAAAATCTCATCACCCCAGAATTTGTTCGCCGTATCTGTTGGCACGAACCTCAAGACGTGCCTGCCGCCCTCTTAGAACTGGGCGCTAGGCAATGGCAGATAGAGATTGTCACGGAGACATTGAAGGCAGCTCTTCGCGAGCGCGAGCCACTACCCACGCCCATTGAGGAAGAACCTGCAGTGTGACCAATTACGCAACAATCAAGTTGCGTAATTAATCTCTTACCTTTAGATTTATGACGTGCTCAGTACCTTTGTCATCGCCCTTCGTGAGGGGCTAGAAGCTGCCCTCATCGTGGGAATCTTGATTGCTTACATCGTCAAGACTCAAAGAAGGCAACTGCTTCTTCCCCTATGGACGGGTGTGACGTTAGCAATTGTCGCCAGTTTTGGATTGGGCGGGTTCTTATCGTTCACCTCAGCAGAACTCACTCCCAAGGGAGGCGCATTTTTCGCTGGAACCACTTCTTTCCTTGCTGTGGGTTTCGTAACGTGGATGGTTTTCTGGATGCGTTCTGCCTCCCGAGGTCTGCGAGATGAACTCAACAGCAAGATGGAAAAAGCTCTTATTGCAGGGCCCATTGCTCTAGCTACAACTGCCTTTTTCGCTGTTGCCCGAGAAGGATTAGAAACTGCGCTCTTTGTTTACGCAAATTTTAAAACCGTGGCAGCTACATCAACTGCGTCGATTGGCTTAGTACTGGGTTTCGCCGTAGCAATAATCTTGGGTGCATTGGTTTATAACCGATCAGTCAAACTCAACCTCGCACGCTTTTTTACCTATACATCGATTGCACTGATCGTTGTTGCTGCAGGAGTTCTCTCCTATGGCGTACATGAATTTCAAGAATTGGGTTGGCTACCTGGCGCAGATTCGTTCGCTTGGGATGTCACTTCCTGGATGGCGCACGACTCTCTCCTAGCAACGATCTTGGGTGGAACCGTGGGCTTTGATACAACTACATCCTGGCTACAGCTTCTCATTTGGAGCGGCTACCTCTTATTCACGCTTATGACATATCTCCGCCCCGCCAGAGTTTCGCTTTCGACTACTCGCTAGTAACCTTCTAACTAGACCTACTGCGAGGCACACTCGCTGTCTACGTAGAGGAGTTCACATGACTCGTTCAGTCGTTCTCGTCGATGCGGTAAGAACACCATTTGGTAAAGCCGGATCGCTCTTTGCAGAAACTAGAGCAGATGACCTGATGGTTCGCGCACTTCGCGGACTCCTTGAACGAAATCCTAAAGTCTCCCCCGTAGATATCGATGATGTCGCGATTGCGGCTGCAACTCAAACAGGTGACCAAGGTATGAATATTGGTCGGAGTGTTTCACTACTTGCAGGGCTTCCAGTGAGTGTTCCTGGTTATTCAGTTGATCGTTGGTGTGCAGGTGCACTCACCGCTGTCACAACTATTTCTGGATCCATCGCCATGGGCGCATATGACATTGCTATTGCAGGTGGAGTAGAACATATGGGGCATCATCCAATCGGCGATGGAATGGATCCCAACCCTCGTTATATTGCAGAGAAGATTGTTGATACAGATGCGCTCTCTATGGGAGCAACTGCTGAACGGTTGCATGACAGATTTCCTCATTTAACTCGCGAACGTTCCGATGCTTACGCATTTAATTCTCAAATGAAAACTGCAAAAGCTTATGCAGATGGAAAGATTCAAAGAGATTTAATTCCTGTTGCAGCGCGCAGCGTGGAACTTGGCTGGGGCATTGCAACAGTGGATGAGCCACCGCGCCCAAGCACAACTCTTGAAGCACTTGCAGGACTTAAAACTCCGTTTCGTCCAGCAGGACGAGTCACAGCCGGAAATGCAGCTGGTCTCAATGATGGCGCAACTGCTGCTCTGCTTGCTAGCGAAGAGCGAGCTCATGAACTAGGACTCACAGTGAAAGCGCGTCTAGTTACATTTGCATTCGCGGGCGTAGAGCCAGAAGTAATGGGTTATGGACCAGTTCCATCCACTATTAAAGCGCTCGCAAAAGCAGGACTCACCATTGAAGACATTGGTTTATTTGAAGTCAACGAAGCTTTCGCAATTCAGGTTTTATCGTTTCTTGATTACTTTGGAATTGCTGATGACGATGCCCGCGTTAATCCCTTCGGCGGAGCAATCGCAGTGGGCCACCCATTGGCTTCTTCCGGTGTGCGTCTGATGCTCAATCTAGCCAGAAGTTTTGAAGAGCGCCCAGAAGTTCGATATGGCATCACGACGATGTGTATCGGTTTAGGAATGGGCGGCACAGTAATTTGGGAGAACCCACATTTCAAAGGTGGGAAATAACATGAGCGCTGCTGATCTACAAGTACCTGCAGGGGCACCAGATGAGGTTATTACGAAAGCAGTAGTACGCACAGTTGATTTACAAGCATTTGGTTTCAAGGGCTCCCTCGCTCTTATCACGTTAGATAACGGTGAAGACCACAATCGTCCAAATACTTTTGGTCCTGAATCTCTTGCCAGCTTAGATGCTGCAATCACGGAAGCGATCGCGCAGAAGCCATCTGCAATTGCTGTAACGGGTAAGCCATTCATTTTTGCCGCGGGTGCAGATCTTTCTGCCCTAAGTTTTTTAACTTCTAGAGAACAAGCGCTCCAAATTGGAAAACTTGGTCACGATGTATTTCGTCGCCTAGGAGAATCAGATATTCCAACATTTGCATTTATTAATGGTCTAGCTCTGGGCGGCGGATTAGAAGTTGGTCTTCACTGCAAGTACCGAACACTCGCAAGTACAGCACTTACTGGTTTACCTGAAGTGTTTTTGGGGTTAGTTCCTGGATGGGGCGGAGCAACGCTGCTTCCCCAACTCATTGGACCCGAACGAGCAGTCCAAGTCATTATGTTGAATGCTCTCAACAACAATACGATGCTGAAAGCAAAAGATGCCCTGACACTTGGCGTAGTAGATGACGTTTATGAACCAGCAGATTTTCTTGAAAAATCAGTGATCTTTGTTGCTGACATTTTATCCGGTACCAAAAAAATTGAGCGCAAAAATTACACAGATGCTGCTGGCTGGGATGTTGCTCTAGCTACAGGTAAAGCTGCCTACATGAAAAAATATGGTGGAGCTGAAATTGAAGCGCCTCGACGTGCACTTGAATTGATTGCGGAGTCGCGCACTGCAACCCGTACGAGTGGCTTCAATGCAGAAGACCAAGCGTTAGCAGACCTCACCATGAATGATCCGCTTCGTGCATCCTTGTACGCATTCAACCTCATTCAAAAGAAGCGTAAAAAAGTTGAAGGCGCTCCAAAACCTGCACTCGCCAGAAAAATCACCAAAGTTGGCGTTGTAGGAGCAGGTCTCATGGCTTCACAACTCGCTTTACTCTTAGTACGGAATTTGAAATGTCCTGTTGTCATGACCGATCTAGATCAAGAACGTGTAA
>Ga0209829_10001012_pt1 | contig 23759 bp, 14 predicted proteins | sample C_140205_EF_Meta_FD_187311 | JGI IMG/M metagenome (GOLD analysis project Ga0209829, IMG submission 187311) | Freshwater microbial communities from Lake Croche, Canada to study carbon cycling - C_140205_EF_MetaG (SPAdes) (version 2) | ecosystem: Environmental > Aquatic > Freshwater > Lake... | reverse complement strand
CCTTTACATGTATGGCGGGCCAAGCCATATGGACACATTCGATTACAAGCCCGCAATGAACGGCATGGATGGCAAAACCATCGAGGTTAAAACCTTCGGTAGAGGGGGTAAAAAAACCAGTGGCCGTATCGTCGAACCTCGTTGGAAATTCAATCAGTACGGGCAATCTGGCAAATGGGTTTCCGACCTCTTCCCAAACCTTGCTAAGCATGTCGATGATATCTCTTTCATCCACTCCATGACTGCTGATTCACCTATACACGGATCCGCAATGATTCAAATGAACACTGGTAAAGTGCAATCAGGTGCACCCTGCATGGGCTCATGGGTCAACTATGGGCTCGGTTCAGAAAACGCAAACATGCCGGGCTTTGTTGTAATGCTCGACCCACGCGGTGGCCCGATCAGTGGCGCAAAAAACTGGTCCAGCGGTTATATGCCCGCCCAATACGAGGGCACACTTTTCCGATCTCAAGGTTCACCCATACTCGATCTTTCCAGACGATCCGACATGACCGATCCACAACAACGCAGAATCCTTGATACCCTCTCGCAGTACAACGCCCAACATAGTCTGCAAAACAAAGATTACTCAGCTCTTAACGCTCGCATTGCAAGCTACGAACTCGCCTATCGCATGCAATCTTCCGCACCTGAAGCCACCGATATTTCCAACGAACCGCAGAAAGTTCAATCTCTCTATGGCATGGATAATCCCAAAACCGCTGTCTTCGGCAGGCAATGCCTTCTCGCTCGCAGACTTGTAGAACGAGGCGTTCGCTTCATCCAACTTTATTCAGGCGGCGCGCATAACGATGACAACTGGGATGCCCATGGCGATCTCGAAAAGAATCACAACCTGCACTCAGGCGAAACTGATATGCCTATCGCTGGCCTGCTTGCCGATCTTAAACAACGCGGCCTCCTTGATTCCACACTCATCATCTGGGGCGGGGAATTCGGCAGACAACCCACCGCAGAATATGCCAAGGGTAGCGGCAGAGATCACAACGCTTATGGCTTCACCATGTGGATGGCGGGCGGCGGCATAAAAGGCGGCACTACCGTAGGCACCACCGATGAACTAGGCAGCAAAGCAGTCGAAAAACCTTTCCATGTAAAGAACCTTCATGCTACTGTACTTGATCGTATGGGCATCGATCCTGAAAGGCTTACCTACTTTTATGGCGGCCTCGATCAAAAACTAGTTGGGGTCGAAGGCGCTGAACCCATCAAAGAAATTTTAGTCTAACGATCTTTTACAAGGAGCTTCTTTCGTGAAATTCAAACTCGCAATCCTCGGTCTTTTCGCATCTTCATTTATGGCTTTTGCTGCAGATCCTGCTTATAGAGTTCTCGCAGGCGACAAAGGCAAAGTTGCAATCGTTGATGCCACAGGCAAAGTTCAATGGGAATACGCTAACAAGGCTGAAACTCACGATCTCCACCTTCTCCCCAATGGCAATGTCCTTCTAACTCTTCCCAAAAGCACTGTTGGGGAAGTCGATAAAGATGGCAAAATAGTTTGGCAGTTCGAATGCAAACCCAAAGAAGGTAGCAAAGATCGCGTCGAAATTCATTCATTCCAACGCCTCGAAGATGGCCTTACCATGATTGCTGAATCAGGTAATCGCAGGATCATCGAAGTCGACAAGGATGGCAAAATTGTTCGGGAAGTTCCTCTCACCGTTGAAAAACCTAGCTCCCATCGCGATACCCGCATGGCCCGCAAACTTGCCAACGGCAACTACCTCGTCTGCCATGAAGGCGATGGCAAAATCCGCGAGTACGAACCCTCGGGCAAAGTTGTCTGGACTTATGTGATGGAACTCGGCGATAGACCTCGCTCACCCGGCCACGGCGTCGAAGGCCATGGCAACGAAGTCTTTGGCGCAGTTCGCCTGCCCAATGGCAACACCCTCATCGCAGGCGGCAACAACAACCGTGTGCTTGAAGTTAACCCCAAAGGTGAGATCGTTTGGAAACTCGATCAATCCGAATTACCTGGCATCAAGCTTGCTTGGGTTACTACGCTTCATGTTCTGCCCAATGGCAACATCATTGTGGGCAATTGCCATGCCGGCCCTGAAAACCCACAGCTTTTTGAAATCACCCGCGACAAGAAAGTCGTCTGGACGTTCAAAGATTTCAAAACCTTTGGCAACGGTATGGCTTCCGCTCATGTACTCGATATCAAAGCCATCAGGTAATAAGCACTACTAGAAAAAGTCTAAGAGACCCACGGATCATCATGGCCCGTGGGTCTCTTTTTTTTCTGTTTGTGTATGATGTGATGAAGTTGAAGGATGTATTAATAAGCCCATGGACTGCGCTCCATGGGTCTCTTGTTTTGTTATCTTGTAACCCTGCTCTTAGCTCACATAGACGCCGCCGGTGTTGGCTGGATTGCCGCTGTAGAAGGAGAATAGCAAATCCAAATTAGGGAAGCTGAAGGCATTGACTTGTGGTCCACCGCCTGGTCCTGCACCGGTGAGTATGTCTGCAATGCCATCGCCGTTCCCATCGTTGATTGCAACACGAACGCCGCCGGTGAAGTCTTCTGCGTAAGCCATGAACTGGGAAAGTAATGAGCCGGTGTAAGGGTTCCAGACTGCAACAACAGGTGCGCCACTTGGGCCTGCGCCGGTAACTACTTCGAAGGTGCCATCGTTACCGATATCGCCTACCGCTACGAATACGCCACCGGTAAAGGACACTGGGTAGGCATACCATTGGCTAATGATTGCGTTGGTGGCACCATCGAAAACTTTTACATGGGGAGCGCCACCTGGGCCAGCTCCAGTAACTAAATCGAGAATCCCATCATGGTTGAAGTCGATGGTTGCAACGCTAACACCACCTGTGAAATCTTGGGCATAAGCATAGAAGGATCGAAGAACATTGAGGTTTCTTCCATCAAAAATACTAACTTCGGGGCCACCTCCTGGGCCTGCGCCAGCGATGATATCTAAAATTCCATCACCGTTTACATCTTCAACTGCGACGAATACACCACCGGTGAAGGCTGGATCAAAAGCGAAAAAGGATTCCATAACTTCGCCGGTTTGGGAATCAAGAATAGCGATAGCTGGTCCACCGCCAAAGCCTGCACCTGCGATGATGTCAGCAACGCCATCGCCATTAAAGTCGCCCGAAACAACTTTGATCGGGCCATTAAATCCAGGGAAAGGCACTGCCGTGCCTGTGAGTTCGCCGGTAGCAGGGTTATAAAGGTTCACCGTGCTAGATCCGCTTGAGGAAGTTAGCGGGGGCGTTCCTGTGATCAACGGTGCTGTTGGTGTTGGTGTTGGTGTTGGCGTAGGAGTAGGCGTTGGGCTAGGTGTTGGTGTTGGTGTTGGCGTTTCGTAGGCGCCAATGCTGGGGGCGGTGGAAGAGCGGACAAAGCCGCGCTGATCCAAGCCGTTTACAGGTGCGGCATTGCTTATGGAAGCATTACCAGTGCCAATAGCAGGGCTGCCAGTGCCCAATGCCATGGTTTTGGTGGGCCCGCCGTTATTGGCCAAGACGGCCAACAGGGGATCGGTGGCAATTGGAGTGGCGCCGTTAAAATTGATTGCACTGCGGATCAGGTTATTAGCACCACTGGTAGCGGTGATGCCGCTGTTAATCGTGAATGCGACAAAGTCAGTGGGTGTAATGGTGTTTTGGCCGATGATGGTGTTGTTAATTACTGCGGTTGCGGTTGCGCCATCGCCTAAAACATAAACGCCCCGGCCTCCTTGAGCAGCGGTGTTACCACTAATAGTGCTATTAGTCAGCGTGAGAGAACCATTGCGTGAGAAGACGGCTCCGCCCAGACCTTTGCCAGCGTTTGCCCCTGTGCCCCCTGTTGCAGTATTCCCATTGAAGGTCGAGTTGGAAATGGTAACGGTTCCAACATTGTTGAAGATGGCACCCCCCAACCCAGCACCGCCGCCGCCGTCGAAGCCGCCGCCGCTATTGCCGCCGCCGCCATTGCCAGCGCCAAAGCCACCAATGCCTCCAGTGGGTCCTTGGAGAGTACCTGAGGCGCCACCGCCGCCGCCGCCAAAGCCGCCTCTGCCGAAGTCGTAGCTACCGCCGCCACCGAAGCCGCCATTGCCGGCGGTGGAGCCGCCGTAGTTGTCGGGGCCGGGGTAGCCGCCGCCGCCGCCGTAGCCGCCGTTGCCCCCGTTGGGCCCGCCCCCGTTGCTACCGCTACCGCCGTTGCCCCCGTTGGGCCCGCCCCCGTTGCTACCGCTACCGTTGCCGCCGAGGCCGCCGGCGCCGCCGCTATTGACGCCGCCGCCGCCGCCGTCGCCACCATTGCCACCTACGGCTTGATTGCCCGATAAGGTTGAATTAAGGAGCGTGAGCGACCCAGCGTTAAAGACGGCGCCGCCCAATCCTGCTGCACCGCCGCCGCCGCCAACACCGTTTCCGCCTTGCGCCTTGCCGCCGCTGAGTGTTAACGAATCAAGTGTTAGGTTACCAGCCGCACTTACATAAAATAGACGCTGGTTGACAAAGGTATTATTAAGTAAAATGCCATTAGATCCGGTCGGCCCTATGATGGTTATGTTAGAGGTGATGCCAAAGGCGCTTGGCCCTGCGGTGCTATTGCCAGAAGTGGATAGGTTAATGTTGGCTGGCCCACTCAGCGTAAGGTTGGCAGCGAACACAATTGTATCAGCGCCGAAATGAATAGTTTCGTTATTGGCTAGATCAATGGCTCTACGGAGCGAACCAGGACCTGAATTTAAAGTGTTAGTAACTTGAATCGTTGAAGGAACAATTCTTTGTTCGAGGCTAAGGAGTTCGAGCCGTGGTGAGCCAGAGGCTCTTCGAGCTTTTCTATTTTGTGAGTTGCTAAAGAGCCTGCGGAAAGCATTTAAAAACATTGAAAGAGTTCCTTTACAAAATCTTAAAAAAGAATCAAATCGCCGAGCGCTATGCATCGGGGGGGCAGCAAAAGTCTAAATCTAGGTGGCAGTAATCGGATGTCAGTCGATTAATACAAAGTGAATTTAAATAAGTGATAAAACATGTATTATGATAATTAAAATAAATTACAATAAAAATTATAATTACATTTTACTTAAATAGCCCAATGTTACCAAATATAAGGGCTGCAATTAATATACCTTTATATGGTTATAATATTTCTGAGATATCAAGAATTGGGATTCAGCTCCAAAAATGCGTATTTTAGCATTATTTATGTCTTTATGTCGGCAAAATAAGCTAAAAGTCAGCAGAGGAAGCAGATTTGCCACGGAAAGAAGAACAAGAAGAAAGCAGAAGCATTTGCCACGGACGAACACGGAATTACACGGAAATAAGCGGAAGCCACGGAAGGAAGAACAAGAAGAAAGCAGAAGCATTTGCCACGGAACCAAAACACTGCTTTCAGAGCCGGATGCGTAAGCGACGGTATAAATATACTGTTTGGGAAGGGCCCCTTCGGCAAGCTCAGGGACCGTTCTCCTGTATGGTCAGTGAGCTTGTCGAACTGGCCGTTATTAATTGCGCTAGAGTGAAAGACACCACCAGTCATTCTCTGCGAAAGCGGGGAATCCAGAAATACAAGTAGCAAAGGCGCGGGGCTAGCACCAGCGGATTTACATCCGCCGCTCAATAAGAAAAGATGGGCTTGGAATTATCTATTCCCGTTAGCCGACAGAGACACCACCGGTGTTGGTGGATGCGCCGCTGTAGAATGAAAATAGCAGATCCAAATCAGGGAAGCTGAAGGCATTAACTTGTGGGCCGCCGCCTGGGCCAGCGCCGGTGAGAATATCTTCAAGGCCATCGCTGATGCCATGGTTGACTGCAACGCAAACACCGCCGGTGAAATCTTCTGCATAGGCATAAAACTGAGAAAGTAATACGCCAGTATAAGGATCCCAAATTGCTACGACAGGGGTGCCACCCGAGCCTGCGCCTGTGATTACTTCGATAGTACCATTATTGCCGATATCGCCTGCTGCAACGAATACGCCGCCAGTGAAAGATAGAGGATAGGCATACCATTGGCTGATTATTGCGTTGGAAGCGCCATCGAAGACTTTCACATGGGGTGCGCCACCGGGGCCGGCGCCGGTAGCAATGTCGAAGATACCGTCGTTGTTGAAGTCAAGAGATGCGACGCTAACGCCGCCAGTGAAATCTTGGGCATAGGCAAAGAAGGATTTAAGAACTTTAAGAGTTGAGCCATCGAATATGCGGACTTCTGGGCCGCCACCAGGTCCTGCGCCTGCAATGATATCCAAGATCCCATCGCCGTTGAAATCTTGTACTGCGATGAAGACTCCACCAGTGAAGGAGGGGGCGAAAGCGAAAAAACTTTCCAAGACTTCGCCGGTTTGGGAATTAATAATAGCAATAGCTGGGCCGCCGCCTGGGCCTGCGGCTGCAAAGATGTCTGCAACGCCATCGTTGTTGAAGTCGCCCGAGGCAACATGGATGGCACCAGTAAATCCGGGAAAAGGTATTACTGTGGCCGAATCGTCCGTGAAAAAAATATCGCAGTACGAGACATCCGGTGCAAGATGAGAGTCGATGAGAGTAGCAGAGCCGGAATATTCTGGCCCATTTGCACTTGGTGGATACGACTCAAATGTCATAGTCCAAACATTATCGGTCTGCGACCTATTAAGGGATCCGAGCTGCGTCACAAAAATTCCACCGGCTATGCCGCCTGCCGGAGCTGAGAACTCAAGATAGATACTTCCGTCCTCAGCCACGCTGCCGTCAATCCAAAAGGGGTCGGGGCCCGTGCTTTGGCCAAAGAAGTAACCAGCAACAAATTCGTTTATGCGGAAAGACTCCTTGGCTCCGTTATAGAGAGCGGAGTCCTGCACCGACCATTCCGTACCCTGCAACCACGCATAGTCACGCGAACGAAGGGACGCAGTATCCTCGATCGCCTGGTCGAGCGTTGGGAGCTGCTGACCGGACTGAAGCTTGGTCATGTTCGCCCACTGCAACATATTAAAAGGCGGCGCAGTGGATACCACGAGAGTGGTCTGCATCGCCATGCGCCATTCGCCTCCAGCAAAAATCATGTGCCCCTTGGCAGGCGAGGTGAACGCAGAGTTATGGTCCTGTGCCGGAGTGTAAATTTCCATGTTTATGACACCATCGGGAGATATTTCCCCTGACATAATGCTACCAGTGGGCATTGGCAGCGGAACAAAACCGGCTGGAGTAAATTTCTCGGCTTGCGCGAAAGTAGGCCCCTGGAAGTGCCCATCAATGCATGTGAATTCATAGTAATTTTGCAACCGCACTAGTGTATGAATGTGCGTGTCCTCGGCAACAATAAAAGCAGTCATTTGCACCGGCGGGATATACCAAATACCAACAGTACCGTTCGGCCCGCCAACAATGGTATCCCAGTAGCTTGAGCTTTGTGTGCTGTTGTATCCCGCATTCGTTATAGTTGCAGTGGAGCCAGTCGAAACAGCCTCACCGGTCACCGTCGCGATATTGTAGATTGCCCCTGAAATTGAAGATGGGTTAATTCTTTGTTCAAGGCCAAGGATTTCTAGTTTGGAGTAATTGGGTCTATGAAAACCATTTTTTGTATGTTTGTGGGCAAAGGCGTTGTTAAAAATATTGAGTGAGTTCATAAAAGAGTTCCTATACAAAAGCCTAAAAAAGAAGCAAATAACCGAGCGAAGCACGAGACTGCAGCAAAAGACTAAATAAAGTAAAAAGAAGAGAACCCATCCAGCGCAGTGGATGGGCTTAAGGGCATTTGTTTCTATTAACTCACATAGACGCCGCCGGTATTGGCTGGATCGCCGCTGTAGAAGGAGAATAGCAAATCCAAAACTGGGAAGCTGAAGGCATTAACTTGTGGGCCACCGCCTTTCCCTGCGCCAGTAATTATGTCAAGGATGCCATCGCCGTTGCCATCGCTAACGCCAACTCTAACGCCACCGGTGAAATCTTCTGCATAGGCATAAAACTGGGCAAGTAATGCGCCAGTGTAGGGATCCCAGACTGCAACAACAGGTGCTCCACCAGCGCCTGCACCGGTGACGACTTCGATGGTTCCATCGTTGCCGATATCGCCTACCGCTACGAATACGCCACCCGTGAAGGACACTGGGTAGGCATACCATTGGCTAAGAATAGAGTTGGTTGCACCATCGAAGACTTTAACATGGGCTGCACCGCCAGGGCCTGCACCGGTAACTAAATCTAAGATGCCATCGTTGTTAAAATCGAGGGTAGCAACCCTGACGCCACCTGTGAAATCTTGGGCATAGGCATAGAAGGATTTAAGAACTTTGAGGTTGGAACCATCAAAGATACTAACTTCTGGGCCGCCGCCGGTGCCTGCGCCTGCGATGATATCTAAGATCCCATCGCCGTTGAAATCTTGTACTGCGATGAAGACACCACCAGTGAAGGCTGGATCAAAAGCGAAGAAACTTTCCAAGACTTCGCCGGTTTGAGAATTAAGGATTGCGATAGCGGGGCCGCCGCCCTCGCCTGCCGCTGCGAAGATGTCTGCAACGCCATCGTTGTTGAAGTCGCCTGATGCCACATGGATGGCACCAGTAAATCCGGGAAAAGGTACAGCGGTGCCTTTGGGTTGACCGGTAACGGGATCGTAAAGGGTAACTGTGCTAGAACCACCATAGGAAGCAAGTGCTGGTGTTCCTGTTACCAAAGGGGAAGAGGCAATAGGTCCGGGAACCTGGGTTACATAGCTATTAACAATTGACCCACCTCCAGGGGAAGTAAAAATTCCCATGGCATAATTTTGGTAGACAGTGTTGCCAGTCGAAATTGTACTGCCCGGATAATCAATAGGGGTAAAGGTGGCTGTACCAAAAGTACCGTTACTTAGGCGAGCCACTGTGACAAAAGCAGGCCCGTTCGATGTTGTAGCAATTAAATTATACCCACCATTACGGCCGGTTATTCCCTCAAAATGTGTAAAAGTGCTATTGCTATCGGGAAAGAATGTGAGGTTTGAAAATGCGCCTGTCGTACTATCAAAATCCATCAAAAAAGCAGTTTGAAGGCCATTATTGATAGAATTGTTAGAACCCCCTGCAAGGGTATAGGAAGTACTACCAATACCATTTTGCCAAATACCATAAACTGTCGTGTCGTTAGTTTTACTACCAATATCTAATACAGTCCAGGAATTGGCGGAAATATTGTATATGAAAGCATTACCAGTAGTGGTGGGACTACTTGCCAAATCATAGTTACCCACAACAAAATTTCCCATGGTGCTATGTGGGATTGTGTTAAGCACAGTTCCTCCGGCAATTGAACTCGGAACATCAAGATTGCCGGTCCAATTTGCACTATTACTAGTGCCACTGAGGGGGCCTGTATATATCACACCGTGATCTGCAGAGCTTCCAAAATATTTATAACTGCCAACGACACGGATATTTCCCTCACCCAAAGTAGGATCAAAAAGATTAGTATTTGGCCCATAGTAAAGCGAACTGGTTATGGTTTGACCGGGAACCACTGGGCTAAATTGATATGTTGTACCAGCGCCAGCACCAGGTTCCAGTGAACCCTTCCACCACATGCCATTAATAGCCCCATTACCCAAATAACTGCCTGTGAGCAAAACATTGGTGGCATCATATCCGCGTACACCGGTTACAGAATCATTAGGATCAAGAATAATACTATAACTGGGCCCGGAGGTTGCAGATGGCGTAATCCGTTGTTCAAGACCAAGGATTTCAAGCTTAGAGTAATTGGGACTATTAAAAGTCATTTTTTTATGCTTATGGGAAAAGGCATTGTTAAAAATATTGAGTGAGTTCATAAAAGAGTTCCTACACAAAAGCCTTAAAAAGAAGCAAATCACCGAGCGATGTGCATCGGGGGGGTGCAGCAAAAGTCTAAATCTAGGTGGCAGTAATCGGATGTGAGTCGATTAATACAAAGTGAATTTAAATAAGTGACAATGTAAGTATTACGATAATTAAAGTATTTTACAATAAAAATTATAATTACATTTTACTTAAATAGCCCAATGTTACCAAATATAAGGGCTGCAATTAATATACCTTTATATGGTTATAATATTTCTGAGATATCAAGAATTGGGATTCAGCTCAAAAAAATGTTTATTTTTAGCATTATTTATATCTTTATGTCGGTAAAATAAATAAAAAAGGCAGACCCACCCAATGCAGTGGGTGGACTTGAGGGCAGTAATTCAGAAGAAAAAATGGCCCATTGCCTACGCTGGTCACGAAGTTGCAAAATCTAAAGGTTCAAATGGAGTAGTTGCAGTGGGGCTTCACCATCGCAACTACTCTGTCTTAAAACAAACCCCATATCAATGAATGGGAAGTAAAAGGAAGAATAAGAAAAGGCGCGGGGCGAGCACCAGCGGATTTACATCCGCCGCTCAATAAGAAAAGGTGGGCTTAAAGGCAATAACGCAGAATAAGAATGGACCCCCGCATACGCGAGGGTGACAAATGCGGCGGCGGGCTAACTGGAACCCGGGCTAGCGAAGCGAAGGGCCCTTTTCCCGGAGGAAAGAGGGTTGGGAGTTGGGGGAAGAAAAAGCGAAAGAAAAAGAAGAAAGAGAAAAAGAAAAAGGCGCGGGGCAACCACCGGTGGATTTACATCTGCCGCTCGATAAGAGAGAACAAAAGGGAACTGGTATTTATAATCACTCTGCCAAGGTTGGGAGAAAGCGAGTGCTGTCAGACAAACAAAAAAGATGATGGATGGCTGGATTTTTAGAATCTCAATAAACTCCAAAACTTACAATTGCATTAGAGGAAGGTCATGAGATTATAAGCGTTGATCCGGTGCGAGGGAAACAGGAAGATCCCAAATTGCAAAAGGCGAAACCAATGAGCGAAACGGCAGGCAATCCTTCAAAAAGCGAACTCAAGCAGCATTTCAACTTGGTCCAGGCAACCGCACTTAACATCAGCATGGTCGTAGGTGCCGGGGTATTTGTGACAATACCCCTGATGCTGGCCCATCTTCCCGGTCCTTTGGCACTGCTGGGCTGGGTTGCAGCAGGTGTTTTGATTTTGCTTGACGGGATGATATGGAGCGAACTCGGCTCAACATTTCCAGGCTCAGGTGGATCCTATCTCTACCTGCTAGAAGGCTTTGGCAATAAAAGCTGGGGAAAGTTGATGGCTTTCCTGTTCATCTGGCAATTCATGCTGAGCGGGCCGCTTGAGGTTGCTTCCGGCTTGATTGCAATGAGCCAGTTTGCCGCCGCTATTCATCCGGATATTCAATCTTGGAACGAGCAACTCACATGGAAATTCGCAATCATACAAGGCACTGACCTTGCATGGAGCATAAGTCCATCACGATTGTTTGCGGTTGCATTGGGGTCTTTTCTAATTTTTCTGCTTTATAGAAAAGTCGAGATCCTTGGGAAGCTAACGCTTGTTTTCAGCGCTGGTGTACTAGTTGCAATTTTCTGGATAATCATCGATGGCATCCTTCATTTCAATTATGCGGGTGCGTTTGAACTGGCCGGAAAGGATTGGCCCAGCTTTGGCAGCTTTTCCTCCGGGCTGGGCCAGGCAATGATCCTCGCAATGTATTCCTACCTTGGTTATTACAATATCTGTTATGTTGGTGACGAGGTGAAAGACCCTGGTAGAACCATTCCAAGATCCATTTTCCTATGTAGTGTCACTGTCATTTCACTTTTCCTAATGGTTCATATTGCCCTGACCAGCGTTGTTGACTGGAAAAAAATCCCCGTCCATTCGCCCGAGGTTGACAACTTCAGCCTGGCTGCGGAGTTCATGAAAATCCTGCATGGCGAGGGTGCAGCCATCCTGATGACTCTGTTCCTGATCTGGAGTTGCATGGGCGCCGCTTTTGCAGCCCTGCTTGGGTATTCTAGAATACCCTATGGTGCTGCAAGAAAAGGGCATTTTTTCAGGGGCCTTGCCAGAGTACATACAACCCACCATATCCCCCACTTTTCCCTACTACTGGTTGGCGGATTGACTCTCTTTTGGTCTTTTTTCGATCTTGGATCAGTTATCACCGCCTTGATCACCACCAGAATTTTGGAACAATTTTTGGGCCAGATCATAGGCTTGATGCTATTACGACGAAATCAACCCACACTCAACAGGCCTTACAAAGTTCCCTTTTATCCCTGGCCCTGCCTGATGGCCTCAGCGGGATGGTTGTTTCTTTATTTTTCAGCTGGTTGGTTTTTTATCGCCCTTGGCTTGGTAACTCTGCTTTTGGGGGTTCTTTTCTACTTCGGATGGAACAAGCTCGAAAGCAAAAAAATCATCAGGGTTGATTGATCTTCTCCTGACATTATGTTGACTGTCATTCCATGACCCATAATAATTTTGTAAATCATCAGGCATTCTACTTTTGAATCAAATATGATACCTAAGTAATCTATTCTTTTTTTGTTTTGGAGCGTGTTGTGAAAATTCTAATTGGGTGGGAAGATACTGAACAAGTTGATCTCATGAATATGTATCTTGGAGCGGGCGATAACGATATCACCATTGCAACTAGTAGAGAGCATTTTAGCGCTAGCCTGTTATCCATCAAAGATTTAAGTGTGGTACTGCTATCCACCCGGTTTCCAGATTTAGAAGCCTCGTTTGAACTATTCAAGGAAATCCGAGCACTAAGGCCACAGATACCGATTGTTTGTGGTTGTATGTCCGAAGATATTTACCGCCTAGCCCGTTACATGAAGGCAGGTATGAAATCGTACATCCTGCGCGATCCTAATGGCGACTTCCTCTTCCTGCTGAATGCGATGATGGACAGTGTGGTTGAATCTGTTAAAGCAGAGCGCGAACAAAAGCTGGCTGAAAAACTTCGTGAAGAAGTCGAATCAGTACGCAAGCTTCAAGAAACCATCGTTCCAAAAAATATCAAACCCCCCGTTGGCTACCGGGCCTGCGCTCGCTACGAACCTTCCCAAGTTAAGGTGCTTGGGGGCCAAGCTGTAACCATGGCTGGTGGCGATTATTACGACCTCTTCGGTTTGAAATCTAACAAATTTGTGGTTTTAGTTGGCGATGCCTCGGGCCACGGTATGAAAGCCTGCATGTCGGTGATCACCATGCACACCCTCGTGCGCATGCTCAAAGATGATGAACATTTAAAGCCATCGGATTTTGTTGCTACCGTAAATAGAAACCTTTGCGAACAAGCTATCGTTAGCGCAGATGGTGGTTTTATCACCTTGGCCTATGGCATTCTTAATGGTGATACGCATGAATTCCAGTGGTGCTCTGCGGGCCACCCCGCACCATTAATTCAATCAATGGAAACAGGCGAAGTCAGCAATGTTTCAAACGAAGAAGTGGGCGGGATGCCTCTGGGCCTTTTTGAAGGTGCAGAATACGAACAACATTCCTTTACCATCCCACCCAAAAGCAGACTTTTGTTTTATACCGATGGTTTGCAAGAAGCCTTCCCTGATCAGGAAGTCCATGTCGAGTTTGGCATCGCGGGGATTGCTGCAACCATGAAAAAGAATGTCGCAGAGCCCATCGAAAAAGTCATGGCAGCCCTGTTTGATGACTCCAATGCTTTCACCCAGGGCAATGGTAGGCACGATGATACTTCCGTGGTATTCATCGAACGCTTTTAATAATTGCTTCTTCCCAACTGGGTTCTTGCACTCGTGCCCGAAATCGGGGAAACTATTGCAAGCAGAGTGCTTGCAGGGATTGGCCCTGCTTTCCTTGTTTTTTAAACCTGCCTTTGACCTGCTTTTTAAGGGCCTACCATGATTCATGCAATGTACTCAAAACTGATTCCCACACTTCTTCTGTTGGTGATCTTTTCTCCATTAATACAAGCTGCTAGCCCCATTGCTGACAAAGCCCTTGAAGTGGAAATCCGCAGGATCATCCAAGAACCCATGGGCGACCTCACCGAAGAAAAACTCCTTAAACTCTTCATTCTCGAAGCCCCGGGAAAAGGAATCAAAGATCTTCTAGGGCTCGAAAAGTGCAAGAATCTCGCCCTTATCCGCCTTTCCAACAATCAAATCACAGACCTCAAACCCATCAAAGATCTTACCAATGTGCAATCTCTCGACCTCGCTAACAACAAAATTGCAGACATCAAACCTATCGCAGGGTTGATCAAACTTCAGTACATCGAACTTTCAGGCAATCAAATCTCAGACATCGCCGCACTCGAAAAACTTACAGCACTCAATGCCATCTACTTGGGCAACAATAAAATCTCAGACATCTCGAGTGTCAAGAACCTCGCAAAGCTTTCTTCCCTTTCGCTTCCCAAAAACCAGATATCCAACCTTGCACCCTTGACCACAGTCACCCGTATCTCAACCTTAGACCTCAGCGATAATCAAGTTTCAGATCTTGCACCTCTATCAAAACAAACCGATCTCCGCATGCTAATCATCGAACGCAATAAAGTTGTAGATCTCAAACCTTTGGTTGATTCATGTAAAGCTGATTTTGCAGGAGCAAAACGCTTCGCACCATTCCTTAGGCTTTACCTTGCAGACAACCCACTCGGTGCCGACTCTGCAAAACAACTCGAAGAATTAAAAACTGTAGGCGTTCGCAAAGAATCTTAATTAACTTCTACATACATCTCGAAAGGTTTAATCATGTTGAACCGTAGAAACTTCCTCGCTTCCATGGCTTGCACCCCCTTTGCCTTCGCAGCAGAAACCCCTGCCCTGCCTGATATTACAAAGCTACCCTCGGTAGTAAACCTACCCGACCCTCTGATCTTCCTTGATGGCACCAAAGTTGCAGATAAGGCTGCTTGGTTCAACAAACGCAGACCCGAACTTAAACAACTCTTCCAACATTACATGTATGGCTACTACCCCACCCAAACCGTTGCAGTCACAAGCAAGGTGCTATCCCACGATCCCAAAGCTTTCGCAGGGAAAGGCATCCTCAAGGAAATCGAGATCTCTTTCGGCCCGCCCTCAACTCCTACTATCAAGATGCTTCTTGCAATCCCTGCAGAGCGCAAAGAAAAAGTTCCCGTATTCATCGGCATGAACTTCTCAGGCAATCATGTGCTTGTTGACGATGCTGCGATTAAAATCCCGACCGCTTGGATGTATGATCGTACCCCCGGAGTCGTAAATAATCAGGCCACCGAAAAAGGCAGGGGCACCCAAAAAGATACTTGGAATATCGAAGAAACCCTTGCAGAGGGCTTTGCAGTTGCAACTTTTTACTCGGGTGATGTTGATCCAGATGTGAAAGATAAACGACTAGGTATCCAACCACATCTCGAAAAAGCGGGGATCGCCCCCACAGGCAAAAATGCTTGGGGCACCATCGCTGTTTGGAGCTGGGGCATCATGCGGGCAATTGATGTACTCGTTAACCAACCCGAACTTGATCCCAAACGCGTTATTGTGGTGGGCCATTCCAGACTCGGGAAAACAGCACTGCTCACCGCTGCGTTTGATGAGCGTGTAGCGATGGTTATCCCGAATCAAGCGGGCTGTGGCGGTACCGCCCCTAGCAGAGGAAAAGTGGGCGAATCCGTACAGCGCATTAACACTTCTTTCCCACATTGGTTCAATGATGCGTTTAAAGAATTCAATACCCAGACCGATAAACTTCCCTTCGATCAAAACTGCCTAGTCGCACTCTGCGCACCACGCCCAGTACTTTTCACCAACGCTGTCGAAGATACTTGGGCCAACCCCGAAGGGCAGTTTGATGTAATTAAAGCTGCAGAAGGAACTTACAAATTCCTAGGCGCAACCGGACTCGACTCACCCAACATGCCCGAAGTGGGAAAACTCTCCGAAGGCACCCTAGGCTACTTCATCCGAGCAGGCAAACATTCCATGAGCCCCATCGATTGGCAAGCCTACCGAACATTTGCAAAAAAGCATCTGCCCAAACAAGGCTAAGCCTACGAATCTTCACGATCCTACTTTTACTTATGTCGATCCAACTCGATCTTTAAGTTGTTCGCATTGATTGAACAATAAAAGCAAAGCTCCCCATCCTGCCACGGCCCTATCAAAAACCCTACATTACGGCCCTTTACTAGTTTGGTCTTGCTCGAACTTCTCCTCTCTCGGTATATCGTTTTATTATTCTTTTTAGCAAAGGTGGCATGCTTGTGAATCAGGTGCAGGTGCGAAGATTTCCGATACTATTTTTGCTGCTTCTAAGCTTTTTGCTATCTGCTGGTTGCAGGAGTTCCAGCAAACGCGCATTCAGTTATTACCCCTTGCCTAGTTCTCGCTGGACAAAACAAACCGAACAGTATTTGCTTGCACAAAATTTACCCTCGAAGCTTACAGAAGCCAACCCTCAATCGTTGTTAAGAGCCCTCAGAGAAAAAAACCTAAACCTCACCGACCTCGAATCGATGATGGAACTTTCTTTTGAAAAGGCAGATCTCACAGACGACACCGATATTTATGCAGGCGTTGAATATTATGCTTACGCTGCTTGCTTTGCTTGGCGAATCCTAGATCGTGAAGGGTTTGATAATCCAAAAACGCAAAGAGCATCCGATATTTATCAAGCCTGCCTAGCAAGAGTTTTGGAAGATGGCACCAGAGACAAGGGTTTTCAAATGAACGGGCAATGGAGCGTTCACGAAAAAATCCCCTCCTTCCCTGTTTACTCCCATGGATTCCCAAACAGAATTCACCTGTTTCGAAACATCACCGTTCCAAAGACCGATACAAACTATAACTTGACCAATTATTATGTAAGAAAAGGCGCTGGCCTGCCTGTCATCTTCCACCCCGATGCAAATGCAAGCTCCGACCCTCTTGATATCTATCACAATCTTGGGCACCCAATGAGTGCCACCATCGTTATGCTCCCTAATGAAGATCTTGAGAAAGGTTTTTGTAGGATTGAAGTTGTAAACTCAAGAGCCTACAGCACCATTAAAGTAAGTGGGAAAGAAATCCCCCTGGCAGGCGACTTTTCTGCTGCTTATCAGGAAATGCTCGAAAGAGATCTTAGTTCAAAACTTTGGATCATGGGTTTCCTCGATGGCGACCGAGAATCTAAATTCCAAGGCCTTTACATGGCAGAACCCTTCCACCCCGATAAAATCCCTGTCGTCTTTGTTCATGGCTTGCTTTCCACTCCAGCAACTTGGATGGAAACCATGAACGAACTTGATCAAATCCCAGGCATCAAAGAACGTTATCAGTTCTGGTTTTATATGTACCCAACATCAGGGTCCATTCTTTTAAACGGCACTGATCTACGCGAAAACCTGCACCGCACCATCCATCACTTAGATCCAAAAAACGATAATCCAGCCCTCAAACGCATGGTGCTTGTAGGCCATAGCATGGGCGGCCTTCTTGCCAGGCTTCAGGTAGTCTATACCGATGACAAGCTTTACTCTGGTTTATGCAGGGTGCCTTTCAATGAACTTCAAGGTAAACCCACGGTACTTGAGCTTGCGAGGAAGACACTTTTTTTTGACCCTAATCCAAACATTGCTCATGTGGTTTACATCGGTACACCCCATAACGGCTCACCCCTTAGCTTCACCCCCACAGGTAGGCTGGGCAGCCTGATTGCTCATACGCCCTCTTGGCAGAAAAATTTCCGAACCGAACTTAATGAGCAAAACCCCAGTGCTTTTCTCCCCGCTTTCAAAATCCAAAGCCAACCCAACAGTATTGATATGCTTGGATTCGAAAATCCGTTCCTCAAAGTTTTTCAAGGCCTCCGGCCTTCCGAACATATTCAAGTTCATTCCATTGCAGGAGATTTGAACCAACTTTTTGAATCCCGTAAAGGCGACTCCGTTGTACCCCTTACCAGTGCCCTTGCAACCAAATCAGATACCGTTACGATTGTTCAGGAAAGGCACATGGAATTGCACCATCACCCCAAAACTATCTCTGAAATCACACGAATTCTTCAGCAAAATATCACTGAGGCAGATGCCCTCACCTCCAAAGCAAAATAGTCGGATTTTTTCAGCAACTCTTACGATTCTTTCTGATACATTAATTCATTATTATTAGCATTTATTTTTGTTTTGCAGGAGTTCCCTTTCATGTCTTCAAATTTAATCGTTCAGGCCCCAGAAGGCATTACCAAATACTCCGACCGCCTTTCAGACCCTTGTATCATGGTCATCTTTGGTGCATCGGGCGACCTTACCAAGCGGCTCCTTATGCCCGCATTGTTCAATCTTTATTGTGGGGGACTTTTAAGCAGCGAGTTCGCAATCATCGGCATTGCTTTTGACAATCTCGATACCGAGAGCTTCCGCAAAAAAATGACCGAGGATATTAAAAAATTCAACACTCGCAAAGTCTTTGATGAAAACCAGTGGAATGAATTTGTCGAAAAACTTCAATACACCCAAGGCGATTTCTCCGACCCTGAAGCTTACAAGAGGCTCGCAGTTTTAATCAACGCCACCGAAGCCAAATTAAAAACCGAAGGCAACACCCTGTTTTACATGGCCACACCGCCCTCGGTATTTGAGCTGGTTTCCTCCAACCTTCAATTATCGGGTGTTAAGAATTCCGAAAAAGGCTGGGTCAGAGCGATCTTCGAAAAACCATTCGGGCATGATCTTAAAAGTGCTGTCGACTTAAATCGCCTGCTTTTAAAACATTGGAAAGAAGAACAGATTTACCGCATTGATCATTATCTGGGCAAGGAAACAGTACAAAACATTCTTGCGTTCCGCTTTGCCAACGGGATTTTTGAGCCGCTTTGGAACAAGGAAAACATTGATCATATTCAGTTCAGCGTCATGGAAACCGTTGGCGTTGAAAGCCGTGGAAAGTATTATGAAACTGCAGGCGTTCTTCGCGATATGATCCAAAATCATATGTTTCAAATGCTTGCCTACCTTTGCATGGAACCTCCTTCTTCCTTCAAGTCTGATGCCATCCGAAATCAAAAATCAGAACTCCTTGATGCGGTTCGCATCATGACTCCCGAAATGGTTCGTACCCACACCGTTCGTGGGCAATATGGCCCGGGTAAAAAATGGGATGAATCACCCGCGCCTGGCTATCGCCAAGAACCTGATGTTTCTCCTACTTCCAACACCGAAACTTTCGCATGCTTAAAATTATTCATCGATAACTGGCGCTGGGATGGCGTGCCTATTTATCTCCGCTCGGGAAAAAACCTCTGGAAACGAGGCACCGAAATCATGGTCCAATTCAAAAACCCACCTGACATCCTTAGTAGGGGCCAATCTGCAAACAACGCAAGAGTTCCCAATCGCCTTTTCTTCCATATCCAACCCGATCAAGGGATCGAATTGCGCGTCCAAGGTAAATCTCCCGGACCAACCATGTCCACACAAACCATTAACATGCGCTTCGATTATAGCGAATCTTTCGAATCCTCGAGAGGCACGGGCTACGAAGTCCTTCTTTATAATTGCATGATTGGCGATGCCACGCTCTTCTCTAGAACCGATCTGGTTGAAACAGCTTGGCGCATTGCCCAGCCCATTTTTGATGTCTGGGAAAAAGAACCCGCATCCGACTTCCCCAACTACCCTGCAGGGGGATGGGGGCCTAAGAAAACCTACGACCTCATCGAAAACGATGGCCGTAACTGGGTGGAAGTGGTCAGCCGTGATGTGCTTGAAAAAATTCCGCTCTTCAAAGACACTGGCAAGATCTTCCTCTACAACCTAGCAATCAACCTTAGGCCCGATATCTACGCCCCTGGTGATTTCATCATCAAAAAAGGTGAGGTTGGTACCGAAATGTTCATCATCTCCAGCGGTTCGGTAGAAGTTCTGGATGAACAGGGAAAAATAATCAACACCATGAGCGATGGCGCCTTTTTTGGGGAACTTAGCCTTCTTAATGCCTCACCCCGTACCGCTAGCATCCGCGCAACTTCTGATTGCGATATCTTTATTCTTGCCAAGAAAGATTTCGACAGGGTACTTAAAACCTACCCCGAGTTTCTAGGTAAAATCAAAAAGATAGCAGAAGAACGCTACAAGGTGAAACTGCCCACCGCCTAAGCGCAGGGAAAGTAACAGCCCTGCCGTTTCAAATGTAATTCATTTAACATCAAGGAAATAAGATGGCCTATATTCGTATATTTACACTCTTGATTTTTACATTACTTCCAGCTCTTTTGCTCGCAGATGAAAAACTCAAGGGAATCGCTTGCAGATCGGTTCACCTTGGCTACCCTGCACCCGAAGGCAACTCTTTTTACATCGAGATGAAAATCCTTTCCTCGGCGCCAGGCACCTACTTCATGGCTTGCGGTTGGAACAAGGGATACTTCGGCGTACAAGAACTCGCCAACGGTAAAAAAATCATCCTCTTTTCCGTATGGGACTCTGGGCAGAACGATCCCAAAGCAGTCGAAGAAGATAAACGCACCAAGCTAATTCATAAAGATGAAAAAACCCGCATCGGACGTTTTGGGGGAGAAGGCACAGGCGGGCAATCCTTCTATGATTACGATTGGAAAATAGGCGAGACCCTACGCTTCCTGGTATCTTCCAAAGTTGAAGGCAACCGTACCGTTTACTCCGGACACTTCTTTCACTCCGAACAAAAAAAATGGATCCACATGGTTTCTTTTTCCACCATCACAGGCGGCGCCAACCTCAAAGGTTATTATTCCTTCATCGAAGATTTCAAACGCGACAAGGTTTCTACCACCTTCGCTCGCAAAGCAGAATTTTTCAACCCTTGGATCAAAAACATCAACAATGATTGGCTGCCCATTTCCAAAGCCAACTTCACCGCAGATGCAAACCCCGTTCTTAATATCGATGCTGGCACAACTAACGGACACTTTTTCTTGATCACCGGGGGCGATACCAATAACACCCTTAAACTTCGCACTGTTATCCAAAATCCCAACCCAATTAAAACTCCTCCCACAGACATTCCCAAATAAATGAGATAGATTTCGAGCTTTTGCAGCTAGAAACCTCAAAAATCTTCATATTTTCAACGGTTTTTATCATTATCCAAGATTCAGCCGTTATGATCTCGCTTGCAATTGCAGTATTGACTATAAATACTTAATGTAGGATCGGGTTTTTATTGTTTTTAGTGACTTTTTGTCTGATCTAGCGAGAGGATTGCATGAGCTCTTTTGTTCCGATTCCATCCAGCTCGATTGGCTATAAATTTTTCATGGGTATCACAGGCCTATTACTCATCGGCTTTGTGCTCGGTCACATGACCGGTAACCTTCTTATATTCATGGGACCAGAAGCCATTAACGAATATGGCGAATTTCTGCAAACTGTGGGTCATGGCGTACTCATCTGGGTTGCTCGCATTGGCCTCGTTGCTATTTTCTCGATCCACATGACACTTGCTTTTGTGCTTCGAAAGAAAAACAACAGCGCCAGGCCAGTTCCTTATGGTGCAGATGGTACCATTCAGGCTTCGTGGGCTTCCCGCCATATGATGCTTACAGGCATCGTTATCTTCTTGTTTCTGGTTTATCACATTGCGCATTTCACGGTTGGAGCAATAGACCCCGATAATCATAAGGAAGTACTTGCCCGCGATATCCACAACAAGTTTGATATTTACACGATGGTGGTAAGGGGTTTCCAGCAGCCATTAGTAAGCGGATTGTATATTCTTGCTCAACTCGCATTAGGATTGCATTTAACTCATGGCGCAGGGAGCTGGTTGCAATCGCTTGGGCTAGCAAGGGGCTGGGTTCGCAATCTCGTTCTCCCTATGGGTTATGGCATTGCGGGCATTATTGTAATTGGCAATTGTTCAATTCCTGTTTCCATCCTACTGGGATGGGTAAAATAAGGAGAGGATCCAGGGACTATGAACCTAGATAGTAAAATTCCCGAAGGCCCGCTCGAACAAAAGTGGGATAGCTTCAAATCAAATATGAAGCTGATCAACCCTTCGAACAAACGCAAATACAAAGTCCTTGTCGTTGGCACAGGCTTGGCAGGCGCATCTGCTGCTGCATCCCTTGCTGAACTTGGATACCAAGTCGAAACCTTTTGCTTCCAAGATTCACCACGCAGGGCTCATAGCATCGCTGCCCAGGGTGGTATCAATGCTGCAAAGAATTATCAAAACGATGGTGACAGCATCTGGCGCCTTTTTTACGACACCATCAAGGGTGGTGACTTCCGCTCACGCGAGGCCAATGTTTACCGCTTGGCTCAAAATAGCGTTAATATCATCGATCATTGCGTTGCACTTGGTGTACCTTTTGCCCGCGAATATGGCGGCCTTCTCGACAACCGAAGCTTTGGTGGCGCACAGGTTTCCCGAACCTTTTATTGCAGAGGCCAGACAGGCCAGCAACTTCTTCTGGGCGCCTACAGCACCATGGCTAGGCAGATTGCCCAAGGCAGAATTAAATCGCACCCACGCACCGAAATGCTCGACCTCGTCACCATCGATGGCAGAGCCCGGGGCATCATCGTTCGCGATCTCCAAACAGGTAAAATCGAATCCTATGCTGGCGATGCTGTCGTGCTTGCAACAGGTGGCTATGGCCCCGTGTTCTTTCTTTCAACTAACGCAGTGGGCTGCAATGTTACCGCTACGTATCGTGCCCATAAGAGGGGTGCATTATTTGCAAACCCCTGCTTCACCCAAATCCATCCTACCTGTATCCCTGTAACAGGCGATTACCAAGCCAAGCTTACTTTGATGAGCGAATCGCTTCGTAATGATGGCCGTATCTGGGTGCCCAAAAAACAAGACGATAAGCGAGTAGCCGATCAAATCCCCGAGGCAGAGCGCGATTATTTCCTCGAACGCAAGTACCCAAGTTTCGGCAACCTCGCACCCCGTGATATTTCTTCCCGTGCTGCTAAAGAGGTTTGCGATGCAGGTAAAGGCGTTGGCGAAGGCGGCAGAGGCGTTTACCTCGATTTCACCGATGCAATCAAACGCCTAGGCGAAAACCTTATTCGCGAACGCTACGGTAACCTGTTCGACATGTATCACCACATCACCAACGAAAACCCCTACAAAGCACCCATGCGAATCTACCCCGCAGTGCATTATTGCATGGGCGGCTTATGGGTGGATTACACCCTGATGAGCAATGTCTCTGGGTTGTTTGTTTTGGGTGAAGCGAATTTTTCTGATCATGGTGCCAATCGATTAGGCGCAAGTGCGCTTATGCAGGGGCTTTCAGATGGTTATTTTGTCGCACCCTACACCATCACAAATTATCTCGCTTCGACTAAGCCGGGCGATGTAACCACCGCTCATCCCGATTTCAAACGCTGCGAAAACGATGTGAACGAAAACATCAAAAAAGTTCTTTCCATCAAGGGCAATCGCAGTCCGCTCAGCATTCATCGCGAACTAGGCAAGGTGGTTTGGAATGAAATTGGCATGGCTCGAAGCCGAAAGAGTTTGACCACTGCTCTTCAACAAATCCCTGCCATCCGCGAAGATTTTTGGAAGAATGTATCGGTACCAGGTTCTGGTGAAGAAATGAACAAGGGCCTCGAATACGCTCTCCGAGTTTCTGATTTTCTTGAATTCGCTGAGCTTCTTGCTGAAGATGCACTGGCCCGTGAAGAATCATGTGGCGCGCACTTCCGCGAAGAATATCAGACCGAAGAAGGCGAAGCAACGCGCAACGACCAAGACTTTGCGTTTGTCTCTGCCTGGGAATACAAGGGCATGGGCAACAAGCCACACCTCCATAAAGAAGCTCTCACATACGATAATGTCCACCTTGCAGTGAGGAGTTACAAATAATGAAACTAACACTTAAAGTTTGGCGCCAGAAGAACCCCACCGACTCCGGGCGCTTTGTTGAATACCAAGCCAACAACATCTT
>Ga0209829_10001008_pt1 | contig 23809 bp, 19 predicted proteins | sample C_140205_EF_Meta_FD_187311 | JGI IMG/M metagenome (GOLD analysis project Ga0209829, IMG submission 187311) | Freshwater microbial communities from Lake Croche, Canada to study carbon cycling - C_140205_EF_MetaG (SPAdes) (version 2) | ecosystem: Environmental > Aquatic > Freshwater > Lake... | reverse complement strand
AAAGAAACCTTTAAAGCATTAAAAACGCTTACGGACGAGCAATTGAATAAATATGAAAATATAAAAAAAGAAGGAGTAAAAGCTTTAAATGAAGCTGTTCATAAATTAATGATACCTATTATTGGAAATTAATAGTGTACTTATAAAAAAAGGCCCCGAATACTCGGGGCCTTTTTTTTATTCAAAATCTTTATAGAGTAAATATTTTTTTCTAATTTTTTTAAATTTTAGCAGGCCTTTTTGCCAGCTTGCTCTAATTTGTTTAGCAGAAGCGCCTGATTGTATTTGGTGCATTAAACTTGCATTGCCGGCTAGTTTATTAAAAAAATAATTAGTCGTATTTTTCCCAGGGGATGCTACAAAAAAAGAGGCTCTTTCAGGGAAGGCGTCATACATTTCAATCAACAACTCAATATCAATTTTATTTTTTGGGGCATTTCTTTGACTGAGGTCCCAACCATAACAAATTTTATTTTTTAATTTTGGCTCCTGAGCACCCACTCGGGACAAGGGCGTAAATTCAAAACCTTTATTCGCAATCAATGGATGGCCTATGTAAGCAAAAGCATGATCCGTTCCGCGCCCTTCACTTAAAACAGTACCTTCGATTAAACAAGTACTCGGATACCAATAAATGGCATTCATACTGGTTAAATTAGGAGAAGGAGCAATAGTTAAATTATACATGGTTTGGTGGTCGTAATTCTTACAAGGTATGACGGTAAGGGATAAATGATTGCTGTTCTTTTCATTTAACCAATGCTCTCCATTTAGCATAGTAGCATATTCTCCAATGGACATGCCGTATACAATAGGGATGCTATTTCTTCCAACAAAACTTGAGAATGATTTTTCCAACACTGGGCCGTCAACATAGTGTCCATTGGGGTTGGGACGATCTAAAATAATTAAGGGTTTATTATTAGCGGATGCGGCTTCCATAAAATATTGCAAGGAAGAAATGTAAGTGTAAAAACGGGCACCTACATCCTGAATATCAAACAATAAGATATCAATGTCATTTAAGTCGTTGGTATTGGGTTCGAATTTATTTCCAAACAAAGAAACTATTTGAATTCCAGTTCTTGCATCAGTACTATCTTTGGTCATTTCTCCAGCATCTGCAGTACCTCTTAAACCGTGTTCGGGCGTAAATATTTTTTGTATGGAGATGCCTGCCAATAACAAAGTATCAATTAAGTGTTTGCCATTCACCATCGCGGTATGATTGGTAAAAATACCTACTCGTTTATTTTTTAATAAAGGAAGGTATTGTTCTGTTTGATAGGCGCCAGGTAATACTGGATTATTTTCTTGAGCAATGACTGGAAGGTTGGCTAAAAGTAATAATAGGCTAAAGCCTACAATAAATGCTTTTTTCATAAAATAAATCAAATTAATATTAGTACAATATAACTATTTAAATTAGGCCGTATAGGTTAAAAAGAAAAAGTAGATTAATTTAAATACTTCGCTACAATAGGAACCCTTCGGCCTACACCAAAAGCTTTGGGCGAAATACGAATAATAGGACAAAACTGATTCCGTTTATATTCATTTGTATTCACCATCTTCAAGGTTTTATCTACTAAGGCGCTATCAAATCCAAGGGTTTTTATCGTACTTGGGTTGGCTCGTTTTTCAATGTATTGAAATAGTATTTGATCCAACACTTCATAAGCAGGTAAGCTGTCGCTGTCTTTTTGGTCAGGTCTTAATTCGGCACTTGGGGCTTTGGTAATAATATTTTTTGGTATGATTTCTGTATTTCGATTAATATAATTAGCCAGTGCATATACCTGCAGTTTATAACAATCGCCTAAAACACCTAATCCTCCAGCCATGTCTCCATACAAAGTGCCATAACCTGTAGCCAATTCGCTTTTATTAGAAGTATTCAATAATACATAGCCAAATTTGTTAGCAAGCGCCATTAATAAATTTCCTCTTGATCTACTTTGTATATTTTCTTCGGCCAGTGAAAAGGGTAAGTCTTTGAACAATGGTTTTAATGTAGACAAAAAACTTTCATACACTTCTTTAATAGGGATGATATCGTAAGGGTTATTCAAATTTTTACTTAATTGTACCGCATCGTTAATCGAATGATCGGTTGAATACGGAGAAGGCATTAAAATGGCATGTACATTTTCTTTGCCCAGTGCTTCGCAGGCGATGGCTAAGGTAATAGCAGAATCAATACCTCCAGAGGAGCCTAGAATTGCTTTTTTAAAACCCATTTTATTAAAATAATCTTTAACGCCTAATACCAAGGCTTTGTATACTTGATCAATATTTAATTCGGGAATTAATGTTAATGGGTTCAATTCTTTATTGGGCACTCTTGCTGCAGGTTCTAAAATAGGAGCAAGTATTGAACCATCATCGGCACAATCAAATATAGCCATGGCCGATTCAAACATAGGTAGTGCGCCACATAAATTTGCATCCTTATCAAATACCAAAGAACTACCATCAAAAACTATTTCAGTTTGACTGCCTATGGCGTTGCAATAAAATAATGGAATTTTATATTTAAGTACATTGGCTTTAATAGTTGCTTTTCTGTCTTCATCATGCGTATAGTCAAAAGGCGAAGCGCTTAAATTTAATAAGATATCAGGCTTTTGATCCATCATTTTATCCATCGGGCAAATTCGGTACAAGGGGTTGTCGCCTAAGTTCCAAATATCTTCACAAATGGTAATCGCTAATTTTTTTCCTTTAAAGGGAACCACTTTCCAATCATCGGCAGGTTCGAAATATCTGTTTTCATCAAATACATCGTAAGTAGGTAATAATGTTTTATGAATTTCTGCAATCACTTTTTGTTCATACAAAAAAAATGCAGCATTGAATAAATCTTTTCCTTTTTTATTTGGATTGCGCGCAGGACTTCCTATTAAAACACCAATGGTATCGGCTGCTGCTTTAATTTGTTCAATACTTTCATAGCACTTTGCTATAAAATCATCAAACTCTACAAAATCTCTAGCAGGATATCCGCAAACACTCATTTCACTAAATAAAATTAAATCTGCTCCTTGCTTTTTGGCTTCTTCAATAGCACCTATAATTTTAAGCGTATTCTGTTCAAAATTGCCAATATGATAATTCTGCTGAGCGATACAAATCTTCATAGGGTAAAGGTCGGTTTTTAACAGAAATAAACTCGCTAATTAAAGAAGTAAATTTTACAGCCTATTGAATAGGGGGTGGTGAATCAATTACACCTAGTTCAACTTAATAGGAGCTACCATTTTAAAAGCGGGAATATTAACATGAATTAAATCCCTGGTTTCAATATTCTCCATGGTATAATGGCCTTGCATTTTTCCTAATTCGCTCTTTAAATGACAACCACTCACATATTGGTAATGTTTCCCTGGCATTATTAAAGGCTGAACTCCCACCACACCTTCACCTTCTACAACGCGGTGTTCGCTATTGCTGTCAAATACTTCCCAATAGCGCTTAAGCAATTTCACAGGAAAAGAATTGTGGTTTTCGATGGTAATGCGGTAAGCAAACATGTATTCATTTTGCAAAGGGTTGCTATAATCCTTTTGATAAAAGGTTTCTATGCTTACTTCAACGCCCTCTGAAATTTTCGAGACCATAAGAAAACTGTCTATTGTACAATGGCAGAGAATACTGCCGGATAAAAGTACCAATTTTTTTGGGCCGATTATATAAAAAGGCATGCAATTTTTTTATTAGACCCCATAAGTCGCGTAACTTTGCGAAAACTAATGATTTAGGGCTTAAAAAGCATTGGAAAACACTCAAAATTTCACTCTAAAATATATCAAAATGAAGATCGCAGTAGCAAAGGGAGATGGCATTGGACCTGAGATTATGGAAGCAGTCATCACTATTTTTAATGCAGCAAAAGTGCCTTTGGAATATAATTTTGTAGATATGGGGAAATGGGTTTTTGATAAAGGGTTTAACACTGGAATGACAGATGAAGCAAAAGATACTATTGAAGCCTTAGGTATCCTATTTAAAGGACCTATGGAAACGCCAAAAGGGAAAGGGGTAAAAAGTGTAAATGTTACTGCACGAAAAACATGGAATACTTACGCCAACGATAGAAAATTTCAAACATTAAGTGGAGTAGAAACTGTTTTTAGCAAAGCGGGAATTCCTATAGATTTAACCATTGTTAGAGAAAATATAGAAGATACTTATGGTGGAATAGAACACATGCTTACACAGGATGTAGCTTTGGGCAGACGTTTTATTACTCGACCAGGAAGTGAACAAGTGATCCGCTATGCTTTTGAAATGGCGAAGAAGAAAGGTGCAAAAAGAATTACATGTGGTCATAAGGCGAATATTATGAAATTAACCGATGGGTTATTTTTAGAAGTATTTAGGGAAGTAGCCAAAGAATATCCTGAATTAAAAGCAGATGATGTAATTGTAGATGACTTGTGTATGAAATTGGTAAGTCGCCCCGACTTATTCGATGTAATTGTATTAACTAATTTACAAGGAGATATCGTTAGTGACTTATGTGCTGGATTAGTTGGGGGGCTTGGTTTTGCGCCTTCTGCTAATATTGGAGATCATATTTCTATTTTTGAAGCAGTACATGGAACAGCTCCAGATATTGCAGGAAAAAACATAGCGAATCCCACTTCACTTTTATTAAGTGGATTAAGTATGCTACGTCATTTAGGATTAATGGAACAAGCCATCTCTATTGAGAATGCTTTGTTGTTTACTTTGGAATCTGGTATACATACTGGAGATTTTGGCGATAAAAAAATTCCATCAGTGAACACTACTTTTTTTGCACAAGCCATTATTGATAATTTTGGAAAGCAACCCTTGCACAATCCAAAACCATTGTTGCCTAATTTTTATGTCACACCTACCAATTTTAAATTGGAACACAATCCAATGTTGCAAAGTGATTTAAATGATGATCATAAAATTGTAGGCGTTGACTTTTTTATAGAAAGTAATGATCAGCCACAAGTAATTGCAGATAGGTGTTTAAGTCATACCACTGACGCACTTAAATTGGTAACCATCACCAATCGAGGAACGCAGGTTTGGCCTTCGGGGTCTATTTTTACCAATTTGGTGAATCAATACTATTGTCGTTTTGAAACCGTCAATTCTTTGCCTTTATCTCAGGATGATGTGATTGATTTATATAGGGCTTTGGCCATTGACTTTACAATATGCTCTTTAGAAATATTGAATATGTGGGCAGATAAAAAAGCCTATAGTTTGGCTCAGGGGCAATAGACTCCTTGCTTTTGGATAAATAGCCTTGAATTTGGCTCTTTTTGTTATAAAATTGCTTTTTCTGGTGGGAAAAAAAACATTTTTGATGTAATTTCACCCCTAATTACAAAACTTCCTTTTATTTATGGCTGAAGTAATATTAATGCCCCGTTTAAGTGATACCATGACCGAAGGTGTGGTGGCTGCCTGGCATAAAAAAGTGGGGGATACTGTTAAAAAAGGTGATTTATTGGCCGAGATAGAAACGGACAAAGCAACCATGGAATTGGAAAGCTATCAGGATGGTATATTATTACATATTGGAACGCCACGTGGAGGCAAATTACAAGTAAATGATTTATTGGCCATTTTTGGAAAAGCAGGTGAAGATGTAACTGCTTTAATTGCACAAAACACAGCTGGTGCAGTAACAAGTACACAAGCACCTGTTGCTACTGAAACTATTGCAACACCAATAGCTGCGCAAGCTGTTGATCAAAATGCTGCTGCAGATTTAAGTACTATGGAAGAAGTGGTATTGATGCCACGCTTAAGTGATACGATGACAGAAGGGGTGATTGCTGGTTGGCATAAAAAAGTAGGAGATAAAGTAACCAAAGGGGAAGTATTGGCAGATATTGAAACAGATAAAGCCACCATGGAATTAGAATCGTACAAAGACGGAATTTTATTATACCAAGGAGCTCAGGCGGGAGAAAAAATATTAGTCAATCAATTGTTGTGCATTATTGGGCAACCTGGATTAGCTATTGATAGCATTGTAAAATCGGTTAAAGCTACTAGTGCACCTAAAGCGGAAGCTGCAGCAAATCCAGTAGTGAGTGCACCTGCACCAGTTAACACAGCATCTACGCCTATGCCGGTAACAACTGCAACTGCTGCAGCTGTTGTTAATGAAGGAAGAATATTTGCTTCACCATTGGCTAAGAAAATCGCAAAAGACAAAGGCATTGATTTAAAATTTGTGCAAGGTTCTGGCGAACACGGAAGAATTACAAGACATGATTTAGAAAACTATAAGCCTTCGAGCAATGCAGCAAGTAATGCAAAAATGGCGGCACCAAGAAATACCAATTTTGTTGGTCAAGTAAGTTTTGTTGATACGCCTGTATCACAAATGCGCAAAGTAATTGCAAAACGTTTAAGCGAAAGTTTATTTACGGCACCGCATTTTTACTTAACTATGAAAATCAATATGGATGCGACCATTGCTGCAAGAACTGTAGTGAATGAAACGGCACCTGTTAAAATAAGCTTTAATGATTTTATCGTAAAAGCGGTAGCCTTATCATTGAAACAACATCCAAAAGTAAATAGCAGTTGGTTGGGCGATGTGATTCGCGAAAACCATCATGTGAATATTGGCATTGCAGTAGCAGTGGACGAAGGATTATTGGTTCCTGTACTTAGATACGCAGATGGACTTTCATTGGATGACATAAGTGTTTCTGTAAAGGAGTTTGCTAAAAAAGCAAAAGATAAAAAATTACAACCTGCCGATTGGGAAGGAAGCACTTTCACTATTTCTAACTTAGGTATGTTTGGTATAGATCAATTCACGGCTATTATTAATCCACCAGATGCTTGTATTTTAGCAGTGGGCGGTATTGCACAAGAGCCGGTGGTGAAAAATGGTCAAGTAGTTCCAGGCAATGTGATGAATGTAACTTTAAGTTGCGATCATAGAGTAGTAGACGGTGCAACTGGGTCTGCTTTCTTACAAACTTTAAAAAGTTATTTAGAAGAACCTATAAGAATGTTTGTGTAATTTATTGGAGTTTTATGAAATATAAACTCTAATGAATGCTGCATTAATGATTTAAAAAAGGCCCCCGAGTTCTCGGAGGCCTTTTTTGGTTTATTTATATCCTATTATAAGATTGTCTTATTAGTCTAGATCGCATCCAATGGGAGCGCCTGGTGCGATAGTCGTAGGCTTTGGAAGTACAATATCTTTTGGATTTTTAATTCTTTCTAAAGCATAACCATACTGTGCTTTATGTGTAGGATCTGTTTTTGCTAAAGTTTCTAATTTGCTTTTTAATTGTACAATTCGGTCATTACAAATAGCTCTTACTTCAAAGTTAGCTTCTGGACTTTGGCTAAGGCCTAATAACCAAGTAAGGGTTAATTGTTGTGTTTGTAATTGAATGCTTCCTTCTAAGCCAGTTGGAATTTTTGCGTACCAGGTTTTTTCTAAAATGGCATCTAATACCTGATCCCAACCAAGGGTGTTGGCTCTGGCTTTGTTTTGCACCAATCTATTGGCTCTTTCAACATTAAATAAAAAGCCTAATTCAAAATCTGCCAAGGCTTCCGCTGCCGCTAAAGCGTCAAAGCTCATTCCAGTTCTTTTTTCAAATAATTCACCAACGCCATAATACATAGGAGGGCGCGGAGGAATTAATGCTAAAATATTTTCTGGAAGTACAAGGGTACTTGCCGATAAGCAACCTAAAGCTGCATTCAAAGCTCTTTCTTGAATGGCATTGGATAAAAGGGTAGGCTTCACTTGATGAGCGTCACCTCTTACACTATAATTGTAATTCATGCCACCAATGAGTTTGGTGACAGCTTCATATTGATAGCGGTGATAATTGTATAAGGGAACTAATACGTCTTCTAATTTAGCAAGCGGTGTTCCATTGGGAATAGCATTTTCACCAAATTGTGCTAATCCTTTTTTCCTCACTGCAATCACTTGTTCTAAACCTATTACTGCATCGGATTGATTGTCCCATAAATGTGCATAAGGATGAAATCCACTTGCGGCTCTTGCATCCGCGTCAGCAATAAATAGTAAACCATTCTTAGAATTTTCTGCGAGCATATTGTCTAATGCCGCGTTCTCATCTGCAGCGCTTACTTTACCAAAATCTTGGTAGCCGAAAAGAACTGCTCTTTTATCCCAGGCGCCAATTTCATTGGTATACACTTTTGAAAAATCAATGTCACCTTTTTCATTCACATAAATATTAGGATGCGGATAATCCATAACAGAAGCTCTGTCATTGAAACTGGATGCATAGTTGTGTTGCAACCCAATGGTATGCCCTACTTCATGCGCAGCCAATTGTCTTAATCTTTGCAAGGCAGCAGTTCTCATTTTATCAGACACCGGTTGGCCATTGATATAAGGAGAAAGTAAAGCTGTAAAAATTAAATAATCTTGGCGAACACGTAAAGAGCCTAGTGATACTTGGCCTTTGATAATTTCACCGGTTCTTGGATCAGAGATGGTTGAACCATAGCTCCATCCTCGGGTTGAACGATGTACCCAATTAATCATATTGTATCTAATATCCATTGGGTCTGCCGTATCTGGAAGTACTTGCACTTGAAAAGCATTTTTATAACCTGCTGCTTCAAAGGCTTGATTCCACCATCTTGCACCATCTAATAATGCCGATCGGATGGGTTCGGGCGTACCATTGTCTAAATAATATATAATAGGCTTCACTGGTTCGCTTAATGCAGCAGTAGGATCTTTTTTAAACAAACGATGTCTATTAATAACCATTTGTTGTATAGGCTCACTAATATCATTTCCGTAATCAAAATAAGTCGATCCAAAGTAACCACTTCTAATGTCGTATTTTCTCGGGGTATAATTATTGTCTGGAAGTTCTACAAAACTATGATGCATTCTTACCGTGAGGGCTTCGGTGGATGGTGCAATAGTTTGAATAAATCTACCAGCGTCTGCACCTCCTACAAAAGTAAGCGTAGCTTCGAATTCCGAGTTCTTAGGAAAATTTTTCGTGTTATTGATATAAATAGCAGAGCGGCCTTCATTTAAAGTGTAAGTGCCTTGTTTCATTTTTCTGATTCGATCCGCAACGCCATGTGCATCTCTTAAAAAGAAAGAAGTAGCATCAATTAAAATTGTGCTTCCTTCTTCGGCTTCCACTGTAAAACTAAAAAGTATAGATTGTGCGAATGATTCTGTCACTGCTTTTTGTTCCCTAGGATCATTAGTCACTGCACGATAATCATAATTGGGTTGTGTTAGCAATACTTTTTTACCAACTCTTTGGAAAAAGACAATTCGGGTATCTCCAATCTGTCCTCTGTCAAGCCCTATATCATTGGATCCTAGGCCAGCAGGTAAAGAGTTTACATACAAAAATGGTAGGTCCAATTTATCTACAGCAATAAATATTTTTCCTTGATTGGCATCCCACCAATAATTAAAATATCCTTTGTGAAATTCCATTGACTTTGTTTTTTCGGCAATGGGATTGGTTTGTGCTTGTAATAAAAAAGGGAAACATAAAAGCATTAAAATAATTCGCATACTTATAATTTTAATTAAAATAAAAAATCCCGTCTTACCCGAATAAACGGAATCGGGACGGGATTTATTAATTGAATAGGGTTACTAAGCCGTTGGCGTAGTAGTGGGTTCGGTAAAAAGTGTTGGGGCAACTACAGCTGCTACAGGAGCTGCTGCTGGCGCGGTTACTTTTTTCTTTGCTACTACTTTCTTTTTAGGAGCTACTTTTTTAGGTGCTGCTTTTTTAGGAGCAACTTTCTTCTTAGGAGCTGCTTTTTTTGCTATTACTTTTTTCTTAGCTACTACTTTCTTTTTAGGCGCTGCTTTTTTTGGAGCAACTTTCTTCTTAGGTGCCGCTTTTTTTGCAGTTACTTTTTTCTTAGCTATTACTTTCTTTTTTGGAGCTGATTTTTTTGCAGTTGCCTTCTTTTTAGTGGCCACTTTTTTCTTAGCTACTACTTTCTTCTTAGGGGCTAATTTTTTTGCTACTACTTTCTTCTTAGCTACTACTTTTTTCTTGCTTGACTTTGCCATGATGTTTATTTTTAAATTGTTAGTTATTTTATAACCATAAAATTACATTGTTTTATTGTAACTAAATTAAATGTATTGATTTTTTACGATAGTTTTGTGTAATGCAGACACCCATGACTTTAGTGGTTGGCGCAACGCCCAATCCAGAACGATATAGTTTTTTAGCAACAGCACTTTTAGAAGAAAAAGGGTATGAAGTGTATCCTTTTGGCATCAAAAAAGGGTTTATCAATCATACAGCCATCATCAATGAATGGCCAAAGCAAGGGAGTATTGATACCGTCACTTTATACCTGGGTCCAACAGCACAAACCGAGTATTTGGAGGCTATTATTACCCTTGCGCCGCGTCGTATTATATTTAATCCAGGCACTGAAAATCCAATACTAGCTTCACTTGCAGCTAAAAATGGTATCGAAACTATTGAAGCTTGCACTTTGGTTTTGTTAAAAACTGGGCAATATTAGAAACGGGTTTTCAGTTCCAAAAAAAATGCTAATTTTTGAATTGACCCCAGCTGGATCTATCTAAATTTCTATATTGAATGGCCTCACTAAGGTGGTTTATTTCAATATTTTCTTTGCCTTCTAAATCTGCAATACTTCTACTTACTTTCAAAATACGATCAAAAGCGCGGGCACTTAATTGAAATTGCTCCATCGCATTTTTTAACAAGGTTTCAGCCTCCGATGAAATGGCGCAAAATTTTTTTAATTGACTGCTGTTCATTTGTGCATTGGTATACACGCCCTCTTCCAATGCAAACCTTTGAAATTGAATTTCTCTTGCTTTTTGTACCCTTTTAGCGATGGTGGCCGAGGTATCGCTTTCGTCTTTTCCTCGAAGTTCCTCATACTGTACGGGGGAAACTTCAATGTGTAAGTCGATTCGGTCTAATAAAGGGCCTGATATTTTATGCATATATTTTTGAATGGAACCTGGGCTACATTGACATTCTTTTTGGGGATGATTGTAAAAACCACAGGGGCAGGGGTTCATAGAGGCCATTAACATAAACCGAGCAGGAAACTGAACACTCATTTTTGCTCTTGCAATAGCTACGACGCCTTCTTCCATGGGTTGCCTTAAAACTTCAATAACCGATCTATTGAATTCAGGAAGCTCATCTAAAAACAGCACTCCATTGTGGGCCAATGAAATTTCACCTGGCTGCGGAAAACTACCACCTCCAATCATGGCAATAGCAGATAAAGTATGGTGTGGTTGTCTAAATGGCCTTTGAGCAAGCAATTGATGATGGATAGCCAACTTGCCAGTGGCGCTGTATATTTTACTAGTTTCTAATGCTTCCTTTTTACTTAATGGGGGTAAAATAGAAACGATACTTTTTGCCAACATCGTTTTTCCTGCACCAGGAGGCCCAATCATGATAATATTGTGTCCGCCTGCACTAGCTACTTCTAATGCGCGTTTGCAATAGAATTGTCCTTTTACCTCAGAAAAATCGGGGATGGCTTGTGTTATTGTTGAGTATGCATTTATTTTAGAATAGAGCTTATTTGTTTTAATGTATTTAGAAAGATCGGGACTACTATATAATGGGTCTTTTAAAAAGGCAATCACTTCTTGGATATGATCAAATCCAAAAACGGGTAAATGATCTACCATAGCTGCTTCTAATTTATTAGCATTGGGAACAATGATGCCTGAAAAACCTTCTTCTTTTGCTTGCATGGCCATCGCAAGGACGCCTTTGATAGGATATAAATAACCATCTAGTCCTAACTCTCCCATAATAATATATTTTTCAAGCAAACTAGGGGATGGCAATTGTTCCGATGCGGCTAAAATGCCAATAGCAATGGGTAAGTCAAATGCTGCACCCGATTTTTTTAAATCGGCTGGCGATAAATTAACGACCAATTTAGTTCTAGGCATGTGAAAGCCATTGGATTTAATGGCACTTTCGGTTCGGTCTAAACTTTCTTTCACTGCATTGTCTGGAAGTCCAACAATACAATAGCCCTGCCCCATGCTTACATTTACTTCTATGGTAATAGTAATGGCGTCAATACCAATTAAGGCACTGCCTTTTATTTTTACAAGCATTTTTTTACTTGCAAACTACTTTACTTGACTGGGCTAGGTAAAGTATTAATACTTGGATTTGGAAATTTTTTCTAACAGGTCTACAACGCCTTCTCTTTCTAAGATCAAATAGCCTAATCTGTCTTGACTTACCCCTTCTTTTAATTGGTAATGAAAAATAAGTTCTTTTTGGTGTACTTCGGTTTCGAAATAACTAAACTGTATATTAGAATATTTTTTTAAGCCATCGCTTATTTCGTATAAATGAGTGGAGATAATAAATAAGCTATTGCTTAGGTTTTGCAATCCTTCGATAACGGCGGTGCTGCACTTCATGGCATCTTGAATATTGGTCCCTTTAAAAAGTTCGTCTATCAAGACAAAATATTTTTTTCCATCTATTATTTTTTCAATCGTGTTTTTAACGCGATGCACTTCGTTAAAAAAGTAACTTTCGCCTTTAACTACATTGTCGGCAATGGTTAAGTTGGTGATAAGACCATCAAATAAGGAGAGTCTTATTTTTTTGGCGGGCACGCCCATACCTACATGTGCTAAGTAAATAATAATACCAGTGGTTTTAATAAATGTACTTTTTCCTGCCATATTAGCCCCTGTTAAAAAAAGCAGGTTGCTGTTTTGGGTTAATGAAATAGCATTATCAATGGGGCTAGTAACCAGTGGATGAATGGCGCCTTCTACTTCAAAAAAACTTTTTTCTTCCTCTATCCAGGTAGGAAATACAAATTGATATTGGCTCGCAGCTTCGGCCATGCTATAGTAGGCGTCTAGTTCATAAAAATAATTCAATAATTGAATCGTATTATTTTTATATTGGTAATAAAAAAAATAACACAAGGAGAGTAATTGTTGAGGATGGTCTAGCTTTGCTTTTTTAGGAAGGCTAAGCAAACTTGGATGTTGGGTGTGTTTTTTAATTTTCGCTACAAGCTCTTGAATAGTTGGATTTTCATTTTTTGTTTCAAAAATGGCTACCCATTGTTGCAGGTTCTGATAAAAGACAATCAAATGCTCTAAAGAGTAACGCAATAAAGAATAATCGGAAGCGTGCAAATATTGATACCAATAAGCAGCAGGTAAACTAATTTGATTGGGTATTCTTTTAAAACTTGTTTCAAAAAATTTTTCAATGACCAAGCTGCTGCCATTGGTAATGGTCATAGACCTTATAAAATCAATTTCTTGAATAAATTGTGCAATAGCCTCTTGTCTTTGTTGAATAGCGGAGATAGAGGATAAAGGAGTCAATAAAAATTGATCTAGTTTTTCTTTACCACCATTGGTTTTACAAAAATTAAGATGGGTCAGTAAGCCCTCACTACCTTCTGTGTCAAAAAGACCAATATCTTGTAAAGTAATTTTGTCTACTTGCATTTTGCCCAATTTACTTTTTAGCTTCTCGTAAATTGTAAGCGTTGTCCTTTTTGAGACTCATTAAATACGCCTTCGTGATAGACTGGATGACCATTTATAAAAGTACTACGCACTTGATAAGGGAAGGTGGTTCCTTCTAAAGGGCTCCATCCACAGTGGTATAAAATATTTTCTTTACTAACGGTATAAGGTTGTTCTTGTACTAGTACTAAATCGGCGTGATAGCCTTCTCTAATAAAGCCACGTTCTTTAATCTGAAAACAAGTAGCAACGGCATGACTCATTTTTTCTACCATCTTTTCCATACTTATCTTACCTTCTTTAACATATTTAAGCATTAACATGATAGGGTGTTGTACTAAAGGTAAGCCTGCATGTGCATGGGCATAGTCTTCTTGTTTCTCTGCCCAGGTATGTGGGGCATGATCGGTGGCGATGACGTCTAATTGATCATTTAATAAACCTTCCCAAAGCGCTGCTTTGTGTTCGGAACTTTTAATCGCAGGGTTGCATTTTATTAAATTACCTAAGGAGGCATAATCGTCTGCTGTAAAGTGTAAATGATGTACACATACTTCTGCGGTAATTCTTTTATCCGCCAAGGTTCTTAAATTGGAAAACAATTGTAATTCTTTAGCCGTGCTAATGTGTAAAATATGCAAACGGGCATCAAATTTTTGAGCCAATTGAATGGCTTTAAAAGAAGATTCAAAACAAACTTCTTCATTTCTTATAATTGGATGATCGGATGCTTCTAAATGGGGCTTAATGGCTTCTAAAGCGGCTTTATTTTTTTTAATAATACTTTCTTCTTCACAATGCGTCGCTATTAAAAGTTCAGCGCCACCAAATATTTTTTCTAAGACCAGTGGGTTGTCCACTAATAAATTACCTGTGGAAGAGCCCATAAATATTTTAATCCCACACACTTCATTTTTTTTATCGTTGGTTTTTAATACCTCTTCCCAATTGTCCTGAGAAGTGCCCATATAAAAAGAATAATTGGCTAAAGAAGTTTGGGCGCCAATGGTATACTTATCTTCTAATAAAGTTTGTGTAAAAACGGGAGGTTGGGTATTGGGCATTTCCATAAAACTAGTCACACCGCCTGCCACAGCGGCTTTGGCTTCGCTATAAATATTGGCTTTATGGGTTAATCCTGGTTCTCTAAAATGCACTTGATCGTCAATGGCGCCTGGCAATAAAAACTGAGCTTCTCCATTTATTTCTGTTACAGCCTCTTTGACATCTATTTGACTGGCTATTTTTTCGATACGTCCCTTTTTAATAAGCACATCTCCCTGAATGGTTTTTCCTTCGTTAACAATACTCGTATTTTTAATTAAATAGGTACTCATTGGTATTAGTTTTTCAAAAAGAAGGATTCTCCTTCTACGTGAATGGTAAAATATACAAAATTAGAAGTAAGCTTGTCTAATCCTCGTAATAATTTATTTTGATTTGATTCATGTGAGTAAATCATATCGCGCTGTCCATAGCTAAATTTTATTTCTGGGGAAATGGTGGCGTAAGGGAAATAAAAGCTTACCCCTAATCCAAACTCATAACCATAGTCTGCAGCATTTAGTAAATTAGAGTAAGTGCTTTCTAAATTTCCATTGGTAGTTCCATTGGCATCTTTACTTGCAGAAAAATCATAATCAAATTTTACGCCTGTAAAAACATAATGCCGCATAAAATTGGGCATTTTAAAAAAATTATAACGATCTGATTCTAATTTTAAAGCAATGGGTAAATTAATAATAGTTGAGGGAATAGACATTTTAGAATTATCTGAACTATTACTCTTTTTATAATAAAAAATATCTTTAGTACCTGTAATAAGAATATTTGGATTAACTCTTACTAAAAAATGATCATTTAATCTTAAAGTACCACTTAACCCCATAACCAATGCTTTATTAAAAACGGGGGAAATCGAATTGGCAATATCATTGCCAGGGTTAGAGAAGATAGCGCCACGTTCAAAATTCATATAGCCACTAGTTAACCCAATATTCAAACCAAGATACACTGGCTTTTCATCATTATAAGGCCGATACACTTCATCTCTCTGTGCAATAGAGGCCAATGAAATGCTTAGTAATCCTACCAATAAAATTATTTGCTTCCGCAATAAATACTGCATATGCCTAAGCTTAATTTTTGTTGCGAAACCTTTTTAAATCCTGCTTGCTCTAATATTGTTAAAAAAGCAGCTCCTTCAGGAAAGGCTATCACACTTTCATTTAAATAGGTGTAAGCTGCTTTGTTTCCAGAAAATAATTTACCTACAGTTGGCGTCACCCATTTCATATAAAAAGTATAAATGGGCTTAAACCAAAAACTAGTTGGTTGTGAAAATTCTAAAATAACCAATTTGCTATTGGGCGTTAAAACACGATATATTTCTTGTAATCCTTTTTCTAAATTGGCAAAATTGCGCACACCAAATGCCACCATGGCTCCATCAAATTTATCGGCCTCAAACGGAATAGCGGTACTATCTCCTAAACTCAATTGTATTGTATCAGTTAGTCCCTTTTGTTCAATTTTTATTCTGCCATATTGCATCATGCCTTCCGAAATATCAATCCCTGTAATCTTAGTGGGTTGAATTTGTTTAAAAGCCATTAAGGCCATGTCGGCGGTGCCCGTTGCAATATCTAAAAGATGGTTTATTTTTTTATCCTTTAAATAACTGATGGCTGTTTTTCTCCAACCCTGATCAATGCCTAAACTTAAAAAACGATTTAAGAAATCATATCTTTTAGCGATGGAATCAAACATGCTGGCTACCTGCTCTTTCTTCTCGGCATTGCTTTGACTATAAGGGACCACTTTATCGTGTGCAAATTGACTCATAGCGCAAAGATATTGAATTTGTGGGTGCTTTTTTGGATAGTGTAGTTCTTAACAAATACTTTTATCTTCGCAGTGCATGAAAGCACGTATTTACAAGTCTACAGGTAGTTGGTATTCGGTCAAATCCGAGGCGGGACTGTTGTATCAAGCTCGTATTAAGGGGGTTATTAAGTTAGACAATATTACTTCCACCAACCCTATTGCGGTGGGTGATTGGGTGGAATATGAGCTGGAAGACGAGGACAGAGGAACCGTCATGATTGATACTATTTTAGACCGAAACAATTATGTGGCCAGACAATCTCCGCACAATAAAAGGCAACAACATATTATCGCTTCTAATTTAGATCAGTCCATTTTATTAGGCACTTTAAAATCACCTAAAACATCGCAGGGTTTTATAGACCGTTTTTTGGTTTCCTGTGAAGCATTTCATATTCCTGCCATCATCGTTTTTAATAAATCGGATATTTATGGTGCGAAAGAAATGCAGACTTACGAAGCCATGAAAAAAATGTATGAAGCAGTTGGTTATCAAGTACATTTAATAAGTGTTGAAAAAAAGGAAGGTTTGGATCTGGTGCAAAAATTACTCAAAAACAAAACCACATTGATTAGTGGACACAGTGGAGTGGGAAAATCATCTCTTATAAATTATTTATTTCCTCATTTAGATTTAAGCACACAGGAAGTGAGTGATTGGAGTGGGAAGGGATTACATACCACCACCTTTGCGCAGATGTATGATTTGCCTGAAGGCGGTTCGGTGATTGACACACCCGGGATGAGAGAATTGGGTTTGGTGAATTTAGAGAAAGAAGAACTAGCACAATATTTTCCAGAGATGCGCGCTAAAATGAATGGTTGTCAATTTAATAATTGCCAACACATTAATGAGCCAGGCTGTGCAGTAAAAGCAGCGGTAGAAAAGGGAATTATTACTGAAGCGCGCTTTTTTAGTTATGTGGATTTATGGCATGGGATAGAAGGACCGAAGTATTAGAAGGAAGAAATAATATTTCCGATCTTTATTTATTTCTGCGCATCATTATAAGCGTCAAACCAACTTGCATATTTTACATAGTTATCGGCAATTCTATTAATCTCGCCACTAATTAATGCTTCTGAAACTGTTTTTACTTTTTTTGCTGGTACGCCTGCATAAATACTACCTTCTTCCACAATGGTTCCTTCTAATACCACTGCACCAGCTGCAATGATGGAATTAGAATGCACCACGCATCCATCCATCACTATACTTCCCATGCCAATTAATACGTTGTCATGGATGGTGCAACCATGCACTAAAGCATTATGCCCAATGGAAACATTGTTACCAATATTGGTGGGATGTTTTAAATAAGTACAATGAATCACCGCGCCATCCTGCACATTTACTTTATTGCCCATTTTAATAGAATGCACATCGCCTCTTAAAACGGCATTGAACCAGATAGAGCAATCATTACCCATGGTTACGTCACCCGCAATGGTAGCATTGGGGGCGATAAAACAATTTTCACCAAATTGTGGATCTTTCCCTTGAACAGTGAGTATGGTTGCCATAAAAATGCGACTTTTGTACTGCAATTTAATAGTTATTATGTCCAGTATTAACAACAGGCAACTTTTTTTTCAGCATTTAGCGCAAACATCTACTAAGCCTATTGGTATTGAAGTAGCTTCTGCCGAAGGCATCTATATTAAGGATGTGCATGGAAAAGCATTTGTAGATATGATTGCTGGATTTAGTGTTTGTAATATTGGGCATAGCCATCCCGATGTGATCAAAGCCATTCAAGAACAAATTACAAAATACATGCACGTAATTGTGTATGGCGAATTCATTCAAGCACCACAGGTGCAATATGCAAAAGCGTTAACGAGTTTATTGCCAGAAAATTTACAATCAGTTTATTTTACCAATAGCGGAGCAGAAGCCACCGAAGGCGCGATGAAATTAGCGAAGCGCGTTACTAAAAGAACTAAAATTATTTCTTTTAAAGGCGGCTATCATGGAAGTACGCAAGGGGCATTAAGTATAATGGGTGATGAATATTTTAAAAATGCATTTAGACCTTTGCTACCGGATACCCTTCAATTAAGGTATAATAATGTAGAAGACCTTGCGCATATAGATGCTACAGTGGCATGTATTATTGTTGAACCAGTGCAAGCAGAATCGGGTATTACACCGGCTTCCAAAGAATGGTTGGCGGCTATTGCAGAAAAATGTAAACAACATTGTGCGCTTTTAATTTTTGATGAAATACAATCTGGCTTTGGCCGAACAGGTTCTTTATTTATTTTTGAACAATATGGAATTATTCCAGATATCTTATTGGTAGGAAAAGCATTAGGGGGTGGATTACCATTGGGTGCTTTTATATCCCATCCTAAAATGATGGCCCTACTTACCGAAAGCCCGGTGCTTGGCCATATTACTACGTTTGGAGGCAATCCAGTTTGTTGTGCAGCGGGTGATGCTGCCTTAAAAGTTTTACAAAAGTCGGGTTGGATACAAGCAGTAGCTGCTAAGGAAACAATTTTAATCAATGAAATGGTACATCCTGCTATTATACATCGAAGCTATAAAGGATTGTGGATGTCGTTGCAATTTAAAAGTGAAGCCATTGCTAAAAAAGTAGCCGCCACTTGCGTGGAAAATGGAATTATTACCGATTGGTTTTTGTTTGCAGAAGATCGAATTAGAATTGCACCACCTTTATGTATTACCCCTGCGGAACTTTCAGATGCGATTGGGAAAATTAAATTGAGTATTGATCAAGTAGTTTAATTGTGCTTGTCAATTTAATATACTAAAAATTAACAATCACCTGTTCTACAAAATTTTCTATACAAAGCCTCATACTTTGGAATGATATGGTGAATATCAAAAAGTTTGGCTTCTTTTAAAGCGTTCTGCTTAAAGGTTTTTAATTTTGTTTCATCTTGCAATAATTCAATGGCATTTTTGCTCATTTCGGCTACATCGCCAACGGGTGAAGTGTATCCCGTTACTCCATTTATATTTATTTCATTCAATCCGCCTGCATCAGAACTAATCACCACAGTACTTGCTGCCATGGCTTCTAGCGCAGCCAATCCAAAACTTTCATATTCCGAAGGCAATAAGAATACATCGCTTACTGCTAAAATTTCTTCCATTTGTTCTTGCTTACCTAAAAAACGAACATCTGCTTCTAAACCATATTGTCTTGTAAGGTCTTCGGCCAATGGACGCTCAGGGCCATCGCCCACCATCAATAATTTAGCAGGTAAGGCAGCATGGATATTTTTAAATATTTCCATCACATTATCGATACGCTTAATTTTTCTAAAGTTAGAAGCGTGAATAATTATTTTTTCATTATTAGGTGCAATCACTTGTCTAAAGGCAGCCACTGGTTTTTTATTGTAACGATGCACATCTACAAAATTGTGAATGACTTGAATTTCTTTTTTAATATCAAAATGCTTAAAAGTTTCAGCTCTTAAATTATCTGATACGGCAGTGATGCTATCACTTTCGTTAATTGAGAAAGTTACCACTGGCTCGTAGGTTTTATCACGACCTACTAAAGTAATGTCTGTGCCATGTAAAGTGGTAATCACCGGAACTATACGACCAGTTTTTTGTTTCACAATTTGTTTGGCAGTATAAGCAGCCGAAGCATGCGGGATGGCATAATGTGCATGTATTAAATCTAAATCATGATTTAAAATTACATCCACCATGGTGCTAGCCAAAGCCAATTCGTAAGGCGGATAGTCAAACAAAGGATAAGTAGGCACCCTTACTTCATGGTAAAATATATTGGTATGAAAACCATTTAATCTCACTGGTTGTTGGTAGGTAATAAAGTGAATTTCATGGCCTTTTTCAGCCAAGGCCTTACCTAATTCTGTTGCTAAAACGCCGCTACCTCCAAAGGTGGGATAACAAACAATTCCGATCTTCATTTTTGTTCTATTGTGTATGCAATTAACAACTAAATCTTTGATAAAGTTTAATTATATTTAGGAATTATTTGAACGTTAAATCTACCACTATGCGTAAGCTTCTCCTATTTGTTTTTTGTTTGCCTATTATAGCGCAAGCTCAAGTGAATCAAGACAGTATCAATATTAAAAAAATGGTTGATGAAATTATGACCAATGGTAAAGCTTATGATTTGTTAAGAGAGCTTACTAAAAAAATTGGTGGCCGATTGGCTGGATCTCCGCAGCAACAAAATGCAGCTGTTTGGGGTAAAAGAAATATGGAAGCCTATCATCCCGATAAATTGTTTTTGCAAGCTTGTAAAACCCCTAGTTGGCAAAGAGGGGGAAAAGACTTTGCCGAAATAGTTCAAGTAGATGGCGTATCTACCAATGAAAACTTGGAAGTACTAGCGCTTGGCAATTCATTAGGAAGCAAAGGATTGATTGAAGCAGAACTTTTGGCGGTGGCTAATTTTGATGAATTGGAAAAAAGAAAAGACGAAGTAAAAGGCAAAATTGTTTATTTCAATAGTGAATTTAACCCAACCCATATCCAAACTTTTAGGGCTTATGGCGAAACTGGTGTTTATAGAGGATCCGGAGCTAGCCGCGCCGCTAAGTATGGCGCTGTTGGAATGATGATGCATAGTTTAAGTACTGCTCCAGATAATGCACCACATACCGGTGCCATGGAATATGACGAAGCACAACCTAAAATACCTGCAATGGCTTTGGGGCCTAATGATGCAAAAGCTTTGTATCAGTTAGCGAAAAAATCAAAACTGCGCGTACAAATGCAAACCTATGGTTATTTTTTACCGGATGCAGATGAAAACAATGTGGTGGCTGAATTGATTGGATCACAATTTCCAGATGAAATTATTACTATCGGCGGACACCTTGATAGTTGGGATGTGAATGAAGGCGCACACGATGATGGTGCGGGTATTGTTCAAACCATGGAATTATTAAGAACTATGAAAGCATTAAATTATCATCCCAAACATACCATTCGTTTTGTGTTGTTTGCGAATGAAGAAAATGGGGATAGGGGTGGTTTGAAATATGCAGAATTGGCTAAGTTGAATAAGGAGAAACATATTTTTGCGTTAGAAAGTGATGCAGGTGGCTTTACACCAAGATCAATTGGCATTACTACTTCTGCTGCGCAGTTTAAAAGGTTTCAACAATGGACGCCTCTTTTAAAACCTTATGGCACTGAAATTACAGCAGGGGGAGGAGGCTCAGATATTGGTCCTTTAACTTCTTACGATAAAACTATTATTATGGCCGGGTTGATTCCTGATAGTCAACGCTACTTTGATTTACATCATGCTAAAACAGATGTATTTGAAAATGTAAATAAACGTGAATTACTATTAGGTGCTGCTAATATTGCTGCTATTATTTATTTAGTAGACCAATATGGTGTGAATCCGTAATAAAACTTATAGAAAAAATCATAAGAGAAGAAACTAAAAAGTCCTTAAATTTTTATTAAGGACTTTTTAGTTATTAACGGCTTAAGTTCATTGAACGTTCCTTGTATAAATTACGGAAGTAAGGGTCACGTAAGTCTTTGATGAATCGGATGGCTTCGCCGGTACTTTTCATCTCTGGTCCTAATTCTTTATTGACACCAGGGAATTTATCAAAACTAAATACAGGCTCTTTAATCGCGTAGCCTTCTAGTTTTTTCTCCATGGTGAATTCAGATAATTTATTCGCACCCAACATTACTTTGGTAGCGATATTTAAATAAGGTATTTGATAGGCTTTGGCAATAAATGGAGTAGTTCTTGAAGCTCTTGGGTTGGCTTCAATCACAAATACTTTACCATCTTTAATAGCAAATTGAATATTGATCAATCCTCTAATATTTAAGGATCTTGCGATTTTTTCGCTGTAAAATTCCATCGTTTCTACAATCAATGGTGTTAGGTTGAAGGCAGGTAAAACGGCATTACTGTCTCCGCTATGGATACCTGCTGGTTCAATATGTTCCATCACACCCATGATATGAAAAGTTTCTCCATCAAAAATAGCATCTACTTCTGCTTCCTGACAACGATCTAAGAAATGATCGATTAATATTTTATTGCTAGGAATATGTTTTAAGATACTTACGACTGCAGTTTCTACTTCGGCATCATTAATTACAATACGCATTCTTTGTCCGCCAATTACATAGCTAGGTCTTACCAGTACTGGATAACCTACTTTGTTGGCTACTTCAATAGCTTCTTCGGCACTATAAGCCGTTCCGTATTCTGGATAAGGAATATTTAATTCTTTTAATAAGTCACTAAAGCGACCTCTGTCTTCGGCAATGTCTAAACTATCAAAAGAAGTACCAATTATTTTAATGCCTCTTTCGCTTAAACGTTTTGCTAATTTTAAGGCAGTTTGCCCTCCTAATTGTACGATAACGCCTTCTGGTTTTTCTAATTCGATAATTTCCCAAAGGTGTTCCCAAAAAACGGGCTCGAAGTATAATTTATCGGCCATGTCAAAATCGGTGGAAACGGTTTCTGGATTACAGTTAACCATGATGGCTTCATAACCAGATTCTTTCACGGCTAATAATCCATGAACACAACAATAATCAAATTCAATACCTTGACCAATCCGGTTAGGGCCACTACCTAAAACAATTATTTTTTTCTTGGAAGAGGAGATAGATTCGTTGGAATTTAGCTTGTTGCTCATAGGTAATAAATTGGGCAAAAATACATCAGCGAAACCATTTCTACGAATTTTTATGCAATGGTTTTCCACCAGCTTTTACCTAACCAGGCAAAGCTCCTGCCAGCGAGTGGTATAGCGTTTGCTGCGTCTTTCGCTGCGCATTTTCCAGTTTTTTTGGGTACCGCTGGTGCCAAACTTCAAGATATCATTGCGGTAGGCCGCATTCATATTGTCAATTACATTCATTAGTTTTTTACGTCTTGCATCGGCGGGAGCGACGAATAAGTTGGTTTGAAGGGCATTATCGGGTACAAAATCGCTTAAAATAACCCCTGCTTTTTTATAGATTTCTCCTGGTTCAAATAGGCTTTTGCCTAGGGCGACCACGGCTTTAATAATATCGGGGGTAAGATGACTAGGGTTGTCTAGTAGGGTGTAGCCACTTGCTTGACGGCCTCTATGGTAATGGGAAGCCTCTATAGTTACGGGGGCTTTTTTGAGTAAAAAAACACTTACGCCGCTGGCGGCACTATGTTGTCTTCTTAATTTTTCGGTGGCGCGGGTGGCATAAGTGGCAAGGGCTTCTTCTATTTCTTGCCATTCGGTGACTTCGCGACCAAACATGCGCGTGGTGGCAATCATTTTTTTTTCGGTACGAGGTGCTTGCATGGAATGACTTTGTGCGCCTTTTAATTCTCTTAGCAATCTCATACCGGTAACGCCTCCTAAAAAACGTTTGCCCCAACTAAGGTC
>Ga0209829_10001006_pt1 | contig 23829 bp, 22 predicted proteins | sample C_140205_EF_Meta_FD_187311 | JGI IMG/M metagenome (GOLD analysis project Ga0209829, IMG submission 187311) | Freshwater microbial communities from Lake Croche, Canada to study carbon cycling - C_140205_EF_MetaG (SPAdes) (version 2) | ecosystem: Environmental > Aquatic > Freshwater > Lake... | reverse complement strand
TTTAGGGTTGGGGCACCAGTCTAATAGATCTTGAGGTCCATCGGCAGCGGAAGAATCTTCTTTTCGTAGTGTGTCTCAATCTCCTCCTGTGCACGACGCTCACGCTCGGTAATCAGGTTGATGGATGCACCCTTGCGTCCAAACCGACCCGAACGACCAATACGGTGAATGTAATTCTCACGCTGGAGCGGCAGCTCGTAATTAATCACAATGGAAATCTGCTGGACATCAATGCCGCGCGCCAGCAGATCAGTCGAGATAAGCACACGGCACTTGCCGTTGCGGAACTCCGTCATACGGAACTTGCGCTCTCCGACATCCATATCGCCGTGAATATAGTTGAGGTCAAAGCCGCGACGCTTCATCTGGTCAGCCAGCCACTCCGCCTTCTGGCGTGTGTTGACAAAGATAGTCGCCTGCTGGATACTTAGATGGTCGTAAAGGTCGCACAGCGTATCTAGCTTGTGGTCCTCGCGCGGTACCTCCACAAACCACTGCTTGATGCCCTCAAGGCTCACCTCCTCAGGCTCCAGCAGAATCTCTACCGGATTGCGAAGGAGTGACTTGGCAACCTCTACAACGTCTGGCGTCATTGTAGCGGACAGAAGTGCCACCTGCGTTGTTGCCGGCCAGCCAAGGCTCAGGATACAGTGGACCTGCTCGCGAAAGCGCGCCTCCAGCATCTGGTCCGCCTCGTCCAACACCAGTACTCGAATGGTGTTTGGCGACAGTACCTTGCGGTTAAGCAGGTCGTAGAAGCGACCAGGCGTCACCAGCAGCACGTGCGGGACGTGCGGTGCCTTCATCTTGGACTGCGAAATAACGTCAATGTCGGTATTGACCGGCGGACCACCCGTCGCCGTGTGCGTGCGCAGTCCAATGTAGGAACCGATGCCCTTGGCGACCGCCGCCGTCTGCTCGGCAAGCTCACGGGTCGGTGAAATAACCACCATCTGAACCTCATTCTTGGTGGGGTCAATACGGCTAATGCCGCCAATGACAAAGGTACCGGTCTTGCCGGTACCTGACTGCGCCTGCGCAAGCAGGTCGTGCCCCGCCATCATCGGCACAATTGCCTTCTCTTGGACAGGGCTCGGCTTCTCAAAGCCGAACGAGTAGATGCCACGCAGAATCTGGTCATTGATGCCCATGTCATCAAAGCTCTTGTACTCGTGCATCACGTATTTGTTAGAGGGCGCCGGCGCCGATACATCTGGCGTAGCCGCGCCGGTGTCCTTAGGGACCAAGGGGTCGGCATTAGGAGGATAGGGAGGAGTGCCTGACCCATCGGCGGGCGCACCAGACGCGAACGTAGACGCAGAAACAGAAGACATGGAGGGATATGAAGGAAGAAAGGGCTTGATGCTTTAGGTAATAAGATAGGAAGGAAGCCGTAAACCTGTACTCCCGATTTAGCGGTGTCAATTTTTTCCGATCCATTCGGCAAAACATATAAACAAAAAGTTTAATGTATTACTAAGATGATAAATAGAAATCTTCTATATTGCTCAGTATTCTATAATAAAGATTACTTCAAGCTTCTAGATCTATTACTCAAATCTATGATTATGTTTTCAAATTACGATACATTTGATATTTTAATTATGACTCAAACGGACTTTCTACCTTTTGTTAGAGATCTAGAAAACAATCTTAATATAAAATTACTTACATTTTGTATTCCTTGTACAACTATATTTGAAGCAGCTTGCGCCCGCCTTTCGATTTTTGACTATCCTAATATATATCAGTATGAAAAACTACTATATTTAGATACAGATATTATAATTAAACAAGATATTAGTCCTATATTCGATTTAGATATAGATGAATTGCTCTATGCCATTGAATCCGGCACTATTCAAAGCCCTAGCTTTGGTGTACAGTTTTTTGATTTTACATCAATCAATCCAACTATAACTGGTATAAACAGCGGAACGCTTCTGTTTAGACATTGCGAACCAGTCAGGCTATTATTTTCTAGAATAAAGGAACATATTGATGAGTATACAAAAGCGGCTAAAGTTATCCCTTACTGTATGGATCAGCCATTTATTAATTATCACGCAATTAAAGATAAATTGTATAATAATCAAGTGTTAAACAAGCATATAAGTTTGTATGAAGGCGATGATATTGTAAATAATTATAAAACATCCTCAATATGCCATTTTTCGTATCCTATTGGTAATTTTGGACATAAATACTATCGTATGGCGAATTTTTTCTTTAAACTGTTAATTGAACGTAGTGATACACCTACATCGGTTAATATTCTTAATAAAAAATATTCGTGGGGTGACCAAGGGTATATTTTATTTTTGAATGATACATTACAAACACCATGGAGCACTAATGGTAAATATGATATAATACGACCTAATTGCGTAGAAGCCTATTGGAATAATCACTATCATATTTTAAAGTTTAACAAAGATTATACAGGTTATATATCGATCCGCACACATCCTATGGATTTTTATTTTACTGTGGGCAATCAATACATAGATGAAGAAGCACCGATACAAGTAATAAAGAATATAGATGAGAAAGACGGTATACTAGAGTATGATGATACTGTAACTATTATTTCAGGACTCGTAGAGTCAATATATATAGATTATTTGATTGATGCTTACAAATATATAAAACATAAGATTCTTTCAACTTATAGTGATACCGATAGTAAAATATTAGACATATTCAAAACAAACGGATTTATAGTTGTTCTTTCGGATCCTTTACCAGATGAAGAAAACAAGATATGTTTAGGCACAGCTCGCCAAGTGAATCATATACAAAATGGCATTAAAAAAGCGTTAGAGCTTGGCTATAAATATGTTTGTAGATCTCGAACGGATATTTTTCCACAAAGTCATCGTAAATTCTTATATTTGACAAGAGATTTATATAAGGAAAAAATAACATCTTTATGTGGAATTTATTTGGAAAATTTTGCTTATTATTTAGATATTATAGTTTGTGGTACTATTGAAAATATATCGCATCTATTTAATAAAAAACAATCATTATCATACAATAAAAATTCAGAGCTATGGTTTTTAGAAAACTACTGTAATCATCCGATAGATTCAGAAGATGATGTAAAAAAATATATAAATTTTGTAGCTGATATTTCTAGGGATAATGATATTGAAATAATATGGTATAAACCTAATACTAAATATTTTTATAGTACATCGGCACCTTTTGTAAAACTTATAAAAGATTATTCAATTGATATATTTGCATATTATTAGATCTAATAAAGTATAAAGTCGTCCAAATCCCGCATAAACATAGCATCCATACCTTTCATAGCCCGTCGTTGTATAAGTCTTAGATCTCGTTCGGCATTTGGTGACAAAGAGACAGAAGAAGCGGTCGAATCTAACGAGTCCTTGCGTTTATTTTTTTTGGGCTTTGGTAGGTGGGGTACAAACGAATTGATTACACCAAGGACATCGTCAGGCAGCAGAGCGCATATACATTCTGGCAGCTGAGGTTTCATTGTCCTACCTTGGTCGTCCAAAATAAATGGGCGCCGCCGGGGTCCTTTTTGGGGGTCGGATGCTATTTTCCTATAGCATTTACGATATAAAATATCAAAATGCTATTCGGCGTTCGTCTCCGGCTGCCAATACCCAAGACCCCACCCTTGCCCTTCCGCCCCGCGCCCCCGCCTCTGTGTCCGTTGCTATTTAAATACAGTTTCCATAAACCAAATAGATATGAATACAAATTTAGTCTATTGCTGCGTATTTCATAATCCGAATTATGGTGAACTGCTTCGCGTACTTATGCTTACGGTGAAATTATATTCGCGAACGGATAGCATCGATTTTTTAGTGCTGACAACGCGGGACTTTGAGCCGGCAATTCAGCGTATTTCAACTATTTTGGATATTCCTATTCATATACACTTCTGCGATGACGCAATTACAAATAACGTAGAGGAGGCAACTTACTTCCGTTATCGTATTTTCGATTATGAGAATATTAGCCAGTATAAAAAGATTTTATATCTTGATACGGATATTATTGTTCAAAATGATTTGATGCCGCTTTTTGACCTTGATATTGAGGATCGCGTTCACGCAATGTCTGAAGGAACAATTGAACATAGTTGGCACGGTGGCACCTTTTTCGATTTTACAACAATCGATAAGGATATCAAAGGTATGAATAGCGGTATACTTTTCTTCAGAAATACAGAGACTGTGAAACAAATCTTTCAGGATGTTCGAAACCACATTCGGCAACTGAAAGATGCAGGTGAACCTATACCTGGTCCTGGTGATCAACCTGTTTTTAATTACAATTGTATAAAACGTGGTGCGCAAGATACAGTCTTAATGGATAAATACGGTTGTATTTATTGTGTTGATCCGCCGCCGCCACCAATGATGCCCACCGATGTTATTCTCTGTCATTTTGTGTATCCAATAGGTGATGCGCTACACAAGCGAGATAGAATGGCGCAGCATGTAACTCATTTATTCAATCATTATACTACATTATTAAAGTATCCTCAAGCGTTTGTTGAACCGGATATTCTTGGTAATACATATACGTGGGGTGAGGGTTCAATTCACTTCATAGATCATTCGACAATTCAAACAACATGGGATAAGGGGGATTATAAGTGGCTTGATCAATACACCCTTATGGCAGATTGGTCAGGCTTCTCGCATATTCTGCGATTTAATGTATCCTATACGAATTATGTATCAGTTCGTAAGGGGGACCTTGATTATGGTAAAGGTGTATTTATTGACGATCCTGTTACAAAATATCTAAATTCACGTGGATTTTACAAGTTTGAAGGTTATAGTCAAGAAATAAAAGCACAGGTAAATGATATGATTCATCTTACAATGAAGCCGAATATAACCGTGATGGAAATAGGGTTCAACGCCGGTCATTCTGCGAATGTTTTTCTCAAACATAATTCTAGTCTTTTGCTAACCTCCTTTGATTTGGGAGATCACGCATACGGTTCCGCAGCAAAGGAGTATATTGATACACAGTATCCGAATCGGCATACACTCATCCTTGGCGATTCGAAACACACAGTACCCAATTATATTGTAGGAAATCCAGGTAAGACCTTTGATATTATATTTATTGATGGCGGTCACGATTACGAAACCGCGCGCGCTGATTTAGAAAACTGTAGAAAGTTGGCGCACACAAATACCATTGTTATTATGGATGATACCGTATTCTATTGGGATTGTTATGGACCTACAAAAGCGTGGAGCGAGTTTGTAGATAATAATAAAGTTGCCGAATTGGGTCGGCGAGATTATAGTATTCTAGGACGAGGAATGTCGTGGGGACGATACATTATATAGCGGTAATAGGTATATCATTATATTTTGCCGCCATTTTTGAGAATCCACTATATGACGCAGTATAAATATGCTTGGAGTGAGCCATTAAGTAAAAATCGGTCACAGAATTTAGTACTTCTTCAGAAGATGTATTTGAGAAACTTGTGTGACCAATTTTATAGTCCGTAATATGTATAAAGTCATATTTATCCTTTGTCGTATGTTTATAGGAATTGTTATCACAAAAGAAAAATATTTGCTTATCCGCATTGCTTTCGATAAATGCGTATAATTTCTCTTCATCAAATGCTCGTTCATCCCATGTACAATGCACATACTTCATATCAGTTTCCAAGTGCTTATCACCCCTTCGCAAGTGGATTGATATATATTTGACGTCAGGATCAACAATTGCGCGCGCGTTTGTTCTTACTTCATCACTAAAGCAAAATAGGTCATTTAATCGGTATTTAAGTGTATTGTAAAAATTTCTATCTTCAAATTCTGGATAAAATAGAAAGGGGGTCGCTATGTAATATATGTCAGGATTCAAGGTTGGTAAATCGTGTATAGAATTTAAATGTATATTAGAAGCGCAAACACTCGCATCCACATACATTTTATCATAGCGCAACCCTAAAAACTTATATACTGGATTATCATCAATTATAATATGTAGTTTTACATCGGCATTTATACATAATTCTAACAGATATAATATAAATTTTGTTATATCACCGATGCCGCCCAATCCGATAGGACATTTAAATACGACCTTTCTCACAAGGGTGTCATATTTCGCAATATAAGCATCCATTACTATCCATCATAAAATAATTCTTTATATCCCCATAATCGAATAGGGCTTCCGCAAAAATTTGACCCAATCAACTTACTTATTGTCAGAAATTCAGGTAATCCCAATGACGCTTACAGTTGAACAACTATACGCAGCACACGATGAGCTTCAGTCACAATGGACTACCGCTGGTGGCGGTATTGTGGACTTTAAGACGGTCACTGATACCGATCACTTTTATAGCGACGGTATCAGTACAAATGCTATTCTTAAGATTATCTTAAGGTACCCAGACAATGCCGAGCGTATATATGTGGTATTTATCTTCCCTGATGGTGGATATTCCGAAGTTTTCGAGCGTCCGATTAATCACATGGTGTCTGCGTGGATGGCAACTATTCTAAAAAAGAAGAAGGGTTAAAGATGTATTGTGCGTATATTTTTATAATAAGTTTTCTGGACAACGCATAGGTATGAAATTTGTATTGCTTTGTGGTGGTAAAGGTAAACGTTTAGAGGGTCTTGATCTTCCTAAGCCGTTATGTTTAGTGCGTGGCAAATCAATTCTTTACCATACGTTGGATGGGTTGTCAAAAGATATTAAGGAGATTACTATTATTTATACAAGTTATTTGAATAAGTATCAATTTAAAAATACTATAATTCACAGTTGCCATAATATCGGAATTCAGCTGAATTTTATTGAGATTGATCTGGATACAAAGGGTCCAGTTGAGACCGTCATTGCCGGTCTCAATAAGGCAGGATTTGATTCGAGTGAACCGATTTTATTTATTGACAATGATACAATTAATGTATTTGATTATACTACAATTGAGCCAACCACTTTAGGAATTGGAACCGCAATTACACACGATTCTACAAAGCCATATTCATTTGTAAAGTGTGTCAACGGATATGTATCAGAGATTAAAGAGAAGGTCTGTATTTCTGACACATATTGTACTGGTCTTTACTATTTTCCATCTATTTCGCTTTTTTATACGTTAACTAAGAGTCTCTTTGACGCAAATTCTACCAAAAAAGAGTATTTTATGAGCGATCTCTACGCAACAGCATTAACAAATAATATGAAGATTTCGACATTTTCTTGTTCAAAGAGTTTTTCTTTGGGTACGCGCGCTGATATTATCGATAATATAGATAAGGTCAAAAATTATCCTATGCGGATATGTTTTGATGTGGATAACACGATTCTTACATATTCAAAGGATGTTGGAACAACGGCAGAAATTAACGCTATTCCTGAAATGGTGCATTTAATCCAAAAATTACACAAAGAGGGTCACACTATTATATTACACACGGCAAGAGGTATGAAGAGCTCGCAGTCAAATATCGGTGTTGCGGGCAAACGTTCTTATGGCAATGTTCTCAATCGGTTAGAGGAACTTGCGATTCCGTATGACGAAATCTATTTTGGAAAGCCGTGGGCTGATTTATACATTGATGATAAAGCGTGGAACCATTATACAAATCCGCAGTTTTCGGAGTTCTTTTTTAATCAGTGTTTAGAAACAAATATACTCTACCTTCCTAAAAACTGCTCAAATAATGAAAATGTTTTGTATAGAAATGGTGATAATTTAATTAAGGAGGGACCTGTAAGTTCACTAGAGGGTGAAGCGTATTTTTATACAAAAGTACAGAAGACTCCTCTCGAATCTTTAGTGCCAGTATATATTGGCAAAAATATCAAAAGTAGTAAAATGACAATCGAAATGAAGTATGTTGATGGGGTTCCTGTAAGTCGTTTATTTCGTAATAGACTTCTCAACAAATACATAGTAAGTAAGACATATAATGCATTGAAGTTATTACACATGTCGGCACTTGATGAGACTCCAATTACAAAGAAAGATTTATTCTCAAATTATATTGGCAAACTCGAAGAGCGTATTAAGACTCACCCTAATTATAAGTTACCGAAGATTGACCGCGTATTTACAATTCTTCATGAGCATATCAAGTCTCATTTGGACACATTTGATTATACTGTATCACAAGTTGTTCACGGGGATCCGTGGTTCGATAATATGATTTATGCCGAAGACTGTACAGTTAAACTATTAGATATGAAGGGAAAGATAGGTGATATATTTACCTTACGTGGTGATCCGATGACGGACTATGCGAAATTATATCAAAGTATTCTTGGATTTGACTTTTATTTGAATGGTGAAGTTTACGATTCTGCGTATGAAACAGAGTGCCGAGATTGGCTCAGTGATACATTGCCGTTTCCTATAACCGATCCTATTTTTGAAGCGATTACAGCGTGTTGTGTATTAAAGACGTTTTATTACTTCTCGAAGACTGAGCCGATTGACGCAATTTATAAGAGTTTAGGCAAAATGGAGCTTTTTAAATTTTTACTTGACTAAGTAGGATGGTTAAATATACCCGTAAATATAAACGCAGACAGAGCCTCCGACGTCGCCGACAGCGGGCAGGACGCCCCGTTTATATATTTTTGCTTATGATAAAAAATGCACGTAATGAAATTCGCAACTTAGTAGATAGAATCACGGAGGCTCATACTACTAATCCTGAACATTATAATGATCTGTATAATACAGCAAAGAGTACAGATAGTCTTACACAAGCATTCGCTGCACAAGCCAGAGACGCAGCAGCACAAGGGGATGAAGATTTGGGGTTTTTTATTGCTGAAGGAATATTAAACGAAGTAAGAGGTCTTAAAAATATGTGGGAGACAACAGTTGCAGCAGAAGAAAACGCACTTACGCCTTCTCAGAACGGCGGTGGTGCCATGTTTGATGTAGTATTTTACACTGAAGTTGGTCATACATTATATCAACATATACTTCCACCCTTTGAAATCCCACTGCTAACTCGTGAACAAACGGCTATGAGAAGCCCTGATGTATCATTTGAAAAACAAGACCACAAGGATCGTGGATTTGTGATTATTATGTATGATAATGATGCCCCCCATCCGGCACGTGTACACTGGTTATATACTCAGTGGTTTGATCGTAGAGGTAATTTAGACGACGAGGTTTTAATTCCGTATGAGCCTCCCAATCCGCCTCAAGGTGAAACGCATACCTATACGGTCCTACTCTTATCAAAATTACTACCACCAGATACCGATATTGTAAATACTATACCAAACAAGAACCGTTTCAACATAGAGGAATTTATGGAACATGAGGGTCTTATTAAGGAAGGAATACGCCAGTTCAAAGTGGGTCCAGCCTAATATCGTCCCGTATAGTAGAAGATGAAGTTAGAAAAACTACTTATTCCCGTTATTGTAGGCGTGGTTCTTTTTGTCCTATTCAAACTCTTCTTAGCAACCCGCAGCCGTGTTATGGAGGCGTTTGGCTATAGTGAGGGTACAATGGTCCAGCTGGCGACCAGCCACGTTCCAACTGTTGAAGACGAGGAGCAACTCCGTGCTATGAAGCGCCAGATTGACCACGATTTAATCGATATGACGGGGTCAGCATAACCCCCGACACAACTTGTTTTCAGTATCCTTTATAAGGATGGCGAAGACTCGTAAACACCGTCGTAAGGGCGGCGCGCTTCTAGGGCAAGGGTCCTATGGGTGCGTATTCCGCCCTGCCCTTGCGTGTAAAGGCAATACCCGCAACCGCCCGCATCAAATATCGAAACTAATGGACGGCGTAGATGCGATAGAAGAGCTCAAACAGCGTGACCTGTTTCACACAATTGATCCGACACAAAAGTATTTCTTGTACCCATTTGAAATCTGCGACCCGAAACTCCCGTTTAATGCCGAAAACAACGTAAAGAAGTGTAAAGTTCCGATGAAAGTGCGTAAAATCCTACAGTCGTTGGATGGCGGTGAAAGCATTGGTGCAATTAAACTAGAGCCCGAAGACTACCCCGCCTTTTTCAAGTCTATTACTAATTTGTTCGAAGGCTTGGAAAAATCACACGCTAAGGACGTTATTCACAACGATGTTAAACCCGATAATATTGTAGTCGCTAAAACCGATAAGGGACATTTTAACGCCCGTTTTATTGATTTTGGCATTTCCTTTAAATGGGACGATCTGGACCGTATGTCTAAAAACAAAAAATCACCGTTTGTGCGTAATAGTAAAGGACATAGTTTCTTGGATAACCAATACGAGTACTGGAGTATTGAGGTGAGTTTTGCGAATCCACACCCTATTAATAAGCGGAAGGTGATTCACGATTTCTACAAGAATACAATCAAGGGACATAATGATATTCCGTATCGTATGTTTTATAAGAAGGTTCCTGGAAGCAATCTTGAAAAGGCAGTCATAGATGAAGCCTACCTCACTTGGCTAGAAGATAAACTTGAAACAATGACGCCAGCAGAAAAATACAAGTTTATATTTGAAAAGGACGATGTGTATGCGCTAGGACGCACGTTATCCCAGATTTTTTACCAGCGGTTTGGACAGCGCGACGATGGTATGTCCGCGCCCCATATTATTGTAGAACACAACCCTCTCAAATTAACAAAGGAAATGACGGATCGGTTTGCCGAAATGGTCGCTACGCCGTGCTACAAACTTGTGCGGGGAATGATGAGTCCTGATATACGAACACGGTTCACAATGAAAGAGGCAAGTAATATATATGATGATAAAGTTCTACCCGCAATTAACCACTTTTTTAAAACGTTTGATTAGAGAATGAAGGAGTCTATGACAAAGCGGTTTTGTGGATGTATTAAAAAGGTCCGTAAGACCATAAAAGGAAACTACAAAAAGCAACAGAAAGAGTCTCGTGCTATTGCTATTTGTGTGAAATCGGTGATTCAGACGCGCGGCAAGACGCTCAAGAAGTTCAGCTGCGGTAAGAGCCCCAAACTCACGACACAGAAGCCAATTTAAACCGAATGTGTAAGATTATACAGGATAATCATGGATTGTACTGTATGTCAACTTTGTAATACAAAAAAGGACGATTATAGATGTTCTAACACTATATGTAAGGCAAATATACACTATAAATTGAAATCGTATACCGATCAGTTCGCAAGTTCTCAGGAGTCCTTTGAAGATATTATAACCCATTTTATGTGTCTTTTAAAGGATTTTAAGCACACGATTTATATGACCGGTATTGGAAAATCGGCATATATAATCAATAAATGCGTTGCGACGTGGCAAAGTCTAGGCATTAAAGTATATTCTTTATTACAACAGGATTTGGTGCACGGCGATTTAGGTATTCTTCAAGCGAATGATATAATTCTATATGTAAGTAATTCAGGAAATACAGAAGAACTCATCAATGTATCAGCATATATTAAAAATAATTTTAATGTAACACAGATATGTATTACAAATAATCCTTCCGCAAAAATAATGAATAATATGACGCAATCATTTGTTATTGGCAACGAGAAGATTGAAGAGGCAGATATATTGAATCTAGCACCATCTGTATCATCTGTATTATTTATGGCACTGATCGATCTTATTGGAATACAATTCGCAGAAATACGTGGTATAACAAAACAGGAATTTAAGCGATTCCATCCTGGCGGAGACTTAGGAAAAACTTAAACCCGATCATGCGCGGTATATTTAATAAATTTAATTGCGAATAGTAATAAACATGGAGGTATACTATGATGGAATGAATATTGAAAAATATAAAGATGATTCGGCTATTACTGGATTTACAACAAACTGCTCAATCTTATCGATATCATCTGACAAAAATTACCGTATATTTTATCAACAGAATAAAGAATTTTTTAATAATAAAGCTGTATCATTACAAATATGGGAGGATGACTATGATAAAGCAGTCCAACAAATCGCGGATATTTATAGCATTGATCCGACTGTATTTATCAAGATACCTATTATTAATACAAAGGGGGATACTAATACAAGACTCCTTCAATTTGCTTTAGAGAAACATACTAGTATTAATGTGACAGCAATATATACAATGTCTCAAATTCAGTTAACCTATGATTTGCTAAAAGAATCAACAGCCCCCCATATTGTATCGATCTTTGCAGGACCTATTTCTGACACCGGCGTTGATCCAGCACCCTTTGTTACCAAGGCAGTTGAACTATTCAAGACTATGCCAAATGTTAAAATACTATGGGCAGGTTGTCGTGAGATATATACTGTAGAGCGTGCTAAACAACTAGGATGCCATATTATCACCATTCCTGATGGTGTGATTGAGAAGTTGAAATTCAAAGATTACTCTCTACTTCAATTATCAATTGAACGAGTAAAAAAGTTTAACGGTGATGCTGTATCATCGGGTTTGACGATTTTATAGAATTAAGTTGGCAACTACACTGAGCGCTCATAATATCGCACACGGTCACCAACGTCAATACCAAGGTGACGGCACACCCCACCTTCCACTTCAATCACCTGCTGACCATTACCCCTATAAAAAGGACAGGGATCCCTTACACACGGTGGGCACATATGCGCAATTGACGTTATTACGCCGTCTTTTACAAAAATCATATCAAGGGGAATAATACAGCCTTTCATCCAGAATGACCGTTGGTCATCATCAAAGGCGAATACCATACAATTGAATCCTGAATCGAAGCGTCGCCCCATCATACCTTTACGCTTTCCTTCGTCAGTCGTCGGGACAGCTGCCTTGAATACAACAGTGCCGATTTGTACGTACATCTATCTAATCAAGCGAATAAACCTTGCCAATCTAAACCAATCGAACAAAATCTACACAATGTCTTGCGCACACTGTGTAGATTTAGAAGGTGCCGCTAACCTTGGGCACACTTATGCGAAAGCTCAGGCGCATCGACTTGCACATATGTATGCTGACCAACAAACAAGTCATTTGATAGGTATACATTATATTGCCGATTACATATTTATCTATAAAGAACGCTTTGAAGAGTTGTATATGACCTTTCGTTCAACACACTTGGTAAATTTTATCGATAGACTCTATTTAGTACATAAGAATACGCCTAATCTATGCATGCATCACGGACTACTCGTTCAACCCGCTGACGCAAATTCGGTACCATCTATAGGGTCTGATGCTCAGTGAGTGGATCGTCACGGTTGTACACGCGCTTTTATGTGCAGCAATGGTGATTGGTGTACTCTTTTCGCGCACACGTATTGCCAAGGGTGCCGTCTTTGCGAGTTTAATGCTTCTATTCATTGGAATTCGCTTCTTCCGAGGGTGTGCTATGGACCACCTGGAAGTCTGTGATAATAAGCCAACATTGGCGGATATAGGAATGGCAATGTCAGTCAAGGACTACAAACAGGCAAGTACTTACGATTTTGAGCAGGCAGTTGTAGGAAACCTTCTCATAATCCATCTTATTAAGATTTATGCATTATCAATCTACCCATTTGATACACTGTTTTAGTAAGAATACCACACCGAAGGCAACAACCATGTTTGGCGCCAACGGTATAAGGTCCTCTTTACTAGGCATGTGGTTGGTTCCGAAAAGTTGGTCAAGGACATCGGGTCCGAAATTCGTGCCGACGTTTTTATGATGATCGCGGTGAACCTGCGATCCTATTATACTATAGTTCACAATGTGGACTGAGGTGTACCAGAACGCATAGAATAGGATGATACTAGTGGGAATAATCCAGATACCAAGCATACCCTGGAGCCATAACACACTGAGACTCATCAGAAGGTCATTTATCATTTCAAGCGCAAGTTCCACTCGCCGATCAAGGATTTTAAGGGGCTGATGGTGGAAGATCCAGTGGGTATTCAGGTAGCGTAAGGGTCCTTCTGTCGGCAGATAGTGAAGAGCACGGTGGAAAAAGTATACCCAAAAATACATAAATGAAAGCCCGAATATAGCGGACACCAGTGTGCGATCGGGGGTGGTCAACAGAACGGCGCAGGCGCCCGCTGCCAGGATTGTCATTCCATAGTTATCAATCCAATCAAGCAGGTGTGTCTTTCCGAATATGCGAGCAATCGTCGCAGACATCCTTACCGAGCGGTGAGATTTATGCCGCCGCACATCATCCGCAATATTTGTTAGAAATCCAGGAAATTTGACTATTCTATAGAATCTATATTATAAAGCAAATGTCTGATTTCTATTGTGGAAACTGTGGTTATATAACTTATAGTAAGAGTAGTATGGATAGACATAGAGCGCGTAAGACGCCGTGTAAACCAAAAAATAATCCGCCGAAACCGATTACTCTATCACCCAAAGAAAGTGTTGAGCAGGGCAAGTAGGTCATCGATTGTTTTGCCCTGAGGGAAGGTCTTGTACTTTTTCATATGGGTGCCATCAAGGCTAATTGCGACACCCTTTGCCTCTTCAGCAGCTGCCTTTTCCTCGGCAGTCTTCTTAGCTGCCTCTTCCTCTGCCATTTCTGCGCGCTTAGCTGCGGCAGCAGCATCCTCCGCCGCCTTTACACGTGCTGCTTCTGCCGCTTTTTCGTCTGCTAACTTCTTTGCTGCTGCGGTAGCAGCAGCCTTCTTTGCAGCCTCAGCGGCTGCTACCTTCTCTTTTTCAGCCTTCTCTTTAGCCGCCTTCTCGGCAGCTTTCTTGCGCTCCTCTAGGGCTTTCTCAGCTGCCGCCGCCTTGGCGGCTCGTTCTTCAGGCGTAATGAACGTATCATCAAGAGCCTTAATAATGTCTGGCTTCTTGAGACCCTTGATGTCAACCTTCTTCTTTGCGCACCACTTCTTGAGATCATCAACTAGCATATTCCTGATGTCTTCTCGTCGGAGTTCCTGCGTGTCTACAATAGACAGAGCAGGTCCTAGTAGAAATTGAGCACACTCCTTTTTGAATTTAAGGAAGATAGGACACGTGTCACTAAATGCCACCTTTGTTGTTGCCGGCGTAGGAAGCTTATCGTAGTCCTTGGCTTCGTTTAGAATAAAGTTCACAATCGCAATACGACCATTGTAATCGTTGTGATTATTAGATTGCCCAATCATTTTATAGATTGGGCGAGCTTCAATAAATCGCCCATCTAGACCCATATGAACCCGACTAGAGCTCATGTTACGACATCCATACGTAGGAAACTCTTTAGAGAGCACTTTATCGTCTAGAATGAGGTACTCTTTCGCAGTCCAGCTACTACCGCTGTCAAATGCGCCCGTCTTAGGACCGCGCAAGATTCTAGCACGACCAGCCTTGACCTCGTCCTCTAGGACTTCTGCCAGAGTGTTCCAGTTACGTGAGTCTTCCTTCTGGACTAGCTTATCACCCTCGTATACTTCTACTTCAAAGGTGGTTGCGGCAAGTGGAATGCGTGAAAAGCGCGTGCGAATAATCTCCTTGAGAGCGCCAAATAGACGCGACGGATTCGTATAGTCGCCAAGCACTTTGGGATCAAAACGAATGGTCCAGCGTAGACCACACGGGTTGAGATTCGTATCGTCATCTGTATTACGCCTTGGCGTCTTGAGACCAAGGAAGGGAGCCGTAATTTCAACTAGATCTGTCGTGTGTCCAACGCGACGACTCTTCGCACGATATTCAAGTTTCCATTCGGCGGTCTCGTATTCAGGCATCCACTTAGCTAGCATCTTTTTTGTGCCGTGACCATAACGATGGTGAAGGGTTGTAGAAATAGCACTTGCAAACGAGAGTAGGCGCGTGAGAGCTTCATCATTAATGATACCATCACCATTATCCTCCACAATTAGGATACCTAGAGTTCCTGGAGGGCTACCCGCTGCAGGCAACCAAATGGTTATCTTAATCATATCGGCACATCCGTGAGACCTGGACCCATCGTAGAGTTCAGGTAGAGTAAGGAGAGATGCAGGAAAGTCGTTAGTGTAGTCCATATTCTCATTTGCCGCTGCGCGCCAATAACCGTGGTTTGCGGCATACTCAGGTAGTTCTTTATAGGACGACATTGTTGTAACTGACCCAAAAAATGCCGCCACCCCCTCAATTTTTTTCGATCCGCTATTTACTCCATGTAGTTCTTGGCAAGCGGCTCCCATGTTGCCGCCTCATCAGGATAAATGCTATCGGCGTTTGCGACCAATCGGTCGATGCCTGGTACATCGTGAATATAGACTACCCATACCAGCGTATCTATCAGCGCAATATCCAAATAGCAAGGAGTACCAGTCTTCATAGCTCCGCCACCACCATATGCGAGCTCGACCTTATCAATAACCTCAGTGAGGTAGCGAGGTTTACGCGTTCCGCCACGAGTGCTCTGTACACTTGCCGCGTGGAAAGGATAGTGCTCATCTTCAGGGTCAGGATGTTCCTTAAACGTTGTCTTCTTATCAAGTAGAGTAGCGTATCCCTTGAAGTGTTCGTAATTCTTGAACATGCGGTACCCCTTGCCTTTGATGTCGTGCACCACTTTTCCACGCGCGGCACGATTCTTATCGAACTGTGTTGGGACCGTGCGACCCTCTTCGTAGAGAATGCGTGGCAGGTAAATGGCGATGTTTTCCTGCTTCTTAATCTTCTTCTCCATACGAGACGTGGTAATAATCAGCGGCTTTACATATCTAGCATAGATGAGCAGCCCCTTGAGATTGCCGGCAAGTCGGCACGCAAGCTGATAAGCATCAGACGGACTCGCCACATTTGGCAGAATCGCACCGTCAAGCATAAAGTTCTCTCCCTGAAAGGTAATGCCCTCCTTGATACAGTTGAGTCCCGTTATGAAGAACGGAACGTCGCCGAGTTGAGGGTATTCGCGAAAGAGGCGCGCAAGCACATCCTTCGGCTCTTCTTTGTTCACATTGTACTTATTGTACTCAATCACTTCACCATTCACGTGAATGGTCAGAGACTTCTCCTTGCCGTTTAGTTTGAGACCAGCCCATCCACGAGCAAATAGGAAATTACAAATAGCGTCGTGCGTAACAGTCATAGAGTTGCCTGGAATGAGCCAGTGCTTTCCAGGCTGCTCGATTATTGTAAGAAGTTCAGGATTGTTGAAGATTTGTAGGATGTATCCTGGAGCACCAGTAGACATATCAAACGGACCTGCTTCATCTACCGACTCGTTGTCGTCGGGCACAAGCGGTTCTACAATACGCCATTCGCACTCGTGTAGGCTACGATACACGTCAGGATGAGTGTATTCGTAAGGAATGCGTTCAATATTGAAGTACTTGTCAATAGGGTCCCAAGACGCTGTAACAAGGGTAACGCGCGCAATCTTTGATAATGAAAGTACGCGATTAAACTTCGGCTTGAGGAGTAGCTTGATACACTTATGGGCTTCATCAATCCAAAGATTAATCTTGCGCTTGAAGTGCTTTGAGCTCTGTAGCCGTTCAAGAACCTTAAGCAGCTTCTTGAAACGCGCAGCGTTCGCGCAGCACACAATCATACTTACAATCTCGTCAACAATATCAAACGCAAGCTCAATCGGCTCCCGCCTGGCAGAGCACGTCCACGTTTCAGCACCATTGCGGAGAACTGCATACTCTGCTCCATCGTCTTCAGCCTCACTGTCCGTATTGATACTATCACTATCATCATCCATTTCTGGACCAAGGTCGGTGTTTAGACGGTTCATTGTTTGACTAACAAGCAGTTTGTTGTTTGACGAAATCATAATGTTCAAGTCGTCCGCTCCATTATTATTGCGTGTAATTCTCATATACTCGGCGATCTTCTCCTCCATTTTACGCGTTTTGCCTGACTGACCAGGCAACTGAATACCCTTGACCTTGTCGGACCCATCTATAGTAGGCTGCTTATCACGGCGAGACTGCGCTGCGCCCATTTTGATGAGTCAAGCAGACCCGTCTGGGTCCTTCAATTTTCGACTTCCTTAATAGGATGGCGAAGAACGCCGATATTTTATTCAATGTGGTTAGTGCACTTATGGCATTAGGTATTTTATACGCGATTTATCGATTTATAGAGTTCCGCCAACCACCAACAATTCATAGCATCCACGTAATTAACCTTGACCGCGATACAAAGCGTTGGGAATCTATTCAGACACAAGCAAATCAACTAGGTCTTACGGTGAATCGTTTCAAGGCAATATATGGCAAGGATATTCCCTACAGTCAGATGCGTGTACACGGTGTAGGAAATGCAATGGTGCGAGCGGACCGCAACGATCATAAGGGAGAAAAGCTACACAACCTTGGCGTGGTTGGTTGCTATCTATCCCATCGCGCGCTTATTGAACAATTAGGCATAATGAACGTTCCCGATTCCTACGGTCATCTTATTTTAGAGGACGACGTAAGTCTACCAGCGGATTTCTTACAGCCTGGCGGTTCATGGGACCGACTCCGCCAAAATATTCCAGGCGATTGGGATATGATATGGCTACGTATGTGGAAGCCTCTCGGTACCGATGTAGCCCCTGGTATTATAAAACTCAAATCGGATCCACGCATTCGAGTGAATCTTGGTACATTTGCCTATGTTGTACGCCACGGTGCGATTCGCGATAAGATTCTACCGGCGCTCAAATATATGAACGATGCCTTTGACGAGCAGATAAATCACCATTTTAATATGTGGAATTGTTACGTTTTACATCCTGGTATTATTGATATCAATGACGAGTTACAGGCGGATTCGGCGATTAATGCCATTAATGTAACGCCGAAATCTGTCTAAAGCCAACTACACAAATATAAATATTGAAATGCTTATTTCTTCTGATACAATTTTAACTATCTTGAAGCATTTTGGTATTGAAATTACCGGTGTGCTTCATATTGGAGCTCACGAATGTGAGGAGATGGATATTTACAAAGGGTTTGGTCTAACTCCGAATAATATAACGTGGTTGGACGCGATTCCAGATAAGGTGGAGAAGGCAAGGGCACGCGGCATACCTAATGTATATAATGCCATTGTGAGAGATAAGGATGATATGATGACTAAACTTAATATTTCAAATAATACTCAATCCTCAAGTATTTTTGACCTTGGCGATATACATAAGCGCGAACACCCTGAGGTAGAGTATACATCATCACTTGTTGCGCCGTCCATTACCATTGACACATTTTGTGAGCGTCATAAGATAGATATCGCAAAGAATAATTTTTGGAATATAGATATTCAAGGAGCAGAATTCGAGGCACTTGTCGGTGGTGAAAAGTGTCTCCAATTCGCAAAGGTGCTTTACTTGGAAATTAATGAACAGGAAGTATACAAGGGATGTACATTAAAGCCGATGCTTGACTATTATTTGGAGTCGCAGGGATTTGTATGTGTCGCTGTACAGATGTGGAAAAATGCGGGTTGGGGTGATGCTATTTATATTCGTAAATAGTTTATGTATACCACGGACGTCCTGCTGTACGTATCGCCCAATAATTACCGTTTGCTTTAATTTGCGCCTGGGTCTCTGGATCAAAGGTATCTAGACATAATTTGGAAAAATCCCAACTTTTGTGTAGCATTTCCTCATATTTGTTATTTAAATACTCTGATGTAATTTCGGAGTAATCGTCTGTATAAAGTATTGGGCAATTGCCGTACTTTTCAAATATACCAGTGTGTCGTTCTACAATAGGTATACAACCTGCCATAAGCGCTTCGTAATGTCGATGACAATCGATACCATTTCCTTCAGGAGACACCACAAATTTATAATGAGGTAATAAGCGTATATAGGATGGATGAGGAATAATTGTATTTTTAATTCCATTGCTTTCCAAGGTTTGCATTATAAAGGAGCGATTAACACCATTAGGACGCCGAATAGAATCACTTGTTCCACCAAGTGCGCACAGGACTGTATAGTTATGAGGACCAATCTGAATCTCTTCGAGTGAACCATTGTAATTTATAATTTGCCAATTCATTCCTATAGAAAATGGAACCCATTCGTCGTTGAGCCGGTAAAATTCTGAACAATTATACATAAGTTGTTCGCGACCCTTGAGCGTCCGCTGCCATTCGGCAAGCGTCATTTGATACATTTTTGAATTATCTTTGTATACATCCTTTAAACAATCCAAGTTTAAAGATGTTCGCCTTTATTATATCAATTGCGATGATACTACTTTCATTATGTATTCCAACAATGGACCGGTGGTCATTTTTAGAAAAGAATTTGCCTGAGTATCTGACAAATGCTTATATTGACGAGATTGTTATTTGCGATGAAAATGGCAACGACGCAAATAAAATTCGTGCTCAGTTTCCAGATCCAAAGATTCGGCTATATGTAAATGATAGTTGCCTAGGTCCTTATCGTAATAAGCGCAAGGTTGTATCGCTCGCTAAACACAAGTTTGTATGTTTAATGGATTCGGATAATTTTGCCCCATTGTCTTATTTTCAGGCGTGGGAGGAATTCTTAAACGGCAATAAACCGAATGAGCGCGTAGTGTACGCGCCGTATCGGACAATTCCGCAGGGGGAACATAAAGGATTTGATTATTCTCTGATAAAGAATGTATATATTACAAAGAATAATTTCAAGTACTATTGGAAAAATGTAGGATACATAACTGGATCACTATACAATACGGGTAATTACATTGTATCGAAGTCGTTGTTTATGGCGTCTGAATCGGATCCTGAATTCAAGCATCTGGAGGGACATAGGTCGACGGATGTAAGTGATGTAATTGTTCAGAACTATTTTATTTGGAAAAATGGAAACGGTATGATGGTAGTGGTCCCTGGTATGGACTATCATCATATTGTTCACAGTGGTAGTTTTTATCTACAGAATTCAGCGCACGTAAACCCTACTATGTTAGATAACTTTATGGCGTATTAATATGATGTGCGAATTTAAACCCGTAATTATTTAGATAAATAACTATGAGTCTAGTATTTTTATTTTATACACACAGTGATTATAGTGATATTTGGACTATTGTAAGCGATACATCTCAAATTATTCCAAAGAACTATAAGCGTCTTATTGCCATTAATTCTAATAGTCCGACGCAACCGTCTGGGTATGATGGTATTATAACATATGATGACACGTTAGCGTATTCAGATAGAGTTTTATCAATACTCAATGAACTTGATGCCGAATATGTAGCATTTATTCACGACAACGATTTATTAATGAGTTTCTCAGATACAATTTTTATCGACCTTTTTTCCATTGTAAGAAACTATAAAATAGACCGATGTATTTTTGGAATTATTGGACATAATAACGGTTCAATTCATCATAGCCAATTTAGCCTTGTGAAGTCTACAAATACTCAAACTCCGCATTTTTTGATTCCATATGATGTAGGTCCGTCCATTTGGAAAGTACAATCGTTTAAGGATGGATTGAGTCTTATTCCGAACACATCATATCGAGATATTGAAAGTTCTGCGATTCAGAAGTATTGCGGGGAGCAACTCAATGTATATGGATTTGCTCTAAATGACCCAAATCGTCCATACTATGTTATAGGACGACCTTTTACCGAGACATTTCAGTTTCTACATTTATTTGTTCGTGGCAAGTTATACGAATCGTATGTTTACATGGATCAAGAAGATAATTTTAAGACTCTTATGAGTAAATATCCGGCGTTAATGAATCGTAGTATAAATGACGATTCTTATTCCGTATTTCATTATCTATGTCCGCGAACGATGTAGGGGGTCGGCATAAGCGTTCTATATGGGTTAAATTAATCAAATCTAGAATAAGTGAAGATGGAAGAGGAGCCTGTGGCTATTCTTGTATCTGGTTTAGCTCGTTCATTTAATGAACATCTATATACCTTTCTAAAGCAGTTGCCGCCCCATTATCATTTATTTCTATCATTTGCGCGCTCCGATACCAAAGATCATTTTATAAATACACCTAATCCTATAGACTATTTGTTAGAAAATCCAAGTGTCAAATTGATTATGATAGATTCTGAATTACCGCCTATTCCGTCAGGTCTATCGGAGCGTGAGCAGAATGTGATTATACATTGGCATCGTTTACAAAAGTTGTTTAATAATGTGCCGAACTATTATAAACGAGTCTTTCGGTGTCGCCCTGATATTAAGTTACAAATAACTATCCAGCAGTTTATAGGATACTTATCGGCACCATTTGAAGATAATACTGTCTATATTCCTACAGGATTTGATATATTTAATGAGAAATTCAAGACAGCAGACTGTCTAAATGATCAGGTTGCTTACGGTTATTACGCAGCGATGCATTCCTACTGTCAAATGTATATGTATCTCAAAACAATACCACCAATTATATCAGAACAGCAACTATACAGGTATCTTGTAGTAAACCGTCTTGCTCTTGTTCGCATAGATATGCCGTATAAGCTTGTTTTATCAAAGTGTTTTACGATTGCGGTCTGCGGTGATAGCGGTGCAGGAAAGAGCACACTTTCTAAACTTATTCAAGATGTGTTGCCGTTCGACCAAACGCTACTCTTTGAAACGGACCGTTATCATAAATGGGAACGTGGTGCCGAACAGTACAGTACGATTACGCATTTAAATCCTAACGCGAATCACTTGGAAAAGCTATCGAGTGATACCTTCAAATTATGTTTAGGTGAGGATATCCATGCGGTGGATTATGACCACTCTACCGGCAAGTTTACCGAGCCAAAGTACATCAGACCGAACAAGTTTATGCTATTTTGCGGTCTTCATACACTTCATAAAGAAGCACTCAACGATATTTACAATCTAAAGATCTACTTAGATACAGACGTTTATTTGAAGCAGCAATGGAAGATACAGCGTGATGTAGCCGTAAGGAGCGCCGACCCTAGCATTCTTTTAGAAACAATGAAACTCAGAGAGCCGGACTATCTTGCCTATATTAAGCCTCAACAAGACGCTGCGGATATTATTATACATCTATCAGCAAACGCTGCCAATCTAAATAAAATTCTCACAGCGGCAACGATTAAACGGCACTTGTCACCGGCTATTCATAATAAACTTCTTCCATTCTTACGAGAAAATCCACTAGAATCGGCAAATGATACTATCCAGTATAAATTCCGTGAACAGGTGGCGCACGAAGAGTTTGCTGTACATCTAAAAGCGAACAAGTGTAATTTAAAGATTTCCAACGATAATTACGAAGGTATTATACAATATTTGATTATTTCTCTACTATGGAAGTCACAATAACCGAAGAGTATGAAACACTTTGCCGCACAATAGGTCCGTGGACCGACTGGATACAGGGACCTGGTGGTAATATATCCGTAAAAGACGAAACAATGAATCGTATTGTATTAAAGAAGAGCGGTGCGCTTGTTTCGGCGCTTAATAACGGACTTATATGTGATCTTGCCGCTATTCGCCAAGCACTTGCCGCAGGCAACGAGGACGTAGCCAATACCGTGTTAGAAGGCACAGGAAAGCCTAGTATTGAGGCATTTTTACACGCCTTTCCACCTCGCATTATTGTTCACACGCATCCATATCCACTTATGAATGTACTTTGTAACTATGGACCCATTGAACTTCCCAACATAAATTCAAAAACGGTAGAGTACTACAAACCTGGTGTACCATTAGCGCAAACAATGTCGTTGGTATACACTGAGGATACAAAGGTCTATTTTCTACGCAATCATGGCGTGGTGATTATGGGTGACACCATCGATGAAATTCTTACGCAAATGATTGCTATTACGAAATATATGTTCCGCGCGCCCCATACAGACATTCCGCTAGTATCGGCGCTGTTTAATACTATGTGCGAACTTACGGGCAAAAAAATGTTGATTAAGTCATTCTTTACGTCGCATATTCTAGAGCGT
>Ga0209829_10001005_pt1 | contig 23834 bp, 21 predicted proteins | sample C_140205_EF_Meta_FD_187311 | JGI IMG/M metagenome (GOLD analysis project Ga0209829, IMG submission 187311) | Freshwater microbial communities from Lake Croche, Canada to study carbon cycling - C_140205_EF_MetaG (SPAdes) (version 2) | ecosystem: Environmental > Aquatic > Freshwater > Lake... | reverse complement strand
TTGCATAAGTTACTGGCGGGTAGCATTATTTGCCCATGAGCCATTACACCGCCAATCTGCGCGATATTGAATTCTGCCTCTTTGACCTACTGGGTCGCGAAAAAATTATGGGTACCTCTTTGTACTCAGATGTTGATCGCGAAACCGCAGTTGGAATGCTGGAAGAGATGAAGCGTTTGTGCGAAAACGATCTTGCCGCCTCTTTCGTTGAAGGCGATCGTGTTGGTGCGATTCTTAATAAAGAAACTGGCAACGTTACATTGCCTGAAAGTTTTAAAAAGTCATACAAAGCATATGTAGATGGCGAGTGGTGGCGTCTAGACGCACCAGTTGATCTTGGCGGAATGAAAGTTCCACCTTCAGTGCGTTGGGCAATGGCTGAAATGGTTTTAGGTTCAAATCCAGCAATTCATATTTATGCATCGGGTTATGCCTTTGCACAAGTTGCTTATGTGCTTGGAACTGCAGAACAAAAGAAAATCGCAAAGTTAATGGTTGAAAAGCACTGGGGTGCAACGATGCAGTTGACTGAACCTGATGCAGGTTCAGATGTCGGCGCAGGTCGAACTAAAGCTGTACAGCAAGCCGATGGAACATGGCACATCACTGGAACAAAGCGTTACATCACTTCAGGAGATGCAGACTTCTATGACAATGTCGTGCACTTTGTTCTTGCACGCCGTGAAGGTGGCGGACCGGGAACTAAGGGTCTTTCATTGTTCTTAATTCCTAAATTTATGTTTGATTTTGAAACTGGTGAGATGGGAAAGCGCAATGGCGTTTTTGTAACTTCACTGGAAGATAAAATGGGTCTCAACGTTTCAGCAACATGTGAAGTTAACTTGGGCGAGCACGAACCAGCTGTTGGTTACTTATTAGGCGAAGTGCACGAAGGTATTGCACAGATGTTTAAAGTTATTGAGTTTGCGCGCATGATGGTGGGAACTAAAGCCATTGCAACGCTATCTGCGGGTTACCAACAAGCATTGTCCTATGCCAAGGAGCGCGTGCAGGGCGGTGACATGAAAGTAATGAATGACAAGGCTTCACCGCGTGTGACCATTATTAAGCACCCAGACGTGCGCCGTTCTTTAATGGTTCAAAAATCCTATAGCGAAGGCATGCGCGCGCTAGTGCTGTACACCGCCTCTATCCAAGATGAAATTGAATTGGCTGAAACTGCGGGCGACAAAGATCGCGCAGCTGACATGATCGCACTCAATGATTTGTTGTTACCGGTAGTTAAAGGTTACGGCTCAGAAAAATCATGGACTCTCCTTGGAACTGAATCATTACAAACCTTTGGTGGTGCCGGCTTTACTCGTGATTGGCCGATTGAACAATATGTTCGCGATGCCAAGATTGATACGTTGTATGAAGGCACGACAGCAATTCAAGGTTTAGATTTCTTCTTCCGCAAAGTTGTTAAGGATGGTGGACGTGCACTTGGTCTGCTTGGAAAAGAAATTCAAGCATTCGCTGAATCCGGTGGGGCCAATGCCGAAGAAAAAGCGGCGCTAGTTAAAGCCCTTGGCGATCTCAACGCAATCGTTGGTGTTCTTGTGGGACATGCGATGGAATCTCAAAGTGAAGCGGCAAAGATTTATGAAGTTGGTTTAAATACTTCACGTTGCTTAATGGCCGTGGGTGACATTATCACTTCATGGTTGTTGCTACGCCAAGCCGATATCGCAGTTGCAAAACTACCAAGCGCAAGTGCTAAAGATAAAGATTTCTATTCTGGCAAAATTGCTGCGGCGCAGTTCTTTATTAAGAACTATTTGCCACACATCACTGCTGATCGAAAGATTGTTGAAGCAACTAACGGCTCCATCATGGATCTACCGGAAAGCGCTTTCTAAACCGCTATCCTTGCTAGATGTTCACCCGCTATAAAGGCGAAATTCTTACCTTGCTGGGTGCTGTCTTTTTTTCATTTAATGGCGTGGTCTCTAAATTAGTTTTAACTTCTGGGCTTTCATCCATGCGTTTAACACAAGTGCGCTGCGGTGGAGCATTTTTAATTCTGGGTACATACATGGTGCTTGCCCATCGCGAAAAACTCAAAGTCACTAAGGCCGAAATCCCCATCCTCTTTACTTATGGAATTTTGGGGTTTTTAGCCGTGCAAGCTCTGTATTTCGTAGGTATTGCGCGGCTGCATGTGAGCATCGCCTTGATCCTGGAGTTCACCGCGCCTATCTGGATTGTCTTGTGGCTGCGCTTTGTGAAGAAAAAAATTGTGCCGGCCCTTATGTGGTTAGCGATTTTCTTAGCTTTTGGCGGGCTGATTTTGATTGCGCAAGTCTGGAAAGGCCGCACGTTAGATCCCATCGGCGTTATTGCCGCACTTCTCGATGGAATTGTTTTGGCGGCGTTTTTCCTTATCGGTGAAAAACTCAGTAGCAAACGCGATGTGGAATCGTTAATGGTGTATGGATTTGGTTTTGCTTCACTTGGTTTAGCCATTGCAATGCCGCTGTGGTCATATCCCACACACATCTTTACGCAATCATTAAATTTACAAGGGCGTTTTGCCGCGCACAATGCACCAGGTTGGATGTTGATCGCCTGGATAATTGTTATGGGAACGATTGTGCCGTACACATTAGTTGTTAAAGGTTTAAAACTTTTATCGGCATCTACCAGCAGTGTGATGGGAATGGCTGAACCCGTGTTAGCTGGAGTTTTTGCGTGGATTTGGTTAGCTGAAAAATGGAATCTGATTCAACTTGTTGGTGGAATAATTGTAATAATTGGAATTATCTTTGCTGACAAAGCCCGATCAGCTGCGCATTAATTAATTTCCGAAGTTGTTATCGTCGGGTGCCGCAGAGTCGCGCTGTTGAGTCCAGTCAGTTCCGCCGCCAGGATTTTGTGGCATATCGAAGAAGCGTGCATAGTGCAGTTGAGCAGAGACAGTAATTGTTTTCGTTGGTCCGTTACGGTGCTTAGCCACAATTAAATCGGCTTCACCAGTTCGGTTTTGTTGATCGTACATGTCATCGCGGTGCAGCAAGATAACCACGTCGGCATCTTGTTCGATAGAACCTGATTCACGTAAGTCTGACAACATTGGTTTTTTATCACTGCGCTGTTCAGGTGAACGGTTGAGCTGTGAGATGGCGATAACCGGGATATTGAGCTCTTTAGCCATTAACTTTAAGTGACGTGAAAACTCAGATACTTCTTGCTGGCGGTTTTCTACGCGCTTACCTGATGACATCAACTGTAAGTAGTCGATGACAATGAGCTTGAGATTGTGGCGCTGCTTTAAACGGCGTGCCTTAGCGCGGATTTCCATCATTGAAAGATTTGGTGAATCATCAATAAATAAAGGTGCTTCAGAGATTTCACCCATGCGGCGAGCAAGGCGTGACCATTCGTCGTCGGACAAAGTGCCTGCGCGAATATTATTTAAACCAACGCGCGCTTCAGCCGACAACATACGCATGGTGATTTCAGATTTCGACATTTCCAGCGAGAAAATAACTGAAGTTTGACCTTCGTGAATCGATGCATGGCGCGCAATATCTAAACCGAGTGTTGATTTACCCATTGCAGGACGTGCCGCCAAAATAATCATGTTACCTGGATGGAAACCATGTGTGAGAGCATCTAGATCTTTGAATCCGCTCATGACACCTTCAACACCAACACCTTTAGAAATTGCTTCAATCTCATCAAGTGCTTGTGGTAACAAAGTTGAGAGTTGAACGTAATCCTCTGATGCACGACGTTCAGTTACTGCATACACCTCGGCTTGGGCTTGATCGACCATGTCATCGACTTCACCTTCGGATGTATAACCCAATTGCACAATTTTTGTACCGGCTTCAACTAAGCGGCGCATGATGGCATGTTCGCGCACAATCTTTGCGTAGTAACCGGCGTTAGCTGCAGTTGGTACCGATGAAATTAAAGTATGTAAATATGGTGCACCACCAGCGCGGGCAATGTCTCCGCGTTTAGTTAATTCAGATGAAACCGTAACGGCATCAACAGGTTCGCCGCGACCATACAAATCAATAACTGCGTCGTAAATTAACTCATGTGCTGGGCGATAAAAATCGCGATCACGAATAATTTCGATGACATCGGCAATTGCATCTTTAGATAACAACATTCCACCGAGAACTGATTGTTCGGCAATTAAATCCTGTGGCGGTGTGCGTTCGAAATCTGCACCAATAGAACTAACGTTGGTATCGCGCGATGGGCGATTGTTGGGAAGTTCAGCGATGCTCACGCGTATAACCTCCCATTAGCTACTGACAAGTGCGGTTGATGTAGGCGTAACTTAGGTGCCAGCACCTATCGCACGCGAGAAACGCTTCAGGGTGATGGGGATAAAGCTGTGGGTAAGTGGGTGGATAAGCGTGTTTTCCTGTGTACAAAGCCGTGGATGGAGTGTGGGTAAAACTGCGGTGCTAACCCCTCACCCCTTAAAAGCGCAGGTCAGAGGCGATTACTTTCGTGTGCGGCTGTGTATAAAAGTATTTTTGCTTATCTTAAATCGTGAGATTTATGCACGGACGCGTTCGTTGTTTGGATCAAACAAAGGCTCGGCGCAGATAACTCCGCTGCGCCACGTACCAAAGAATTCAACGTCTACATGTGTTCCAACTGCAGTGTGCTCGATAGGCACATAGGCATAAGCAATAGCTTTTTTAATTGTGTAGCCCTGACCGCCGGATTTAATGCGACCAATTATTTTTTCGCCGATTCGTATTGGCTCTGAACCAAAAGGAACGCACGTAATGTCATCAAAAGTAATCGCAACTAATTTACGTGTGAGATTAGCCTGCGCAGCCATTACCGCGTTTTTACCGTGAAAGTTTTCTTTCTTTAATGAAACGGCAAAACCTAAACCGGCTTCATAAGGGTTGGTCTCAGAATTAATTTCACCGGCCCACGCACGATAACCTTTTTCAAGTCGTAACGATTCAATGGCACGATAGCCGCATGCCTTGATGCCATAAGATTTTCCAGCGGCCATAATTGATTCCCACAACACTAAAGCTTGATCAATCGGTACATAGATTTCCCAACCAAGTTCACCGACGTAAGTAAGGCGCGTAGCACGCACTTCAATTCCTGCGATAGTTATTTCGCGCGAACTCATAAAACCAAATGCGGTAGGTGAGAGATCTGCATCCGTGAGTGATTGCAGAATCATGCGCGATTTTGGTCCCATAATTGCAAAGCAAGCTAAGTCGCGAGTGATGTTAGTAATTTCTACATCATCAAAAGAATGCTCTCGACGCATTTTTTCTAACCAACCAAAATCATGGATTGCAAATGCTGTACCAGTAATGATAAAAAATTCACTCTCACCGGTTTGTGTCACCGTGTAATCTGATTCAATTCCAGCTTTCGAGTTAAGTGCTTGCGTATACGTTGTTTTACCCACACCTTTGACAACGTTATTCGCGCAGACATAATTAAGAAATTCGGCAGCCCTGGCACCACGTATACGGGCTTTGGCAAAGCTGGATTCATCAAATAAACCAGCGTTATTACGGGTTGCGTGGTGCTCGACTTGAACTGCGTTAGACCAATAATTTCCGAGCCAATCTTTAGGACGTAAGGCATCATTGCCAATATTTGTGCTGTAAAAATTAACGCGCTCCCATGAAGCTTTCTCACCAAAGACTGCTCCATTAGCTTTGTGCCACTCGTACACCGGTGACATAAATTTAGGTCGAGCAGATTTGCGTTCTTCACCTGGGTAATGAATGTCGTAATACTGCTCATAGTTTTCGGTAATGCGTTTTAAAGTAAAGTCAGGGGATTCATACGATGCACCAAAGCGTTTAATGTCCATATGCCATAAATCCATCGTGGGTTCACCGGCAACAATCCATTCAGCCACTACTTTGCCGATTCCACCAGCACCAGCGATACCGTGCGCACAGAAGCCTGCCGCAACAAAGAATCCGCCGACCGAGGTTTCGCCTAAGCAAAATTCATTATCTGGTGTGAAACCTTCGGGGCCATTAATAAAGCTCTTAATTCCAACTTCGGACATTTTAGGTACGCGCTTTTGTGACGCTTCGGCAATATCAGTGAAGCGATCCCAATCTTCGGCTAGAAGTGAGTTATTAAAGTTAGCTGGAATATCATCAATGGTGTTGTAATCAGCTGACCAGGCTTTAGATGTGCGTTCATATCCACCCATTAATAAACCTGAAACTTCTTGACGGAAATAAATAAGATTGTCCGGATCGCGCAGCGATGGCAGGTATGGTGCATCGGGCGGCATAAAGTTTTCAGTAATTAAATATTGGTGACTCATGGGAACAATAGGGACGCGCACATTGACCATGCGAGCAATTTGCGGGGCATACATTCCACCGCAGTTCACAACGATGTCGCATTCAATTTCACCTTTATCGGTGACAACGCTGCTGACTCGGCCTTTAGTTGTTTTAATTTCCAGAACGCGAGTGTGCGTAAAAATTTGAACGCCTTGTTTGCGCGCACCGGCGGCCAGTGCCATAGCTAACTGCGAAGGATCTACTTGGCCGTCCGAGGCCATATAACAGGCGCCAACAACGCCTTTTAAGTCAATCAGCGGAAATAAGTTCTGGGCTTCTTGGGGTGAAATTTCATGCAGATCCAAGCCAAAAGTTTTAGCCCAACCGATTTGGCGACGAATTTCCTGCATACGTTCGGGTGTCGATGCCAATTTTATGCTGCCGCATTCGCGCCAACTGGGCGGTGTATCGGTTGCTTGCAATTTTCTATATAGATCAACTGAATGCATATTCATTAAGGTCAATGTCGGGTCCGCGCGTAATTGACCGACTAAACCGGCGCTGTGAAAAGTCGAGCCGCTCGTTAACTCGTTACGATCAAGGAGAACTACATCTTTTTCGCCTAACTCAGCTAAGTGATAGGCCACCGATGTTCCGCCTACGCCTCCACCAATAATGACTATTTTTGCTCTGGTTGGGAGTACTGACACGGCCACGGATGAAATGTATCCTGAATGCGTGCCTGCCGATAGTGTCTTGGAGCAAGAGTTTTCACAGCTTTTTAATAAAGTTGCGCTACTGCAATCGCGAACTTCAATCACTGAACTTTCGGGCGGTTTAACAAATAGAAATTTTCTTATCGAAACTCCGGTCAATAAATATGTGGCGCGAGTTTCAAGTAACTCATCGTCGCTATTGGCAATTGACCGTGGCTCTGAATTTATTAACTCCACGATTGCGGGAAAAGGTGGCGTCGGTGCCGAAGTTTTGGATTATCTGCCCGGTGAAGGTCTTTTATTAATCTCGTACATAAAAGGTAAAACCTATGGCGCCGATGATGTAGCCGCTAATTTGCCGCGCATTGCAAGCAGTTTACGGAATCTGCATGCACTAGATGCCTTTGATCATGAATTTAATATGTTCAACACCCAGAAAAATTACTTGGGTATCGTGCAAGACAATGGTTTTAGAGTGCCGGATGGTTATTTAGATTGTGCTCCACGCGTTGAGCAAATCAAAAAAGCTTTTACCGTTTTATTTGAAGGTCTAGTCCCATGTAATAATGATTTGTTGCCGGGCAATTTCATCGATGATGGCGATAAAATTTGGCTTATTGACTATGAATATTCAGGTAATAACGATGCCTGCTTTGAGATTGGCAATGTGTGGGCTGAAGCGTTTTTGCCGATAGAAGCTTTAGAAGAATTAGTAACTGCGTATTACGGCACGTATCGCCCTGACAAAGTTGCCCGCGCGTGGTTGTGGGCATTAATGGCTAAGTACGGCTGGACGTTGTGGGCGTCGATTCAAGATTCAGTCAGCGCACTTGATTTTGATTTCTGGGAGTGGGGAATGTCTAAATATGATTTAGCCCGCAGTGAATTTACAAGTGATTACTTTAAGCAAGCGCTGGTGGCAGTAACTCAGAAATAAAAAAGCCCGCCGCATAAGCGACGGGCCCTTTTAATTATTTTTATTCAGCGATTACTGAAACCGTGATCTTTGCAACCAAGTTATGGCCCAATGAGACCTTTACTTCGTGGTTGCCAGTCTTCTTGATATGTCCAGCAGTCTTAATTGTGTGACGGTCGATATCTAGACCAACTGATGCCTTAATTGCTGCAGCAACATCTTTATCGGTTACTGAACCAAACAACGCACCCTTTGTGCCAACCTTGGCTTTAGCAACAACAGTTGCTGCCTCAAGCTTGGCTTTGATCTCTTTAGCGTGGTCGATATCGCGGACTTCACGAGCTGAACGCGCACGGCGAATGCTCTGAATCTGCTTTTCTCCACCAGTTGACCATGCAATTGCATTTCCACGAGGCAACAAGAAGTTGCGTGCGAAGCCATCTTTAACAGTTACAACATCTCCTGCAGAACCAAGGCCTGCAACTTCACGAGTAAGGATGAGTTTCATTGAGTCATTCTCCTTATCGTGCTGTAGATGTGTAAGGAAGTAGAGCTACTTCACGGCTGTTCTTTACCGCAGTTGCGATTGAACGCTGGTGCTGTGTGCATGCACCTGTAACGCGGCGAGCGCGGATTTTGCCGCGATCAGAGATGTACTTGCGAAGGGTGGCAATATCTTTGTAATCGATATATGTGACCTTCTGCTGGCAGAAGCTGCAAGGCTTCTTCTTAAATTTCTTATTAAGGGCCGCAGCTTTTGCGCCCTTATTCTTCGGTTCACGAAGCGTCTTATTATTTCTTGCTCCCATTGTGGTGCTCCTTTTCAAGATGCCCTAGTCCAGTTGCTTTTCAACACTTGGTACTAGGAATGGATAGTTGGTTTATTTAAAAGGGTGGCTCGTCAGTTGTTGAGGAAGTTCCCCAACCACCGCCAGCTGGTGACGATGAAGCTGCTGCCCAAGGATCTTCGTTAAATGAATCAGCTGCAGCGGGTGCAGAGAATCCGCCACCAGTTCCGCCAGTGCGTTGGGCCTTAGTGACCTTTGCAGTTGCGTTACGTAGTGAAGGTCCGACTTCATCAACTTCTACCTCAAAGACAGTGCGCTTTTCGCCTTCTTTAGTTTCATAAGAACGTTGCTTTAAACGACCAGAGAGAATGACGCGCATTCCTTTTGTCAGTGACTCGGCAACATTTTCTGCTGCTTGACGCCAGATCTGACATTGAAGGAAAAGGCTCTCGCCATCTTTCCATTCATTAGTTTGCTTATCTAAATAGCGTGGGGTTGAAGCTACACGAAACTTTGCAACTGCCGCACCCGAGGGTGTGAAACGAAGCTCTGGATCATCGACAAGGTTGCCGATCATTGTGATTGTTGTATCTCCTGCTGCCATAACTATTTCCTCTTCTCTACTCGTGGAGTCCGTGCTTATTAATTATTCTGGGCGAATTACTTTGGTGCGCAGAATTGCTTCATTCAAATTGAGTTGGCGATCCAACTCTTTGATTGCAGCTGGTTCGCAGTTCATATCAATGACTGCATAAATACCTTCGCCTTTTTTCGCAATTTCAAAAGACATACGACGACGGCCCCACAAGTCGAGCTTGTTGACGGTTCCACCGCTATCTTTAATGATCTTGAGATATGTTTCTAGGCTTGGTGTGACTGTGCGTTCTTCAAGTTCTGGATCAAGAATGACCATAAGTTCATAGTGACGCATGCGTTAACCCGACCTCCTCTGGACTAAGACGGCCACGGCATTTCCGTGACAGGAGGGTTAATACTTTTCTTAACCGAGCCAGGTGGCTGAGTTAAGAGCGCTAAGGGTAAGGCTTAGAGGCCTCAAAGAGTAAATCGAGCAGGGTTTCCTGTGTATTTCGCGCCCGTAATGCCCGTTTTATTAGGGTGGCCGCCAAGTAGGCCGTGGCCACAATGCGAAGCAAGGTGATGGTGGCATAACCGCCTTGTTGCAAACCAAAATGCGCACCAGTGAAAATCGCCAGGTGCTGCCAAATTGCAACGTGATACACAGTTTCAGCAATCTGCCAGATCCAGAATGCATGTAGATCTTTTTTAGCACGCAGTGCAATTACAGCTAATGGTGTTAGCCATAAAACATATTGCGGTGAATACACCTTGCTGGCAATCATTACTACGGCTAAAACAATAAAAGCAACGGATGCCAATGTCGGGGTGTCTTTTAATTCAAAGAGAAATATGACAACTGAAGTCAAGCCTATTAATAAAAGTAAAAGCGCTAAGTAATTCAGGTTAGTAAGACCAAAACCTAGTTGTTGCAGCGCTAACCATAAAGAACCCCAGTCAGCTTTGCGATCCATATTTAATTTATAGAAACGCCACCAACCGGTTGGGGTAGTTAATGCAAAGGGAAAATTAATTGCAATCCACACTGCAATAGTTGTTCCTAAATATTTGAAAACTTCTTTAATCTCGTTACTGCGCCATAAGATAAATAAAATTGGTAAAAGCAAAAATACTGGCAGAAACTTAGTTGAAATGGAGATAGCAAGTGCAATTGAACTGTAAAGATATTGTTTTCGATCAAACCAATATATTGCCAGCATCATTGTTGCAATTGCCCAAAGATCCCAATTGATATACAACGAGGCAATCATGGCCGGAGCAACGGGAACTAGATAAGCAAACTCGGGTTTAATTTTTCTAACTATCAGCACTACTGCAATAAAGAGCAGCGCCAGCAATAAGGCGTTGAGATTAAAATAAGAAATGGGTGAGTGCGCGATAAAAGATGTTGCATACATAACTAAACCAGTCAGAACTGGATATTCAACCGAGTTAGTTGCACTGGCATAAGGCCAAGCATTAGTAGCCATTCCACGTTCGCCAAATAGTGAGGGTAAATCGCTATAACAGGCGTGAATATATTGATCGGGTGTAGCCCATGTGGTGCTTTCGCAATGTGAAAACTTGGCAAAAGAAAGTAATGAAGCCAAAATTGCCAGCGCAAGTAAAGCTTTAAAGCGCATCGGCATTATGGCTTGTGGTGTTGGACTCCACCAGAAGTCATCACAACTGGATCAAGTCCGCCAATATTTGCTGGTGCTGGAAAATCCATAATTGGTTGGCCTTTGAGCGCACCCTTCATAAATCCAGTCCAAATCGTTGCTGGGAAAGTTCCGCCAGTAACTGAAGTTAAACCACCAATTCCATTAAGTGTTTGAGTCGCATCATCTCTAAACAAAGCAACCGATGCAGCTAATTGTGGTGTGTAACCACTAAACCAGGCCGATGCATTTGATTCGGATGTTCCAGTCTTACCTGCAGCAGGTCGACCTAACGCTAAGGCTGCCGATCCAGTTCCACCATTTACTACACCTTTTAACGCATAGGTTAAATCGGCCATTACATCTTTAGCAAAAACTTCTTGAGTTTCAGGTTTAGCTTGGAACAGCAAACCTTTATTAGGGCCAGTGACCGAATCAATTAAGTATGGCTTGGATTTAATTCCTTGCGCAGCAAAAGTTGCATAGGCATTTGCTACATCAATCACGTGCGGACTAGCGGCACCAAGTACAACGGAAGGCGTTGGCATCATCGCAACTGAATCGGGAATTCCTGCACGTCGGGCAACATCTACAACTGCAGCTGGACCAACTTTAATTCCAAGAGGAACGTAGACCGTGTTAACTGAATGCTTTGTTGCAAAAGCTAAATCGATTTGGCCCCAACCTTCATCACCATAATTTGAAACTGGATACGGCTTACCTGCATCATCAAATACTTGTGGTGTGTCTCCATTCCACATGGAAGTAAGTGGAATTCCTTGTTCAAGGGCGGCAACTAGCGCGAAAGGTTTAAAAGTTGAACCGCCTAGAGCGATGGATTGTGTTGCATCGCTGAGTTGGCGAACTAAATAATCACGGCCACCATATAGAGCCACAATCTCGCCAGTTCCGGGGCGAATTGCAACTAAACCAATATGTAAATTATCTGGAGCTTTCTTAGGATAAAACTTATTAACGGCATCGACTGCAGCTTGTTGGGCTTGTTGATCCAGCGTGGTTTTAATGACGTAACCACCGACAAGTAATTGCTCTTGTGTAAAACCTAATTTAGCTAACTCTTTTTGCACCGCTTCCAACACGTGACCGCGCGGACCGCTGAACTGCCCGGAAGTTGCGCGAGGAGCGATAGTCGGGAATTTTGTTTTTGCTGCATCAGCTTTGCTCAACCAACCGGCGCTGACCATTCCATTAATAACATATTGGAACCGCCCCTTTAATCGTGCAAGATTTGCTGCGCTATAAGAAGGATCGTATAAACCTGGAGAGCGCAAAATAGATGCAATCACAGCAGCTTGCGCAGTTGTAAGTTGATCAACATTGCGATTGAAATATTGCTGTGAAGCCGTCATTACTCCATAAGAGCCACGACCAAAATAAATACTATTTAAATAGTTTTCAAAGATTTGATCTTTCGACATTTGATTTTCGAGTTTGATCGAAATTACAAGTTCTTTAATTTTGCGTTGAATGGTTCGGCTGGGAGTTAAGAACGCGGTCTTGGCATATTGCTGCGTAATTGTTGAACCACCTTGAAGTGATCCACCCTTTAAATTATTGAGTAAAGCGCGCAAAATTCCAGTAACACTAAATGCTCGGTTGGAATAGAAACCGCGATCTTCAGCCGCTAGAACGGCGTGACGTACTTTCAAAGGAATTTTTACTAATGGAACTATCTGACGGTTTTCACTTCCGATACGGCCAATCTCTTCACCATTTGAGTATTGAATAATTGTGGATTGGCTATTAACAAAAGCATTAACATCGGGGATTTTTACGGTGAAGTACGCCAGCGCAAAAAGAACGGCGCCAGCGATAAAACCAAAGCCAGCAAGGAAGATGCCACCTCTGATTAATACTTTGCGGAGCATTTGATAAGGCTACCGTGCGGCGTAATCCTCGTCCTCCAAGGTGCGTACCTTGCGAGGCGCCTTACGTTCGCGGCCATCACCCAAAATGAAGGAAGCGCACAGGTGATTCCATGAGCATTCACGACAAACCTCGACGATGTACACGCGAAATTCACCGAACTCACTTTCCATCTCGGTTAATTCTTTTACATTCTTAATGCGACCTGAGTACTGACCTAGCTGCTCACCAAAGGCATAGCGAAGTTCAACTAATGCGCTCTTTTTACATACTGGGCAGTTCCGTGTTGTTTTTTCACCATGCCATTTAGCTGCCCGAAGTAAATAAGGATCGGCATCGCAGGCATCAACCACACCGCGAAAGAGCGCCATTAAAGTGGCGCGCTTATCCAAGGAGTAATCGATGTAGGCACGTTGCGATTTCATTAGAGCCAAGAATAATCCTTCTGGTGCCAGTACGCTCACGGTTATGAATTTTTTTGGATTACTCAGACATCCAAGATTTTCACGCCTTCTGGCTATTCGTTGGACTGGGCAGGCCGTAGATGGAATTTTCCAGAGTGCGTTGGCCTCTTTTGTTCTCTTTTCCCCTGAACGACAAGCCAATGCACTAAGTGCGGCCGTGGCATTTGCCGTCGTGCTCTTGCCATATTCAATTGTGGGACCTTTTGTTGGAACGGTATTGGATCGAATTTCGCGCCAACGATTGTTATTTATTTCAAATTTAGTACGAAGTGCCAATTTATTATTAGTCGCCCTCTTTATTTTTAGTGGCTCTACCGGGGTGGAGTTAACGGTTGTGGTTCTGGTGGCGTTTGGAATCAATCGTTTAATTTTGGCGGCATTGTCGGCAGGTTTACCGCTGCTTGTTGATTCACAATCTTTAGTTACCGCAAATGCGATGGCTGTGACTGGCGGATCAGTGTTGGTAGTTGTTGGTGGCGGTATTGGTGTTGGGGTTCGCGCGCTAGTTAACTCTTTAGCCCTTGCTAATCATGCCGATGCGCTACTTATTCTGATTGCGGCGCTTGGTTATTTTGTCGCGGCGCTATTGACTAGTCGATTGTCGCGATTTGAAATCGGTCCGCAAAAACATGAAATGAAGCAAGCAAGTTTTTCTCAAGGTTTTATCGAGATGCAAGAGGGTCTGCATTTTTTAAAAATCCACTCCGACGTGGCGCGTGGAATTATTGCTACTGCAATTCATCGTGGGGGATTAACTGCCTTAACGTTGACGGGTTTGTTGCTAGAACGTAATACTTTTAATAATCCCAATCTGCCTGAAAACGGTTTGAAGGGTTTTGGTTTTGCAATTTCATTTGCTGGGGTCGGTGTATTTCTTGGCGCTTTCTTAGCCCCTTATGGAGTTTCTAAAGTTGGTCGCCACCGTTGGATTCGTTATGGAATTTTTGCAAGTGCGCTTTCGCCATTAGTACTTGCTACTGCGCACACTCAAGTGACGTTAATTATCACTGCATTCTTAGTTTCTTTCTTTGGACAAAATGTAAAAGTAACAAGTGATGCGCTAGCGCAATCGCGCATTGATGATTACTACCGGGGCCGCGTTTTCGCCGTCTATGACGTATTAGTAAATGGTGCAATTGTTTCTGGCGGATTGTTAGCTGCGTTGTTACTTCCTACATCAGGTTTATCAACTGCGGTGCCGTTATGCGTGTGTGCCGCTTATGCTTTAGTTGGCTTGCGATTACTTCGTACTTCGGTTTTTCCACCAGTTCAGTAATTCTTCGGTCGCCGCCGCTTCACCGATTTGTCCGCGCTCTAATCGAAGTTCCATTAAAAAATCCATGGCGGCACCAACATCACGGGATGGTTTTAAACCAAGTAAGTCCATGACTTGTTGACCATCTAAATCTGGGCGGATCTTAGATAGTTCTTCTTGTTCCATTAATACGGCGATACGGGCTTCTAGTGAATCATAAATACTTGCAAGACGAGCGGCCTTTGCTTTGTTTCTTGTCGTGCAATCGGCACGGGTTAAAACATGTAAATGCACTAATAAATCCCCGGCATCGCGCACATATCGACGCACGGCAGAATCAGTCCATTCCCCGTCACCATAGCCGTGAAAGCGCAGATGCAGTGTGGTTAACGTTTCGACAGCTTCTACGGTGTCCCCATCAAAACGCAGTTCCTGTAAGCGTTTTTTGGCCAGACGTGCCCCAACAACTTCATGATGGTGAAATGAAACTCCACCGCCATCTATAAACGCACGGGTTTTAGGTTTCCCAATATCGTGCAAAAGTGCAGCCAGGCGAATAACAAGGTTGGGTCCACCTAATCGATCTTCAAGTTGAATGGCTTGTTCCAGCACCGTTATTGAGTGTTCATACACATCTTTATGGTGGTGGTGTTCATCAACTTCAAGACGTAATTTAGGAATTTCAGGCAAAGTTAAATCGGCAAGTCCGGTGTCAACTAAAATTGTTATTCCTTTACGGGGATTATCCGACATTAAAATCTTTGTGAATTCATCGCGAACGCGTTCGGCAGAAATTATTGAGATGCGTGGCGCTAACTCTTTCATTGCCTCAATTACTTCTAAATCAATTTCAAACTCTAATTGACTCGCAAAACGTGCAGCGCGCATCATTCGTAATGGATCATCATTAAATGAATCCTGTGGTCGTCCAGGTGTACGCAAAGTTTTTTGCGACAAATCTTTTAAACCATTGAATGGATCAATAAAAGTAGGTGTATCCGTTGTTAATTCCAACGCCATGGAGTTAACCGTGAAATCACGGCGCGATAAATCACCATTAATATCTTTTCCATATTCAACGGCGGGCTTTCGTGAATCGGCACCGTAATGCTCAGTGCGATACGTCGTTACTTCAACGGTTGTATCGCCACGTTTTCCAGCAACGGTTCCAAAAGCAATTCCGGTATCCCAAACATTGTCGGCCCACTCGTTTAATATTTTTTTGCTCTCTTGTGGCAATGCATTTGTTGTGAAATCTAAATCATTACCGAGTCGACCTAAAATTGCATCACGCACTGGACCACCAACTAGCGCCAAAGTGAAACCTTTAGCTTTGAAGGCTTGCGCTAAAGAGCTGGCCATCGGGGCGCGTTTAATGAGTGAGGCGATAGCTATCTCGCCTGCGGCTCCCAATGCGTTACTCACAATAAGTAAGGTTAGAGCAGTACCCTTGCTCCATGATCCCGGCACCTGGTGCGGGCAGCGAAGGTACGAAGAAAAAGCGGAAGCGTAAGCGCCCCGCCAACCGCGGCCCCCAAACAAATAACACGTCCACGCCTCAAAAAACAGCTCACCCAAAAAATAAGCGGCCTTATGCCAAACGCGTCGACGAAGTCAGCGCGGGTGGATTAGTTATTGATTCCACTGGAACCCAAGGTTTACTCATTGGTCGCATCGATCATAAAGATGCATCGGGTACGCGATTGTTGTGGTCGCTACCTAAAGGTCATATTGAAGAAGGTGAAACGCCAGAACAAGCTGCCATTCGCGAAGTCGCCGAAGAAACTGGAATCACTTCTGCAATTTCCAAACCTTTAGGTGTCATTGATTTTTGGTTTATGGCCGGTGGAAAACGCATTCACAAAACTGTGCACCATTTTCTATTTTCTGAAGTCAGCGGCGTACTAACTCCTCAAGTTTCCGAGGTAGATGAAGTCTCTTGGTTCCCACTAACTGAAATTGTGGATCGCTTGGCTTATCCCGATGAAAAGAAATTGATTGCGCGTAGTGGTGAGTTGAAAATATGAGAAAGTTTTTCTCGTTAGTACTTGTGGCTTTTTTTATTGCTGCACCAAGTCCAGTTGCACATGCCGAATCGCAAACTGTTCGTTTAGTTAGCGTTCCGCACCAAGAATTCTCGGGCTTGTTCCGAAATGATGAACTAGCTCAAGCTTTAACCCCGTCAGGAGTTTTAGGTCAGTTAGTTTTTGTTCCGCTCACTTCGCAAAAAATCTGGGTAATTGATCCGGCGTTAGTCGATGAGGTTGTAACAATGTCAACGAGTTACACCCTTGTAGATACAGTTGAACCAGCTGGTTCAATTATTGCTGCCCAATGGTTGCGACAATTACGAAGAGTCACTGCACGCAATGATGTTGTTGCACTTGCTTATGGAAATCCCGATGTGGGTTTAGCTAAATCCCTTGCGCCCACTGAGCTTCGCACTTATTACGATTACGGTAAAACTCAATTAGAAGTTGCCCTTAATCGCACCGTACGCAGTGAGCCCAACGGGGGTTGGAGTACCGGCAAAGTGAGTTTAAATAACGCTCAAATTAATAACTACTCTGCGAACCGAAAAGCGCTCACTAATTTAATGAAAGAGGTAAGTGATCCGACTTTGGTCGCAATGCGCGCTAAATTAGCTCAACTTCTTTCGCCAACTTTGGATAAAACTAGCGCCAAGCACTTTGCAAATAGTGCGGCGATTTCAGTTGCTAACCAGTTACATCGCTTGCGAATTACTTCAGGCAAATATCAAATAACGACCGAGTCGGCTAAATTGCCAGTAACTCTTATTAATGATTTTCCAGTTGCTGTGCATGTGAAAGTTTCGATGTTGCCAATGAACTCCAGAGTTATTGTTGACAATGTAAGTGAGATTGATGTCCCGGCTCAATCGAAAGCCCAGCTTGGCGTCCAGCTCACGGTTGTGGCGCCAGGGCAAACAACGATTGTGGCGCAAATTGAAAGTGCCGATGGCATACCTTTAGTTGAACCCAGCCTGCTTCAAATTAATTCAACTGTAATTGATAAGCGCGTCACCTGGTTTACAACTGGAGCGGCAATACTTCTCTTATTGGCCGCAGTGACTCAAAGTGTGCGTCGAGTGCGAAGGGGGCGAAATAATGAAATCTAATGAACTTTTCCGCGCCTCTGGAATTATGGCGCTTGGCACAATTATTTCACGCATCACCGGTTTTATTCGTGGAATTTTAATTGTTGCTGTACTTGGAACCGTTTTACTTGCTGATACTTACAACGTTGCTAACACAATGCCAAATATTTTATACAACTTACTTGTTGGCGGAGCGCTCACAGCAATATTCATTCCACAGTTAGTTAAATCTTTTTCTGATGAAGATGGTGGCGATGGTTTTGCTTCCCGCTTGATCACCACGGTTTCAATTGTTTTATTTGCTTTAGTTGCCGTTGGCGTGGTTTTTGCTCCTGCTCTCGTTCGTTTATACGCACCTGAATTCTTTTCCCCTGGATTTGAATCGGAAAAAGAAATTGCGATCGCATTTACGCGCTATTGCTTGCCTCAGATTTTCTTTTTGGGCCTTTTCACAATGCTGGGCCAAGTCGCAAATGCCCGCGGCTCTTTTGCCCCACTCATGTGGGCGCCAATCGCCAATAACATTGTTGGAATCCTATTATTCGGCGGTTTTCTTGTGTTTTCACAAGGTGTGACGATCTCCAGCATTACTTCTTTCCAGGTTGCATTGTTGGGCTGGGGAACAACATTAAGTGTGGTGATCCAAGCATTAGTTTTGTTGCCAGTTATTAAAAAGCTTGGCGTTAAATTGCGTCCGCGTTTGGGTATGAAAGGTTTGGGCAAATCTTTTGGTTTAGCGGGTTGGACTTTGGTGTATGTATTGATTTCACAACTGGGTTATTTAGTTACCGTGAATGTGGCAACTAGCGCGGCGGTGAGAAGTGCACAAGCAGGAATAACTAAAGGTGTTGGTTATACGCCATATACATATGCGTATTTTGTCATGCTGTTGCCTTATTCAATTGTGACAATTTCTATCATCACGGCGATTATGCCGCATATCTCAAAGTTAGCTCTGGATAAAAAAATCGATGATGTACGTTTTGAATTAATCCGATCAATTAAATTAGTTGGCGTCATTACGATTCCGGCATCAGTTGCATTTCTATTGTTTGGTCCGCTCATCACGCAAAGTATCTTTGTTGGAATCCCTGCAGCCGATTCGCAGTACATTGGTTACGTTCTGGCTGCATTAAGTTTTGGTTTAGTTGCACTCTCTATTAACTTAATTTTATTGCGTGGTTTTAATGCTTTTGAAGATACTCGCACCCCGGTTGTTTCCGTTTTGCTCATTAATATCGTTGCAGTTGCAATTTCGTATGCCGCATTGTTCTTAGTTAAAAATGAGTGGATAACAATTGGTTTAGGAATCGCATTTTCAGTAAGTTATTTGATTGGCCTGCCTTACACATTATGGCTACTTAAAAAACATACTGGGGCAATTAGAATTCGTGATTTTGCTGGCCAACATCTGCGATTAATTGGTGCAGCTTTCGCAGTAATGACACCGTTATTTGTCTTAGTTCGATATCTGGATTGGGCCGGCGTAAAACTCACAAAAATAACGCGTTTGGGTGAACTCGCAGTAATTATGGTTATCGCTTTCTTGGGTTACTTATTAGCGGCAAAAACTGCAGGTGTTGAAGAGATCACAATGATTCGACACCTAAAAGACTCGGTTTTACGTCGTCCTGAAGTGAAGGAATAAAAGCGGTAAGTTAGAGGTTCTAGGAGGCAGAATGAGTGATGTAAGAAATGTTGTAATCGTGGGTTCAGGACCTGCCGGTTATACCGCTGCGATTTATGCATCACGTGCCCAACTTGATCCCATTATTTATGAAGGGTCAGTGACTGCCGGCGGCGCACTGATGAATACAACTGAAGTAGAAAATTTTCCTGGATTCATTGATGGCGTCATGGGTCCAGATTTAATGGACAACATGCGCAAACAAGCTAAACGTTTTGGTACTGAATTGATCACTGATGACATTGTTGAAATGGATTTATCGGGTGATATTAAGATTTTGAAAGATGGTTCTGGAAATACCGTTAAAGCTAAATCAGTAATTTTGGCTACAGGTAGTGCCTACCGTGAAATCGGTTTAGAAAATGAAAAACGTTTATCAGGCCATGGAGTTTCATGGTGTGCCACATGTGACGGTTTCTTTTTCCGTGGACAAACAATTGCGGTTGTAGGCGGAGGAGATTCAGCGGTTGAAGAAGCAACGTTCTTAACTCGCTTTGCCGAGAAAGTAGTTTTGATTCACCGCCGTGATTCATTGCGCGCTTCAAAGATTATGGCCGAGCGCGCTGCTAATAATCCGAAAATTGAATTTTTATGGAATACCGAAGTTATTGATGTCCTGGGTGAAGCTAAAGTTTCTGGTTTAAAACTTCGCAACACTGTTGATGGTTCAGAATCAACGCGCGATTTCACTGGACTCTTTGTTGCTATTGGACATATTCCGCGCAGTGAACTTCTGGTTGGCCAAATTGATTTAGATGGTGAAGGTTACGTTCGCGTAGAAGGCCGATCAACGCGCACCAATGTCAAAGGTGTTTTTGCTTGCGGTGATCTTGTGGACCATACATATCGCCAAGCGATTACGGCGGCAGGATCTGGTTGCGCCGCGGCCCTTGACGCTGAGAAATTCCTTTCAGGCCACTAAAGTTCTCAACCTCAACATATATATCAAGGAGTAATAATGGCTACAAGCAAAGTAACTACAGCAACTTTTGATGCTGAGGTTTTAAAGAGCAGCACCCCCGTACTAGTTGATTTTTGGGCTGAGTGGTGTGGTCCTTGCCGCGCAGTTGGACCAATCCTTGAGGAAATCTCGGATGAATATGGTGCAAAGCTGAAGATTGTAAAACTCAATACCGATGAAGAGTCAGCGATTGCTATCAAATATGGCATTACTTCAATTCCAACAATGAATGTGTACGTTAATGGCGAAGTTGTAAAAACAATTGTTGGCGCTAAGCCAAAGCCTGCGATGTTGAAGGAACTCGAAAGCTTTATTTCTTAAAGTTCTCATGTCACACCTTTCCGAAGCGGAGATTCGTTCATTTCAACAGGCCCGTGGCTTAACCGTCACGGGGCTAGTTGATGAAATCACTGCACGTGCTTTGGAAGAAGCGCGATGGAAACTGGGTGATCGATCCCTTAATGTTCAAGAGCCACCGCTTATGCGTGGTGATGATGTAGCAGCGTTGCAATCACGTTTAACTGAAATGGGTTTTGATTGCGGACGTGTCGATGGAATTTACGGAAATAAAACTGAGTTAGCCGTAAAAGATTTTCAAAAATCTGTAGGAATTAACGTTGATGGAAAATGTGGGCCAGCCACAATTATTGCGCTCATTCGTTTAACTAAAATTGTTTCTGGGGGAGCGCCATCGGTTTTGCGAGAAAGTGCAACGCAGAAAAATAGTGGGCCAGCTTTAGCTAATAAAACAATTGTTTTAAATCCTGATAGCGACGATGCGCTTGTTTACGATGTTGCGGTTCGCACCGAAGGTCGTTTACTTGCATTAGGTGCCTCGGTTTTCTTAACGCGCGGTGCTAATAATAATCCAACTGAAAGTGAGCGCATTGCTTTTGCAAATAGCAGCAATGCTGATTTAATGATCTCGTTTTGCGAAGATAGTTACCAGAACGATAAAGCGCATGGTGCGTCAACGTATTACTACGGCAGCGATGCACATGGAGTTCATTCGATTGTTGGTGAAAGATTTGCTTCATTAGTACAACGCGAAATTTGTGCGCGTACTGATTTTGCGAACTGCCGTACACATGCCAAGACATGGGATCTTTTGCGATTAACAAAAGCTCCAGCAGTAAGAATTGATTTAGGTTACAAAACTAATCCGGGGGATATTGGACGTTTATCGCGTCCTGATTTTCGCGATGTAATTGCCGAAGCCCTTGTTATTGCAATTCAACGGCTGTATTTAGCGGCAGAAGACGATGCAAAAACTGGAACTTTGCGTATTTCTGATCTACGTAAAGCCGGTATTCGCCGCTAATACGTGTTCGGCCACGTGCCGACATATGGGAGACTTAAGCCATGTCCGATGTAACGCCGCGTTTTACAACTGGTGCGCCTCAAAATCTTGAGGAGCGCTTTGCTGGACGTGCCGCGCACATGCAACCAAGTGAAATTCGTTCACTTTTTGCCGTTGCTTCTCGCCCTGAAATTGTTTCTCTGGCTGGCGGAATGCCAAATCTTTCTGCACTGCCAATGGGAATGATGGCCGATGTAGTTCAAAAACTTATTCTCACCAATGGCGCCGAAGCTTTGCAGTACGGCAGCGGTCAAGGACATCCAAAACTTCGCGAGCAAATCTGTGAAGTTATGGCGCTAGAAGGAATTCGAGCTAATCCTGATGATGTTTTAGTAACAACGGGTTCACAACAAGCGCTGGATTTAATTTCACGAATTTTTATTGATCCCGGCGATGTTGTTTTAGCTGAAGCGCCTTCCTACGTTGGTGCCCTTGGAACTTTCCATCAATATGAAGCCAAAGTTATTCACGTTGAGACTGACGAATTAGGTCTAGTGCCTGATGGGTTGCGTGCGGCAATTAAAAGTGTGCGCGCAGTCGGGCGCAAAATTAAATTTTTATACACGATTCCTAACTACCAAAACCCATCTGGCGTCTTACTTCCAGCCGATCGCCGTACCGAGATTCTGACTATCTGCCGTACTGAAGGCATTTTCGTAGTTGAAGATAATCCTTACGGTCTACTCGGTTTTGATAAACCCTCACCTAATGCGATGCGTGCTGAAGATTCAGAGAATGTTATTTATTTGGGTTCTTTCTCAAAGACAATTGCCCCGGGAATGCGTGTGGGTTGGGCGCTAGTGCCACCATCGCTGAAAGAAAAATTAATTATTGCCAGTGAATCATCCATTCTTTGTCCATCAAATTTCTCGCAGTTAACTATCTCTAGTTATTTAGCGGATCAGCCGTGGCGCGATCAAATCGCTTCTTTTTGTGAACTCTACAAAGTTCGCCGTGATGCAATGTTGGAATCTTTAGATGAGTATTTTCCAGCAAGCGCTAAATGGACTAAACCTGGCGGCGGATTTTATGTATGGGTCACTTTGCCTCCTGAAATCGATACTAAAGCGATGATGCCTAAAGCTGTTGTTGCCAAAGTGGCATACGTACCAGGTACTGCTTTTTATGCCGATGGTTTTGGTTCATGGTCGATGCGTTTGTCATATTGCTACCCAACACCAGAGCGCATCCGCGAAGGCGTTAAAGCTTTAGGTGGGGTTGTTAAAACCGAGATGTCACGCCGAAGCGGAAACCAACTTAATTAATTCTCGATTGCTTTTGTAATTCGCTGCAAATCTTGCGCACCGGCAAACTCAATCACGATTGTGCCCTTTTTAATGTTGCCCACAATTCTTACTCGGGTATCTAGTGCATCCCCAATTGTGTCGGCGATTTCCTGAAGTTCAGGGCTAGAAGATTTTGTGGTTTTTAACTTTTTGGCGCCTTTTCGCTGTGGTGCACCACTAGAAATAATTTCCTCAGTTGACCGAACACTTAAACCTTCGGCGACAATTCGCGCAGCTAATTTTTCAATTTCAGTTGCATCGCTCAAACCAAGGAGTGCGCGTGCATGACCGGCGCTCAATGCACCAGAGATTAATTTCTGTTGCACATTAGTTGGCAAATTCATTAAACGAATCGTGTTGGAAATTAATGGGCGTGAACGTCCAAGTTTTGCCGCCAGCTCATCGTGTGTGCAATTGAAATCGGTGAGCAATTGTGAATATGCCGCAGCTTCTTCTAGCGCATTTAATTGGCTGCGATGAATGTTTTCAATCAGCGCTTCGCGTAAAAGTTCATCATCGGCAGTTTGGCGGATAATTACTGGAATAGTTTTTAAACCTGCAGCTTTAGCTGCGCGATAACGCCGCTCACCCATAATTAATTCATAAGTGCCGTTAGCTCTTTGACGAACAACTGGGGGTTGTAAAATTCCTATTTCTTTAATTGATGCGGTTAATTCATTGAGCGCTTCAGGATCAAAATACTTTCGAGGTTGACGTGGATTTGGTGAAATTGAATTAATATCCACGTCATTTTGTGTTGCAACTTCTTCTCCACCAACTGTTAAAGATGTTGGGATAAGTGCATCAAGATTTGTGCCCAGACCTCCACGACGTGCCATTTATGCAATCTCACCTTCGCGTTTGTAATTGATTGAAACAACATTGGAATCAAATGGTTT
>Ga0209829_10001000_pt1 | contig 23870 bp, 22 predicted proteins | sample C_140205_EF_Meta_FD_187311 | JGI IMG/M metagenome (GOLD analysis project Ga0209829, IMG submission 187311) | Freshwater microbial communities from Lake Croche, Canada to study carbon cycling - C_140205_EF_MetaG (SPAdes) (version 2) | ecosystem: Environmental > Aquatic > Freshwater > Lake... | reverse complement strand
TCACACTCCCACAACCATCTCCGCCCTACAGAGAAAAAGCCAAACCGCTTCGGCCAATACGCCGGCAACTTTGCGGGCAATGCGCGCAAGCGCGGATCCCGTAATAACCACCAAGAATCTAAAGGTAACACCATCGCCAGCTGCTCCTGTGGAGCCACCGGCAAGGTAACAGGATTCGGGGCCACGGTCGCCCCACATAGAAGCTCCATCTCCAGATCCGACCAAAGAGGCGGCACATTCCAGGGAAAATACCACGCATAACTCACCGGCTTCCCGAGATAATAATCAAGAATCCATTGAAGTCCGCGCAAATACTCACGCACGGTATGATCCGGTCCAGCCCCGTAGAGCCACTTATCGGCATAGATCCCCTCCCATCCCGTGACGAGTCCTCTCCCCATCTTCCAAATGGCCGCCTCCTCCTTCCATTCCAGAGGCAACTTTTCCACTGTGCTCATCAAGCGCTCCCGCTCGTTTCTTGGAGGAAAGGGACGCGCCTTGTACTTCTGGGTAAAGTTCTCATCGATCCATTCCTCTTCGTGTTTCGCCCACTCCCTCACAAGTTCCAGAACTGTTGCAATCTCCACCTTGTCGCCCACAACTAGCCGCTTGCCTCCCGCATGAAGCTCCGACAATGTTCTACAAAGAAGATCATGGCCCCCTTCCCGCATTTTTACAGAAAGTGAATGCGGCAGAAAATCATTTCCGAGGAAACTCATGCCGCAAACATACTCCATCATATATTCTGCCGCTGTCATTCCTTCAGGAACAAGGATCGCGAGAAGTTCCCGAATATCGAGAGTCCCGAAGACTCCTCCATCCGCCTTTCCTCCTTGAAACTCTGCCAGTTCGCGTAAAAGCTTCCAACCCCCGATTCGTGGAACTGTCCGAGCAATACTCAGAAGTGAAAGAACAATGAGATCGGCATCCAGCCCGTAGACGACCACAGATTTCCCGTCCAAGTTCGCCGCCTCTTCCCGAACCCAGGCCATGACCTTCTGCTCCCCCTCTCCCGGTTCCGCTGCACAACTCACTTTCCAGCCGCGTGCAGCCGCCAAGACTCGCAAGCCCGTCCCGAGTTTCTCCATGAACTCCGTCCCAGGAGTGATCGAGTTCGTATCCCAGACTTCCTCCCCAGGCTTCCGTACCCCGACTTCCAGCTCCCGCGCCGCCATCCAACGCGACTTGAATCGCCGCAGACGCTGTTGTCGGATCTTCGCCATCGGCACGATACCATCCACGGCAATCAGTACCGTCGATGGTCTCCCCGCGGTCTCCCACACTTTCACAGTGTACTTCTTCACTGCCTCGATCAAGGCCTTCTCCCATACATCCCGTGTATCCATTGTGTATTTCGGCAGACTATCACTCCGAACACATTGATAAATGAGACAATTGAAATCCATCAAAAGAGCATCTGATCTGACAAGACCCTTCTGTACGAGTTTAGGGTATCGGTCAATAAGGCGTTTATAATATGAAGGAATGCCCATCTTGCTACTTTATATTCACCGCTTTTCTTAAGGCAGGTCAGAATGGCGTCAATCGTAAGCGGACTACAAAGTTTACAGCAAAATGTATTTAACAAAACAATCATACCGGTCGCTCTCGAGACAATGCGCCTCTTTCCTGATGCTCTCGTGGTTGTATCCGGTATCTTTGCCCTCCTCATGCAGTCCGTTCCTTACGGTATTCTGTGTGGATCCTTGATTGAGGCCACCGTTATCTACAGACTTATAAAGTTCGGTGTGAACTATGCAAATATTTCAGGCATAGTCATGCCCACTGCCGAGTCGTTCACGTCCCAATGTCGATCCGGCTTCGTATACCCATCGGCTTCCATGCTATCCATGTCAATGTTTGGAGAGGAGTCCATGGGCCCGTCATTTCCCTCGATACCAATCTATATGCTAGCAACCGCCTCCTCCTATGTATTCTCTACGCTGAATCAGCAGACGAAGGAGCTCGAGGCACTCGGCCCGGCGTATTCTTCCCGCTACTACATGAGCGCCATCCTCCTATTGATGCTCCTCGCGTTCTTCGTAATGTTCCGGGTCGCATTTAACTGCGAATCGGTGGGAGTTCTACTGGTCTCTGCTATCATCGGTATCATTCTCGGATACTTATTGGTGCAGCAGAATCTCCGCCTTTTTGGACCACAGGGTATCAACCTCATCGGCATTCCTCTTCTCCGTAGTCGCACAGCAGGAGGTAAGAAACTCTACGTATGCCCCAAATAATCAAAGGTAACAGTAATGAACGGCGTCTTACAGTCGATCCGGACAACAATCCTTATGGCATTTCGGACTCTTCCGCTGATCCTCGTTTCCTTCGTGGGATTCTTGGCGATGGGTCTGGGAAATATGGGGCTCTTTATTCTTTTCGTGGGACAGGTGCTAATAGTACCTCTCGCCACGGTGCTGTTGCAGACAATCACTGGAATGATTCTCCCCCCTACGAATGCCAACGGATCCGTCTTTTTCGTGAAGTCTTCCAATGTGGGGTTGATCGTGCCTGATAGCAGCTTTGATAGCCCCTTCCAGAATGTGGCCCCCAGCTTTTGGATGATGCAGATCATGTTCTTTTCATACTACATGCTCTCAAATGCGGTTGCCATCCTATATCTTCCTGTGGACGCAAAGCTCGACCCCATTCTCGTGTCGAATCGCATGTCAAAGGCTAAGACAATAATAGCTGTTGTTGCCTCTTTGACCATTTTTGCAAGTGTTATGCGACTCATGAGCCATACTGAAACACCGGTGGGCGTTCTGTTGGCTTCTTTCGCGGGTTGGGGACTCGGATATGGATGGTACCAACTCGCAGCCATCTGTGGGGCTCGTGCGGCCGATGTGTTTGGCGTGATGCAGCAGATCATTCCATCTTCTGCGACGGCCGATAAGCCTATGACTTGTGTGTATGCTCCTAAACCTTAAGAGCCAAGAACCGCCGCAGCCTATAGGACCATTCCCGTATTGAATCCGCCGATATGAGACGTTGTAGTCTCGCCCGATGTAGGACCTCCATGAGATTTTTTAAACTCTCTTGAAGATCCTTTGTACCGAAGTCCTCCGAAAAGGGCTTAATTGCCACCCCCCGCATCTCATTCACATGATTATGGAGTTCCCACACCCATCGTGTGGCGGCCTCGTGAAACTCGTTAGGAGTCTTTCCTAAGAAGGCGGGCGGCCGTTTCATCCGCCACGCCCTATAGTGTTTCTCGCAGAGAGTGCAGGGTAGAATAGCATCCACAATCTGCAGAAGATGAATGAAGGCGCGGATCTCATCTTCATGTAGCATCTGTATGGTCTGTTTTCCACATTTTTCGGCACATGTATGAAGTATTTTCCAGAGATGTGGGCCCCATTCGGAGTTCAGTACCATCCTACCAACGCCCATAAAATTGTAAGTTCGTCCCTGCCCGCGTTACAGTTATGCAACTCGGTAGCGCAATCCCCTCGATCCTTTGGGACGCCTTCGAAGAGGCCCTCCAAACCAATATGCTTCGTCTAGCCAAAGACATTGCCACCACTCTCGGGAAACCACATCATCCTCTGATGGAGGCGATCAAGAAGCAGAAAGTGCGACCCTATCTGGTCGACTCGGCCAACGACGAAATCGACATTGCCTGTGACTACGTTTGTCAGAGGCCCGATGCCCCTGCCTTCCTACAGCCGTGTGCACAAGCCATTCTCTGGGGATACAAGCGTTGCCCGCAGCACATGTATCTGGAGAAAGAGCCCCTACCACCTTTCCCATTTCTGAAAAGAGTAAGAAACGACGACGAAACCCTCTTTGCAATAGAAGATACCTTGTATGATGGGGAAAATCAGGCAAAGGGTAGGATCACGGACAAAAAGGTATTCCTATTCGAGGTGAAAAATTGATAAACCGAAACCTCAACCTTTTTTAGTACGAAATGGATCAAACATTCTCTGTAGGCGTTCCCTCTCTCATTCGCAGGAGTGACCCACGGCCGAAGGCAAAGATCGGCCACTGCAGCAAAGGAGAGCACGTAGATATGAAAGACTGGCTGCTGATCCGACACGAAGATTGGGTTCTGACATTCACTGTTCAGCAGATGGGTTCCGAGATCTCACATGTCCAGCTCCTGAAAAATCTGGAGGCGGAAATCCGATCCTACAAGATTAAAGCCCCTTCAAAGCGGATCCTCTTTGTTCCTCAAGGCACTGAGGTGAAGTTCCTGGAGAATGCCGTGGAGCATGTGAAGAAGAACCAGAAACTCGTGAATACGTTTAGACCCTTCTTGACACGCTGGCTACGGAGGCGTTTCAAGAATGGTAACGAGGAGGATCTCATGACGGGCGAGGCCCCAGTCAATCCTGTTATGCTCTCCGTATGGGCTCAGCGCACGAACTACAAGTTCGAGCCGACCACGATTCTCCGTGACAGTGTAGAGCGGCTTCTTTCACACAGCTATCTCTTTCCCAAATATCTGATGCCGAGGAATCCCTATACGAACTGTGTCATGTCTGAGAATGAATTCCGCTGCATCATGGGGCAGCTCCGTAGGGCGGGACATTCGCACTGGGCTCTGGAAGGTTTGTTGGCCTCAGGCTACAATGCTGACACCTTCAAGGCTCGATTCGGTAGTACAGTGAAGAATCACATCTTCACCAAGGAGTTCAAGAACCCTAATACAGACACCCAGGATGTTATCTGTGATTTCATCGAGGCTCATCACAAAAAGAATGGGGAGAGCTTCATATCTTATCTATATACATGGGGCCTGAGAGCTCAGCAGAATCATCCTCGTATCAGGGCGTGGATACAGCTCTGTAGGGATCATTACTTGATCACCTACACAGACGGTAATGGGAAATCCTACACGGAAGAGGCGGAACGTATCGGCAAGTTCGCCGCGCAGCTCTGTAAGGATGACGCGAACCTGAGTGAGCTCCGCAAAAAAGCACTTGGTCTAGACGACGATAAGAGCACTGTGACGAGTAGCGATGATGAGAGCGTAGTCGGCAATCAAACAAGTGTCCACATCTACACTTTGACCAATAACACCTACGAAAATATTATTGAAACCTATATCAGCATTACACTGCCTACCGAGTTCCCAAGTCTACACGGCTTCTGGCCTGATGACGCGTCTGACGGGCTGGAGAGCCCAGGAGTCGACGAGCCCTGGGACTACTCGTAGATCCCAGGGGGCATATTTGAGCGCCTTCCAGATAACACTACAAGGGAGATGTCCATACCAACTTTGAATCGTTTTTGCCACATCTGCAGAGGCACCGCGTCCATGTGATTTGGCTCTTTCGGCCAGGGACCATTCATCCGGAATATCATCGGGGAAATAGGTATCGTAGAAGGATACACGGGCCGCATCCTTCATGGCCCAGCCGCCGTAGGCTTCCACGGCGGAATCCCAGAAGGGTGATCCGCAAAGAGTTAAGCGTCCTATAATCTCTTTTTCATTCGTTTCGTAGACGGACAGCTTTCCACGTTCGGTCAGGCCCAGACATTCGGGAGGAATCTTATACATGCGGCGGCTACGGCGGCCCAGACGATTCGCCCAAATGGGCAGTTCGGCAGCAACTTCTTTTAGGATCTCACCGGGCTCTTGGGTCCATGAAGCGGCGAACTCGGCCTTTGAGAGACAGAGTGCTGCTACGGCAATCGCCCGTGATTCGAGGCTTTCGTCCAAAACTTCGAGAAACTTGCATGCCTTCACTCCGTGTTTTCGCATTGCAACCTTCTTTAGGAAATCGGCGTTCTCGAGGCTCTGCACGGCCCCCCAGGCCGCAACCGTCTTTCGCTGTAGAATGGCACGGAAGGCAAAGGCCTCCACGGGGCTGAAGCCTTCGGGGATCTGGCAGACATTTACACGATCAGGTTCTACGGTCCCAGAAAGAAGAGTGAGAATACTCCGATCCTTTTTGCCCCCGAGGCGACAGAGCCAGCAAACGAGCCGTATGAGTTCCTCCTCTGCAAGTTCATCCCCGCGGAAGAGTTCCACAAAGGCGCGATACCAGCCGAGAGCCTTCACACCGAATCCGTACGTCCAGACTTGTTTCAGAGCCGCCATAAGTTCTTCCGCCAGCCCGGAATCAATCAGTTCCTGGGTCCAGAAAGCGGCTTCTAGCGGTCGATTTCGTACCAGACAGAACTGGAGGGCGGCGGCAACTTCATCCTGCCGATAAAGATGTCGCGTGAGGGGCATACCCTTTAAAGCTGGGGCAAGTGAGACAATTTTTCGACCACGTTTGAAATACGGGCGGATATCCCTCTCCCGTAGTAAGAATGGATCTGCACGACCTCTATAAAAGGGCGAATCACGCGGATGAAATCGTCCCCGGGTTATGGCTGGGAAACAAGGTCGCAGCGGCCGATGAACTCTTCGCGAATGAAAAGAATATCCGCGCCGTTTTTAACTGCTCCAAAGACATCCCTTTCAATCCTATGATTCCACGGCAGTATCGTGTTCCTGTCGACGACAGTCGCCAAGAGCCCGATATTAACAATATGGAGAAGTGGTCTTTCGAAATAGTCTATAAGATCGCCTATGAGATGCGGAAGGCTACGGCGGAAGGTAGCACGATTCTCGTACATTGTGCAGCGGGGATGCAGCGATCCGCCGCGGCCACTGCGATGTATTTGATTGCCACACAGGGCATGACAACCGATCAGGCGATCATGTATATTCGGAAAAAGAGGCCGATCGCCTTCCAACCCGAACCGAACTTTGAGAGATCCATTCGGGGTTTCGAGGCCGCGTTCAATCGGGATGTGAAGCCGGCCCTATCGAAATAGGCGCGGATCGACACGGATGACTGCGTCTCTACGAAAATCAAGATTCTGGTAGGGCAATCCTTTTGGATTCGCTACAAGAAGCACACTCCCTTTTGAGCCGGTAGCATCGTACCATTCTTTTGTGTATTGGATGGGTTGATGGACATGGCCACAGACCCACGCGACGAGGGGCGCCTTCAGAAGCTCTTCAATATCGGGGAACGTCACACTCTTATCGGGATCACCAATGAAGCTCTCCTCTTGGAGCCAGGTAGTCGGCCCGTAATGCGAGAGAATGACGATGGGTTCATGTTGCGCCCGGACTTTGGAGCGAATCCAGGCCAGATCACGATTATAGACGGCGCGTAGGAACTCTGGGTCCATGGGGCTGGGTTCGGCTTCTACGTAGCGGAAGAACTGGGGATTCCATACATGTCCTTCGTCGCGGGGGAACTTCCAGAAAGGGAGACCGAAGATATAGAGGCCGTCGTCGCTCACCATTCCTTCGTGGTCGAGAATGGTAATATTCCAGAAGGGTTCCGCCATCGTTCGCATTTTGGCCACGGGGGCTTCGAGGTCTGGAATGTTGCGTAACTCGTTCCCTGATCCGGGTCCAAGGAGTTCGGACTTTCCCGGAATCCAGATAACGGAATCCCAGTTTTCGGAACACCATTCGAGAAAGGCCTTGAGACCTTCGTAGTTCAGGGGCGCCACATCTCCGAGAAGAGCGAGAGCAGGGGCAGCGCGTGGCTCGAGGATTTCTTTGAAAGTCATTTTGGGGCGTGTATCGAGATGGAGATCACTGGCGATCTGCAGCCGCATATTCTTCCTATAGAATATAGGAATGGGTTTGTTTAGTAGGAAGAATAAGAAGAACTACAGCAAGATAGTTCCTGTAAATGAAAAAATGTATATGAATGCTCTTGAAAATGAAAATAAACGTAATAAAAGTACGCATAAGCGCAGATTGGGATCCGTTCTCAGTCATATGAAGAGGAAGATGAATCAAAACAAGCACGATAAACTGATGGCGGAGCTAAACAGGGCAGGCGCACATTATTGGTCGGGAGGTCGCAGCCGTCGTCACACCCGTCGTCACAGGCGCCAATAACATCCGCCTTCGATGGACCCAGCGCCCCCAGGAATCTCTGTAGCGGAAGGCCACACGATAAACTGATGGCGGAGCTAAACAGGGCAGGCGCACATTATTGGTCGGGAGGTCGCAGCCGTCGTCGCACCCGTCGTCACAGGCGCCAATAACATCCGCCTTCAATGGACCCAGCGCCCCCAGGAATCTCTGTAGCGGAAGGCCAGACCCAGGAATCATTCCAGAATCGGGAAATGACGTCGTGCGTGGCCCATCGCCGCCCCTTGATTCCAAAGAGAACCTGAATGGCGCCTCCGAGAACGATGGCTGAAATACCGGCCTCTTTCAGACGCCCTGCAATGATCATTCCCAGCCCCCCACATCCTACAAGGGCTATCTCCGATTGGGAGAGTATAACAGATGTCACGACGTGGTTCACCGCTTCCTGCCATGTGTTGATACCGTCGGGCCAGGACGCGGTTCCCTGTGAAACTGTGGGGGCATATCCGGTTCGGATAAAGCTCCATTTCACGTCGTGAGGAAGAAGGTGTTCTTGGGCACCCGTCCAGAGTTTGTCGGCCCGGTTTATCTGCGCTTGCATCGTATCGGCGAAACTGCTGACAACGGCCACACGCTTTCCGACGAGCTTCTCCGTCCAACGGAGGCCCGCCGGCATGTAATAGGGTTCGAGGCTCCGTAGAGGTGTACGGAAGGCGTTGGGGGCATAGATGTCGAGAATGGCCTTTTCGGCGTTAAATGTGGGGGCAAACCACCCGGCCGCGCCTCCGGCCATCGTCGTGAGAACGTCGGCGTAGGCCTCGCACCATTCGTCTATGGATTCGGGGGTTCCGGGGAAGATGCCGGCATTGCGTTGTATTTGTTCGGCGAGACGGATGGGATAGGGGTTGCCGCCACGGCGATTGGTGAGCCAGAAAAAGAGGACTTCGATCTCTATAGTGCCATTGCGGCCGATGAAAAAAGGTTGGCCGGTGGTGATCTCACGGATTTGTGTGGCTCCTTGGCGGATCTGGGATTGTGTAGGGGGTGTGTACATTAGTTGTCTATGGGGTTGAGGCCTTATGTAGCATCCCGCCATGGATTCCAACGACGTCCATCGGGGAGATAACGGACTTGACCACCGAGTGTCTGGCCTTGGGGTTCTGGAGTTACAACTTCGGTTTCCTCTTCGGATTCCTCTTCGGATTCCTCTTCGGATTCCTCCTCGGAAGAAATCGCGTCCAACGCCTCTTCAAACTCCATAATGACTTCATCACCCTGCGCCAAGACGATGTTGGCCGGTTCTGTGACAACGACATCGAATGGGATCTCATATCCTCCGAGAGAGTCAAGAGGAACCAGAATCGTATCACCGGTCCGTACAACTCCGAGACGCGTCAAGGCGCGTTCCAGTTCCTCTTTTGCATCCGCGTGATAGAAGGCTGAATCCTGGGGGCGCAAGACGATCCGCGTAGCTTCGGGAAAAGCCTCCTGTGTCAGCCAAGTAACTTCCACTTCATTGCCGGCCCCATCTACTCCGAGATGATCCACCAGCCAACTGGGTGCGTAAATCTGGTTCTCTTCAACCGCGTTATTCGGCGTCCCGAGAGCGATATAGACTTCCTTCTCACCGCCCTTAATGCGGGCAATGTGTCGTGTGCCTTCATGCTCTTCTGTTATCTTCCGCCAAGTCGCCACTGAGACGCTACACGTAGCCCAGTCCGCGTTCTCTTCTAGAAATATATTGCGCCAAAGTTCCATACGGTGACCCAGTTTCAAACCTACTTCAATTTTAGCATATGACTTGTATAACAAAACACAGAGACTTTGAATACGCCATATCACTGGTAGACCTCACTCCTCTCCAGCTAAGTATCATACAGGGGCGTTTCATCCCTCTCGTATTATATTTACAGCATCGCACCCAGCACACGAGCATAATGTTTCACATGTCGCGTAGTATGATCACGATTGGTTCTCTCATTGTTCCCGCCCTTCTCTCAATCCAGGGATTCGGCTCTACGAACGGATCTATATACTGGGCGACATGGGTTATATCACTTCTTGTTACGGTATCCAATGCCTTAGTGTCCCTTTTCAAGCTCGACAAACGATATTATTACATTAATACGATTCTCGAGAAACTCATTTCGGAGGGATGGCAGTATGTGGAGCTGACGGGGAAATACAGCGGATATTTCACGCCGAATGTCACTCCAACGCATGATAACCAGTTTGTGTATTTTTGTCACGCAGTCGAAAAGATCCGGATGAAACACGTGGAACATGAATATTATACGATGAGTGAATCGCAGAGTACCCAGTCGGCGCAGGAGAATGGGAAGGCATCTCTCATTCCACCGACACCACAACCGGGGGAACTCGAGAATCTGCCAAAAGATCTCATTCGTGCGGTCAGGCAAGTTTCGCAACCATCAGTAGAGAATGGCTCCGATAGCCAGAAGACAAACCCAAAAAGTACATCAGAAAGGCAGACAGACCAAAAAAGTCCGACGAACGGGTCGCCTACATCAGTGTCAGTGTCTTTCGACATGTAAGCAGGCGTCTCTGAAGGGAAAGGCATTCTGTGCAGAGCACATGAAGTCCTGTCCTACTGATCCCGCTTTATCTGGTTGGGAGCCGTTATATGACCCGGGTTTCTGGAACAAGAAGATGAAGCTGCGCGAAACACACAACTGCTTCTCATACGCGATGAATGTGCGTGACCCGAAACAGATGAACCAATGTAGGGATAACAACGATTGTAACGTACCGTTTCACCAGCCTGGATCGCCTTCAAAGTACCCGATGTTCAAATCGAGTAAACCGAAGACGTGTCCGAATATGATTATGCGGCTCATGGGAGATAATCCCAATCTACAGATGGCTACATTCGAGGATAAGTGTCCCGCGAAGTCGTCGAAGATTGCGTTGGTGGTGGATCAATCGGATGACTACCATTTCTTGCGGCAGGATAACAGCGGATATTGGTCACAGAAGTCTGGCGCGCGTCCTGTTACGAATCTGGACGCGAGCAAGCATGAAATATGGAATCCCCAGCTGTGTGATCTGAACTACACGCGGGACAATAATGGAGTGCTGAACTATGATGTGTTTTGTGGATTTCTATGTGTGCCGAGGACAGAGAAGCTGTTTATGAAGAGTTCTTAAGAGCGCAAACTCTCGCGTTGGGCCTGCTTCTTCGCGAGCCAGGCCTTTCCTGCAGAACTTACAACGAGCCTGTTCATGGGTGCATACAGCGCCAGCGCCTCTATTGCATCGAGCCGCTTCCTTGGAGATGCCTTCAGGAGCCCGCAGAATACTGCCTTCATAACGGGATATTTCCTCTTCCATTCCTCACTTTTCATGAACTGATTCGATAAACTCAGTTGATGAAGAATCGATATAAGGAGACCCCCGATCGACCAAGAATCAACCACCGGCCAATAGAGTTGCCAGAGCCGCGTGAGATCCTTCTCTTTCACCGATTTCGACGTATTCAAGAAGTGCTTGAACTCGGCAATCTGTTGCCTGCGACTCTGCCCGAAAAACTGTTCGGCATATCTGAGACTCGATTTTTTGTGGTAGAGATCCGCCATGATTCGCGAAAAGGGGACACCGGATGCAAGCCCATCCTGAGTTGTGATCTCTGGACTGATTTGTAGATAGCTGGGGGCATATCCCGCCTCGAGATTGGCCAATACATTATCATTGATATCTTTTGCAAGATAGCAACGGCCAAAATCAATCAGCCTCGGCTGTAGATCATCCTTCACCACAATGTTCGCAAAATGCATATCGTTGTGTATCATTCCATTTAAGGCAATATAGGCCCCGACCTCTAACAAACTCTCCATGAATCGGAAAAACGGGAAATCACGGACCACATTGGTGGAATCGAGTTTGGACGCGAGTGATTTCCCTCCGTACTCGAGTTGATAGTGAAGCATTTTATCCATACCCTCTTCTGCTAATATGGGACACTTCGCCAGATCACTCTCCTTCTGATCCTTTGTCTCGAGGGCGGGCTCTCCGTCAGGCCCCTCCTTACAGAGAGTATCAATCTTCGGAAGAATCATATAGCGCCTGGCTTCCGGCTTCGAATGAAACAATCTCTCGGCGTGGAGTTCGGGTCCAAGGTCACGAGGCATCGTCAGCTTCCCCAACATCCCTTTTTCATACTTCCTGGGGGCCTTCTCTCCACGACAGATGAGGGGTGGGTCGAAGATACAGCCATAACGGCCATTCCCTATTATTCTTCCTCCAATCATTTTGAACTCTTCCATTTCTTACTACTATGTGAGATTACGATTCTTAAATTTACCCCGTGACGGTAGATGTCCGGAACCGTCTGGATTGGATTATGTCTTTTATTAGGGGCCATCATCCTGGAAATCTTCGCACCTCAGAAACTCGCCGAAGGATTCCAGACGTTTGTGCCCGTGCCACAAGAGAAGGGAAATATCCTTACGAACATGATTCGGCGACGGGATGATGTGGGGGTCGGCCTCGAACATGGTGGCTTCACACAGGATTCCCGCTATTTCAGAGGATATGCTGATGTACAGCGCTATGCAGGGAAGTTCGATTTCTGTCGTATGCTGACCGAGGGCGCAGCTGATACGACCTTCTTCGCCTGTGCTCTCGCTGGAACTACAGGAGATTCTGCTGGCTTCCGAACAAAGTCTATAAGAGACGGATTCAGAGTGAGTCGCGATGACTATATGCGCGACATTATTGGTGATGGACGCGACGCCTACTGCCGTATTCTGAAGCAAAAGGATCAGACCTATCAGCCGATGTGTGTCCGCGCGCAGGATAACGGGTTCAGCGCAAAGGATGAAATGGACACGGACCCGCCCGAATCGATCGTCACTCTCATGGAGTTCTTCGGCGGCTGTGAAGTGTGGATGCGGTTTTATGACGATATGCTCGACTATACTGGAAAGACAATCGTCCAGTATGCCGGAGGCATGAAAATCGATGAGCGACCCAATCCTTCCGTGACACAGGCACTCCATTTCAACGGGCTCGACCAGTTTGTGCGATTTGGGGATACTTCGGAACTGTCTCTTGGGAATGTGGTCCGGATGCGCTCTATTCGGGCCTTTAGTGTTTGGGTGAAGTTCGATGCATTCACGAACAATGCCCACATCTTTGATTTTGGAGATGGACCTGGTGTGAATAATACATGGATGGGTATTCTGGGGAAGGGCGATAATCCGGGGGAAATCCGCCCACAATCTTCCTGCCCTGAGACGACTGTACCTACGGGGAAAAGCGGGGCGCAGTTTTGCCAGGAAATGACGCCGCAGGATTTGTACGCTATCTCGGCGGCGGATGTGAATGCCTATACGTGCCCTGGCATGACGGTACTGCCGAAGAAAGTGGATCCGATTCAGACGAAAAAGGTGGCGCCTGTTTCGGACGCGAAGCGGGCAACTCTTCAATATGAAGTCTGGGATAAGAAGCTCAGGAAGATGCAGGTTAAAATAAACGGCGCGATCCCTGTAGGAAAATGGGTACATCTTGTTGTGACAGCGAATACGATGGATGCAATGCGACCAGATGTGGAATTTTATGTGAACGGTGAGCTGCTCTATACACAGGAGGCGGGATACTTACCACAGGCAAAAGTGACCAGTAATAACTATCTCGGGAAATCCAACTGGACGAATGATTTTTCGGGCTATGAACTGCGCGATGAACTTTTCAGTGGGAGTATGTTCGATTTCAGGATGTATTCGACGAATCTTTCGGAGGCGAAGATTAAGCGGACACTGAAATGGGGGATGAAGAAGCTTGGATTATAGCCGCACCTTACCCGTAATCGCACTGACCAGCCCCACCTTCTGCCTACAGAGCATATCCAGTTTCGCGGGTCCGTAACAAACAAGATCCGCCTGTTTGATAGCCTCGTTGTACATCCAATCAGCAGGAAGGAATACACCCCGCTTCTGTGCATCGGCAAAGGCCTGTAGGGCCGCGCGCATAGCCTTTTCACTGAGTACCATCGCATGTGTTCCCCAGAAACGCTTCACACGCTTATAGGGTCCAGGGACTGCCTCAGATTCCACATATTCATTGGCCCCGAGGAGAAGGATATCCCACTCCTTTCCAGCCTGGTGAATAAACCCATAAATATCATCGCGTGAGCCGATCATCTCACAATCATCTTCAAAGAGCAGAGTGTGTTTCTCCTTGCTCTTTAAAGAATTGTAAATAATATCGACGTGACTGTGTGTACAACCGATATTGCCGCGTTCCACGGGCCGTTTCTCGAAAGGATGCTGTTTCACAATCTTTGAGGATTTCTCCCAATCAGTCCCATCCTTCGCTGAAAAAACCTCTACATGGTGGATCATCGTCTCCCGCAGCTTATCGATGATGGGCTGCCGCTCCGTAGCAGACTCGAGATGAATAACGACGCACCGACTCATTTGGTCTTCTATGCCACGGCAGCTTTAGGCTTCGGGGCCTTGTAGATGGCCCGTGTAGGCACCCATTTCCATTGCTCTCCAAGTTGGGGCACGGCCATACGATCCCGCTTGGCCAGATTAAGCAGAGACTCGTTCCCAAAGTCCCGTAGCTTCCGCAGATCAGCCACAATCCCGCTCTCTTCGAACCAGGATGAGAAGAGTTCGAGAGGAAGAAGATCCGACTGGGCCACGATCTGTCGCATGATATCCGAACTGGCGGTGGCGAGAGTTTGGAGAATCTGACCAATCTCCTTCTTCCTATTGAATCTCGCCTCTGACAGTTCGAGTTGCCGCTGCCATTCGTCTTCGGTGAGCTCCTTCATAAGATAGGCGACATCCAGGTCCTTATTGGCCAGTTGTTGCCGCACTGCAGGATAGTTCTCAAGACGCATCGCGATGAGCTCGTTGATATTCCTATGGGACTCGATGACGTAGTTCTGATCCTCCGTGTACATGGGCGCACGTCGAGGATCATGAAAGGAGGAGAGCAGTTCCAAGAGGGTAGGGAGACCCCCACAGGGGATGTCGCCGACTTCTCTTGGGGCCGCGCCACCTCCGTTACGACGAAGCCACTCGTAATAGTGGGGATTATGGACTTTCCCTGTGGCAATCTGACCGGTTTCCCAGGAGAAGGCCGTACCGCAGCCCTCCATCACGCACCACATCTGGTCGCATCCGTCGATCTTGAAGATGCGAGTGGCGCATTTGGGGCAACCACGCGTCTCGGCCTTGATGGCTTTTGCCGATTCCACTGTGGCTGTGTCGCACGTGTGGGGAATATCCCTATTTGGGCCAATGACCACGAGACAGTCAGAGCAGGTCCATTTGTCGCACGTCCCGCATTTGTAGGAACTGGAGAGAAAGCCGCGGCAGTCCTCGTCGGCGCATTTCATGATGAACTCGCGCTTCTGTCGGGGGGCCGCCTCGCCAACGCCGTCGTAGAGGTTCTGGTTGCGAAGATATTCATTGCTGGCATGTCGGAGTTCGGTTGACGCCTTGTTGTAGTCGGCATAGGCATCCTGCCAGGCCTTATCCGCGACGTCATGCTCAGCATTCTTCTCTCGGAGAACGGCTTTCATGCTGGAAATAACGGCCATAGTGACAGGGACTTCAGACTCGTGGGTCACCAATCTGGATCGTAAGTCCTTGATCCTTGCCTGTGTCTCACAGACTGCGAGCCACGTGTTTTGCCTCTTGGCATAGGTTATAGAGTAGCGGCCATGAATACTCTTCTCCCAGGCATCATTTTGGGCTGGAGTCCTGTCACGCGGATAGTAACCGAACTCCTTTCGAAGTTTTTCCGAAAGTTTCTTGTACTTTGCAGCCTCTCTCTTATACTCTACAAAGGCCTGCATGGATGGGAGAAGAGACTTCTCGCGCTCTACGAGGATCTTGCGCCGGTGCTTCCTGAGAGTTGCTCCACGGAAAGTGAGAGGGAAGTTGTCGGCCATGAACTCTGTGCTCCATCCGCGCTTACAGTACATGCAGTGGGGATCTTCGTAGCTCTGTAGGAGATAGGATTGGTGACATACGCGGCAGGCGGATTCAGGACAGTACTGGCAGGTGACGACGGGCTTCTTACCGTAATCCTCGAGACAGATCTGGCAAGACATTTTGGTTGGGAGCCTTTAGGCCGGCTGCGAAGTCAATTTTTACAAGCTTCCGTGAAGCCTCTGTGACTTAAACAGCCGCCCTATCATCATACAATGAACACGTGTGTCTATTGTCTTGATCCGATTGAAGAGGGAGCCAAAAGGGCAGATGCGCCCTGCTGTGATCTGAAATATCACACGAGCTGTTTCACAACCTTTATTGGCTCGACACTGATTCATAACTCCTCTTGCTATTGCCCCTGTGGGAACCTTTTATATCAACATCAGTATTATTCAGATGATGATGCTACAACGGCCGAGTCTATTAGAACGAAGGAGGGCGTGAAAGAGGAGTTGAAGTCGCTGCGACTGAAGAGTACGAATGAGAAGAAGACGCACGCGGCGTTTCGTAAGCTTGTGAAGGAGGAGTCTGTGAAACTGGACGAGGTGATTGAGCAGCATGTGGAAGCAATCAAGTTGGAGAAGGCGGCGACGCTGAACACGCTGAAACAGAGTGATGAATACCGCGCCTATAAGAGTGCGAAGGCATCAGTCGTAAGCTCATACAACAGATTTATGAAGAAACATGAAGTGAAGTGGAGAACGATGCGAAGTCTGGTACCACAAAGGAGATGGCACTGGAGGAGTCCTACGAGCGAGATGAGCAGAGAGTTCACGATTCGGCTTTAGGATCTGCCGCGTAGAAGTGGTAGAATGTATTTAGAAGTGTGCGCAGGCCTCTGTAATCGCCTCCGTGCACTTGTATCGGGAATCTGTGCGGCAGAAGATCTTGGTGAGACTCTCCATCTATCATGGCCACTCGAACCATCTTGTAATGCGAGATTCACAGATCTGTTTGCATTTAATATGATGGGTGTGACTCTGACCGAGGAGCAAATCCGTGGGGCGAAAATGTGTTTGAGCCCTGAGCAATGGGAGATTCAGAAGGATTCACCGGATATACGAATCAGATCCTATGCACAGTTCTATAGGACAAATCGATGGCTGGGACATTTGAGAAGTCTGAGGCCTCGACAAGAATTCATAGAGGCCGCCAATCGCCATGTTACACCGGGTATGATTGGAGTCCATATTCGTAGGGGGGATCACACCCATTGTATAAAAAAGTCACCAACTGAAGCTTTTATAGCGCGGATGAAAGAATATCCAGAGTATGTTCGATTCTTCTTGGCAACGGATGACCCTAAGGAGTTTCACCGGCTGAAGAGCATCTTTGGAGATCGGATCGTATTCGTGGGGTCCCCTTTTGATAGGTCGAGTTTGGCGGGAATGCAATCGGCCATTCTCGATTTCGTCTGTCTTTCAAGATGTGCAGCAATCCTGGGATCATCGGGATCCACCTTTTCGGAAATGGCGGCGGCCTATGGGGAGAAACTCCTGTACAAGGTCGAAGTCGAAGAGCCTCCGCCAATAACATCGGGCAGTTAATCAAGATACGTGATCTCGAAGAGTAGCGTGTAATCGTGTTTCCCGAGATCCACGAGACGGTAAAACTCATCGCGAATACTGATATTCAGTGTCGCCATGCGTGCAATGGGAGCGGGAGACGAATAGAAAATGGGCGAGTGAATATCCTTATTGAGTGGGTAATAGCCGTTGATGATCTGGTCGAGATACATGATGTGGAAGCAGTCGCGCCGCCCCGCCCCCCGTTCAACGCGATTAACCTCTACAGAGTTGTCGGCATTCAGATGGAGATAGAGTTTTCCAATGGGGCCGAAGGGATCCATGCGATTCGGGGAAATGATTGTCCCAGCGACAGAGAGGGTATCCTGGAACTCAAAGCCCAAGAGTTGGGCCGCGCAATTCACAGATTGTATGGCTCCTGTATGGGTATCGATTTCATCGACATAGCGGCCGGTCTGAAAAAGGAAGGCGAAGGGGGCTGTTCCTACTGTGGCAGTTACAGTGGCCTTTTTCGTCGTGGCGGAATAGCCTACGGTGTAGGTGTTTGAGAGCCCCCCAAGCCGTATTTCGAGTTCTGCACAGAGGCCGGCAGCATCATATTGACCCGGGGTGAGAGTGATATTGTAGGCTGTCGTTCCTTCTCTAAATGTGAGGGAGCCCCATGCGGGTTGGACATTGTACAGATCGGCGGGTACAGACCCATTCACGAGTTCAATGGCCGTGACATCCTTCAGAGGACGACGGAATCTCCAGCGAAACTCGTTGGAATCGTGGTTGGCGTCGACATTACGATCACGACTATTCACGGCAACTGTAACACGGCGTTCTTTTCGCTGCTTTGCAGGGATGAGGACGCCTTGACCCGATGTCACAGCAGCCATTTCTATTTAGTAAGAAATGGATATAAGAATGCAAGAACGACGACGGAGAGAACGAAGATGTCGAACCAGCGAACGATCTTCTTGTATTTCACGGGCAGTTCCTCGTACTTCTTTCGGTATTCAGGAGGTTTGAAGGGCATGGAGAGCCAGCCGAGCATCGTGGGGCCGAGACGATCGTTACAATCATAGATGACGTCATACCAGGCCATTATGATGTAGGCGGATGTGGCGAGTAGGAAGGCCATGACAATGTCGTGGGCTCTCGCCTTGGGATGGGGAAGCCAATAGACGGCGAGGACAAAGGCGGAGAAGATGATACACTTTTCATTCAGATAGAGCGGTGTTCCGAAGAGACCACCACCCATTCTATTAGGGGTTTACTTTGAGAACGGAGAGAGCAACGGCAAGATCTGTGAAGTTGTTTGAGGCGGCAGATGACATCCAGATAGTGTAATAGAAAGTTCCCGCGCCAGGAGCGTCAAGAGCGAAGCCGTTGAGATTGATTTTATGATTATTTGTATCACCCTGTCCTGGAAAAGAGGCAAAATAGTAGGAACCGGTTGTTTGTGGCAGCGTTACAGGGGTGGCACCAGATGTAACATTCGTTGAGTTTGCTGCTGTGGCGCCGGTGGTTGTTGCTCTTCCTACAGTCATTTGTAAGAGATCATTGATGGCCGTACAGTTTGTTGCTGCTGTTATGAAGAACTTGGAGCTCGCGGTGGATGTGATTGGACCGACTTCGTAGATACGAGTTTGTGAAGTTCCTACAGTTGTTGTTATTAGGCTCACTGAATATGGATTGTTTCCCGCGGCGAAACTGAGGGATGCTCCAGTAGGACCCGTGGAGCCCGTAGGACCCGTGGGACCTGTGGAACCCGTAAAACCCGTAGGACCCGTAAAACCCGTAAAACCCGTAGGACCCGTAAAGCCAGTAAAACCCGTAGGACCCGTTCTCCCAGTAGACCCTGTAGGCCCCGTATTTGTTGTTGTAGAGAGCGTATAGACCGGTCCTACACCCAATCCATTATTATCGAGATGCTGATATTGTATAGGTCCCGTTGTCCCTGTCAGAGTCACACGGACACCACCACCCACTACACCTGTTGCACCGGGAATCGTAGCACCCAACACGATAGTTGGAGCAGCAAAACCGAACTGCGTGTAGATGATACCATTATCATCATTCCCAAGAGTTCCTGTAGGACCGATAAACACTGTCCCAGGACCGATATGCATACTCTTCACAAGGCTCTCGACACTTCCCACGGAAAACTGATTCGAGACTGAAGGAATCAGATCACCATTGAACACGACTGACGTCCCTGTAGAAGATAGCTTGGCCGCGCCAATATAGAGTGAGCCGGTGCCGACATAGATATCCTTCCAGACAGCACCGGTGGATCCGAGGCTGTAGGTCCTATCGGCATAGGGGACCAGATCGCCAGCCACGGTGACAACAGGACCCGTGCTCCCTTGTGTATAAGTGAGCCCAGTTGTCCCTGTCAGCGTATTACCATTATAAAAGATGATTGCGCCAGTAGGGCCGGTTGGTAACATGGGAGTAGGCCCAGTAGACCCTGTAGGCCCTGCAGGTCCCGTGGCGGCATTCGCCAATAGAGTTGTATGAATATGACTATTGGTATCATTTCGGAAATGGACGGTTACAGAGGCGGGTGCCGCGAAGTTTGCGTAGATCTTCACGCGGTATCTATAAGTCGTATCGGGTAGGACTGTATCAGGCACATAGCTTGTATAGCCGACAACATATGGTGTTGAATAGATCTGTATGGCCGAGGCTGAAGTACCGGCAACGAGAAGTGTTTCTGTTGTGCCAGCAGAATCCACGTAGTATATTTTGGTGTAGAAAGTCACAGATATATCATCGGATGCTGAAGCAAAGAGATTCGTCGTCCAGAGACCCCCAACGAGTTCAATCGATTGCGTAGATCCTACAGGGGTTGTGTACGTTGCAAGAAGATAGTCATTCTGCATAGTCTGTATTCCTGATGTGAGGGTAGTGCCAGGGCCAGTATCTGGAGCACCGAGGAGCACCCCACCAGTATAAGGGGTTGCCTGGTTACCTTGGTCAAAATAGAGGATACGCCCTGTAGAAATTCCTGCTGGTCCCGTTTTTGAAAGACCGTTAGCATACAACAGTATGTTACTCACCGTTAGTGTGTTAGCAGATGACTCGCTCCTCGCGAAAAACTGGATCGACGAATCAATAGAGGCTGTAAAGGCTGTGCTACTTATAAATCCTCGGCTAGATGAACTAACAACGACATTGACACCATCGAATGTCATATACAGAGTTTCGTCAGGATAATATTGACCTGATAGTTGGGAACCAGATCCTTGGATGTATAGACTTATATAGAGGCCACCCCCTCCATCGCCAGTGCTATTAAATACAAAATAAACAAGATCCGTGTTTGTATTGGTACCGCGTACACCTATTCTCCATTCTTGACCTGAGTAGTTGGGAGCATTTTTTATGATGAACGAACATGTAAAGCCAACATTATTCAGATTCATAACTTTACTCGATACAACTGAATCTCCAGTAGTGTTCAGAATACATGTATCCAGATACGGTATTACTGGGCTTCCAGCGGCAGTGGTCAAGCGAATATCGGATGAGACTGGTCCTACGCTACCTGTTGCGCCTGTATTTGTTGCTGCTCCTATTGGGCCTGTAGGGCCTGTAACTGTAGAAGGGTCACCAGTAGGGCCCGTGTCTCCAATAGATCCAGTAGGCCCAGTCCTGCCTGTGGGACCCGTGTGACCAGTAGGGCCTGTGGGACCAGTAGGGCCAGTCTCTCCCATGGGACCTGTAACGTCAGAAGGATCTCCAGTAGGGCCTGTATTGCCCGTAGGACCTGTATCGCCAGTGGGGCCAGTAGCACCTGTATTTGTGGCAGTTCCAGGGACTCCTTGAGGACCTGTCTCACCGGTGGGACCAGTGGGACCTGTTTCACCAGTGGGACCCGTGGCCCCAGTATTTGTGGCCGTTCCAGGAACTCCTTGAGGACCAGTGTCACCAGTAGGCCCAGTCTCACCAGTGGGCCCAGTCTCTCCAGTAGGACCTGTCTCACCGGTGGGACCAGTGGGACCTGTTTCACCTGTGGGACCCGTGGCCCCAGTATTTGTGGCCGTTCCAGGAACTCCTTGAGGACCAGTGTCACCAGTAGGCCCAGTCTCACCAGTGGGTCCCGTCTCTCCTGTGGGACCTCTTTCACCGGTGGGACCTGTATCACCAGTCGGGCCTGTTTCTCCTGTGGGACCAGTAGCGCCAGTAGCGCCTGTATTCGTTGCCGTTCCAGGGACACCTTGAGGGCCTGTCTCACCTGTAGGCCCAGTAGGACCTGTCTCGCCAGTAGGACCAGGAGGACCTACAGAAGGGATTGTGGTATATAGTTCCCAATGAACACTGTAAGTAAGGTCAGCACGACTTGGAAAGTAATCAAAATTCATATCCGACTGTGTGTATGCAGAATACAAGGTCACACCGAGTATTTTTCCTACTGCTGAATATCCGCTGATTGCTTTTGCCACTGTCCGTTCGTTAGCTGGTGCTGAATAGTTGTTTGTTGGAGTAAATACGGCTGTCCTAAATATTTCAGTACCATCCAAATCGACCAAATAGTAGAATCCAGTTGGATCAGTACCGGCCCAGTTATAAGAATAAATGAACCTCCATGTACCAGCTTGAATATCTTGTGTTAAAGCTTCTCCAGTTGTAAATCGGTAACCAATCTTCTCATTTGCTGTAAAGCTGGTGATAGGATTATTTGGATATTCGCCACTGACAAAGCTCGTTGATAGATGAGAAGCGGCTTCAGTTGAACTTGTATTGAAATAATAACGGTCTGATGGGGAAAGACCTGGAGTTCCAGTAGGGCCTGTTTCTCCTGTTGAGCCTGCGACACCTGTAGGACCAGTGGGACCTGTATCGCCAGTGGGGCCTGTTTCTCCTGTTGACCCTGTAGGACCCGTTTCACCAGTAGCTCCCGTAAAGCCAGTTTCACCAGTAGGGCCCATGGGGCCCGTCTTTCCGTCTAGGACGAATGAAGCAGTGTAGATTGCTCCTGGTGTGAAGGCGCCAGATCCCTCGATGGGCGTAACAACCAAGATATATTGTTGAGGGGGCCCACCGCTATACGCAACACTAGTCACCGTGTAAATCCCAACCACAGATGCATTGCTGACCTGTGTAACTTGGAGACGTGCCGTGCCAGGAGAGGAGGTCACCCAGGCGCTAAGAGTATCGAAGAATCCTTGGCTGTACACTGCTACATAGGTTGAATAGCCGAAATTTAATCCAGTTACAGTATTGAGATTACTGCTATTTGCAGAAAACTCGCCGTCGTTTGTTAAAGTTACCGCGTTTTGCCAGCGAAATGACACGGCACCATCTACGCCGTCAAGACCAGTAGGGCCTGTCTCGCCAGTAGGGCCTGTAGATCCTTGTTGGCCTGTAGGGCCAGTAGCTCCAGTTTCTCCAGTAGGGCCAGTAGACCCAGTCTCTCCAGTAGGACCCGTAGCACCCTTAGCTGCGATTTTAGTCCAATTTATAGTTACATCTGGTGAGGGACCCAGACTTGCTACAATATTTACATAGGATTCATCAATAGGATTCATCATTATATGTAACTACATCATATGGAACATATTGTATGAACATACTCCACTGACCCTTGTATGTAAAGCTTTGACCAGTAGGGCCTGTCTCACCGGTTTGACCAGTCTCACCAGTAGATCCTTGTTGCCCTGTAGGGCCAGTAGCTCCAGTCTCTCCTTGTTGCCCAGTAGGACCAGTAGATCCAGTCTCTCCAGTAGGACCCGTAGCACCCTTAGCTGCGATTTTAGTCCAATTTATAGTTACATCTGGTGAGGGACCCAGACTTGCTAGAATATTTACATATGATTCACTATTATATGTAACTACATCATATGGAACATACTGTATGAACATACTCCACTGACCCTTGTATGTAAAGCTTTGACCTGTTGGGCCTGTTTCTCCTGTTGGACCAGTCTCACCAGTAGATCCTTGCTCGCCTGTAGGACCTGTTTCACCTTGTTGGCCTGTAGGGCCTGTTGCGCCCGTGGATCCAGTAGGGCCTGGAAGTCCTGCCTGCTCCATTCGCCAACTTGATGATGTGCCGGCGACAGGTGTTCCTGTTACTGCAACGACGTTAAATGCTTGGTAGCTGAAGCCGAATCCTCCTGCATACTGGATACGGAGATTGGCATAATAGACAAGTGTGGAGCCTGATGTAGTATCGATGAAGTTTACGTACATTCCATCAACCCAAGAGTAGCGGCTAGGGGCATAGCCAATAGATAAATAGTCTCCTGGAACGGCATTGGTTACAACTGGATTGGTAACGGGAAAATCAACAGGAGCGAAACTTGCTCCAGTAGGGCCTGTAACGCCAGTCTCACCCTTCTCACCTGTAGGGCCAGTCTCACCTTGTTGGCCGGTAGGACCAGTCTCCCCTTGCTGACCTGTAGGGCCAGTAGATCCCTTTTCACCAGTAGGGCCAGTCTCACCCTGTTGCCCAGTAGGACCTGTCATTCCCTGTTCACCTGTAGGGCCAGTCTCTCCTTGCTGGCCGGTAGGACCAGTCTCACCTTGCTGGCC
>Ga0209829_10000996_pt1 | contig 23987 bp, 20 predicted proteins | sample C_140205_EF_Meta_FD_187311 | JGI IMG/M metagenome (GOLD analysis project Ga0209829, IMG submission 187311) | Freshwater microbial communities from Lake Croche, Canada to study carbon cycling - C_140205_EF_MetaG (SPAdes) (version 2) | ecosystem: Environmental > Aquatic > Freshwater > Lake... | reverse complement strand
ACCACGCCGAGGTTTTTTGCTGCGTGCGCTGCGTAGCAAGGCAGCAGGGATCGCTGCGGATTCCAGGCGGCGAATCTCGCGGCGTAGAGCCAGAGCGACGTTGTGAAAACGACTGCCGTGCTGAACCAGCCCTTCGCTCCCAAGGTCAGTGCGAAACCAGCGCTGTCCCAGCGCCATAAGAATGGATGCAGTGCTGCAAACCCGATCGAAGCACCCACCGCGCCGACCCACAGCAGGGCGCGACCTTTGCCCTCCACGACCAGCCAGCCGCGAAAAATGAGTTCCTCGATCAGGGGCGCGGCGGCCACCGAGTAGAGTGCAAACACCCACGTCATCCGCGATTGCTCAGCAGCCAGCCCGAGGCGAATTTCCCCGATGGTTTCGACGGCGAGTATTACCAGAGCGCCGGTCACTGCAAACATGATGGCTTTCCTCGGCACCGCTACTGCGCCCGGCAGCGCTCGCGGATTTTCGTTCCCCGCTTCTGCGGCGCGCTTGTCGTCCAGCCAAAGTTTTCCGGTGTAGAGCCCGGCGATCGTCATCAGTAAGAGCAGTAGGGGGTGGTCCATGAGTCAAAGTTTCGACTATTGAATGGTCATTTCTGAAAAGCGACCTAGCTTTCCCGCAACCATGAGCAGTGTCACTGCCACCCCGACCATCTCCGCCATACCGCACGCGTTTGCCCCCGTATTCGCGTTGCTGGCGCCGCACATGGTCGAGTTGGATCGATTTCTCCGCGGGCAACTAACCTCTTTCGAACCAGAAATCCGAGCGATGGCGGACTACTGCATCGATACGTCCGGCAAACGGATCCGCCCGGCTCTTGTGTTTCTGAGCGGCTGGCGCGGACCAACGGTCGTCACGCCGGATCTCGTCCGCGTCGCGGCGGTCGTCGAACTCGTCCACCTGGCGACCTTGGTGCACGACGATATTATGGATGAGGCCGATGTGCGCCGCAGCCGACGCACCGCCTCCCGTGAATTCGGCCCGACCGCCGCCGTGCTGCTCGGCGACGCGTTGTTTGCTCATGCCCTGCACCTCGCGACCCAATTTCCGACCACCGAGATCTGCGCCGCCGTTTCTGATTCTACCCGCAAGGTTTGTGCGGGTGAAATCGTGCAGACGCTGCGCCGTCGCTCGACTAACATCACTCGTGCTGACTACCAACGCATTGTTGACCTGAAGACCGCTGAACTCTTTCGCGTGTCGTGTTTTCTGGGCGCCCGGCTCGCCGGCTCGACGCCGGGCTACGTCGAGGCGGCGAGTCGCTTCGGCCGACACCTCGGTATCGCCTATCAAATTTACGACGATCTGGTAGATTTCTTCGGCGAGGAAACACGGATCGGAAAGACCCTTGGCACAGATCTCGCGAGTGGAAAACTCACGCTTCCACTTCTCGTGCTCATCGAGCGCTTGCCGCCGGGTGAACGTTCGACGTTGACCGCCGAACTCGCTGGCGAACAACTTCCCCAGCTATCTTTGCGCCTTCGTCAGATGCACGAATTCGGAGTCTTCGACGTCGTGGCGGCGGCCGTCCAGGCGGAGATTGATGCCGCTACCGCTGCGCTCGAAGTTTGGCCGACTGAAGCCCCCACGCCCCTGCTGCTCGGGCTTTGCGGAGTCTTGCAGGCTCAAGTCGCCGCGCTTCGTCCGCTGACTTGAAAATTTACCCGCCGGATTCTGATATTCGGTTTGCACCGGATCCCGACGAGCAGTTATCTCACCCCGTGATGGACGCCACCAAAGCACTCGGCCCAAAGACGCTTGTCGCCTCGCCGGAGCGCCAGTTGGAAGCAGACTCCGATATGGAGATTGTGCGTCGTGTCCAAGCAGGCGATGTCGCCGCATTTGATCGCCTGATTCTCAAATATCGGGAACGCGTTTACGGTATTATCTACCACATGACGTCGAACCGGGAAGATTCCGCCGACCTTGCCCAAGACACTTTCATCAAGGCTTTCCAATCGATTCGTCGCTTCGGCGGGCAGTCCTCGTTCTTTACGTGGCTCTACCGGATCGCCGTTAATTCCACCCTCAGCCACCTGCGCAAAGGTCGGCTCCGTTCGTTCTTTAGCCTCGAACGGGTCAATAGCGACGAACCGGTTTCACGCGAAATTATTGATGCACTGACGGATAAGACGGGAGCAGATCGGGATACGTTTGTCCACGAGCTCCAGGAAAAATTGAACGATGCGATGCAGAAGTTGTCTACCAAGCATCGTACCGTGGTAACACTTTTTGAAATCGATGGCCTGAGCCATCAGGAAATAGCTGAGGTAATGGACTGCTCTGTTGGCACGGTCCGCTCGCGGCTGCATTACGCGAAGCAACTCCTCCAGTCCGAGCTCCAGCCCTACACGCGCAAATGATGAATCAAGACGGAAAGCGCCCGGTTACGCTCGAAGATATTCTTCGCCTGAAACGTGCAGAACGCCCTCCGGCAGAGTTTTGGGATCGGTTTGATCGCGAACTGCGCGCTAAGCAGCTCGCAGCGCTCCTTGAGAAACGCCCATGGTGGCGGACGATTTCGATGCCCCGTATTTTTTCAGGGGTTCGTCGATATCACCTTCCGCTTGGTGCGACTGCCGTCCTTGCGGTGACGATTTTTTCCGTTCGCGAATATCGTGCGCCTACTTCAGCCCAACTTACGACAAGCACGCCTGATTATCGAGTGGTGATGAATGTTGGGGCAGGATCCGTTGGTAATGGTGTGTCGGTTTCGGATCGTTCGATGCATGTTGTGACGCCGAACGAGACATCAAATGAGGCTACTTTATCCGGCCAAGTGGCGGCTGCGGCACCGCATTTCACTTTGAGCTCCGACGCCACGCCAAGTGGTGGTCTCGCCCAAATTATCCCGCTAGTGGGTGCAGGTTCGGCATCTGTAGCGCCGTCATCAATTGGGGCGAAATGGGGCGAAGATGGCTTTGCTGCACTCCAAGCTGACGATTCGTCGCTGTCACGTAACCTCCTCAATCCCTCACGTGGATTCGAGTCGCGTGTCATGCCGGCTCGCAGTCGGCCGGTGGAGCCCTTGGCGCAAATGAAGGTCCCGAGTGGCTCCCGCCGCTCGAATCTCATCGCTTCGGCTACGTTGGCCGCGACGACGGTTCCGCTGCTCACCAGCGACCGTTCGGCCCGTGGTCTCTCTGACGAGCGTCTCTACGATACGGTTAGTCGGGTTAACGCCCGTGGTGCCGGGGTGCTCGTGAAATTCTGAGCGCGACGGAAAATCAACTTTTATGAGGGTGGGTCGCGAGCCCGCCCTTTTTTGTGCCTTCACGTCATGCCCGTCCATCAAACTGCGCTTACCGTCCGCACTGGGGGTGCGGGCATGATCGAAATCACCGGCTTGATTGCGCGGGAGCTCACCCGGAGCGGTTTTTCCGACGGCATCGCTACGGTTTTTTGCCAACATACCAGCTGCAGTCTGGTAATCATGGAAAACGCCGATCCGTCCGCGCGGCGGGATTTGGAGGCGTGGCTGAACCGGCTGGTCCCGGCGGACGATCCGCATTTCGAACACTCGCTGGAGGGCCCGGACGATATGCCCAGTCACATCAAGATGGCGCTGACGCGCACGAGTGAAACCGTGCCGTTCGCGGCGGGTCGGATGTTGCTTGGAACGTGGCAGGGGATTTTCTTGTGGGAACACCGGGCTGCCCCACACAACCGCCGACTGGTCGTGACGATGGTCGGATGAATTCTGCGGATGGCTCGGTCAGTCCGGTTTACTTTTCCGTCGTGCAGATCCCGCAGACGTCGAAGAAGAAATCTTTTCCTTTATCGTCCACGAGGATGAACGCGGGAAAATTTTCCACTTCGATGCGCCAGACAGCCTCCATGCCGAGCTCCGGATATTCGAGCACTTCGACCTTCTTGATATTGTTCTGGGCAAGGATCGCTGCCGGGCCGCCAATGCTGCCGAGATAGAAGCCGCCGTGCTGCTTGCAAGCGTCGGTGACGGCCTTGCTGCGGTTGCCCTTAGCGAGCATTACGAGTGAGCCCCCGTGCGACTGAAAGAGGTCGACGTAGCTATCCATGCGACCGGCGGTCGTCGGGCCAAAGGACCCTGACGCGTAGCCGACGGGAGTTTTGGCCGGACCGGCATAATAGACGGGATGATTCTTGATGTAGTCGGGCAGGCCTTGGCCCGCATCGATCCGCTCTTTGAGTTTCGCGTGGGCGATGTCGCGAGCGACGATCATCGGTCCGGTTAGGAGCACGCGGGTGGTCACGGGCAATTTCGAAAGGGTCGCGCGAATCTCAGCCATCGGTCGGTTGAGATCGATGGCGACCGAGCTATCGTCCTTGAAGGTGCGCAACGATTCCGGAATGAAGCGGCCGGGGTTCGTCTCCATTTTCTCGAGGAAGACGCCGTCTTTCGTGATCTTGCCTTTGATGTTCCGGTCGGCGCTGCACGAGACGCCCATGCCCACGGGACAACTGGCGCCATGGCGAGGGAGGCGCACGATACGGACGTCGAGTGCGAAGTATTTGCCCCCGAACTGGGCGCCGACCTTCGATTGCTGCGCGATCCTCAGCACCTTGGCCTCCATTTCGAGATCACGGAAAGCGCGACCGTGTTCGTTCCCTGTCGTCGGCAACGCGTCGAGATACTTGGTCGTCGCGAGCTTCAGGATCTTCATGCACGAATCCGCGCTCGTGCCGCCGATTACAAAGACAAGGTGATAGGGCGGGCAGGCGGAGGTGCCGAGGAGCTGCATCTTGTCGCCGAAGAATTTTTCGAGACTTTTGGGATTGAGCAGCGCTTTCGTTTCCTGAAAGAGAAATAGTTTATTGGCCGAGCCGCCGCCCTTGGCGACGAAGAGGAACTCATACTTGGCTCCTTCACCCGCGTGGAGGTCGATCTGCGCGGGGAGATTGGTGCCTGTGTTGACCTCTTTGAAGAGGTCGAGCGGGGCGACCTGCGAGTAGCGGAGATTCTCCTTCGTGTAGGCTTCGTAGACGCCTTTGGAGAGATACTCGGCGTCGTTGGCGTCGGTCCAGACTTGCTGGCCCTTTTTGGCAAAGACCGCGCAGGTGCCCGTATCCTGGCACATGGGTAAGATGCCGCGTGCCGCAATCTCTGCGTTTTTCAGTAAAGTGTGGGCGACGTAACGGTCGTTGTTGGAGGCCTCCGGGTCCTGCAGGATCGCGGCGACCTGTTCGAGATGCCTCGTGCGCAGGAAAAAATTCGTGTCGTGAAATGCCTCGCGCGCGAGATATGCGAGCGTCTCGGGGGCGACCTTCAGGATCTCACGGCCCTCGAAAGTCGCCGTGCTAATGCCTTCCTGGGAGAGCAACCGATACTCCGTGTCGTCGGTGCCGAGCGAGAGCAGTTCTTGGTAGAAAAACGGTGGCGTAGGCATGGCTCTGACAGCGTAGCTGGACCGCGGAGCGTGTAAAGGAGCCCTGCTTGGCGTCGGTCGTAATTAGTCCGTCGGGCAGGCCGCTGAAGACGGACTTCACGCCGTTGCTACTTGCCGGCCATCGCTCGAACGACGTCACGGAATCGCGGGAGATCAGCCGGCGTCGCGACCTCGCCGGTGGCTCGGTGCCAGCCATTGGCGCCCGGCCAGAGGCCGCGGACGACGAAATTCTCGTGGGCGGCAGCGATACTCGCGACGTGCACGTAGTCCTTCTGCTCCTTCTCGTCCCGCAGTGCGGTCACGAGTTCGGCGGGAATCGGCGCGATGTGTCCGCTGGAAACGTGGGCGAGGTCGTTAAGCGTAACGAAGGGACGCGAATCGGCCAGCGTGGTGGCGGGGCGGGTCGATTCGCCGCGAAGATAGGCGTAGTAGTCGAGGTGGTTTTCGACCAGCGGGTCGAAGGCCTCCAGGGCGATCTTCTCAATCCGACCGTCGTTCCAGCGCACCTCGACTTGTCGCCCGACAGCGTAGCGGATGACGGCTTTTTCGCAGAGCACCATTTCCAAGTGGGTGCCGGCTCCGGCGCAGGCGTGGGACAGGGCGCAGCGGATCGTCACACCGGTGGTGGTGTCGGTCTCGACGAAGAACGTGTCGGCGCCCTCGATGGCGTGGGCGCGATAGAGTTCGGCCCGCACGGCGGCGAGTTGCGCCCAGTCGAACAAATCTGTGCCACCGGCCCAGAAGAGGATGTTGTGGACGAAATGCGCCATCGCGTTGCCGAGGCACGAGTCGAGCACCACGCGGTCGTTCATCATCAGGCGTCCGGCCCAGCTATTGCGGGTAAAGTAGCTGGCGGGCCGAGGCCAGAGCGCGCTGAGCGTGACTCCGCGCAAGGCGCCGAATTCGCCGGCGAGCAAACGCTGCTTCAGTGCGAGGCGGGGTTTTTCGATGATGAAATTGAATCCGACCAGCGACGATTTCCGGGCGCGCGCATCGGCGGCGATCATCTGTTCGAGCTCGAGGTAATCGAGCGTCGGCGGTTTTTCCAGATAGACGGGCAGGCCGAGGGAAGTGGCGGCGGCGTGCATTTCGGCGTGGAGATTGATCGGGGTGGGGATCACGACGAGGTCGAGGCCGCGATGGCAGGCATCGAGCATCGCGCGATAATCCGGAAACACCCCTACGCCGCGCTGGTTCAATCGCCAGGTTTCCTGTTCCTTGGCGAAATTCGCCGCGCGTGGGTCGCAGGTGCAGACGAGCTTGGCGTGCCCATTGGCCTCGAGTTGCGCGACCGCGTTGTGGTGCGAGCCGGCGAATCCGCCCATGCCGACGATGCCGATGCGAATGGGCGGCGTCACACGATTTTGAGTTTAGGGAGGTCCTGACCATCGATCAGGCCGACCGGATTTCCGCGGGCGTTGACGACGATCAAGTCGTCGATCTTGTGCGCTTCGAACAGACGCAACGCGTCGACGCCGAGAGCATCGTCGCGGATGGTCTTGGGTGACCGGGTCATGAAATCGCAGACGGGCTGCTGCAGGAAATTCGGCCCGGTCAGGGCGCTGCGACGGAAATCACCGTCGGTGAGAATCCCCGTGAGCTTGCCGGATTTTTTTGCGACCAGTGCAATACTGCCACTTTTCGCCTTGGTCATGGCGAAAATGGCATCCTGGGTCGAAACCGTGTCGACGGCGACTGGGAGGCGGTCGGCGGTGCGCATGATGTCGCGAACGCGGAGCAGGAGCACTCGGCCGAGGTTGCCCGCCGGATGGAATTTCGCGAAGTCATCGCGGGTGAGACCGCGCGATTCCAGCAACACCATCGCCAGGGCGTCGCCGAGGGCCAAGGCGGCGGTCGTGCTGGCGGTGGGCGCAAGTTCAAGCGGGCAGGCCTCGCGCGGCACTCGGTAGAGGAGGAGGTGATCGGCGGCGCGGGCGAGGTCGGAATCGGCGGAGCCGGTAAAGGCGACGACCTTTAGACCGAAGCGCTTGAGCATCGGCACGAGTCGGAGAATCTCGTCGGACTGACCGCTGTTACTCAGCAAAAAGGCGAGATCCCCTTCGGCGCAGAGCCCGAGATCGCCGTGCAGGGCTTGCGTAGCATCGAGAAAACACGAGGCAATGCCGGTGCTGTTGAAGGTGGCGGCAATCTTCTGCGAGATAGGGGCCGACTTGCCCACGCCGCTGAAGATGAGTTTTCCGCCGGTGGCGTTGGCCGCTTCCACGGCGCGGGCTGTAGCGACAAATTCAGCGCCGAGGCCCTTCGCTGTCTCGGTCAGCGCGGCGGTCTCGATTCGGATGCAGGCGCGCGCACGGGCGAGGGCGTATTTGGGATTCAGGGCCATTTATTGTTTGAGTCGCGGTAGGAGGACGCGGAATTTACGGCGAACTCGCGCTCGTTCAATCCCATTCACCATCCGATGACAGTCCGCCGCCAAATCTCCGCTCTGCTCGTGCAGGGGGCGTTGCTGCTCGGCGCGGGCTGTACCGGAGGCGATGGGGTCGCATTTTCGGTGGAGACGGACGACCCGCTTTATCAGCAAAGTCTGCAGCTGAAAAAACAGGGCCGGAGCTCGGAGGCGCTGGCCGGGCTAATCAAGGTCATCGAGCGGCGGGGGGAACAGCCATCGCCGGAGTCGCATCTCGACGCGGGGCTGATCTATCGGGAGCACATCAAGGATCCGGTTGAAGCGATCCATCATTTTAAGAAATATCTGGACCTCGCACCGAACTCACCGAAGGCCTCGTTGGTGCGGCAGCAGATCGATCTGGCGCGGCGGGAATTGTTTCGCTCGATGCCCGGTCGACCGAGCGATGATCAGGCGACGCGTTTCGGCGGCCCAGACATGGTCGAGCGTTTACAGCGCGAGGTCGAAGATCTCCGGGCGGAACTGGGACGGCAGCGGGGCAGTGGGCCGGCGCCTTTCTTGCGCACGACGCGCGGGCCGGTTGAAATCGCGGAGCCCGTCCCTGCTCTGGCGATGGGGGGTGTTGCTCAGCTGAAGATTGTGCCGATGCCGCCGAATCTCGCCCCGCCGCCGGATACCTTTCACGCCGCACCGTCAGTGGCGGGCGCTCGGCCGTCCCCCACGAAACCGGGCGCCACTCCGGCACGAGGTTCATCCGCGCCGGTGGCGGGCAAGCGGCATTCCGTGACGGTGGGCGACACGCTTTATCGCGTGGCACTCAAGTATGGCGTGACGGTGGAGGCGATCCTGGCTGTAAATCGCGATGCCTTGCCGGCGGGTGTGAAGACCACGCTGCGGCAAGGGATGGAGCTGAAGATACCTTGAGGCATGCCACGCACCTCCCGGCGCACGTCCGTTTTTTCTGAATCGCTGATTCGCGAAATGTCGCGCGTCGCCGCGCGCTACGGTGCAATCAATCTGTCGCAGGGCTTTCCCGATTGGGACCCGCCGGCGGCGCTGGTGCAGGCAGCGAAAGAGGCGATGGATGCGGGGCGTCACCAATATGCGGTGACGTGGGGGGCGCCGGAACTGCGCGCCGCGCTCGGGGCGAAGATCGCGCGTTGCATGGGCGTGGCAGTCGATGCGGAACGCGAGCTCGTCGTCACCTGCGGAGCGACTGAGGCGATGATGGCGGCGTTCATGACGGTCTGTGACCCGGGCGACAAGGTGGGGCTCTTTTCGCCCTTTTATGAAAACTATAATGCTGACGCGATCCTCACCGGAGCGCAGGCGGTGCACGTGCCGCTGCACCCGCCGCACTATGGGTTTGATCCGGCCGAGTTGCGGCGGGCGTTCGCGAGCGGACTAAAGGCGTTTGTGTTGTGCAATCCGTCGAACCCATGCGGCCGGGTGTTCACGCGCGACGAGCTGCGGCAGATCGCGGCGCTGGCCGAGGAGTTCGACGTGTGGGTGCTCACCGATGAAGTATATGAACATATCGTTTTCGACGGCCGGAAGCATGAATATTTTGCGACCCTGCCGGGGATGGCGAAGCGGACGTTGATGTGTTCCTCGCTCTCGAAAACGTTTTCGATCACGGGCTGGCGGCTCGGCTATTTGCACGCGGCGCCGGAGGTGATCGCGCAGGCGCGGAAGGTGCATGATTTTCTCACCGTGGGCGCGGCGGCGCCGTTGCAGCATGCGGTGGTGACGGCGTTGAACTTCCCGCCGAGCTACTACGACGGCTTGTCGGCGGAATACGCCGTGTCGCGGGATGTGCTGCTCAGTTATCTCGATCAGACGGGGCTGAGCTACACGCGACCGGAGGGGGCGTATTTTGTGATGCTGGACATCTCGCCGTTTGGCTATGCGAGTGACGTCGAGTTTTCGCACTGGATGGCGAAGGAGATCGGCGTCGCTCCGGTGCCGGGCTCGAGCTTTTTTGCCAACGGTGAGAACCGCTACGTGCGGCTCAACTTCGCGAAACGCCCGGCGACCCTGCACGCGGCGGGCGAGCGACTGCTGAAGCTTAAACGCTAGTCAGGAAAACGCGGGATCCAGCGCGGTGGCGAGCTCAGTGTTGGTGCTTCGCGTCGGTGTGGACGCCGTTCATCATGATGCGGTCGGTCCACGCGAGGACGAGGGCGGAGATGAGGAAGATGACGTGAATGCCGAGCTGCCAGGCGATGGCCTCGTTCACGATCTTGAACTCGGGATCGCGAACTTGAATAAAGGTTTTCAGGAGATGGATCGAGGAGATGCTGATAAGCGCGGTGCCGAGTTTGATCTTGAGGACGCCAGCATTCACATGGCTGAGCCATTCGGGTTTGTCGGCCTTGCCGTCGAGGTCGAGGCGGGAGACGAAGGTCTCATAGCCGCCGATGACGACCATGATGACGAGATTGGCGACCATGACGACGTCGATCAGGCCGAGGACGCCGATCATGATGTGGTTGCTCACTTCCTCGATTTTTCCGCCGGCAAAGAACACGTGAATGAGATGCCAGAGCTCTGCCATGAATTGGCAGACGTAAATCATCTGAGCGATGATAAGCCCGGCGTAGAGCGGGGCCTGGAGCCAGCGGCTGGCGAAGATTGAGCCCTCGAGCGCGCGCTCGATGAAGGAGGCCGGCGGTTGATCCTGCTCGGGTTCGGAGGAAGGTGAAGGAGTGTGGGATGACATGGGTGGATAATTTTGCTGCGGCGCCGGCGACGGCGGTCGGCCGGAGAGGCGGACGCCAAGCTCGCGAGAGAGCAGTCTTGCTCGATGGTCGGCAAGAAAAAGCTGCGTCCGCCGCGAGGACGTGACGCACCCGACGAACGAGGCCGTCAAATGGCCCCGATGGCTTCGTCGAGGACGGCGAGGAGAAAGTCGGCGTCGGCTAGGGTGATGTTCATGGGCGGAGCGAAACGGATCGTCTGGCCCCAGAGCCCACCTTTGCCGAGGAGTAGCCCGAGTTCGCGGGCGTTTTCAACGGCTTGGGCGCACTCTTCACGGCCGGGAGCTTTGGTCGCGCGGTCCTTCACAAATTCGATGCCGAGCATGAGGCCTTTGCCGCGGACGTCGCCGATGACTTTATGCTTGGCCTTCAGTTTTTCGAGGCCCGCGAGGATGTAGGTGCCGAGCTTGCGGCAGTTTTCCTGGGTTTTTTCCTGCTCGATCACCTCGAGAACGGCCTTGCCGATGGCGCTGACGACGGGGTTACCGCCGAACGTGTTGAAGTGAACTTTCTGCGCCATGACGGCGGCGATTTTCGGTGTGGTGACGACGGCGGCGAGCGGGGCGCCATTGCCGATGCCCTTGGCCAGTGTGACAATATCAGGGATGACGCCCTGGGTTTCGAAGCCCCAGAAATGGGTGCCGGTGCGACCGAAGCCGGTTTGGACTTCGTCGGCGATGCAGAGGCCGCCGGCGGCGCGCACATGTTCGTAAGCGTGTTTGAGATAGCCGGAGGGGAATTCGACGAAGCCGCCCACGCCTTGGATCGATTCGGCGAAGAACGCGGCGATTTTGCCCGGCGTGGCGTAGTTGATCAGGTCCTTGACGTCGTCGGCGTATTTCACGCCGGCCTCGGCATCGTCGTAGCCAAAGTGACCGCGATAGGGATACGGGGCGACGGCGTGATGAACGCCGAAAGAATGGGGGACATTGAATTTCCAATTGCTGTGCGCAGTGAGTCCCATCCCGGATGAGTTGCCGCCGTGGTAGGCGTTGCGTAGGGCCACGACATCGTAGTTGCCCGTGTAGAGGCGGGCCATGAGGAGCGCGAGGTCATTGGCCTCCGAGCCGGAGTTCACGAAGTAGCAGACCTTGAGTTCGCCGGGAAACTTGGACGCGAGCTTTTCGGCGAAGGCGCCGATGTTGGGGTTGAGGTAAATTGTGGTGGAGTGTTGGAGCGTGGCGTTTTGGGCGTTGGCGGCGGCGAGCACGTGCGGGTGGCAGTGGCCGACGCTGACGGTCACGATGCCGCCGAGGCCGTCGAGGTAGCGTTTGCCCGTGTCGTCCCAGACATACTGCATTTTGCCCTCTACGATCATAATGGGCTGCTTGTAGTAGAGAAAGAGACCGGGATTGAGGTATTGTTTGCGCTGCGCGAGCACCGCGGCGGCAGACGGGCCGGTGTAGGCGGCGGGCGTGTGCGGAGTGGGGGGGAGGGGGATAGCTTTCATGAAGGAGTGTTACAGAAGAAATCGGAGAGAATGGAGGAGAAACGTGGATCAGGAGTTGGGCGCGAGTTTTCGAAGGAGGAGGTAGAGGGCGAAGGAGACACCGAAGCCGACGAACCAGGCGTAGCTGTAGAGTGTAAGGAAAAATGGGGCGACGTGGGCGCGGTCGATGACGTGAAGGGTGGCGAGGAAGCCGGGGAGGCTGGGGGAAATGCCGGCGAGCAGCGCGGCGAGGGCGACGTAACTAATGCCGTGGCGATAGGCGTAGTCACCTTCGGGATGGTAGAGGCCGAGGACGTTGAGCCAGCGGCCGCGGATGACCCAGTAGTCGGCGATCATGATACCACCGATGGGGCCGAGGAGCGCGCTGTAGCCGACGAGCCACGTGAAGATGTAGCCGCTGGGATCGGCGAGGAGTTTCCACGGCATCATCACAATACCGATGAGCCCGGTGATGAGGCCGCCGATGCGGAAGGTGATTTTTTTCGGAGCGATATGCGCGAAGTCGTTGGCGGGTGAGACGACGTTCGCGGCGATGTTGGTGGCGAGCGTCGCAATGCACAGCGCGACGAGAGCGCCGACGAGGACGAGTGGGTTTTGGAAACGCGTGATGACGTCGATCGGGTCCCAGAGGGTTTTGCCATAGATGATTGTCGTGGCGGAGGTGACCGCGACGCCGATGAAGGAGTAGAGCGCCATCGTGGCGGGCAGGCCGAGGGCTTGGCCGACGGCTTGGGCGCGCTGGGATTTCGCGTAGCGGGAGAAGTCGGGAATGTTCAGCGAGAGGGTGGCCCAGAAGCCGATCATGCCGGTGAGCGAGGGCACAAAGACGGACCAGAACTGGCCGGCCTTCGGCTGGCCGACATCGAAGGCGGAGGGTTGAGCAAGGATCGGGCCGAAACCGCCGGCGGCTTGGTAGGCCCATGCGAGGAGGAGCAGACCGAGGGCGATGAGGAGCGGGGCTTTGAGGTTGAGGAGGACGCGGATCGTATCGATGCCGCGCCAGATGACCGCCATGTTGATGCCCCAGAAAAACAGGAAGCAGGCGAAGTGGGTAAACGTGATGCCGAGGACGGGGAGCGGGGCGCCGCTCGTGATCGTGGGGGCGAAGACGCCGAGGATTTTGTAGATGGCGTCACCGCCGATCCACGTCTGGATGCCGAACCAACCGCAGGCGACGAGGGCGCGGAGCAGGGCGGGGATGTTGGCGCCGACGGTGCCGAAGGACGCGCGGCAGAGCACGGGAAAAGGAATGCCGTAGCGCGTGCCCGCGTGGGCGTTGAGGATCATCGGAATCACGACGATGACGTTGCCGAGGAAAATCGTGAAGACGGCCTGCGACCAATTCATGCCGCTGCCGATGAGGCCGGACGCGAGCATGTAGGTGGGGATGCACGCGGACATGGAGATCCACAGTGCGGCGATGGACGCGGTGCCCCATTTGCGGGCAGAGGTGGGGACGGGTGCGAGGTCGGCGTTGGAGAGCGCCGAGTGCTGGATGACGGAGAGGTCGAGCTCGACGTCAGGGGCGTTTTCGCGGAGGCCGGGATCGAGGGGCATGGGAAGGGGAGAGGGGAATCAGGAAGCACACAAACGACACGAAAGGGACGGAGGCGGAGTGGCCCACGGAACACACGGAAGGAATCGGTTGGTTAAAAGTGGCTCGGCTTGCGTTGGAGGAATTGGCCGCGGCCGAGGGTGCCGGTGAACCGGCCGTCGCGGGCGGCGACTTGGCCGCGGACGGTGACGACGCTTGGGCGGCCTTCAATCGGCCAGCCTTCGAAGGCGGAGTAGTCGACGGCCATGTGCTGGGTTTTCGCGGAGATTTTTCCGCGATAGGAGGAGTCGAAGACGACGAGGTCGGCGTCGGCGCCGGGCTGGATCGCGCCTTTGCGGGGGAAGAGGTCGAACTGTTTCGCGACGGCGGTGCTGGCGACGTTGACGAAGGTGTGGAGGTCGAGGCGGCCGCGCGCGACGCCGTAGGTGTAGAGGAGATTGATGCGTTCTTCGAGGGAGGGAATGCCGTTGGGGATTTTCGTGAAGTCGTCTTTGCCCATCGGTTTTTGCGAGGCGAAGTCGAAGGGGGCGTGGTCGGTGGCGACGGTGTTGATGAGGCCATCGCGGAGGCCGTGCCAGAGGACCGACTGATTGCGGGCGTCGCGGAGCGGGGGCGACATCACGTATTTCGCGCCTTCGAAATTCGGAAGCTCGGCGTAGGATTTGTCGAGGACGAGGTATTGGATGAGCGTTTCGATGCCGACGCGCACGCCGCGTTGGCGGGCGGCGATCGCCTGGTCGAGGGCTTCTTTGCAGGAGAGGTGGACGATGTAGGTGGCGGCGCCGGTGAGCTCGGCGAAGGTGAGGAGATGGTGCACGCCCTCGGCCTCGACGAGGGGCGGGCGGCTCTCGTGGTGTTGGCCCGGGTCGGTCTTGCCGGCGGCGAGGAGTTCTTGGCATCGCTCGGAGACGAGGGTTTCGTTTTCGCAGTGCGCGGTGACGACGACGCCAAGTTCCTTGGCGAGTTTGAGGGTCCGGTAGAGTTCGGTGTCGTCGATCCCGAAGGCGCCTTTGTAGGCGAGGAAGATTTTGAAGGAGCTGATGCCGCGCGCGACGATTTCGCGGAGCTGCGTCTCGGTGGTGGCGTCGAATTTGGTGACGCCCATGTGGAACGTGAAATCGCAGGCGGATTTGCCGGCGGCCTGCGCATGCCAGAGATCGAAGGCGGCGAGGGCGTCGTCTTTGCGGGCGGGGCAGCACATCTCGATGAGCGTGGTCGTGCCGCCGACGAGGGCGGCCTGGGAGCCGGTGACGTAGGTGTCCTTGGAGAACGTCCCCATGAAAGGGAGGTAGATGTGGACGTGCGGGTCGATGAAACCGGGGAAGATGAACTTGCCGGTGGCGTCGATGATCTCGGTGTTGGCGGGCGGGGTGAAGGTGGCGGCGGAGGAGGGCGGGAGGATTTGGGTGATCGTTTCGCCTTCGCAGAAAATGTCGGCGTGGTAGCGGGAGTCGGCGGTAATGATTTCGCCGTTTTTGATCAGGAGTGACATAAGATCTCGGATGGACGTGAGCGATGCTTAGGGATGCGGCGGGATGGGCTGCATTTCACCACGGGCGAGGCGCTCCTGATAGTTGCTCCAGCTCATCGCTGGTTTGTCGTTCGGGAGGTTCACCATCGTGATGCAGTCGTCGACGGGGCAGACGAGGGAGCAGAGGTTGCAGCCGACGCAGTCGGCTTCGCGGACTTGGGGAATCGGCTTGTGCGGGACGCGGCCGGGGCCGAGGTCGGTGGTGAGTTCGGCGGGATTCTTCAGGTCGATGCACTGGTGGGCGCCGTCTTCGCAGGCGATGTAGCAGAGGTTGCAGCCGATGCACTTGTCGTAGTCGATGCGGGCGACGCGCTGATAGTTGAGATTTAGGTTTTCCCACTTGTTGAGGCTGGGGACGGCGCGGCCGATGAGGTCGTTGATCGATTTCATGCCTTTGCTGTCGAGGTAGGCGCTGAGGCCTGCGTTCATGTCTTCCACGATGCGGAAGCCGTAGTGCATGATCGCGGTGCAGACTTGGAGGCTCGTCGAACCGAGGGCGAGGAACTCGGCGGCGTCGCGCCAGTTGGCGATACCACCGATGCCGGAGATGGGGAGGCGGACGTCGGGGTCGGCGGCACAGGCCTGGACCATGTTGAGCGCGATGGGTTTCACCGCTGGGCCGCAGTAGCCGCCGTGGGAACTTTGGTGGCCGACGGCGGGCTCGGGGACGAACGTATCCAGGTTTACGTTCGTGATAGAGTTGATCGTGTTGATCAGGGAGATCGCGTCGGCACCGGCGCGTTTGGCGGCGCGGGCGGCGGCGGTGATGTCGGTGATGTTGGGCGTGAGTTTGACAATGACGGGGATGGTCGCGACTTCCATGACCCAGCTCGTGATTTTCTCGGCGACGGCGGGTTGCTGGCCGACGGCGGAGCCCATGCCGCGTTCGCACATGCCGTGGGGGCAACCGTAGTTGAGCTCGATGCCGTCGGCCCCGGCGTCGACGGAGCGTTTGACGTAGTCGTGCCACTCTTCGCGGGAGCCGACCATGAGCGATGCGATGACGGCGTGGTGCGGCCAACGTTTTTTCACCTCGGCGATTTCGCGGAAATTGGTTTCGGGGGAGCGGTCGCTGATGAGCTCGATGTTGTTGAAACCGATCATGCGGTTCGGGCCGTAGTGGAGCGCGGAGTAGCGGGAGGAGACGTTGACGATCGGATCGCCGATGGTCTTCCACACGACGCCGCCCCAGCCGGCCTCGAAGGCGCGGTGGGCTTGGTAGCTGGTGTTGGCGGGCGGGCCGGAGGCGACCCAGAACGGGTTGGGGGATTTGATGCCGGCGAGGTTGGTAGAGAGATCGGCCATGGGATTGCGGTGAACGGGAGATGAGAGGGGAGCGGAGGAAAAGGCGGGTCGGAGACCCTGCCCTACTTCAATCGGGCTTCGAGTTCGTGGGCGCGGATGGGGGCGAGGAGGCCGGAGCCGCTGGGGCCGGACTGGGCGCCGAGGCGCGAGGGTTGAAGGGTGGGCGCGGCGGGGGTGCCGGTGAGAAATTGGTGGATGGCGCGCGCGGCTTTTTTGCCTTCGCCGACGGCGTTGACGACTTCGCGGCCACCGTTGGCGCAGTCGCCACCGGTGAAAATGTGCGGGAGGTTGGTCTGGCCGGTGAGAGGGTCGCGCACGATGGCGCCGCGGGCGCTGACGGCGAGCTGCGGGAAAAGTTCGCGGAGCAGCGCGACCTGCTTTTCCTGGCCGACGGCGGTGAGGACGAGGTCGAAGGCTTGCGTGAATTCGCTGTGGGGGACGGGGTCGGCTTTGCCGTCGGCGTTGACGACGGTGTGGTGGAGGCGCAGGCCGCAGACGTGGCCGTGGGTGGCGAGGACTTCGACGGGCGCGGTGTGGAAGAGGAATTCGACGCCTTCGCTTTTCGCGAGTTCGTATTCGAATTCGTAAGCGGACATGTCGTCTTCGCCACGGCGATAGATGATCGTCGCACTGTCGGCGCCGAGGCGGAGAGCTTGCGTCGCGGCGTCGATGGCGGTGTTGCCGCAGCCGATGATGGCGACAGCGCGGCCGGCGGGGACGTTTTCCAGAGGTTCGGTGCGAAGCTGTTCGATGAAGTCGAGCGCGTCGCGGACCTCGGGCAGATCTTCGCCGGGGATGCGCAGGCGCTGGGCGTCGCCGAGGCCGACGCCGAGGAAAAGGGCGGAGTAGTCGCGCTCGAGGTCGGCGACGGCAAGGTCGCGGCCCAGGGTAACGCCGCAGCGGAGTTGGACGCCGAGGGACTGCACGAGCTTGACCTCGGCGAGGCTGACCTCGGGCTTCAGTTTATAGTAGGCGATGCCGTAGGTATTGAGGCCGCCGGGTTGGGGCTTTTGCTCAAAGATGGTGACGTCGTGACCGAGTTGGGCGAGTTCGGCCGCGCAGCCGAGGCCCGCCGGTCCGGCGCCGATCACGGCGACTTTGCGTCCCGTCTTGTGGGCCGGGGCGGACAGCACGGTGAGGCGATGCTCCTCGACGTAGTCGGTGGCGTAGCGTTGGAGGCGACCGATTTGGATGGGCAGTTCATCGCGGTCGTCGAGGACGCAGGCGCCTTCGCACAAGACGGAGGTCGGGCAAACGCGGGCGCAGGAGGCGCCGAGGATATTGGCGGTGAGAATCGTTTTCGCGGCGGCGGCGGGATGGCCGAACGCGATTTTCTTGATGAACGCCGGAATATCGATGCCGGTGGGACAGGCCATGATGCACGGAGCATCAAAGCAATAAAGGCACCGACTCGCCTCGACGTGCGCCTCTTGGGGACGGAGCGGAGCCTTGAGCTCGGCGAAGTTGGCGGCAAGGTTGGCGGCGGGGAGCAACGGTTGGAGCGGCATCTTGGGGAGCAATTGAGCAGGTATCGTGCACGAAGGAGCTACGCAGATTTCTCGTCATCGACCCCGGGGCTGATGCAGAGAGCTCCTTCGTTGAAAGGATGATTGCGGGTTGATTGTGCGAACGAGGGACGTAGTTTCCAAGGAACAAAGCGCCGAAACCGTGATTCTGAAGTTCCCCTCACGCCGACACCTTTTACTCCGACTGCGAATGACGCAGGAGGGCATGGCGTCGGCCTGCTTCGGCGGAGAAAGAAGCGGCGCGTGAAATTTACCCTCGATACCCGGCGCCTGATTGCGGAATTGAAGGAATTGCGTGCACTCACCAGTGATATCCACGGCGCGCAACGGGTTGCCTTTAGCCCCCGGTGGGTGAGAGCCCGGGCATGGTTGCAGGAGAAATTGCTGGGGCTGCCCGTGGAGACGCACACGGATGAGGCGGGGAATTTTTGGGCGACTTTACGCGGTGCCAGTCCGCGTGAGCTCGTGATTGGCGGGCATATGGATTCGGTGCCGAACGGCGGTTGGCTCGACGGATGCCTCAATGTGCTGGCGGGGATCGAGATCTTGCGTCGGATCGATACGCAATATGCGGGACGACCACCGGTGACGGTGCGGATCGTTGATTGGGCCGACGAGGAAGGCGCACGGTTTGGGAAAAGTCTGTTTGGATCGTCGGCCTGTTCCGGCTCATTGAATATGTCCGAGGCACGCGGGCTAAAGGACCGGGATGGGATTGGCTTACCGGAGGCGTTGCGGCAGGTAGGGGTGGATTTCGAACGGGTGAAGGATTCCGGTCGAGAGCTGCGAAATGTCGCCGCCTACCTGGAGCTGCACATTGAGCAGGGGCCGGTCTTGTTGGACTTGGATTTGCCGTTGGGGGTGGTGCTCGGGACGTTCGGCGTCGAGCGGCACGCGATCACGTTTCGCGGCCAAGCGGCCCACTCGGGCAGTACGCCGATGAACCGACGCAAAGATGCGCTGTTGGCGGCGGCGAAAATGAGCATGGAAATTTACGGAATCGCGGAGCGGAGCGGCGGCGGGGTCTGCACGATCGGTTCGTGCACGACGAAGCCCGGCATCGTAACCAGTGTGGTGGAGGAGTGCCGCATCACGCTGGACCAGCGGCATCTCGATCCGACGGCCTTGGCGCGGATGTGGGCAGAGGCGAATGCAGCCAGCGAGCGGTTTGCGCAGGAGGGCAATGTGGAGGTGAGCTGGGAGCGGCTCTGGCAGATCCCACCGCGGCCGTTTCACCCTGAGCTCATCGCGTTGTGCGAGGCCGCGATCATGGAAACGTGCGGTCGGTCGCATCGCCTGCCGTCGGGGCCGCTGCACGATGCGGCCGAGATGGCCGGTGTTGGGGTGCCGACGATCATGATGTTTGTACAGAGTCTGCACGGCATCAGTCACAATAAGATCGAAGACACCAAGGAAGCGCATCTTGAACTTTGTGGACGGGCGTTCGATCGGCTGGCGGAAAAAACAATGACTTGGATTGAAGGCAACTGAACCAATGATGAAGCCCGTGATGACTCTCCCCACCGCGCAGGTCACGACACTCAAGTTCGACGAAATTAGTCTGGTGCTGGCGATCTTGCTGACGATGACCGGACTCGCCCTCCAGCTTTACCTGCCTCGCCACGAGATGACGGTCGAGGAACGGGTCAAGGATAGCAAGTTGACGGAGACGGAGGCACGGCGGCAGGTTAGATTCTACCGCAGGATGGCGCCGACGGTGACGCTGATCGGCGTGGGGTTGCTGGGCCTGGCGCTCTACGATATGGCGCGGTGAATGCGCCGGCCGGGGCTATTTTCGCGGTGGGTGCACCAGTGCCCGCTCCAAAGCGTCGCACGCGGAGATGACCCCGGATTCGGTTTGAATGCGGGTGCGAAATTCGGCGGCGAGCTCCGTGGCGCGGTGGTCTGCGAGGAGTGAGGCGAGGGCGCGTCGCGCCGTGACCGCGGTGTAGGATCGGCGGCGGAGGGTGCGGCCGGAGCCGAGTCGAGCGATGCGAGCCGCGTTGTCGAACTGGTCGTGTGCGAACGGCACGATCAGCATCGGCCGGCCGGCGCGCAGTGCTTGAGCGGTTGTGCCCACGCCGCCCTGGTGAACGATCGCGGCGGCGTGCGGAAAAATGTGGGCGTAGGGGAGGTAGTCCCACGCGAGGATGGTGGACGGGAGGTCGGGTGGTGGTGGATTTTTCCCGAGCAACAGCAGGGCGCGTCGGCCGAGGAGCTGCGCAGCGCCGGCGCTCTCGCGAAAAAAATCATTGGCCGCGTAAACCGCGGCGGAGCCGAGGGTGAACACGACCGGGGGCTCACCGCCGGTGAGAAATTTTTTTACGGCGGGAGGCAAGGAAGTGAGGGACGCAGGCGTTTCGTTTTCGTCGTAAAAGCAGAAGCCGGTTTGCTGGGTTTGCGGGGACCAGTCGGGTTGTGGAGATTGAAGCACGGGGGAGAAAAGTGCCAGGTCGAGGAGCGGGGAGTGCTTGCCGGAGAAGAGCGGATTGCCACCGGCTGGCAGGCGGAGTTCGCGACGAAAATCTCGGACGGGCCGCCACCAGGCGTAGGTCAGCCACGCAGCACAGCGGTTCATCGCCCGCACGACAAAGGGCGGGCAGGCGTGAATCCACTCGCCGCCGCCCGTCATCGGCGGGAGGCAGGGGTCGTGAACTGAAAAATAGGACATGGGTGCGAGCGAATACGACACCCAGCGGAGACCTGTTTGCTCGGTGAGCAGAGGGGCGGCATAGACGAGTTCGTTGGTGACGAGGAGGTCGGCGCCGGTGGTGGCGAGAGCGAGGTCGGCGTGCATTGCGCGTACGGCAGGCAGCATGAGCTCGCGCAGCAAATACTCGGAGCCGCGCGTGCCGTCCATGATTCGGCGGACTAGGGCTGCATCGACCGTGGAAATCTCGGGACGCAGTGGAGCGAAAAGGAAACCGGGCGCGGAAATTTTTTCGCGATAGCATTCGGAGGTGGCGATGACGACGGTGTGCTGGCGGCGGCGAAGTTCGTGCGCGAGCGCGAGGACCGGGTGGAGATCGCCGAGGGAACCGAAGGTGGCGAGGACGAGGCGAGCCATGGGCGGGTGCGGCGAGGACGAAGGCGCGGAGGGCGGGTCGGAGACCGCGCCCTACTTGAGGCGGACGGGGGTGCCGGGGCGGGCGACGGTGAGTTGCGAGTCGCGGATGACGGGCACGCCGTTGACGAGCACGTCGGTGAAACCGACGGCGTAGTGGTGCGGGTCGTCGTAGGTGGAGGGATCGTTGACGGTGGCGGGGTCGAAGATGACGACATCAGCGATCGCGCCGGGGCGGAGTTCGCCGCGGTCGGCGAGGTGAAATGTTTTCGCGGGGAGGGAGGTCATTTTGCGGACGGCGTCCGCGAGCGTGATGATTTTTTGCTCGCGCACGTAGCGGGCGAGGACGCGCGCGTTGTTGCCGTAGCCGCGCGGGTGGGGGACCGCGTCGCCGAATTTACGGACGCCGGAGTCGGAGGCGATCATCGTCAGCGGATGGGCGAGGAAGGTCTTGAGGTCGGCCTCGCTCATGCCGTGGAAGACACCCTGGGCGCCGCCACGGGCTTCGAGGTCGAGGATGGTTTCAATCTGGTCGTCGAGGGTATCGGCGCCGCGGAGAAACTTCGCGGCTTGCGGGATGGTTTTTCCGTTGAGGCGTTGGTCGGCCGGGAAATCGGCGACGACGGCGTAGGTGTAGTCGCCGCGTTTTCCTTGCTCAATGGAGTGGGTCATCGCGGCGACGATACGCGCCTTGATCGCGGGATCGGCGAGACGTTCGCGAAAACGTTGGGCGCCGCCTTCGCGAAACTCCGACTCGATGGTGTTGGCGCCGATGCCGGTGCTGGCGGCGGTGTAGACGTATTGGTCGTGGGTCAGGGCGATGCCCTGGGCGCGAAGGCCGTCGAGGTAGGTGAGAATTTCTTGGGCGCGGCCCCACGCGGTGGGACCGGAGAGTTTAATATGCGAGACTTCGGTGCGGATTTTCGCTTCGCGTGCGATGGTCACGACTTCGTCGAGGGCATCGCGGATCTGGGCGTTTTCCTGACGCATGTGGCTCGCGTAGATACCGTCGTGGGCGGCGGCGGCTTTGGCGAGAGCGACAATCTCGTCGGTTTTTGCGAACGTGCCGGGCAGGTAGAGGAGGCCGGTGCTGAGGCCGACGGCGCCGTCCCGCATCGCTTGGTCGACGAGGGCGCACATTTTCGCGAGTTCCTCGGCGGTGGGCGGGCGGGCGAAACTGCCGCCCATCACCTGGCCGCGCACGGTGTTGTGACCGATGAGGGTCGCGACGTTGAGGGCGACTTTGGTTTTTACGAGGTCGGCGAAAAACTTGGCGACGTTGAGTTTCGAGCCGCCGCAGTTGCCGGTGACGATGGTCGTCACGCCCATGCGGAGAAAATTTTCTCCGGCGGGGAGTTCCGTGATGTCTTCGGAGTGCGTGTGGACGTCGATGAAACCGGGGGCGACGACGCGGCCGGCGGCATCGATTTCGGTCGCGGCCGTGGAGTTGGCGGGGAGCTGACCGAGGGCGATGATGCGGTCGCCGCGGATCGCGAGATCGCCGGCGTAGGCGGGGGCGCCGGTGCCGTCGAGGAGCGAGGCGCGGCGAATGATGAGGTCGAAGAGTTCGGCGCGTGCGGTGGCGACGGAAACGGAAAGCAGGAGTAGCAGGGAAGAGGCGGAGCAAGAGAGGCGAAGGGCGAAGCGCATGGGGACGTTAAGCAAGGTGTGGGCCGTTGAGCGGGGCGCGCAAGGCGCGAGGCGCCGGAGGAGGCGAGGGCGCGCCTGGGGAGAGCGGAGGAGGGGGCCTTGGCCGGGCCGTTTGCCGCCGTGAATCCCGAAGTGTGGGGGGAACTGCGCAGCCGACAGCCGCGGGAGGGTCGCAGGACAGAAAGCGATCAACCGAGGGCCGTCTTCATCTGTTCAAAGCGGGTGAAGGCGCGCGCAGAGATGTCGCCAAAGTGGGCTTCGGCGAGCCCGAGCTTGGCACGGAGGGCGGGGGTGGTCTTTGCCCAGTAGCAGGACTCGCCGATCAGCCCGAGCCCATGGGCCTCGGCAGCCGAGGCGGCGAGGTGCAAAAGTTCGGCCGCAGGGAGCGGGGCGACGGCGAGACCGACTAAATAATGGTCGCGGATCGGCACGTAAATCTCGAACGGGAAACGCCAGCTACGGAGCAGGGCCTCGGTGACGGCGGAATTCGTCAGACCGAAAACCTCGGTTTCCCAGGTTCGGATCTGGGTCTCGGCGGTGAGTGCGGCCGGACGGACGGAGCGGAGATCGCGCTGCGCGGTGGCGCAGAGAGCGATCTTGCCGATGGAGCGGAGCAGGCCGGCGGTGTAGGCGGCGCGAGCGTCGAGCTGCGCAAGGGGGGCGAGTTCCTCCATCAGGAGGGCGACAAACAGGGCGTTTTCGCGGAGGCGGGCGGCACTGGAGTTGTAGAATTTCAGTTCGAAATTCATCAGTTGGGCGACCGAGGCCAGGCCGGCGAGGCGGTAGACTTCTTTGAAGCCCACGCGGGCGAGCGCCTCTTCGAGGGAGGCGACCGGATCACCCTGGTTGTAGACGATACCGTTGGCGATACGGAGCACCCGGGCGGTCAGGCCGGAATCGAGCCGGAGTTTGCCGCTGACCTCATCGAGTCCGTTGTTGGGGTCTTGCAAGAGAGCGTTCAACTCCGCGAGCACCTTGGGGGCGGAGGGCAGTGCGTCGGCAATTTGGAGCACGCGGGGAAGGGTGAGCGGACGAGCGAGGGACATGGAGGGAGGTGGCGAGGCGAAAACCAGGTGGGTCGGAGTGGCCCAAGGAAAATCACCGGAAGAACGCGTCCTCTGCGGCGTCGATTTGCGCCGAAGCGGCGGCGGCTTTCGTCGGCCGGTGCGGGGGCGATGGGCGCGAACGGATTGACGACGGAGCGCTGCGACCGCGGCTGGAGGCGATCTTGGGCGCGGCCGAGCGGTCGATGGGTGGTTTGCCTTCGGAGCGGGGCTCGCCGGCGAGACCGACGGGATCATGGGGGCGGCGTCCACCGATGATGACGAGAAGCTGTCCGACGGTATTGGTCAGGCTCGTGGCCTCGGTGTTGAGATCCACGGCGCCCGAGGCGCACTCTTCGGCGGA
>Ga0209829_10000995_pt1 | contig 23996 bp, 18 predicted proteins | sample C_140205_EF_Meta_FD_187311 | JGI IMG/M metagenome (GOLD analysis project Ga0209829, IMG submission 187311) | Freshwater microbial communities from Lake Croche, Canada to study carbon cycling - C_140205_EF_MetaG (SPAdes) (version 2) | ecosystem: Environmental > Aquatic > Freshwater > Lake... | reverse complement strand
TGGATCGCGCAGAAATTGCAGGAGCGCGTGCAGATGTTGCCGAGGATCATCACGGTGGCGGTGCCGCGGGACCAGCATTCGCCGAGGTTCGGGCATTGGGCGCTTTGGCAGACGGTGTGGAGTTTGTTTTCGTCGACCAGTTTGCGCGTGGCGAGATAGCCGGGGCCGGAGGGCAGTTTGGCACGGAGCCAGGAAGGTTTGCGCGTGGTGTCCATTAATGCGGAGAAGGGAGATCGGGAAAAGGAGAGAATAGAGTTAACCACAGATGGCACGGATGCACACGGATTTTTTCGGAAAATGACTGGAGCTGATAGGGGGAGGAAGGGGAACTGCGTGGCGCGAACGGCGGGGCGGACAGGAAGGGCGACGGGCGCATCGACGGGTCGGGCAACTCGGGGCGTTACACTTGGGTCGGGTTCCGCTAACGGTGGGCGGATGAATGTGCAGGAACTCCATGTCGAAAACGTCAAACGCTCGGGCGAAATCGTGAGGGCGGCGCTGGCGGGGCGAGCGCCGAAGATCGCGATCGTGCTGGGCTCGGGACTGGGCGGTTTGGCGGATCGAGTCGAACAGGCTGTGACGGTGCGTTACGCGGATTTGCCAGGGTTTCCCGTGCTGACGGTGCAGGGGCACGCGGGGGCGTTGGTCGCGGGTCTGCTGGGCGGAGTTCCGGTAATCGTGCTAAAGGGCCGGAAACATTTTTATGAGACGGATGACCCTTATCCCTTGAAGACGATGGTGCGGACGTTGCGGGCGGTGGGCGTGGAGATTTTGTTTTTGTCGAATGCGGCGGGCAGCCTTCGGGCGCAGATCGGGGTGAGTCAGCTGATGTTGATTACGGATCATATCAATGCGCTCGGCTTAAATCCGCTGACGGGGGCGAATGACGATACGTTTGGGCCGCGGTTTTTCGGGATGAGCGACGCCTGGGACCCACGGCTCGCGGAAAAAATCCGGGCGGCGGCGAAGGCGGAGGGGATTCCGTTGCACGGCGGCGTTTACCTGGCTTTGCGCGGGCCGTCGTTTGAGACGCCGGCGGAGATTCGCATGGTGCAGTCTTGGGGTGCGGACGCGGTGGGGATGTCGAGCGTTCCCGAGTGTTTGATCGCGCGTCACTGCGGGTTGAGGGTCGCGGGTGTGTCGTGCATCACGAATATGGGTGCAGGTTTGTCGGATGAGAAACTGTCGCACGCGCACACGTTGGAGAACGCGGCCAAGGGGGCGGCAGACTTCGAGCGGCTCGTCATCGCCGTCGTGCCGCTGCTGGTGACGGGCTAGAGTGCGGGGAGCTGGGTGCGACGGCGGGCGGTAGGGTTCGGAGTTTCCGTTTGCGCAACGGCGCGTCGCATGGCTTGGTCTTTGGTTCCATGAGCGATACTCCTTCTCCTGATATTAGCCACGACCAGCATGCGGTGCGACGCGCCAAGCTCGCCGAAATGCGGGCGGGCGGGTTTGACCCGTTTCGCGCCAATGTCGCGACGACGCATTTTTCGGCCGACGCAAAGGCGCTCTACGTCGAGGGACAGGACAATACGGTTAAGGTGACCGTCGCGGGACGGCTCGTGACGTTTCGCGTCCAAGGCGGCAGTTCATTCGTAAAGATTCAGGATCAGCAGGGTCCGATCCAACTCTACTTCCGGCGCGATGTGCTCGGCGAGGAGCGTTACGCGGTTTTCAAGAAAGGGCTCGATCTCGGTGACATCATTGGTGTGACCGGGTTCTTGTTCAAAACGAAGACCGGCGAGATTACGGTGCGGGTGGATGAGTTCACGCTGGTGGCGAAGGCGCTGCATCCGCTCCCGGAAAAGTGGCACGGGTTGAGCGATCCGGAGCAGGTTTACCGTCAGCGGTATTTGGATTTGATCGTGAACACGGAGTCGCGGGCGCGGCTGATGTTGCGGTCGCGCATCGTCTCGCACATCCGGCGGTTCCTGGAAGCTCAGCAGTTCATCGAGGTGGAAACGCCGGTGTTGGAAAACACGGCGGGTGGCGCAGCGGCGCGGCCGTTTGTGACGCACCACAACGCGCTCGACGTGAATTTCTTTTTGCGCATCGCGACGGAGCTGCGGTTGAAGCGGCTGCTGGTGGGCGGGTTCGACCGGGTATTCGAGATCGGGCGAATTTTCCGCAATGAAGGCGTGTCACGGAAGCACAACCCCGAGTTCACCATGCTCGAGGTTTACCAGGCCTACAGCGACCACCGCGGGATGATGACGCTCATCAAGGACATGCTCACGACGCTTTGTCGCGACGTGCTCGGCACGACGAAGATCAAGCACGCAGCCAGCGGGCAGGAGATTGATTTCGCGGGCGAGTGGCGCGAGGTGAACTACAAGGATCTCATTCGCGAGGCGACGGGTGATGCGGAATGGTTTGCGCGCAGCAAGGCGGAGAAGATCGCCGGCGCGGAAAAGCTCGGGCTGTCGGTGAGCCCGGCGTGGGAAGAGTTTGAGATCACGAACGAAATTTTCTCGAAGAAGATCGAGCCGACGCTGATCCAACCGACCTTCGTGCTGAAGCTGCCGAAGGAGCTTTGTCCGCTGGCGAAAATCAGCCTCGACGATCCGACGACGATCGACGTGTTCGAGCTTACGATCGGCGGCATGGAAGTCGCGCCGGCCTACTCTGAGCAAAATGATCCCGACGTGCAGCGTGCGATGTTCGAAGCGCAGGCGGGCGAGGAAAAGCAGAATATCGACCATGATTTCCTGCTCGCGCTGGAGCACGGCATGCCGCCGGCGGGCGGGATGGGCGTGGGGATCGACCGGTTGTGCATTTTGCTCACCGGGGCGGAGAGCATTCGCGATGTGATTCTGTTTCCGCAGCTCAGGCCGGGAGCGTGAAGACGTGGAAGACGTGGAAGACATGGAAGACATGGAAGACGTGGAAGACGTGGAAGACGTGGAAGACGTGGAAGACATGGAAGACATGGAAGACGTGGAAGACATGGAAGACGTGGAAGACGTGGAAGACGTGCGAGACATGGAAGACGTGCGAGGCGTGGATGGGCGCGGATCACGGTCCTGCGGCAATGCTTGGCTGTTTGGTGTCTTGCGTTCTTTGATGTCTTGAACGTCTTCCGCGTCTTCACTCATGCCCTGGTATCTCTATCTCGCCTGCAAGCAGCTCTTCCCGAGCGGCCGGTTTCCGTTTTTCACGGCGATCTCGGTGCTCGGAGTGACGCTCGGGGTCGCGGTGCTTATCATCGTGTCGAGCGTGATGGGCGGATTTGGCTACGAGATCCGGAAAATGATCGTCGAGACCGAGGGGGAAATCGACGTTAAGGCGCAGAGTTCGTTGCGCGATCCGGCGGCGGTGTTGGCGCAGGTCAACGCGGCCCCGGGCGTCGCGGCGGCGACGCCCTATGCCAAGGGCGTGGTGGCGGCGATGGCGGGCGGGCGTCCGGCCTATCCGATTTTTCGCGGGATCGAAGTCGCTACGGTGGAAGCGGTGGCGAATCTCGGGCGGTTTGTAAATCCGCGGACCGCGATCACCGACCTCGACGATGATTCGGTGATCATGAGTTCGCAGCTCGCGAATTCGCTTGGGGTGAGGGTGGGGGACAAGATCGAGATTTATTCGCCGTTGCTCATCGAGAAATTGAAGAACGACGAGGTCTTTTTGCCGCGGGAGTTTCGGGTGGTGGGTGATCTCTATATCGGGCACCAGCAGCTCGACAGCAGCACGATTTACGGAACGTTGCGGGCGGCGCAGGAACTTTACGGACTCGGGCGCAGCGTGCACGGCATCTATGTGCGGGTGAAGCCCGGGGTGAACGAACACGCCGTGGTCGCGCAGCTGAACGCGACGCTGCCGGCCAGTGTGCGAGCAGTTTCGTGGATGGAAAGCTGGGCGGATTTTCTGTGGGTGTTGCAGCTTGAGAAGAGCATTAATTTTTTCCTGCTTTTGTTTATCGTGATCATTGCGGCGTTTTCGGTGATGAGCTCGCTGCTGATTTCGGTGGTGCGGAAGACCCGCGAGATCGGACTGCTCGGGGCGTTGGGCGCGCGGCCGTGCGATGTGGCGCTTTGTTTTTGTGCGCAGGCATTTATCATCGGGGTGGCTGGAACGGCGATCGGCGTCGGGCTGGGATTCGGCGTGCTGGCGATCCGCAATGATCTCGTGCACGGCATTGCGCGGCTGATGCAGCGCGAAGATACATTGCGGCAGTTTTATCAATTTTCCGATCTGCCCGCGCACACGTTGATGAGTGATCTGGTGCTGACGGTGGTGGCGGCGATTTTTGTTTCGACCTTGGCGGGTCTGCTGCCGGCCTGGCGGGCGGCGCGCCTCAAACCCGTGGAGGCGTTGCGCAGTGAGTAACGCGAGTCCGCTAATTTCCAATGGCCCGGTTGCGCTGGAGGCCAGTGGCATTCGCAAGAGCTATCTGAGTGGTGATCGGCGTATTGAGGTGTTGCGGGGGGTAGATGTGGCCATCCGCGCGGGAGAGAGTGTGAGTATTCGCGGGGAGTCGGGATCGGGGAAATCAACGTTGCTCAATTTGCTGGCCGGCCTCGATGCGCCGGACGCGGGGGCACTGGCCTGGGCGGGCGAACCGGCGCATGCGAAGCGCCGTGCGCTGTTTCTCGGGATGGTGTTTCAATCGTTTTACCTGATTCCTGAAATTGATGCGTTGGCGAATGTGCTGATGGCGGCGCGGATGGTCCGGGCGCCCGGCGTCGCGGAACGGGCGCGGGCGAAGGAGTTGATCGCGCGCGTGGGTTTGGCGGAGCGGGCGACGCATCTGCCGGCGCAGCTTTCCGGTGGCGAACGCCAACGCGTGGCGGTGGCGCGAGCGCTGATGAATTCGCCAAAATTACTGTTGGCGGATGAGCCGACAGGTAATCTCGATGAACATACGGGCGATGCGGTGATTGAGCTCCTGCTCAGTCTTTGCCGGGAGACGCAGACGGCGCTTGTGCTGGTGACGCACAATGCGGTCTATGCGCAAAAAACGAATCGCCAACTCTTCTTGCGCGAGGGAATGCTGTCGCATGGCTAAACCGAAAATTCGCTGTGGCGTCGCCGGGGTCGGCTCGTTGGGGCAGCATCATGCCCGCATTTACGCGGCGCTGCCCGGCGCGGAATTGGCCGGAATTTTTGAGACGAGCGATGCACGAGCGGCGGAGATCTGCGCGAAGTTCAATTGCCGGCGCTTCGCGACGCTGGAGGAGCTCGGCGCGGCGTGCGATGCGGTGTCGGTCGTGGTGCCGACGGATTTGCATGAAAAGGTGGCGCTGCCGCTGTTGGCGCAGGGGTGTCATTTGCTGATTGAGAAACCGATCTGTGCGTCGCTCGACGAGGCGGAACGGGTGCTGGCGGCGGCGCGGGCGAAAAACTGTCTCGTGCAGGTGGGCCACATCGAACACTTCAATCCCGTGATGAGTTTCCTCGAAAAGGAAATCGACGAGCCGCGCTATATCACGGCGGAACGTCTGGCTCCTTATCAGCCCCGGGGAACCGAAGTGGGCGTCGTGCTCGATCTGATGATCCACGATATTGGGATCGTGCTGGCGCTCGTGAAGTCACCCATTGAGAAAATCGACAGCGTGGGGGTGACGGTGCTTTCGAAGAGCGAGGATATAGCGAATGCGCGTATTCAGTTTGCCAATGGCTGCGTCGCGAATCTCAGCGCGAGCCGCATGAGCACAAAAAAGGCGCGGGAGATTCGGATTTTTCAGGGCAATGCCTACCTCTCGCTCGATTTCATGAATCAGGCGGGACACTTGGTGAAGAAGAGCGACATCATCGCCTACGGTTTGAAAATGAAGATCGGTCTCGTGAAGGCGGGCGATCTCAGCGCGATTCCGGTGAAGCAGATTCCCATCGAGAAAGGCGAGCCGCTGGCTTTGGAGTTGGCGCACTTTGTCGACAGCGTGGCCAAGGCGAAGCAGCCGAAGGTCGGCGCAGCGCTCGGGATGAGCGCGCTGGAGGTCGCGATCACGATCACCGAGCAGATTCGTGCGGGCCAGCAATGAAACGGTTACTGCAACGCGGAGGGCGGACATGAACAGCCTCGCGTTGCCCTTTCGCCTGCCGGCTCCCACCGGTGGTCGCGTGGATGTGCTGATCGTCGCGGGGGAGCACTCGGGGGATGAGCACGGCGCACGGATGGTGCGAGCGCTGCGGACGAAACAGCCGGGGATCGTAGTGGCGGCGCTTGGCGGGTCCGCGTTGGCGGGAGCCGGGGCGCAGGTGCTGCATGACCTCACGTCGTCGTCGGTGGTGGGGCTGGTCGAGGTGTTGAAGAATTACTCTTTTTTCCGGGCGCTCTTCGAGGAGACTTTGCGTTGGATCGAGGAATATCGACCGCGCGCCGTGTGTTTTATCGACTATCCTGGACTGAATCTACGGTTGGCGGCGGCGCTGCGGGAACGCGGGCTCTCGGTCAAAGGCGGCGGGAAAATCAAGACGCTCTATTACATTTCGCCGCAGATTTGGGCGTGGAAGGCGGGGCGGCGGTTCACCATGGCGCGCGATCTGGATGCAATGGCGGTAATCTTTCCGTTCGAAGTGAAATGCTACGCTGACACCCAATTGCCGGTTGAATTTGTGGGGCATCCGTTTGTCGCGCCGGGCCACGTTTCTCCCGTGCGCTACGATCCGGCGGGGCCGATTTTGCTTTTGCCCGGGAGCCGAAAACAGGCGGTGGGGCGGATTTTTCCGGTGTTGCTCGCGGGACTCGCGGAGCATGCCCGGGAGCACCCCCGTGCGGAGGCGTTGGTGCTCTATCCGAGCGATGACATTCTGAACGTGCTGCGGGCGGCAGATCCGCCGGCGAACGTAAGACTGCAAAAAATGGGCGCCTCGGTGGCGGCGTCGGCGGTGCTCACCTCGAGCGGGACGATGTCGATGCATTGTGCGTTGGCGGGGATACCGGGGGCGATCACCTATCGAGCCAATGGGCTCACCTATTTGCTCGGCAGAATGCTCGTGAAAATCGAATACCTCGGGATCGCGAATCTGCTGCTCGCAGAGCCCATGTATCCCGAATTTATTCAGGGCGCGGCGACGCCGATAGCGCTGGCGGGGCAATTGCGCGTGTGCTGTGACGAAGCGGCGCGACGGACGCGCACGACGGAGCAGGCAGGGCGGTTGCGGGCGTTGCTGACGGTGCCGGCAACGGGCACCGCGGCAGACTGGCTGGCTCGGCAAGTGGGGTGATGGGTGGCCAAAGATGAGTGGTGCTTGGTTCCTATTCTGATTTCGTCCCACCCAATGCCCCCGTCCGACCTACCGTCGCAACCTCGCCAAATGCGTAGTCAAGCGTTGCCGTGGTTGGTGCTGGTGCTCGGGTTGGTCTTGTCGGTGACGGGCTGGCGAGCGGTGACTACGGAAACGAAAAAGCAGGATGTGGCCCGGTTCGAGCGGTTGAAGGAGCGGGTGCTGGCGGCAATCAACTCACGTTTTCTGGTGGCTTCGGAAGCGCTCTACGGCGCTCGTGCATTCGTCGATGCTCAAACCGAGCTATCGCAGGCGGACTGGGAGGCCTATGCGCATGCAGTCTCTCGTTTTTTTGATCCGGGTGTCGTGGGATTGGGCTTTGTTGAGCGGATCGAGAAGGTGCGATTGGCGGAACTTGAAACGCGGGTGCGGGCCGGCGGGCTGGCCGACTTCAGTGCGGAGCGGAAAGGAACTAGCGCGTGGTCCGGAATTGTTACGCGGGTGGAGCCGTTGACCCGGAATGCAAGTGCGGTGGGCCAAGATATCCTGTCGGGAAATACCCGCCGGGCAGCGGCGGAAGAATCCGCGAGAAAAAACGAACTGGTGATTACGCGGCGAATCAATCTCGTGGAGGGTGCGGAAACCGTGCCGGGCTGTTTATTGTTTCTGCCAGTCTACCGTGGTGGCCTTGTGCCGGACGATCTTGCGGCGCGCAGTGCGGCGGTGCGCGGTTGGGTCTATGGTGCGTTACGGCCGGATTGGCTTTTGAAAGGTGTATTTGAAGCGGCCGAGGGTTTACTCGATTTCGAGGCGTTTGAAAGCGGAGAGGCGAGGGCGGATACCGTGTTGTTCGACGTGGACCAAAAATTGAGTTTTGATGACGCCGGCTGGGCCACGGTGAACACGAAAAACCCGGAAATGTTGCTCACGTCAGTGGCGGTGCCCGTGCATGGGAGGGTGTGGACAATTCGGATGCAAGCGACGCCTGAATTTTCGGCGCGCGGCAACCAATGGCTCGCGTGGGGATTACTCGCGGTGGGCCTGACGGTGAGTGTGCTGGCAGCTGGTTTCACGTGGGCGTTGGTGCACGCACGCGTGCGTGCGTTGGTGCTGGCCGAGCGTATGACGGCAGGCATGCGGGGCGCCGAGGCCGAAGCGCGGCACCTAGCGTTAGTCGCGAGTCGGACCGCCAATGTTGTCATTTTGGTCGATCACCACCGGAGTATCGAATGGGTGAACGAGAGTTTCACGCGGTTTTACGGTTACACTTTTGACGAAGTTAAGGGACGGACCTCGGCGGATGTGTTGCACGGAGCTGCGACCAGCCAAAGTACCTTGGTAGAAATCGAGCGAGCCATGGTGGCCGGGTTGCCCTTTCGAGGGGAAATTCAAAACTACAGTCGCGACGGCCGGCCTCTTTGGGTCGAACTCGATGTGCAGCCACTGCGGGGTGATTCGGGGAACGTCACCGGGTTCATGATTTTACAGCTGGATGTAACGGCGCGAAAGCGCATCCAAGAGGAGTTGGCGGTGAAGGAGGCGCACTTTCGCTTTATTTTCGAATCTGTTCCAGTCGGGCTGTCATGGGCCGTTTCGGGCCACGATGAGACGAGGATGGTCAACGGGGAACATGTGCGACTCACGGGAGTTTCCGCGGCGGACGCCGGTAAGCCGGGTATTTATCAGAATCGCACCCATCCAGAAGATCGGGCGCGACAGGCAGCCTTGGTGGCGCGGCTTGAGGCGGGCGAGATGGATGCGTTCACGATGGACAAACGTTACGTTCATATGGAAGGGCAGACCGTTTGGGTGAGGCTCATTCGCCGGATTTTCAAAGACTCCGATGGCAAACCCAACGAGCTGAACGCGCTCGTGGATATTACCGAACTCAAGCGACAGTCGGCGGAATTGCAGGCCGCCAAGGAGGCGGCCGAGGCGGCGAATGTCGCAAAAAGCCAATTCTTGGCGATGATGAGCCACGAAATCCGCACGCCGATGAACGGAGTGATTGGAATGACGTCCCTGTTGCTGGATTCCAAGCTGACCCCGGAGCAGAGCGACTATGTCGATACGATCCGGAGCAGCGGTGATGCGCTGCTAACGATCATCAATGACATTCTCGATTTCTCCAAAATTGAGTCGGGGCGACTTGAGTTGGAGCAGGCCGAGTTTGCCGTGCGTGAGTGTATCGAGGGAGCGCTCGATCTGCTCTCGCCGCGGGTGGCGGAAAAAGGACTCGATTTGCTCTACGAAGTCGCGGATGGCGTGCCTGGTAATGTGCGCGGTGACGCGACGCGGTTGCGGCAAATTTTGGTCAATCTGCTGGGGAATGCCGTGAAGTTTACGCACGAGGGCGAAGTCGTGTTGTCGGTCAAGGTGGCCCCGCCGGACGACGGGCGGGTGGAGCTGGCCTTCGCGGTGCGCGATACCGGAATAGGAATTCCTCCGGACGGAATGGACCGACTATTTCGGTCGTTTTCCCAAGTGGATGCCTCGACGACGCGTAAGTTTGGCGGGACCGGATTGGGCCTCGTGATTAGCAAGCGCTTGGCGGAGTTGATGGGCGGAACGATGTGGGTGGAGAGCGCGCTGGGGGTCGGTTCTACGTTTCATTTTACGATAATCGTCGAGGCCTGTGGTTCGAAACCGCGTCCTTGGCTGACGGCAGGTCAGTCGCATCTCTCGGGACGGCGAATGTTGATTGTCGATGACAACGCGACGAACCGGCGGATTCTCACCGAGGTTGCGACCGGTTGGGGAATGGAATCGCGGGCAGCGGGAGCTCCGGCCGAGGCATTGGCATGGTTACGGGAGGGGCAATTATTTGATGTGGCTGTGCTCGATATGCACATGCCGGGCATGGATGGCGTAATGCTGGCGCGGGAAATCCGCTTGCTGCGCGAGCCGGGCGCGATGCCGTTGGTGATGCTCTCCTCGCTGGGTGAGCGTGACATTGCGGCGGAGAGCGCGCTGTTTGCGGGCTATCTGACTAAGCCGGCTAAGCCGGCGCAGCTTTTCGAAGTGGTGTCCGCCTTGTTCAAGCCTGAGCCGGCTGCCATGCAGAAAGTTTCGACCCAGCCGTTTGTGGCGGCAGCAACCGCGATGGCATCGCGGGTGGAATCACTGCTCCTCGCGGAGGACAACGTCGTGAACCAGAAGGTCGCGTTACTCATGTTGGCCAAGCAGGGTTACCGAGCGGACGTCGCGGCCAATGGTCATGAAGCGATCGCCGCAGTTAAACGTCGACGCTATGACTTTGTTCTCATGGACGTCCAAATGCCCGAAATGGACGGATTGGAGGCAGCTCGGCAGATCAATGCACTGTGGCCCGAACGCAGCGACCGTCCGTGGATCATTGCGCTCACGGCCAATGCAATGCAGGGCGACCGGGAGCTCTGTTTGGCGGCGGGAATGGATGACTACATTTCGAAACCGATGAAGACTGAAGAGCTGGTGGCCGCGCTCGAACGCGCCCGCACGGCCGTCGGGAAATCAGCGTGAAATCAGTCTGCGCGAGGTTGAACCGGCTGGGCGAGGTGAGGAGCGAAGTCTGCGCTGCCGCCTGAGGTGAGTGCGGCGACTTGGGCGGAGACCTGCTGCCAAAGTGCTCCGGCTTTCTCGGCGGCGATGGCACGGGCTTTGACCAACTCGACGACGCGAGCGGCACGGTTTTCTTCCGCGATTTTTCCGAGGTCGTCGAGATTGTAGAGGAAAACGTTGTCGAGCGTGGCTACGAGTGGATCGACATCGCGCGGCAGTGCTTGGTCGATGAAGAACAACGGGCGCACGGGGCGTTTGCGCATGGCGGCGGCGGCGGCGGCCTGCGAAATGACGGCGCTCGGGGCGGAAGTTGCGCAGACGACGACATCGAATTCGGCGAGTCGTGCGTCTGTCTGCTCGAAGGGCATGGCGCTGGCGCCGAGGGCGGTGGCTAGTTCCATGGCGCGCTCGAAACGGCGGCTCGCGACGGTGATCGCAGCGGCGCCACGACTTTGGAAGGCCTTCGCGGTCTTTTCCCCGATTTCGCCGGCGCCGACGAGTAAAATGCGGATTTCGGCGAGGCTGCCGTAAATGGTGAGGGCCAGGTCCACTGCGACATTGGCCACGCTGACCTGACCCTCGGTGATCGCCGTATGCGTGCGGACATGTTTCGCCGCTTGAAAGCCCTTTTGGAAAAGTCGGTTTAGGACTGGCCCAGTGGAGCGTCGCTCCTGGGCTTTCGCGTAGGCCTCCTTCACTTGCCCGAAAATTTCGGTTTCCCCGAGCATTTGGGAATCGAGACCGGAGGCGACCTCGACCAAGTGCTGGACTGCATCCCGGCCATGCAAGCTAAGCCGGAAGCTTTCAAACGCGCCGCGATCAAAATTCTGGCGGGCACAAAAGGCCGCAGAAATCCGTTCCCTGGCCTCAGGGTGCGAGGTGACGCCGTAGAACTCGATTCGGTTGCAGGTGCTCAGCATCGCGAATTCGTGCAGGCCAGCGACCCCCGCGAGTTCGGTGCGCAGCGCTTCCGCCGCATCCGGGGTGAGCGAAAGTTTTTCCCTCACCTCGAGGGGGGCGCGATGATGGGAGGCGCCGATCACGAAAAATCCCTCGCTGTTCATGGCTTCGCAGGAGAGTTGATCGCACTCGGAGGAGTGGCGGGCTGACGGGTGGCGTTGACGACCTCAAGCGAAAGCAACGCCACGGGAAACAACACGAGGCAGGTCCACGCGAAGCGGCGTGCCAGCAGGCGCCCGCTCAGCCGCAATCCAAACGTCGAAGCATAGGCGGCCCACACGGCGACGGTGCAGGTGATTTTGAAGAGGTTGGCACTCGCCGTATCGCGCAGCCAAATTGAGGAGGCCACGGCCAGTGATGTCGCGAGGATGGTGACGCCCATGCCAAGGAGCCGTACGCCGATATGATCGAGATCGATAATCGAGGGCAGAAAGGACACCCAGCCGACAAGGTTTTTCGATTTCAACGAGTGGTTGCGCGCCAGGAACATGATCGAGGTGAGCGCGAGCAGGCCGAATACCCCGTAGCTGAAAACAGCGAGCGCGGCATGCAACTCGATCCACGGGTTGCCGCCAAAGATGTGCTGCCGCAGGGCCGGGTCCCACGACGGAATGGCGAGCGATACGAGGGTAAGTGCGGCTGCGAGGCACGACGTGAAATAACCGAGGAGGCTGGTGCGAAAGGTGACGCCGATAACCAAATACAATGTGATCGCCGACCACGCGACGAACTGGTAGATTTCCAAATTGTTGCCAAGCGGACAGCCACCGACGGCGCGGCCACGCACGCCCAGACCGATCAGTTGGAGCAGGTAGGCTGCAACCACGACGGCATACATGACGGCTCCGGAGGGTTTGCCGCCGCGGAGCAGCGAGAAGGTGCCCAGCAAGAGACCTGCGAGGTAAAATCCCGCTGCGGCCCAGAGCCAGGTGCGATCAGAGAAACCGGCGAACATGAGGGGAGACGTTATTGTCGGCTGGGACGGGGGAGCAAGTCTCGTGAGGGCGCGGCGTGAGACCGACGCTCAGTTTTTTCTGGCGACCCAGAAGCGGCACTCGTCGGAAAAATCGACGACGGCCGCGGACTCGCGGGCCACCTCTTTGCGCATGGCATCGAACTCGCGGGTCCAACCGGTCGCGGCGAGGTCGGCGATAATTTCTGCGCGGTCAGGCAGGTGCATAAATGTCCGGCCCACGCCGGCTTCGTCGAAGTAGCGGTCGCCAAATTCCACCAGGGCGGAGTCCTGTGTTCCGCGCGTCCACCGCAGCTGCTCCAGCCGCCAAAGTGCGCGCTCCGTGGGCGAGGATTCCCGGTCGTGAGTGGTGAAGAGTAGCGGGGCGCCCGGCGCGCAGAGCCGGTGGAGTTCGCGCAGGGCGGTGCGGCGGTTTTCCCGGCCGGGAATTTGCATGAGCCCATTGAACAGGAAAAGCGCACCGGAAAACGAGGCGGTACAAAGTGATCGGCGTTTTTTCAGCGCCGTCGCGTCGGCGTGGAGAAAGCGGATAGGATAGTCGCCTGAGTCAGCGCCGCGTTCGGCGGCCAGGCTGCGGGCTTGATCGACGAGTTCCTTCGCGAAGTCGAACGCAGTCAGTTGGGTGTAGCCTTGCGACCACAGCGCGATGGCTACGCGGCCGGCGCCGCAACCGGCCTCGATTAGTGGCGCGGTCTTTTCGGGGAAGAAGCGAGCGATGAGTTTGCGCTCGGAGGCCCAGAGGCCGAGCTCGTGCGCGGCGCGGGTATAGTGCACCACCGCGACGAGATCATTAAAATCGGCGCGGACAGTGGCGGCGGTTATTTTTTCTTTTTCCACGCGGCGATGAACATGCCGTTGGCGTTGATCTCGTGGGGCCAGAGGAAAATGCGCGAGGAGTCGGCGGCGCCCGCCGGTGAAATGGGCAATGGGTGGGGCTCCAACTCAGGGTGTGCGGTGGCAAAGGCGTCCGCCACCGCCGTCGTTTCACTACGGGTGAGTGTGCAGACCGAATAGATCAGGCGCCCGCCGGGCTTAAGGGCCACGACGACGTTGTTGAGCAGGGCGAGTTGAGTGGCGGCGAGCTCGCGGACATCCTCCGGCGTGGTGGTCCACCGGGCGTGCGGATTGCGCTGCCAGGTGCCGACACCGCTGCAAGGGGCATCAATGAGAATGCCGTCGAATTTGGTTTTGGAAGGCAACCGTGATCCGCCATCCCAGAAGTCGGTCCGGTAGTTGAAGAGTTTGGCGCGGCCCGCGCGGCGCTTCAAAGTATCGATACGCCGCCCGTTGCGATCGGTGGCCCAGACGACGCCCTTGTTTTGCATCTGATCGCAGAGATGGAGGGTCTTGCCGCCTTCGCCGGCGCACGTATCCCACCAAGTTTCGCCAGGTTTGGGCGCGGCGGCGACGCCGACGAGCTGCGAAGCGAGGTCCTGAATTTCGAATTCGCCGGTCTTGAACTGCTCGGTCTTGAACAAATCTTGCAGGCCCGTGAACCGGAGCGCGTCGGGCGCACGGTCGGTGAGTTCGCCGGCGAACAGCGATTTGGCGAGCGCGGCGCTCTGGCCGGGACGGGCGCGGAGCCAGAGGGCGGGGTCGCGTTGGAGTTGACGGAGATAGTCGTGCGGGAGGTCCATCTCGGTGGCGAGCCAAGTGGGGACGGCGCGGACGGAGAGGGTTTCAGCTTTAACCGCCTTCGGATCGGCGACGAAGCGTTCGTGCATCGCGACGGCTTGTTCAAGCCGCTTCTGCGGCGAGGCCTTGGGCTCCAGCCATGAGAGCCAGCGGTAGTAGAGAAAAACGGTGTGACTGATCAGCCGCTTCGCGGGCGGCTGTAAGTAGCGGTGTCCTTCAAAATAGAAACGTAGGGCGGTATCGGCCCTCTGATCGGCGGAAACGGAGGCAATAATCTGAGCAGCGTGATTGAGGATGGCTTGGTCGGGCATGAGACAGGCGGAATTACGGCGATACTGAGCCGAAGGGCGATGCCTATTTCCGCCGGGAGTGTTTGGGGCTTGAGCGCTGAATCGCTGAAATGCTTAGTGCTCCTCGTTGATGCGGACGTGGATGAAGAAATATTTTGGGGAAGTGGCAGGCGACGAATCGGTCGCCCTGCGCATTCGTTTGTTCCGGCTCTTTTGCGCGACGACTTGTGTGATGTGCTTGGCGGGTTTCTTGCCGGCGAATCTGGTGCAAAATCTCCCGGCAGTCGTCGCCATGGTGGTGGGGCTGCTCGGTGGGTGCGCGGGGTATTTTTTTAGGGAATCGCTGAGCGGGCGCCACTACTTCCGAGCGTTCTTCACGGTTCTGCTGATTTCGATCAACCTCGTGTGGTTTCCGAACGCGGGGTCAAACGGGAGTGTCGTTTTCTGTTTTTTCATGGCGGTGATCTATCCGACGGTGATTTTTCAGGGCCCGGCTCGGCGGGTTTTTGCTGCGGTGCTGGTCATTAACCTGATCGGGCTTTTGCTGTTGGAGCACGTTTTTCCTGCGTGGAAAATTCCGTTTCAGAGTGAGCACGACCGATTGATCGACCTGATCGTCGGCGGAGGACTGATCTGCGGCGGAATCATCGTGTTGCTCCGTTTGATGGTGGCGGCCTACGACCGGGAACAGCAACGGCTGGCTCGTTATGCCGAGCGACTGGGCGCCAGCGAGCGGAACTATCGGGAGATCTTTAACGCCACCAGCGATGCGTTGGCCATCCGGGATCGCGAAGGGAAATTGGTCGATTGCAACGAGCGCATGTGCACGCTCTACGGCTACGATCGCGTGACGTTGCTGGATCGATCGATCGACGAACTATCACTTGGGGAGGGTCCTTATTCGCGGGCCGAAATGATCGGAAAATTTCTTAGGGCCGCGACCGAAGGTCCGCAGATTTTTGTTTGGCGCGCGCGGCGGAGCAACGGGGAGTTGTTCTGGTCGGAGGTCTCCCTGCGGGTCTGTGAAATTGGGAGGGCGCAGCGGTGGATCAAATCGAGCCGTGATATCTCTCGGCGACTTCAGGCGGAGGAAATTTTACGCACCCAAGCAGAGCGGCTGCGTCTGGCATTGGCGGCATCCAACCAAGGTTGGTTCGATCTCAATCTTCAGTCGGGCGAGGGGCGGGCGAGTGCGGAGTATGCGAGAATCATTGGCCTCGAGCCGGTGGATTTTAAGGTTTCGGCGGCCGAATGGCTGGGCGCCGTCCATGCGGAGGACCGAGAGAGCGTCGGCGAAGCTTTCAAGGAGTGCTGTGCCAGTGGCGAGAGCCGCACGTTGGAATACCGGCGGAAGACGCGGCAGGGCGAATGGAAGTGGCTGCGTTCGATCGGGAAAATTGTTGAGTGGAGTCCGGATGGAAAGCCTCTGCGCATGATGGGAACGCACAGCGACATTACCGAGCGCAAGGAACTCGAGTCGCGGCTCGTGCATACGAAACGACTGGAATCGGTGGCCACGCTCGCAAGTGGAGTGGCCCATGATTTGAACAATATTCTGACCCCCATTTTGATGTCAGTGGAGATTTTTGGGGATAAGCTGTCTGATCCCAAGGATCGCGAAATGATGGCGGGCCTGGAGCGCGGGGCGAGACGGGGTGCTCGAATCGTCCGGCAGTTGTTGATCTTCAGTCGCAGTGTTTCGCCGGTCCGGGTGCTCGTGGATTCGGCTGAGTTGATGCACGACGCCGCACAAGCGGTGCGGGCAAATTTTCCAGCGAATATTCAAGTAATCGAATATTCCTTCTCAGGGATTTGGCCGGTGACCGCTGATCAAGGCCAATTGCGGCAAGTGCTGGAGTATCTCTGCGCGAATTCGCGCGAGGCGATGCCCGCAGGCGGCACGTTGACGCTCTCAGTCGAAAACACGAAGCTTACTCAACGCTCCTCCACGATGAATCCATGGGGTAAAGGTGGGGCCTTTGTGGTGATCACGGTCACTGATACGGGACACGGAATCGCGCCGGAGATTATGGGGCGAATCTTCGATCCATTTTTCTCCACCAAAGAAGTCGGCAAGGGTGCCGGGCTGGGACTTTCGGCCGTGCACGGTATCGTCACAGGACACGGTGGAAATGTGACCGTGGAAAGCGAGCCGGGACAGGGCGCGACTTTTCGAGTATTCCTCCCGGCCAACCTACCCAAGGTCTAATCCGGGCAACGACCCTGAAGATGAGCGGTTTTTGACGAAGAAAAACGTAAAATGGGGGAGTCGCGTTATGTCCGTTTTGCCCACTTGCGGTCGTTTTTCAATTCGAGCCGCTTCGTCTCAATTTGCACGCCGGCGACGGCAGAATGGGCGCACAGAGCTTGGAAGGACGGAGCGTTGAGTTTCCACGAAAGTGCGCCGCTCACTTCAGCGATGGAGGCGACGCGATCTTCAAACAGGAAGCCGAAATCGACCCGCGTTTCACCGCCCTGTTTGTTGAGCGTGTCGCGGAGCAAGCGGAGAAACGCCGGTAACTCCGGATGGGCGGGGTAAAGCAGCCAAGTGACCTTGCGAACATGGGCGGAGACGTAGCTGTCGAGGGCCGAGGCCTCTTTGACGTTGATGCGCGGGCCTTCGGTGCCGACGAGGATAGTGCCGAGCACCACGATGGTGGCGTTTTCGGTGAGTAGGGTGCCGTAGTTGGCGAAACCGTCGGCAAACATATTCAGGGCGACCGAGGCCGTTTTGGTTGCGAGGGTGAACGAGGCCCACGGGCGATTGTCTTTTTTCGAGAGACGTTTCGCAATGTTGCTGACGATGCCGCCGAGCCTAAATTCAGAACGATCAGGCTGCAGCAACAAGGCTTCGATGGGGTAGGAGTCGATGGCTTCGGCCAGGCCGGCGTAGGCGTTCATCGGATGGCCGGAGACGTAGAAACCGAGGAGTTCTTTTTCGAACACGAGGCGTTCGGCCGAGGTAAAGTCGTCGGTGGACTCGGAGATCGCGGCGGCTTGGCCGGCGCGTTGCGTGGACGCGGCGGCGGTCTTTTTCTTCGGGGCTTCCTCGGCGAGCATGTCGAGGAACGTGTTTTGGCCGGCGGCCTTGTCGCGAGCGTTGGCGGCGACGGCGGACATGGCCGCGTCGATGCCGTCGAAGAGTTGCTTACGGGAGGCCCCGCAAAAATCGAAGGCTCCGGTCTTTGAGAGATGTTCAAGGACGCGTTTGTTGATGGCGCGGCCGTCGACGCGTGCGACCATGTCATCGAAGTTCTTGAACGGTCCCTGGGCGTCGCGCTCGGCGATGATCTTTTGGGCCGCGAGTTCGCCGACACCTTTGACGCCGGCGAGACCGAAGCGGATTTTGTCCGCGACGGGCGTAAACATCTCGCGCGATTCGTTCACGTCGGGGCCGAGAACTTTGAGTCCCATGGCCTCGCATTCGGCGACGAAGTGGGAGACTTTTTCGGAGTTGCCCAACTCGGAGCTGAGCATGGCGGCCATAAACTGCACCGGATAGTTGGCCTTCAGGTAGCCGGTCTGGTAACTCAGGATCGCGTAGGCGGCGGAGTGCGATTTGTTGAAGCCGTAGCCCGCAAATTTGTTGAGGATGTCGAAGATCGAGTCGGCGATTTTCGCTTCGATGTTGTTTACCCGTTTCGCGCCCTCCACGAATTTGACGCGTTCGGCGGCCATGGCCTTTTCGTCCTTCTTACCCATGGCTCGGCGCAACATGTCGGCACCACCGAGCGAGTAGCCGGCGATGACTTTCGCGGCCTCCATGACCTGCTCTTGGTAGACCATGATCCCGTAGGTCTCGCGACAAACGTCTTCGAGAAGTTTGTGGGGGAACTTGACGGTGCTCGGGTCTTTTTTCCCCCGCACGTAGTCGGGAATCCACTCCATCGGGCCCGGCCGGTAGAGGGCGATGAGCGCGACGATTTCGTCGATGGAGGAGAGGCCGATTTGGCGGCAGAGATTCTGCATGCCTCCGGACTCCAGCTGAAACACGCCGGTGGTGCGGCCGGAGTTGAGGAGGGCGAAGGTCTTGGCGTCCTCGAGGGAGATGGTCTCGATGTCGAATTTCGGATCAGCGGTGCGCCGGATATTCTCCACCGCATCGGCGATGACGGTGAGCGTCTTAAGGCCCAGAAAATCCATCTTCAGCAGGCCGAGCTTGCCGACGGCGTTCATGTCGAACTGCACGGTGACGTCTCCTTCTTGCTCGGTGAGCGGGACGAATTCGTCGAGCGGTCGGTCGGTGATGATAATGCCAGCGGCGTGCTTGCCGGTGTTGCGCACCATGCCTTCGAGGACGAGGGCTTGATCGAAGATTTTTTTGGCGACGGGATTCCGTGAGACCTCGTTGCGGAGCTCCTCGGATTTTTCGCGGGCGGACTCGAGCGTGATGTTCAGCTCGTCGGGGATCATCTTCGCGAGACGATCGGCATCGGCGTAGGGGAGATTGTGGACGCGCGAGATGTCGCGGATGACCATCTTGGCCCCTAGGGTGCCGTAGGTGATGATGTTCGCGACGCAGTCGTTACCGTATTTCTGGCGGACGTAGTCGATAACTTCGCCGCGGCGGCGCATGCAAAAATCGATATCGAAGTCAGGCGGCGAAACGCGCTCGGGGTTCAGGAAACGTTCGAAGAGCAGTTTGAAACGGAGTGGATCGAGGTTCGTGATGCCGAGGAGATAGGCGACGATACAACCGGCGCCGGAACCGCGGCCGGGGCCGACGGGGATGTTTTGTTTCCGCGCCCAATCGATAAAATCCCACACGACGAGGAAGTAGTCGATGAAGCCGGTTTTCTCGATGATGCTGAGTTCGTAGTCGACGCGTTCGAAGAGGGTTTTCGCGAGGGGTTGGTCGGCGAATTTTTCGGGCGCGGCGGCGTCGAGGCCGTAGCGATTGATCAGGCCGAGGTGGCACAATTCGCGGAGGTAGCCGGCACGGTCGGTGCGGGAGGTGATTTCGGGCGTGAGCGGGTATTTGGGATAACGTTCGCTGCCCTTCGGAAACGGAATCGACAGGTCGCACATCTCGGCGACGAGTTGGGTGTTGGTGATCGATTCCGGGACTTCGAGGAAGAGTTTTTCCATCTCGTCGCGCGACTTAAGATAGAATTCCTGACCGGTGAAGCGCATGCGTTTCTCCTCCTCGATCTTCGCTCCGGTCTGGATGCAGAGCATCGCGTCGTGCGGGCCGGAATCGTTTTTGCGAACGTAGTGAACGTCGTTTGTAGCGATGACCTTGAGGTTGAACTCTTCGCCTAGTTTGAGGAGCCCGGGGATGATCTTGATCTGTTCGGGGATGCCGTGGTCCTGGATCTCAACAAAATAGTTTTCGCGGCCGAAAATCTCGACAAACTTCCCGCAGGCCTGACGGGCTTCCTCGTAGCGGTCGTGGAGGAGGTGTTGAGGGACGAGTGATGCGAGGCAGCCGGTGAAGCCGATGAGGCCGTTGGCGTATTTCGAGAGGGTTTCGAAATCCGTGCGTGGTTTATAGTAAAAACCCTTGAGATGGGCGTCGGAGACGAGCTTGAGGAGGTTTTGGTAGCCGGTGAGGTTTTTGGCGAGGAGCCCAAGATGAAAAATGCTCTTTCCGTCATCGTCCGAGCGGCCGTGTTTTTCGAGGCGGGAAGTCTCGACGAGGTAGAGTTCACAGCCGACGAGGGGCTTGATGCCTTTCGCTTTCGCTTGGTTGTAGAACTCGATGGTGCCGTAGAGGTTCCCATGGTCTGTCAACGCCAGGGCTTTCATGCCCAGCTCGGCGGCGCGGTCCATCAGCCGGTCGATGCGGCAAGCGCCGTCGAGCAAGCTGTAGTCGGAGTGGACGTGGAGGTGGACGAAATTTTGGTCGGCGGACGGCACGGAAGGGTCTTAAGCAACGGCAACCGGGGCTCTGCGCAAGACGGGAAAAAAGCCATTGACGCGCGGCGAACGGCTTGGCCTATTGGTCGGCTTTTCCTTTCACCAACACGTCCGCTCACATGTCCATCGAAATCAAAATCCGCAAGAATGAGCCCATCGATCGTGCGCTTCGCCGCATGAAGAAGAAGCTTGATCGCGAGAACATCATCAAAGGCACCCGCGCGAAACGCTACTTCGAGAAGCCATGCGAAAAGCGCCGCCGGAAGAACAAGGTGCAGGCCTTCACCCAGATGCTGCGCCGCCGTTACGCGGAGTAATTCCGTTAACGCCGAGTCCCTCATCGGCGGGACGTTCCATTCTCCGCTCTGCCTTTATTCAAGGCAGAGCGGTTTTTTTTCGCAAAGTTTGTTTTCACTGTGCAACTTTTGGATCCGCTGCTTCTCCTAGCGGCGTTCTACGCGTGAAGCCAATTCTCTCCCTCTCAACGAGCTGGTGCTCGCATCGACACTCTGATGGCTATGCGATGTTGCGTGAAATGGCGGCGTTGGGTTTCGAGTATGCGGAGCTGAGCCATGGTATCCGCATCACGCTCGTGCCGGGAATCATGCGCGCGGTCGAGGAGGGGATCATCAAGATTTCTTCGACGCACAATTTTTGCCCGTTGCCGACCGGCGTCGTGCAGGCGGCGCCCAATCTCTTTGAGCCGTCGGTGCGCGAGCATCGCGAACACGAGCAATGGCTCCGTCATACCAAGCGCTCCATCGATTTCGCCGCCCAAGTGAAGGCGAAGGTTTTGGTCTGCCATCTCGGTAGTGTGGCGTTTTTCTGGTTTAATCCGTCGCGCAAGGTGAATGACTACCTGCATCATCACCCGGGCGCAGGGCGCGATCCAAGTAATGAAGATTATCCGCGGGTGTTGGCCAAGGGTATGGCCCGCCTGAGAAAGTGTCTGGGGCCGTATTGGGAGCAGACCAAGGCTAGCCTCAACGAAATCTACGACTACGCGTCGCAGAAAAGCGTTAAGCTGGGACTGGAGAACCGGGAGAAATTCGAGGAGTTGCCCATCGATGCGGACTACGCCGAGTTTATCGCTGGTCAGCCGCCGACCGCCCCGATCGGCTATTGGCACGACACGGGTCACGCCGACATCAAGGAGGGCATGGGTTTGCTCAAACACCGGGAGCACTTGGAGCAGAATGCGCCTCGGATGATTGGCTTTCACCTCCACGATGTGAATGCCAAGGGCAGCGATCACCAAGCGGTGGGTGCCGGGCGCATTGATTTCAAGATGATCAGCAGTTTTTGGAAACCGGAGCACCTGCTGACTTTGGAGCTCAGCCCGCGTATTTCCGTGGACGACGTAACGCTTTCGAAAGCGCGGATCGAAGCGCTGATGTGATCGGTCTCGGCTCGGTAACGGAACGAAAAGCTGGATCGACAGGCGCTGGGTTACTTACTGCTTCGAGCGAGGATTTCCCGGACCCAGCGTCGGTGGGGGCCGGAGAGAGTAAGCGATTCGAGATCGTCAAGCGGCGCCCAGACAAGTTCCGCGGCCAGTTTTCCGCGAGGTGCGGAGGTGGCGTAAATTGATTCCGTGATTTGAAAACGCGTGATGCCGCGACGCTTTTTCGCGAGGAGTTCGCCAGTGGCGATTCTTGCCGGATCGAGCCCGACCTGTTCGGGAGTGGGCAACTCGTGGATGTTGGCAAATCGGCGGGCGCCCGCCGCGGAGTGGTGGAGGAGGAGTGCGCCTTTTTGTTCGCACCACACGCGGGTGACCGTGCGTTGTTCCATTTGCTTCGCTGCCAGCCGGGGAAACGCCGCCGGCTCGCCACGGTTCGCCGCCGCACAAAATACGCGCACGGGACAGGTGAGGCAGAGTGGGTTGTGGCGAAAACAGACGGTGGCGCCGAGCTCCATCATGGCCTGATTGTGGTCGCCGGGCGAGGCGGTGGGCAGGAGGGCTTCGGCGAGCGGAGTAAAGCTTTTCGATGCGCTGGCCGAGTCGCGAAACTCCGTGGCGTCCGCCGTGAGGCGAGCGAGGATACGCACGACGTTGCCATCGACACAGGCGGCGGGCGCCCCAAACGCGATGCTCGTGATGGCGGCCGACGTGTAGGGACCGACGCCGGGGAGTTCCCGCCACGCCTCGGGTGTGCGACGCATTGCTGGCCAGACGGCTACTTGCTGGGCGAGTTTGTGGAGATTGCGGGCTCGAGAGTAATAGCCGAGGCCCTCCCAGAGTTTCAGCACTCGAGCTTCCGGCGCGGCGGCGAGGGTGGCGAAATCCGGCAACTCGGTGAGCCAGCGGGCGAGGTAGGGGAGAACTGTTTTTACCTGCGTCTGCTGGAGCATGAACTCGCTGACGACGGTCTTGTAAAGCGAAGGCTCGTCCCGCCAGGGGAGTTGGCGGGCGTGGACGCGATACCAAGCGAGCAAAGCGCGCTGGAACTCCGTGCGTTGGGCGATCAGTTGTTTGTCCACCATGCCACACAAGGCGCAAAAGACCGTCGCTGCGAAGCAGAATCCCTTTGTGCTTTCAGTGGTTTTTGTGGCCATCTAAGGGCATGCCCAAGCAGTTCACCGACGAACCCGAAGCGCCCAAGAAGCTGGCCTCCTACACGGCCAAACTCGACGACGCCCAAATGGAAAAACTTCGCGCGATCTGCGTGGAGCGCGGGTGGACGCCGTTCGAGGTCGCCTACACGCGCTTCGCCTTCAAGGCGGACCATCTCAAGACCAACGTGAGTGCCTATACGAGCGGCAAGGTGGTCATCGCGGGCAAGGGCACGGAGGATTTTGTGCGTGATGTGTTGGAGCCCGACGTGATCGGCGCAGCCACGCTCGGCTACGACGAGGTGCTGCATCCGGATTGGTTCGAATCGCATGCGGGGCTCGATGAGAGCGGCAAGGGAGATTTTTTCGGACCGATTATCGCCGCGACGGTGATCGCCGACAAGTCAGCGATCGAGGCGTGGCGCAAGGCAGGCGTGCAGGACTCGAAAAAAATCGCCGAAGGGAAAATTCTCCTGCTGGACCAACTCATCCGAGAAACCAAGGGCGCGGTGGTGCGCACGTGTTTCTGCGGCATGCCGAAATACAACGACCTGATGTCGCGGCCCGGGGCGAATCTCAACCGGCTCCTCGCGTGGCAACATGCGACGGCGCTCGAGCAGGCGCTCGTTGCGAAACACGTGCCGTGGGGGCTGCTCGACCAGTTTACCGAACAGCCGCTCGTGCAGCGTGAACTCGCGAAAAAGGGCGTGAAAAACTTCGAATTGAAAATGCGGACCAAGGCGGAGTCGGACCCGGTGGTCGCGGCGGCTTCAGTGGTGGCACGGGCGGAGTTTGTGCGGCAGATGAATCTTCTTTCGAAAAAATTTGGCGCGAAACTCCAGAAAGGCGCGGGCCCGCTCGTGAAGGAGCAGGCGAATCAGATGATCCAGCAGTTCGGCGCCAAGTCGCTCAGTGAATTCGCCAAGCTGCATTTTCGCACGGCCTACGAAGTCGTCGCGGCGGCCGGCAAGCTCGACGAGTTGCCGCTCAAAGAGCCGGGGCCAAAAATGGAATGGTAG
>Ga0209829_10000994_pt1 | contig 24001 bp, 21 predicted proteins | sample C_140205_EF_Meta_FD_187311 | JGI IMG/M metagenome (GOLD analysis project Ga0209829, IMG submission 187311) | Freshwater microbial communities from Lake Croche, Canada to study carbon cycling - C_140205_EF_MetaG (SPAdes) (version 2) | ecosystem: Environmental > Aquatic > Freshwater > Lake... | reverse complement strand
GGAAGCTTTAGGATAGTCTGATCAGCGGAACCCGAAAGGGTGGCACCGCTTTGTGGGAACAAAGTGCCGTTCAATATCCCAAGCCTACTTATTTGAGACACCGGGGTTGCACACCCCCACCAATTCAGAGTCGGGATCGTATTGAAGATATGGTCCGAGCCACTTCTCGACCTCGGCAACAGGCATCCCCTTCCGCTTCGCATAGTCCTCGATCTGGTCGCGTCCAAGTTTTCCGACGGCGAAGTAGCGGGATTCAGGTGCTGCGAAGTAAAGACCCGAGACGGAGCTGGCGGGATTCATGGCAAGGCTCTCGGTCAAGGTGATCCCGGTATGCTTGGTGGCGTCGAGGAGGCGGAAGAGCTCCCACTTCTCGGTATGATCAGGACCGGCAGGATAGCCGGCAGCGGGACGAATACCACGGTACTTCTCCCGGATGAACTCCTCTTTGGTGAGGTTCTCTGTCTTGCCAAATCCCCAGAGGTCTCGGCACTGCTTGTGGAGCCACTCGGCTGCAGCCTCGGCGAAGCGATCACCGAGAGCCTTGATCAGGAGCGCCGTGTAATCATCATGCTGCTTCTCAAAGGACTCTGCATACTCACCCACCTCGTAACCAGCCGTGACGGCAAATCCTCCGATGGTGTCGACTCTCCCACTCTCACGGGGCGCGATGAAGTCAGCCAGGGAGTAGTTCGGCTGTCCGGCGGGCTTCTTGTTCTGCTGACGGAGCATGTGGAACTTCCCGATGACGGAGGAGCGCTGCGTGTCGGCGTAGAGCTCGACATCATCCCCTACTCTGTTTGCAGGCCACAAGGCACAGACTCCACGGACGCGGAACTTCTTCTCCTTAACGATCGTCTCGAGAACCTTGAGGGCATCTTGGTGAAGTTCCGTTGCCTGAGCACCAATCTCGGGATCGGTAAGTAGGCCGGGATAACGGCCCCTCATCTCCCATGCGGCGAAGAAGGGAGACCAGTCAAAGTACTCCACAAGTTCAGCCAGAGGGATCTCATCAAAGGTCAGGACTCCGGTCTGCTCGGGCACGGCCAAGTCGGCAGCCTCCCAGTCAATCGGAGTGATATTCTTGCGGGCAACCTCAAGGGGAAGCAGATCTCCCTTCGCCCTCTTTCCAGCGTGCTCCTCACGGAGGCGCTTGTGATTCGCCTCCACTTGGAGGTGATAGGCCTCCCTGCGGTCCTCGGAAAGAAGCTCCGCCGCGACACCGACCACACGGGAGGCATCGAGCACGTGGATGACAGGGTGGTTGTATTCTCCCGCGATCTTCACCGCCGTGTGGGCAGGACTCGTCGTCGCACCACCAATCAGGAGGGGGATGTCGAACTTGGCTCGGTTCATCTCGCGGGCGACATGGACCATCTCGTCAAGTGAGGGGGTGATCAGGCCACTCAGTCCGATGATGTCGACCTTATGCTCCTTGGCGGCAGCCAAGATCTTATCGCAGGGAACCATGACGCCGATATCGATGACCTCGTAGCCGTTACAGGCAAGCACCACGCCGACGATGTTCTTGCCGATGTCGTGGACATCTCCCTTGACCGTGGCCATGAGGATTTTTTTTGCGGAGCTGGTATCGGCGGCGGCCGCTTTCTCGGCTTCCATGAAGGGGGTGAGGTAGGCGACTGCCTTCTTCATCACGCGGGCGCTCTTCACCACCTGGGGCAGGAACATCTTACCGGCTCCGAAGAGATCGCCGACGACTCGCATGCCGTCCATGAGCGGTCCCTCGATGACGAGCAGGGGACGGCCGAGTTTCACCCGGGCCTCTTCGGTGTCGGAGTCGATATGATCGACGATCCCCTTGATGAGGGCGTGCTGGAGGCGCTCCTCGACGGTTCCGCTTCTCCAAGCCTGCTCGGTCTTGGCCTCCTTGCCCTGACCTTCTCCCGCCGACTTGAGACCCTCGGCATAATCCACCAAACGCTCGGTGGCGTCGGGGCGTCGGTTCAGCAAGACATCCTCCACCTTCTCGAGAAGTTCGGGCGCGATCTCCTCGTAGACCTCGAGCATGCCGGCATTCACGATCGCCATGTCGAGTCCCGCACTGATCGCGTGAAAGAGGAAGGCGGAGTGCATCGCCTCGCGCACCGGGTTATTGCCACGGAAGGAGAAAGAGATGTTGCTGAGTCCCCCGCTGGTCTTTGCTCCGGGAAGGGTCGCCTTGATCTCCCGCACGGCCTCGATGAAGTCGACGGCGTAGTTGTTGTGCTCCTCGATGCCGGTGGCGACGGTGAGGATGTTGGGATCGAAGATGATGTCCTCAGGGTCGAAGCCGATCTGATCCACCAGCAAGCGGTAGGCGCGGGTGCAGATGCGGACCTTGTCCTCCTTGGTGGCGGCCTGACCCTCCTCGTCAAAGGCCATGACGATGACGGCCGCTCCGTAACGCTGGGCGAGGTGGGCGCGCTTGAGGAAGGTCTCCTCACCATCCTTGAGGCTGATCGAGTTGAGAACGCACTTACCCTGGAGGCACTTCACCCCCTTTTCGAGGACCGACCACTTGGAGCTGTCGATCATGATCGGCACGCGGCTGATCTCTGGATCCGCGGCAAGAAGGTTCAGGAAGGTCTCCATCACCGCCTCGCTGTCGAGCATTCCCTCGTCGACGTTCACATCCAGGATATTGGCACCGCTCTCGACCTGCTGTCGTGCCACCGAGAGCGCCGTCTCGTAGTCGCCCGCGATGATGAGCTTGGAGAATCTGGGAGAGCCCGTGACGTTGGTCCGCTCGCCCACCATCATGAAGGAGCTTCCTTTCTGAATGGTCAGCGCCTCAAGTCCGCTCAGGCGCGTGGCGGCAGGAGGAGTGGAGGGATGACGTGGAGGGTGCAGTCGGGTCGCCTCCGCGATCGCGGCGATATGCTCAGGCGTGGAACCGCAGCAACCGCCGACCACGTTGATCCACCCCTCGGCCGCAAAGTCAGCGACAAGCACTGCCATCTCGGTAGCCGATTGGTCATAGCCGCCAAAGGCATTCGGCAGGCCGGCATTCGGGTAGCAGCTGATGTAGCAGTCGGCGATGTTGGAGAGCTCTTCGATGTAGGGGCGCATCTCGGCGGCGCCGAGGGCGCAGTTGATACCAACCGCGAGCGGCTTGGAGTGGCGCACGGAATTCCAGAAGGCCTCCACGGTCTGACCCGAGAGAGTGCGTCCCGAAGCGTCGGTGATCGTGACCGAGAGAATGATCGGCCAGCGCATACCGCGGCGCTCGAAGACCTCCTCGCACGCAAAGATCGCCGCCTTGAGGTTCAGCGTGTCAAAGACGGTCTCCAGCAGCAGCAGGTCGACCCCTCCGTCAAGCAGGGCCTCGATCTGTTCGGCGTACGAGATGACGAGTCCGTCGAAGGTGACGGCACGGTAGCCCGGATTGTTCACATCCGGCGACATGGAGGCGGTGCGGTTGGTGGGACCGACGGAACCGGCGACGAAGACGCGCCGGCCGGGGTTCGCGGCCATGTATTCCTCGGCCGCCTCGCGGGCCACCTTGGCTCCTGCGAGGTTGATCTCCCTGACGGCATCCTCGAGGCCGTAGTCGGCCTGGGAGACGGTGGTCGTGCTGAAGGTGTTGGTCTCGACGATGTCGCTCCCGGCCTCGAAGTAGGCGCGGTGGATCCCCTTGATGACATCGGGACGGGTGATGGAGAGAAGATCGTTGTTCCCCTTGAGATCGTGCCCGTGGTCCTTGAAGCGCTCCCCACGGAAGTCCGCCTCGGTGAGCGGATGGCGCTGGATCATGGTACCCATCGCTCCGTCGAGCAGGGCGATGCGGCGGGCGAAGAGTTCACGCAGCAGCGCGTTGGATTCGTGATTGGGAAGAGTCGGGGTCATGGTGAAGGAGAATGTGAAGGGTTGGAGAATTACGGCCGCCGTGTTACCGCTCGGGGATGTCTGAAGTGATCGAGACCATTGATGCGGCGGGAGGAACTCTGCGAGTCATCACGCCGGAAAGCTATCATAGCACGGCCACGAGGCGATTTCCGCTGCTGCTTATCCTGGAGGAAGGAGTGCATCAGGAGCTTGGAGCTGGGCAGCAGGTTGCCCGCTTGCACGCCGAGGGAATCCTGCCTGAGATGATCGTGGCCTCGCACAGCGGGGATCTTTCCACGCTCGATCCGGTCACCGTTCTCCGGGAGATGGAAGAGCGGTTCCGCCTGCTGGAATCTCGCCGGGCACGCTGGATCTGCGGCACGGGACACCGCGCCGTCATCGCCCTGCGCACCGCCCTCGATCATCCCGATCTCTTCGGGGCTGCGGCGTGTCTTTCGAGCTCCTTTGAGGGGGCCGAGGGAGCCCCTCCCCTCCATTCCCCGATGCTGAGAGAGTTGGAGGATCGCGGTGCTCTCCCCGAGAAGAGCCGCCTCTACTTCGACTATGGCACGGTGGGACTCGACGAATGTTACGAACCGTACCACCGCGACCTCGGAGCGATCCTTCGCACGAAGGGGTGGGAGGATGGGAGGGAGTTTCGCATCGCGCGTATCGAAGGCGGAACGCACGACCTGAATTCGTGGCGGGACCGGCTCGGTCCCTCCCTGAAGTGGTTGGCCACTCGCTGACATCGGCGGTTCCTTAGGCAACGACTAATTCCAGATTTTCCTTCGCTCAGGCTACTACTGAAGCACGCCTGGCGGAGGCCTTCAGTGAGGAATCTCTCAGGGAATACTCCAGAGCGACAAAGAACCCCGCGAAGAGAAGATCCCCGGCCAGGCTGTTGCGGAAGAAGGTCCAAGTCGGCAGATAGCCGGGCAGCCCCGTGGTCATGGCCTGCAGCCAGCCGGCGAAGCTCTGGGGATAGGCGGCCAGACCCAGCCAGCTTCCGGTATTGGTCACGAGATAAAAGATCACCGAGGCCGCGAGGGTTCCCCCGAGGATCTGCCAGAGACCGGCGCCGCGTTCACGCAGCAACCACCCGATGCCGACAGCCATCAGGTAACAGGGGAGCGTCCAGAGAAGTTGCACGGAGAGGAGCGGGATTTCGTAGTGGAGATTCAAGGCGGCGTCCGAAAGAAGGAGGGCCGCCACGGGAAGCAGAAGCCCGAGAACCCCGGGGATAAAGACTGCGCCGCATAGGGCAGCCGCCATGAGGGGCGAGAAATTCGGCAACGTCTCGGGTGCCAGATCGACCCGGATCACTCGGAAGAAGACTCCTGCGAGCAGGAGGATCAAGGCGAGCAGACTGGTGCGTTGAGAGCGGCTGGATGGATTCATTTATTGAGGAGTAACGAGTGTGGGGTCGAGTCGTCCGATGTTGGCACCGGGCATGCGGGAATCAAGCGTTCCTGCCATCATCGGCAGGTATCCGGCAGATCCGTCGGCATAGCCCACCATGGCATTCCCCCCGATGCGAAAATGGACAGTCCTCTCGGTGGCGTTGAAATAATAGAATTCCTCGACCATTGGCTTTTTAGGGGATGCGGGAGCTTGGAAATTATTCACCTGAGCGCAGGTGGCAAAAACCGGCGTCTTGCCCGGATAAGTGAGGGCCAGGGGGCTCTTTCCGATCATCAGCATGTTGTAGCCGTAGGCGAAATGCGTGGAGCCGTACTTGGGCTTGAAGACGCTCCCCGCTCGGGTGAAGGAGGGGTCCTTCGCCATTCCACCGGAAGCCGCGATGTAGGGGCCAAGAGGCCCTTGATTGAGATCGAGCCAGCGCTTCCCCTCGGGCGAACTCATACTGGCAGCTGATTCAAACCCGAACCACCACTGGATCCCTCCGTTCGTGCTGACCCTGTAGGGCCAATAGGTCATGTTATTTTCCGCAAGGTAGGACTGGGATGCAGCGTTCAACTGGGCGATGCAGTGGGCGCTCGTCGCATCGGTACTGGAGGCATAGACACTACGTGCTGCGGGAAGCAGCACGGCAGCCAGCACGGCGATGATCGACATGGTGACAAGTAACTCAACGAGCGTGAACCCCCTCTGGTCAGGTGACTTCATGACTGACGATCCGCTTTCCATCGGAAAAACAAGAAAAGAGCTGCGCCGGAAACAGCGAGCAGAGGCAGGGTGGATGGCTCCGGTATTGCATCGACTCCGCTGAGCGGCGCCCCTCCTGAATAGACTCCCATCGAAATGGCCTGATTTGTTCCGTTGGTATCCGTGAAGTTGATGATGTCCGCAGTAGTGCCCGTGTAGTTGAAGGGAGTGATGGTCCAGCCATCGTAGGAACCGGGAGCTAACCGGCGATAGTCGGAGGTGTTTGGGGCGATCACCCAATCGAGTGGGGCAATGGTGAAGTTCTCCAACGTGTCGTAATTCAAAGCATCGAGATCACCCCCTTTGATCCAGTAGGTCCATAGGGGGCTGCCGTAAGGATCTACCACTTGGGAGGTAGTGCCCCCGATGGTGACGCTGGTGATGAAACCATAATCTCCCGTCGTGTAGCTTAAAGCCCATGGCGTGGAAGCTGATTCTGCGACAACCGCATTCATCAGATCCAAGCCGGACCAAGTGAGTCCGTTCGAGGCATTATTCAGCCCATCGTAATGCCAAGCATAGATGACGGGTGCCGTACTCAGTGACGATTCATCGAAAACAAGATAGGAAATATTACCTCCGGTTCCAAGATTCACAGTCACCGGTATCTGACCCGTGATGACCGCAGCATTCAAACCCGACACCGCTAGCAGGAGGCCAACACAGAGAAAAAGCCTGTTTTTTTGTTTTAGAAACAACACATGTGTATTTGATGATATGTTTTTATAAAAGTCAACCCCTTGCAGGTTCCAACTCCATGAATCGACTAACGGAGACCTTCCAGCTTTCGATTCGGCTTGCGGATCACCTCGATCGGCTTAAGCACCTCGGCCCTCACCGGAATCACCCCGTCGCCGATCATCTCGATCTTCTTGGCGGCAACCACACTAAGGTCGAGGATCCTCCCCTTGGCGTAGGGGCCCCGGTTATTGATCCGCACGATGACGCTCTTCCCGTTCCTGAGATTGGTCACCCGGACCTTGGTGTTGAAAGGGAGTTTCTTGTGGGCGGCGGTGCAGTCGGCCGCATGGTAGTGCTCGCCGTTGGCGGTCAACCTTCCGATCCAGCGACCCCCGTAGAAGGAGGCCTTTCCCGTCTCCACGGAGACCGGTTTGGAATCGTAGAGGGCAGGACCGGAGTCGGGTTCCATCACGGCGCAACCGGTGAGCATCACGGGCACAAGCACGGCAACAAGGGAAACAGGGACTAAAAAGAGAGGCGCGGGGGTAAAGCGCATCGCCTCATCAAGCCAAGGGATCGTCCAAGGGGCAAGCTTTCGGAGAGACGCGAAGCTTTCCTAAAAATTATCGAGGGACACATCGGGTGACTTGCTCTTGCTCATGGAGGTTTGAATAGAGAGACTTCACTCTTCTTCCCGAATGCCCCAAAAAGACATCCCTCGATGAGCGACTCCCATACGCACACACACCATGGCACTCCCGCGCATCGGCACGGACTGCGGGAGGCTTTTCATTTTGTATCCCGCTTCATCGCCAGACCTGGGACCGTCGGTTCGATCTGGCCGAGTTCCCGCCAACTCGGGGAAGCCATGATTCACCAGGTCGACCTGAAGCCCGGGGATGTGGTCGTCGAGTATGGCCCAGGGACAGGTCCCTTCACCAGCGTGCTGCGCGAGCGGATGCCGGCAGGGGTCGAGTACCTTGGCATCGAGCACGATCAAGAATTTCACTCAAATTTAGTACGCCGCTTTCCTGGAATGCGGTTTCATCACGGATCAGCAGAAGAGACACCTGAAATTCTGGCCCATCATGGTCTTGGACGCGCGCGACTGGTTGTTTCGGGTCTTCCCTTTGCAAACATGCCGGAAGATCTGCAGGCACGTATCCTGAAGGCCACCAACGCCGCACTCGATTGCGACGGCACCTTCCGGACGTTCACCTACCTTCTCTCAAGCTTGAATCCGAGCACGGTTCATTTCCGCCGATTGGTGGCCGACCACTTTCACGACCACCATGGCAGTAGAACAGTGGTGAAGAATTTTCCACCCGCACGTGTCCTCAGCTACTCAAAACCGGTGAGGAGATCCTGAGTCGAGAATACGTGGTTGTGGGAACACCCCGGACAGATCCCGTACCGCGACTGCGGGAGGACCCGAAGGGCAAGCTGAGCGGGAGCGAACGAGTCAAACGAGAGTCGAAGGTCGAGGGGCTTGGCCGATGTGCAGTGGTTAAAAAATGGAACAATCAATACGATTGATCGAATTTGGGGATATTCCGCCACCTTGTAACCTTTCACGTTTTAACTTTTTCACCTTCCGAAAAAGTGGCTGCCTCGCATGGATTCGAACCATGACAAGCAGATCCAGAATCTGCTGTGCTACCGTTACACCACAAGGCAGTGGTTAAAACTGAGTTGGTGAGACTGCCCTAGAGAACCGAAGGTTTCAAGACTTTGATTCCTTTGCTTTCTCGTCCACCGTCGAAAAGAGAACGGGCTCTGACATGGATCCGAACTTGGGATAGACGTGCAGGGCAGCATCACTCTTGGTGCGGGTGATGCCGGTGACTGAGGCGAGCCCCCTCTCTTGGAGTGCATTGAGAGAAGCACGTAAAAGCTGTGATCCAAGGCCTCGGTTCCGGTATTCCATCAGCACGGAGGGACCGCTCACCAAGTGACTGGCAGCCTCAGGCTGAGGATCCAGCAAGGAGGCGGCAATGAGCCTGTTTCCCTTAGGCACCACAAGACAGAGTGGCTCCTCAGCGTTAAAGAGGGCGGCGACAGCTCCTTTGAGATACTCTTCGGCCTGGGCGTAGGATCCATTCCAAGCTGCATCCATCGAGAGGGAGAGCAGGATCACCTTGAGGACATCTTCCCCCTCTTCACGTGTGGCCGGGCGAATTAAGTCACTACCGGCATCACTCTTAGGGAAGGAAGACACTTTGGCGGTCTGCCAAGAAAAACGGAGCCACGGGGTGGAGTCACCACGCAATTGAGGCCCTCCGGAGATGACTCCATCTGGAGAAAACGACACGGGAAGGCGGGGCAAGGAACTAGTAACGGATGAGTGAAATGCCATCGGTGAGGGCGTGAAGGGAATGGCAAACCCCCCCCGTGGTCAACGGATTTTTCTAATGATCGTCTGCCGGAAGAGAGCTTTTTCCAAATCATGTTTGATGGCTGGGGCAAAAGCTGAAAAGTTGAATGCTGTCCGGCAGCCTGTCGGGTGTATCTTTTTGTTGAACCCATCACCTACCTTTTCCTTGTCCGAGTCCCACCGTCCCAAACATGAATGCGGCGTCTTCGCCGTCTACGGCCACAAGGATGCCGCGCTCCTCAACTACTACGGCCTCTTTGCCCTGCAGCACCGTGGGCAGGAAAGCGCTGGCATCGCCTCGAGCAACGGGGATGGAGAGACCTTCCACCTCCACAAGGGTATGGGCCTCGTCTCTCAAGTCTTTGCCCAGGAGAATCTGGAATCCCTGGAAGGCAACCGCGCCATCGGCCATGTGCGCTACTCCACCACGGGCTCGAGCACGCTCCTCAACTCACAGCCCCTCGTGGTCGACACCGCGCGCGGCCAGATCGCGGTCGCCCACAACGGAAACCTCGTCAACGCAGCCTCCCTTCGCGCGGAACTGGAGATGCGTGGCTCGATCTTCCAGACCACGGTCGACAGCGAGATCATCCTGCATCTTCTGGCCCAACCCGACGACACGATGGGCGGTCCGATCGGCTCGTTCCGCAAGTTGGCTGGAGCATTCTCCGTGGTGGTGATGGGTGAGAAGGAAATCATCGGCGTGCGCGATCCGAGCGGCCTCCGGCCTCTCTCGCTCGGCAAGCTGGATGATGGTTGGGTCCTCTCCTCCGAGACTTGCGCCTTCGACCTGATCGGCGCCACCTTCATTCGCGATATCAAGCCGGGCGAGGTCGTTGTGATCAATGACCAAGGGATCCGCTCGGAGTTTCCCTTTACCGAAAGCCGAGAGGCCTTTTGTATCTTTGAGTACGTCTATTTCGCGCGCCCGGACAGCCGCCTGCGCGGCGTGACCGTCAGCAAGGCTCGCGTCAATATGGGCAGGGAACTGGCACGACTCCACCCGGTCGAGGCCGATGTCGTGATCCCGGTACCCGACTCTGGCATCTACGCCGCGCTCGGCTTCGCCGAAGAGCTCGGGATTCCGTATGACCCCGCCTTTGTCCGCAACCACTACATCGGGCGTACCTTCATCCAGCCAACGCAGCTCATCCGTGACTTCAATGTGCGGGTGAAGCTCAACCTCATCGGCGAGGCCGTGAAGGGAAAACGTGTTGTCGTCGTCGATGACTCCGTCGTGCGCGGCACCACCGCCAAAGCCCGCGTGGTGAACCTTCGTGAGGCCGGAGCCAAGGAGGTCCACCTGCGCATCAGCTGCCCGCCACACAAGCACGCCTGCTACTACGGCATCGACTTTCCCGATCCAGAGAAACTCATTGCCAACCAATACTCCCACCAGCAGATCTGCAACTATCTGGGTGCCGACAGCATCGGTTACCTCGATGTTGATGGCATGGTGCGAGCGACCGGTCTGGAGAAAAACTCCTTCTGCATGGCATGCTTCTCGGGCGAGTACCCGATCCCATTCGACTCCGCCTTCGACAAGCTGATCATGGAGCGCCGCAAGGGAAGCGCCCAACTTCTTCCCGACCAGAGCGCACAGCCTCGACTCTTCACACCAACCGTCTGATTTTCGTAACTTTTCACAACCATTCGCCCGATCACTTCCCTGACATGAGCACCAAGAAAAACGCATCTTCCCGTAAAGTTGTTAAATCCCCTAAACCATCCAAGGCATCTAAGGCTCCCAAGAAACTTAAACCAGCCACCTCCACTAAGAAGACCAAGAAGGTCAGCTCCTACGCACGAGCCGGAGTCGATGTGGCGCTCGGCAATCAAGTGAAGTCTGGGATAGGCGCTCTCGTCCGCCCCACCCACGGAGCCGAAGTACTCGGTGGGATCGGCGGCTTCGGAGGCCTCTTCCGTCCTGACTTCAAGAAGAGGTGCATCAAGGATCCCGTCCTCGTCTCTAGCGTAGATGGTGTCGGCACAAAACTGAAGATCGCCTTCTCCACTGACAAGCACGACACGATCGGTGCCGATCTAGTCAACCACTGCGTGAACGACATCGCCGTCACCGGTGCACGCCCTCTTTTCTTCCTCGATTACATCGCGGCAGCCAAGCTCGACCCTCGCGTCCTCAAGCAGATCATCACCGGACTCTCCCGTGCCTGCAAGGAGGCCGGATGCGCCCTCATCGGAGGTGAGACCGCCCAGATGCCAGGACTTTACGGCGCCGGCGAATATGATCTGGCTGGATCGATCACCGGGATCGTCGACCGCAAGGACCTTCTTGATGGCAGCAGGGTGAATGTGGGCGACGCGTTGGTCGGACTCCCCGCCAATGGACTCCACACCAACGGCTATTCCCTCGCCCGCAAGGTCCTCTTTGATCTTCTGGGACTGAAACTGAGCGACCGTCCGGCAGGTCTCGGCAGCACGCTCCAGGCTGAGCTCCTCAAGGTCCACCGCAGCTACCTGCCAGCCTTTGAGAAGCTCCACGCGATGAAGGGCAAGCCCCTGCACGCGGCCGCCCATATCACTGGTGGCGGAATCATCGACAATCTGCCTCGCATCCTCCCCAAGGGATGCGATGCGGTGATCGATCCCCGCTCCTGGAAGGTTCCCGCGATCTTCGGAATCATCGGACGCGGAGGGAATGTTGATCCCCTCGAGATGTACCAAGTCTTCAACATGGGCATCGGCATGGTCCTCGTCGTACCCGGCAAGGAAGGAGCCAAGATCGCGAAAACTCTCGGTGGCTTTGTCATCGGTGGAGTCACCAAGGGTAGCGGCATCGTCCGTTTCGTTCCCGAACCGGGCAAGTAACCAATTCCCTTATGCACGACGAATCCCAGAACGCCCCCTCGCGCCGTAAGGCTTTTGGTGTCGGGCTGGGAGCAGGGCTTCTAGGCGCGATCGCTCTGGCAGCCCGCTACGGTTGGCGACGAACCCTCAGGGGCATCATCCCCGATGCCATCTCCCCGGCCGTTTTTGCCACGCGCGTGGCCGATACCTCGGCGGGGGAGATCGTCTATCACACTGCCGATAGTCAGTTCCCGGGAGCCCCTCTTCTGTTTCTGCATGGTGTCTTTCCGGGAGCCTCCTCCTTCGAGTGGTCCAGGATCTATCCACGCTTTGCGGAGAGTTGGCGCGTCCTTGTTCCCGACATGGTCGGCTTTGGCGAATCGCAACGCCCCAACCCTGCCTCCACGGCCGAGGACCAGGTCCGCTCACTTGCGGAGTTTCTCGATGCCACTGCACCCCGCGAGGCAGCGGTGATCGTCGCTTCCGGATTGAGCGCCAACATCGCCCTTCTCTTCGCCTCGCGCCATCCTGAAAGAACAGTAAAGGTCATCCTTTGGATGCCAGATGTCGCCCTCGGAAAAGCGAATCCCTCCCAAGGGTGGCACCGCCTGAGCTGGTTCCCAAGGATGGCCCGACTTGTTTACCGTCACCAACTCTCCACCGAGTCCTTCCTCCGTGCTTGGCTGCTCCGCTCGGGATTCATGGCGGAGAGCCCCTCCCTCGAGGAGTCGCTCACCGTGATCTCCACCACCGCCCAGCAGTACGGTGCGGAACATGCCTTTCTCTCCCAGTCCTCTAAGGCTTATTGGAGGAGCCTCCGCACGGGACTCCGCAACCTAAGCTCTCCCGTTTCGGTGCTGCTGGCGATCGGCTCCAATAAGGACTCTTCGGAAGCCATTTCCGACCTGCGTGGACTGGTCAGCCGCTTCTCCATCGTCGAGGTGAATGCCCAGGGGGCTCTTGCCCCACTCTCAGAACCTGATGCTGTGGCGACCGCAATCGAGAGGGAACTGCAGCCTCCCAGCATGGAGACCGCATAAATTGATTGCGCCGGACAGAGGTGTGGCCGCACGATCCCTCCACTCCATCCTGAACTGACCGTGAATGTTTCCGACCTAAGAGAAATCCTCCAGTACGTCCCCCGCTTTCGGGAGCGGATCTTCGTCATTGCCGTCGACGGCGCCGTGGCGGCCTCCGAGAATTTCCCCAACATCCTCCTCGACCTTGCTGTCCTCCGGTCACTGAGCGTCCGGGTCGTTCTCGTGCACGGGGCGAGCCATCAGATCCAGGAACTAGCGCGGAAGCGGGGCATTGCGGTCACCAACAGTGACGGTACCGGCATCACTAGCGAGGCAACGCTTGAGCTTGCCATCGATGCAGCGATCCGGCTCACCAACGGAATCATGGAGGGGCTCTCGGCGGTTGATCTGAGGGCGGCCTACGCCAACGCGATCATCGCCCACCCCGCAGGCATCCTCGGGGGAACTGACCAACTCTTCACCGGGCGGGTCGAGCGGGTCGACAATCATGCCCTTGAACTCCTACTCAAGGAGGGAATCATTCCCGTCATCCCGCCGCTTGGGTTTGACGGCGAGGGAAGGACCTACCGGGTGAACTCCGACGGGATAGCCTTGGAGGTGGCCGAGGCATTGCATGCCGCCAAGATTATCTTCCTCGGTGCCGATGAAGTCGTCGGTGGCAAAGCACCCCTTCCAAGACAGCTCTCCATTGACGAATCTGAGGAACTAATGAAGAAACTCAGGGCTTCCAACGGCCCCTCTGGACTCATCTCGAAAATCGAGTGCGCCTCACGGGCCTGCCGTGGCGGTGTGCCTCGGGCTCACCTGCTGGATGGCCGGATTAACGAGGCGCTCCTCACCGAGATCTTTAGCCACGAAGGCTCCGGCACCATGGTCTACTCCAACGAGTACCAGCAGATCCGCAGGATCTTCAAAAAGGATGTGCGCGCCGTGATGACGCTCATCAGGCAGTCCGTGGAGGATGAGGAAATCGCACGGCGGACGAGGGCCGACATTCTCGCCCGGATCGAAGACTATTGGATTCTCGAGGTGGACCGGACCCCGATTGCCTGCGTGGCGATTCATGTCGACCGGGAGCACTCGCTTGCCGAGATGGCCTGCCTCTATGTCAGCAAGGCTCATGAGAATAAAGGCTTCGGCCGGAAGTTGATGGCCTTTGCCGAGAACCTCGCCAAGGAAAAGGGTGTCGAACGGATCTATGCCCTATCGACACGGGCCGTGAACTACCTTCAACAGAAGGGAGGGTATGCCGAGGCTCCCGCGAGCGTCCTTCCTGAGGAACGGCGGGCCCGCTACGAAGTGAGCGGTCGGAACTCCAAGATCCTCCTGAAAGAGCTTCGCGTCCGCGTAGCCTGATCATCGGATCTCGGTGATCCTTCTCTCCTCACCTCCCCCCCCGTAATTCCTAGGTGATTCTCTAGCAACCTTTCTCGTGGCTCTCGCTGTGGCTTTTTTGTTTCTCTTCCCTCTCTCCTTAGCGTCCGCTACGCAGTTAGCTGTCTGGACCGACGCACTGGTGATCCTGATCTATTTCGGGGTGATCGTGACCATTGGCCTCAGGGCGGGAAGGGGTAACTCGACGCTGAAGGAATTCTCCCTGGGCGGCCGCTCCATCCCCTGGTGGGCGGTCCTCGCATCGATCGTCGCTGCGGAGACGAGTGCGGCGACTTTCCTTGGGACTCCGGCGGAGGGATTCAAGACCCATGCCTTTTTCTACGGTCAACTGGCGATAGGCACCGTTATCGCGCGCGTGGTGATCGCCTTCACTTTTATCGGACCCTACTACCGCTATGGGGTCGAGAGTATCTATGAGTTTCTCATGGTCCGCTTTGGCCCCCGGACCAAGAACATGGCGAGCGCCATCTTCCTCTTCACCCGCGTGCTAGGGATCGGCGTCCGCCTCTACCTCGGCGGGGTCATCCTGGTCGTCCTGCAGCGCCATCTCTTCCCGGGAGCACCGGTGACACTTGCCACCTACTTTTGGGGTATCCTCATCGTGACGCTCATCACAACCGCCTACACCATGGTGGGCGGCATCAAGGCAGTCGTCTGGACAGACCTGATCCAGGCCACCCTGATGCTCGGCTCCGTGGGGTTCGTCCTCTGGTTCCTATTTCATCACCTCGGTGGCGTGAGTGCGACCGGTCAAGCCCTCGGGGGCTGGGACCGCCTGCAGTGGATCCAAATCGGATGGGACTCCTCACTACCGTTCGGCAAGGCGCTCGCTGGGATGCTTTCGGAACCGTACACGATTTTTGCGGCCGTGATCGGCTCGACCTTCCTGACCATGGCGACTCACGGCACCGATCAGGACATGGTGCAGCGGCTACTAACCGCCCCCGACATCAGACGCTCACGCATCTCACTCATCCTGAGCGGATTCGCCGACATCCCCATCGCTGTGGCATTCCTGGGAGTCGGCATCCTTCTGACCCTCTACTTTGCGGGACCAGGAGGAGGGGCACCTGACATTCCAGACAACGAGATTTTCGCTGAATTCATCGTCGGCCACCTACCCGTTGGACTCCGAGGTCTGATCATTGCGGGAGTTTTCGCTACGATGATGGGCTCCACATCGGCCGCCCTCAATGCGCTGGCGACCAGTTTCACCTCCGATTTCTACCTCCCGTACGTGAATCCCGGCGCCAGTGACGGGGCCTCCGTGCGCGCAGCGCGGATCGCCACGCTGGTCTTTGGCCTCCTGATGGTGGCGGTGGGGACGCTGGCAGCCTACCTGGTGCTCCATGATCCCAGACTGACGATCATCCCCATCGCGATCGGCATCCTTGGCTACACCTACGGTGCCCTTCTGGGGATCTTCCTGCTTGGGATGCTCTCGACCCGCCGCGGAAGCGACCGGATGAATGTCGTCGCCATGTCGGGGGGGATCCTCTCGGTGCTATTTCTGGGCAGGGTCCAACTGCCGGGCCTCATCGATTTCGGCCGCTGGATGCCATCGTGGTGGCCTGTCATCGCTTGGCCTTGGTACGTCCTGATCGGCTGCACCACGACCTTGATTCTGGCTTTCCCTTTCCGCTCCACAACAGTTTTGGAGAAAGAGGGTCAAGGGTTTTCAAAACTTCCTGGAAAATAAAAGCTGCCAAAAAAGGGGTTTCTGCTTGAGGGAGTAAGTGGTCGGTTTTTATTCTACTCCTCCCCCCTAGATTTCTTTTTACTTTGAACGCTTCCCTCCGTCTCTCTTCCCAGCAACCTGTGACTGCTGATCAGGATCACCTTTCCTCCCTTTGGACTCGCCTTGCAACCCAGATACGGAATCGTGTCAGCCCCGATAGCTTTGAACGCTGGTTCAGTGGCGTCTCGGTCCTCTCGATCACCCCTGAGGCCGTGACCCTCGGAGTACCCAACCCGATCCATCAGTTCTTCATCGAGAGCAACTACTCCAGCCTCCTTGGATCTGCTCTGGAAGAAGTCTGCGGAGAACCACGAACTCTCCTTCTGGACTGCACTCAGGAGGCTACCCACCAGGATGGCGCTTCTGAAGGTCAGGCTCATGCCACCCCCGCAAAGGAGTCGGAAGCCCCTGCCGCCCGCACCGTGGTCACCAGCACCCGCATCGCCCACCCCACTGCGCCCACGGGGATGAACCCCTCCTACACCTTCAGCAGCTTTATTGTTGGGGCCAACAACCAGTTCGCCCACGCGGCCTCCCAGGCGGTTGCCAACTCCCCTGCCCGCACCTACAACCCCCTCTTCATTTACGGTGGCAGCGGTCTCGGCAAGACGCACCTCCTTCAGTCCATCGGCCACCACGTGCTGGCCGGCAAAAAGGGCGCTAAGGTCGTCTACCTCCGAAGCGAGCAGTTCACCAACGAGTTCATCGACGCGATCCAGAACAACGCCCTCGTTGCCTTCCGCAGACGCTACCGTCAGGCCGACATCCTGATGATTGATGACATCCAGTTCTTTGCAGGCAAGGAGCGCTCCCAGGAGGAGTTTTTCCACACCTTCGGAGCTCTGCATGACGGCCACAAGCAGATCATCCTCTCCAGTGATCGTCCTGCCAGCGAGATCGCAAACCTCGAGCAGCGCCTCGTTTCTCGCTTCGAGTGGGGAATGACTGCAGAAATCCAGCCGCCCGACATGGAGACCCGCATCGCCATCCTGCAGGGTAAGGCCTCCCGGATGCACATTGAGATCGAGCATTGGGTCATGGAGTTCCTTGCTGACAAGATCCGCAGCGATATCCGACGCCTCGAAGGAGCCCTCATGCGGGTGGCGGCCTACAAGTCCCTCAGCGGACAACCCCTCACGACGGATGCGCTCGAGCACCTGCTCCGCGACGTCCTTCAGGAGCAGGCGCGCAAGGCCGTGACCATCGACCAGATCCAGAAGAGGGTCGCCGAGCATTTCGACATCCGTTTGGCTGACATGACCAGCAAGAAGCGGACGGCCAGCATCGCCTACCCCCGCCAGGTGGCCATGTACCTCTCCCGCGAGATGACTCCCTCGACCCTGATCGAGATCGGAGATGCCTTCGGCGGCAAGGATCACGGCACCGTCATCCATGCCTGCAAGTTGGTCAAAAAGCGCATGGAAGAGGACCCCAAGGCCCGACATCTAGTGCGCCTCCTCGACCAGCAACTCCAGCGGTAGTGGTCAGAGGGTGTATTTAAGGCCAATCTCGAAGAGAATGGCTTTGACAGCAGCCCCCCTCAGAAACTATCCAAAGAGGCTAGCAGTGGCCTATCGCTGCCTACCCATTTACCCATGAAATTAACGGTCACCAAGCAGGCCCTCCTCGACGGCCTCCAACGCATTCAGAACATCGTCTCCAGCAGGGTCACCCTTCCGGTTCTCTCCAACGTGCTTTTGGAAACCACGGAGACCGGCCTCCTGCTCACCGCCACTGATCTCGAAGTGAGCGTCCGCACGGAGACTGCAGCTACCGTCGAGAAGACGGGCTCCACGACTCTCCCAGCCAAGCGCCTGCTTTCCATCATCCGGGAGCTTCCGGCCGAGGAAATCCAGCTCGAGACCGATGCCCGTAATGTCACCTCCATCCGCAGCGGACAGAGCTTCTTCAAGGTCTTCGGTCTTCCGAAGGAGGAGTACCCAGCCTTCCCCTCGCTCGAAGAGAAGCGCGGCTTCTCGATGCAGCAGGGAGAGCTCAAGGAGGGCCTGAAGAAGACCTCCTACGCCATCTCCCTCGACGAGACCCGTTACGTGCTAAATGGCATCCTGTTCTCTTTCCGCGACGGACGCCTGACCCTCGTGGCAACCGACGGACGGCGCCTTGCCCTCTGCGACGCCGAACTCGGGGAGATCAAGTACCCTGCCGGCCACGAGCGTGACTTCATTGTTCCGACCAAGGCAATCAGCGAGCTCCAGCGTCTGCTTGTGGATGACAAGGAGGTCCGCCTCCATGTCGGGGATAACCTCGTTGCCTTCGATCTCGGCACGACAGTCCTTGCCACCAAGTTGGTGGATGGCACCTACCCCAACTACCGCCAGGTCATTCCGGGCGAAGCCAAGGAGCGCGTCTCCCTCGAGCGTGAAACCCTCCTCCAGTCTGTCCGCCGCGTCTCGCTTCTCAGCAGCGACAAGAGCGGATCAGTCCGCCTCAACTTCACCAAGAACAACCTCGATATCACCTCCAACACCCCGGAGGTCGGTGAAGCCAAGGAGTCTTTGGCCGTTGCCTACAAGGGGCGTGACCTCTCGATTGCCTTTAATCCGGAGTTTGTGATCGACCCTCTTCGCAACCTCACTGATGACACCATTGCACTCGAACTCATCGATGAGATGAGCCCCGGGGTGATCAAGATCAACTCGGCCCAGCGCTTCCTCTACGTGCTCATGCCGATGCGTGTCTCGGTATAATTTACCCAAGCTGCACCCTTGTCAGGGTGCCCTCGGAAGAACCCATGAAAGGAATCACATCAGGCAGCCCTCGTTTTCTGGCGCTTTGCGCGGTGATCTTGATCACGGGTTGTGAGGCGCCGATCGTGCTCCAAAGTTCAGCTGACCGTCAGGCGATATTCGCGGCAATCGCGGGGGAGAAGCCCGGTGATTACTTCATCGGGCGGCGCTTTTACAAAGCTGATTATAAAATGTGGGGCTGGGTCAAGAAACCAGGAGAGCCCTGGAAGCAGTCCCAACTCGTTATGTTCAACGAGCAGAAGAAACTAGCCCCCGATCGTGAGCGGAATGACGTCGGCTCAGATAACAATTACGAATATCGGCTCATCGGCCACTTCTCTGGGGAGAAAGTCTACGAACCTGCCAGTGACAGCTTCTATCCTGAGTTCGTCCTGACCGCCACCACGGTGATCTCGACCAACCCACCGCTGATCTACCCGGATCAGCGCTGGGTGAATCCGGTCGTTCGACTCATCGGGCCACCCCAGTACTAAAAAACCGTGGAGAAAGCCGCCGTAAACACTCACCTCACCCAGGAGCAGGTTGCCGAAATCGTTTAAGCAGGTTGCCCCTCCGGTGATCTTGAAGGGAAACGGCTTGTGCTGATTGTTCCGGACGCCACGAGGAGCTGCCCCCTCGGAATGATCTTTAAGGAAGTCCAACGCCAGCTTGCCAAAAAAAAACTGCCCCCTTGGACGTGATGATTGCCTTGGGAACGCATCCTGCGATGAGCGAGGAGGCCACCTGCGAACGGATCAACATGGGCTACCGCGACCCAGCTTCCATTAATCCTGCTGACTATGCCGATCGCGAGGAAGGGGGTATCCTTCTGGTGCCAAAGGCAGGGGAGATGCTTTTCCAACTTGAGAATCCAGCCCCCTGGGCCTCGGGATCATGAGCCTTTTTGTGGTCATGGGAGTCTCCGGCTGCGGCAAGAGCAGCCTGGCCGAGGAGCTTGCAACTTTATCTGACGGCACTTTTCTAGATGCCGATGACTTTCACCCTCCGGCCAACAAAGCCAAGATGGCAGCCGGAATTCCACTGCAGGACGATGATCGCTGGGGGTGGTTGGACGCCCTCAATGCCGAATTAAAAACCCGGAAGGATTTCACGCAGCACACCTTCCTCGCCTGCTCAGCTCTCAGGCAGATCTACCGCGAGCGCCTCGCGGCGACACTTCCAGGCCTTCGGTTCATCTACCTCCAAGGATCGAAAGAGTGCATCGGCCAACGCCTCTCCAAGAGAACTGATCACTTTATGCCTCCAGCACTTCTTGAGAGCCAGTTTGCAACCTTGGAGGAGCCGGTGGATGCCCTCGTTATCCCGATTGATCAGCCCCTCCCAGAGGTGGTAAGGGCGATTCTTGCGAAGATTTAGTCTGAAGATTTTACCTTCTCCGCCTTCTGCAAGAGGGAGGTGGTGGAACGCCCCGGCACCAGCTGGAGGAGTCTAATCTCGGCGCCCACTTCCTCAAGAGCCGCGCGCTCACCGGGATCCAGCGTCTCCACCGTGTAATCGCCACCCTTGGCGTAGATGGAAGGGCGAAGCTTGCTGATCACCTCAGTGACCCGCTTCCCCGTAAAAATAGCGACATGATCGACACACCGAAGCGCGGCCAGCACTTCCGCGCGATCGAGTTCCCCGTTCAGGGGACGAGTGGGCCCCTTGAGTTCACGCACCGAAGCATCGCTGTTCACGGCGACAAGCAGAGCATCCCCGCATTCACGCGCCTGCTGGAGGTAACGCACATGTCCGGTGTGGAGGATGTCGAAGCAGCCATTGGTGAGCACGAGCTTCTTTCCCGCGGCCGCATACTCTTTGCCGAGGGATTCCAGATCGTCATGGGAGACAAATTGATCCATCCCAATATGGGAGACGTCGGAGCCTGACGAGGAAAGAAGATTCTCCTGTTTTCAACACCCGAAAACTCTCTAGGTTTCATGAGATGTCTCCCGAGGCCCCTCCAATGTCACTCTTCTCCCGTCTCCGGATGGGATGTGCAGCTTGCTTTCCAAAATACGCCCCGCGTGAAATCAATCTCTTCGGTGAGGACGAGGAGCATGAAGAATGGCGATTGATGGCACTGCTCGCCGGCGGTTGCCTCCTCTTTGGTGTGCTGGGTCTCTTTTCTGAATTTTTCTTTCATGCCAGCACGGTTGGAACAGTCTTCTACATCCTTGCCTACCTTTGCGGAGGCTGGGATGCGGCCGGCGATGCCTGGGAGCGTGTCAAGAAAGGGCAGCTTGATGTTCACTTCCTGATGATCGCTGTGGCCGTGGGCGCAGGTATCATCGGCGCCTGGCGTGAAGGCGCCCTGCTGCTGTTTCTCTTTTCGGCATCCGGAGCCATGGAGCATTTTGCCATGGGTCGGACCAAAAAGGCGATCGACGCCCTCTTCCGCGGAGCCCCCAAGACCGCGCGCGTGCTGAACCAAGGGAAGGAGGAGCAGATTGCCGTTGAACAACTCAACCCCGGCATGATCGTTCTCGTGACAACTGGGGAGCAGATCCCCGCTGATCTGGAAGTGATCAAGGGTGAGAGTGCCTGCGATGAATCCAACATGACAGGAGAAGCCGCCCCTGTGGCGAAGCGTCCCGGTGATACAGCCCTCTCCGGAACGATCAACCTCTGGGGTGTACTGGAGGGGCGCATCCTGAGACCTGCCAGCGAGAGCTCTCTGCAGAAGATCATTCGCCTGATTCAGAATGCGCAGAATCTTAAGGCTCCCTCCCAGCGCTTCACCGACAAGTTTGGCACCGGCTACACCTGGTCCATCCTCACCCTCTGCACAGTGATGTTCTTTGTCTGGTGGCTGGTGCTAGGGCTGACTCCCTTCGAGACGAGTGACGGTAGCGCCAGCGCCTTCTATCGCACGATGACCCTGCTCGTGGTGGCCTCTCCCTGCGCTTTGGTCCTCTCCGTCCCCTCGGCCATTCTCTCAGCCATCGCAAGTGGCGCCCGTCGCGGCATCCTCTACCGGGGAGGGGCTGCCATTGAGACACTCGCCAATGTGAGTGTGGTGGCCCTCGATAAGACGGGGACACTCACTTCTGGAAATCTAACCCTCGCCGCTGTCGAAGTTTTTGAAGGAGAGGAACACCGTTTTCAGACCATCTCCCACTCGCTGGCTCGACTTTCCGAACACCCCCTCTCCCGCGCCATTCGCCGGATTGCCGCCACATCGGGAACTGCCGCCATGGAGGCTGCCAACTTTGAGACGATCCTGGGCCGTGGTGTGAGCGCCAAGATCAATGGCGAGACCTACGTCATGGGAAGCCAGAAACTTGTGCTGGGACTCGACCGCTTCAAAGGAAGGGAACTTCCTTCAGCCACCAACACTGCTGGTGCCGTCGTCTGGGTAGCGGGTGATAACTTACTGGGCCGGATGATCTTCACTGATGAAGTCAGGCCGGAATCAGCTGTCACCCTCAGGGCCCTGCACGCTCAAGGAGTCCGTACGGTCATGCTTACAGGAGATCATAGAGATGCCGCCGAACTGATTGGCAAGAAGGTGGGCATTGGGGAAATCCTCTCAGAACTCTCGCCCGATAAAAAAGTCGAGGCCGTGGAGAATCTCAAGGAGGGGGGGCTTGTCCGCGTCGCCATGATCGGTGATGGAGTGAACGACGCCCCGTGCATCGCGGCCGCCGATGTCGGGATCGCCATGGGAGCGCGCGGTTCGGATGCCGCACTGGAGCAGGCTGAAGTCGTGCTGATGAACGACCGAATCGAGAATTTCCTGCTCGCCCGGTTACTCAGTGTCCGCGCCAAAAGTATCATCACCCAGAACATTATCGTGGCCCTCGGCACCGTCTTGGTGATGGTCTTCGCCGCCTTTATCTATCCTGTTCCCCTCACCTTGGGAGTTGCCGCCCACGAGGGAAGCACACTCCTCGTGGTACTCAACAGCCTGCGTCTGCTGGCAATTAAACTGCCGCTGACCTCAAAAGAAGAGGCTCTCCAAAATTAGTTCACAGGGGAAAAGGCTCCGTTGGGCAGCTGCCGGAAGAGTTGTTTACCCCGTGGGTAGGAGGGAGCGTAGCTGCCATCAACCTGCTTGAGGTAACTGATCTTGGCCGGTGTGAACCCACCCTCCGAGGATCGGGTGTAGAGGGTCTGGTTCGTTTGCTGCTGGTAAGCCTGAGCAGAACTTCCTCCGCTAGACTTGGGAATGAGGGCGTTGATCGCTTGGGAGCCGACACTTCCTGCACCGGCGGAGATGGCTCCTGCTGCCACGGAGTTCATGTTTGGCATCAGAGCACCGGCACCGGCTCCGATTCCTGCCGCTGTCACGGCCTGCACAGCCGCGGCACCCATGGGTGTCATCACGGAACGGGGCTGCCCATTGGGCCCGATCTCGGTTGTGCAACCGGAAACAAGGATGGCAATGGAAGCAAGGGAGAGAAAGGAACGTGGGGAGGTCGTCTTCATATGCTTTAAGTATCAAATACTTCTTGCGAAATGCAATCGGGGAAACGGCCTTCGTCTTCCGACAGTTCCCTACTCCAAGTGATGCAGTGTGGGCACCACCTCCTTGGCCCAGGGTAACTTGGATTCGGGCCAGCGCTTGGCTTCCAGATCACTCCAATAGACGTACCGAACACCCAAGCTGAGCGCCATCTCCCTCCAACCTGCCTCCCCATTCATGATGCTGTTGAGTGTCGCCAGACGATCCTTGTAATCGAGGCCATGGCTCCAGAGGTGTCCCTCGTAGCCACAGACTATGGGATGACCCAGCATCAGGACGGGGTGATTATGCTCTGGCGCGCAAGCCACCACGGCATCAGGAGGCAGTTCACGCAGGGCCCATGCCACTTGATCGATCGTACTCCTTTTGATGAGCTCATAGCCGTGACGGCCATCGAGACCGATGACCAACGACGCAGCGCCGGAAGCAAAGAGTAAAACAAGGAGCGGGATACGGATTGCGAGACGCTGCCGCTTCAGCAGAAGGCTCCAGAGATAAGGAGCCACGACAAGCCACGACCAGAGCATCAGTTTCATGTTGTCCCATGGCCACGGAGCAAAACGAACAAACAGGCAGACAAGGAACAGAGACACCGCGGGCCAGACAAAGGCACGAGCCTTTTTTCGAGCTTCTTGTGATCCTGTCTGCTTCATCAGCAGCACGCAGAGAAGAAGTACAAGGGGCGGGGTGATGCCGAAATTCCAGAACCAGAAACCAAGTGTTCCATCGCTCATCCAACCGGGTGACCAACCCAGAGAG
>Ga0209829_10000991_pt1 | contig 24044 bp, 18 predicted proteins | sample C_140205_EF_Meta_FD_187311 | JGI IMG/M metagenome (GOLD analysis project Ga0209829, IMG submission 187311) | Freshwater microbial communities from Lake Croche, Canada to study carbon cycling - C_140205_EF_MetaG (SPAdes) (version 2) | ecosystem: Environmental > Aquatic > Freshwater > Lake... | reverse complement strand
GCCCTCGCCGCTTGTATTTCGGCCATTTTTCATATCAAAACAATATCTATGTAATGGACAAACTACCTGGCCCAAAGGGTTAATATAGCCCTGTGCCATCCTTCCACTGGCATGCGGGCATTTGCTCGCAAAAGCTAGGTATCCTTCCTTCCATTTTGCTAGGGTAAATTGCTTGCCATCTACCTCTAATTCTACCATATTATTTTCAGCCCAGCCTAAGCTTAAAGGTGCATCTGTAATTAATTTCCAGTCCAACTTACTCATTAGGTATAATAAACAGTTTTATAAGGAAATCTTATTTGATACATGTCTCTTACTTTATGTAAAATAACTGTTCTTAATTCTTCAATGTTTTGTTTTTCAATAGCACTAATAAAAACGGCTTGATTATTGGTAATGCCATTCCATCTTTCTTTTAATTCTAGTAACAAGTCTTGTTTTACTTCATCCCCAATCCACTCATCAAAATATTTTTCTTGGTATAAATCCATTTTATTGAAAATAGTAATGATAGGTTTATCAAATGCTTTTAATTCTTGTAAAGTTTTATTCACCACCCCAATCTGATCCTCATACTGCGCATGTGAAACATCTACTACATGTAATAACACATCGGCTTCTCTTACTTCATCTAAAGTACTTTTAAAACTTTCTACTAAATGATGCGGTAGCTTACGAATAAAACCAACCGTATCACTTAATAAAAAAGGCGTGTTTTCAAAAACTACTTTACGCGTAGTAGTATCAAGGGTTGCAAATAATTTATTTTCAGCAAACACTTCACTCTTACTTACTAAATTCATAATGGTACTCTTGCCCACATTGGTATAACCCACTAAGGCCACACGTATAAACTCTCCTCTTTCTTTTCTTTGTGTGAAGGCTTGCTTATCAATTTCTGTTAAGCGTTTGCGTAGTAAAGAAATTTTATCTTTTACAATACGACGATCAGTTTCAATTTCAGTTTCCCCCGGACCTCTCGATCCAATACCCGCACCCTGTCTTTCCAAATGCGTCCACATCCCTTTTAAGCGGGGTAAGATGTATTGATACTGAGCTAACTCCACTTGTACTTTAGCTTGCGCTGTTCTTGCACGCGCCGCAAATATGTCTAAGATTAAATCACTTCTATCAATCACCCTACACTTTACTTCTTTTTCAATATTGGTAATTTGAGAACCCGATAATTCATCATCAAAAATAACGACGTCAATATCTTTCTGTGCCACGTATTGTTTAATTTCTTCTAACTTACCCTTGCCCACAAAAGTTCTTGAGTCGGGATGCGGTAATCTTTGCTTGAACGATTTTAAAGTGGTGGCGCCCGCTGTCTCCGCTAAAAAAGCCAATTCATCTAAGTATTCATCTACCTGTGCTTCAGTCTGATCTTTCTGTATAACACTCACTAGTACCGACTTCTCTTCTTTCTTAAATATTTTCTTTTTCTCTATCAACTTTATTGTTTTTACAAAGATAGGCTAATCCATTAGGTCCATAAAAAAACCCTCCTAATAGAGGGTTTCAATACTATTTTTATTTTTTCTACAATCCGCTGATTGTTAATCCAATTGAAAACTTATTGACCACTGGGCCTACACCATCCCTAAATACCCCAGTAACTTGATAGCCTGCATCTAATGAAATAATGCCATAACCAAAACGGCCTGTTAAAGTAACATCTGTAGCATCAAACCAACGCTTATTGTATTCTTTTTCGATGTAAGAAGATCCATAAACAGATGTGCCATCTTGTCTAACATAATTTTTTGCTTTGGAATAACCTTTTAACAAAGTACCTATTTTTACTCCTACAGCAGCTTTCCATGAACTATTAGGGTGTGCAGGATCTGTATAGTATCTCAACTCCACAGGTGCTTGCAAATACATGGTTGTTAATTTTTCTTTCGAAAAATGATTTGCTGTAGAATCTAAATGATGAAAAGGCAAAGTGGTAGATGTAGATTTAACATCCACATAAGTATGTGGATCTAAAAAAATATTTGAGCTTCCTACACCAATTCCCACAGCAACACTATAATGAGGATTTTTTTTCATTGGAAAATCGTACATGAAATACATATTAAAATGCCTGCTAAAACCACTTGTTTTAACACTATCAGGCTTGCCAGTCCAGCTGTCTGAACCAAATTGGAACATCAAATGATCGGCAGCACGGCCAGTCAAATCAATTTTTGAATAATCCTTTGTAAGGGGGGCTTGCGCTTGTAATAAGGTTCCAAAGAACAAAATAGCAAATGCCGATAAAATAACTTTCTTCATCCCGCAAAAGTAGGATTATTTAAATAGAAAAAAAGGGTAGATACCTTTAAAAAAGGTTAAAAATTAGTACTTTTGGCGCCTACATCGAAAGATGCGGGCCTATAGCTCAGTTGGTTAGAGCACCTGACTCATAATCAGGGGGTCCCAGGATCATGCCCTGGTGGGCCCACTTGAAAATCAACCACTTATGATTTGTTTCATAGGTGGTTTTTTCTTTTGTGCCAAGTTTGGGCCAGGTTTTGTGTTTTTAGAGGGAAAACATGGGTGAATGGAGGTTAAGGGGTGGAAAAATTATGCCTTAATAAAACTTAGCTTCCTTTTCTTTTTTTAGATAAGGCGTTGTAAAAAAAGTATACACTGTTTGATTAAATAAATGCTTATACGCTACTGGTGTTGAGTGGCCGGAGTTTGGTAAAATCCATAAGTTAGATTTCTTAATATTTTCAGAAATCTCTAGTGTATGTCTTGGTACAATCACATCCTGATCTCCTCCTATTACTAAGGTAGGGCTTTCAATTTTTTGTAAATCTGCATGCGTAATATGTGGCTCATATAATAATAGTTTCTGCAATTTTATTTGTCGCTTTGTTTCATTTGTTAATCGCGCATTATTTAGACTATCTAAAGTTTGTTTTACTAAATCAACTACCCAAGGGTCTGTACTCAAAATTGGATCTGGAATTAAATTAGAGCCAGTTACTGCTAATTTTTTGACTTTTTTTGGATGTCTTATTGCAAGAAGTAGCCCTTCAACTCCACCATCACTCCATCCTATCACATTACATGAATCCATATGCAATGCATCCAATAAAGCATTCAAGTCATCTGTCATCATTTCATAACTTAAAGAATCATTGTTGTCAATGGATTTACCATGAGCACGACTATCTGCAATTATTACTTGATATTTTTTGGAAAAATAGGGTATTTGATTTTCAAGACTTTTTATAGAACCACCATTCCCGTGTATCATTAATAAAGGAGCTCCTTGTCCATATACCTCATAATACATTTTAAAACCTCTGTGTTCAAGGTATTTGCCATGCTTTGGATCATTGCCAAAAACATTTTTTACTTTTTCTGAAACTTGAGAAAAACTATTTATAGTTATTAAACTCAAGATTAAAAGTTGTGCAATTTTCATGTAAAATTATTTTTTGGTATCAAGTGTAATAGGATAACAATGTATTAGCCATTAATTGAATTCAGATTTTCAATCTAAATGTAGCATAATGTTCACTATTACTTAGAAGTGTATATTGTTGTATTAGATTCCCGGCCAGGTTCTCTGCCAGGTTTTCACTAAAAAAGGGTTAAAAGTGGTGAATTATGAGAAATACAAATCTATTTCAATCTTCTATCCTATTGATTATCAATAAAAGAAAAGGTATGGAATACAACTTTAAACCCTCATAATCAGGGGGTCCCTGGATCATGCCCAGGTGGGCCCACAGCCGAAAGGCAACATTATCAAGGGTTTATGCTATCAAAAGCGTAGACCCTTTTTGTTTGGGGGAACTCCCGGCCAAGTTTGGGCCAGGTTTTGTGTTTTTGAAGGGAAAACGGGGGTTAATGGAGGTGAAGAGGTGGGATAATTGGGGACTAATAAATAGGAATTAAATAAAATTTAGGCCGGAAGGTTATTATAAAAATCTTACATTCAAACAAAGAAAATCATTACAATATTTTTAACGACATATTTGATATTATAAAAACCGAAATCAATATAAAAGCAAAATGAATATAACTATAATAGGAGCCTCGGGAGGAATAGGACTAGAAACAGTAAAAAGAGGATTAAATAGAAAACATACAATAACGACCCTTTCTAGATCTAAAATTGAAATAGAAGAGAACAAATCCTTAAATAGGCTACTTGGTGATGCAACTAACAAAACCGACTTATTAAAGTCAATCCAAAACGCAGAAGCGCTGATTGTAACATTAGGGACTGGTAAAAATATGAAACCCACTACCCTATTTTCAGATTTTGCAAAATTAATTGTGGAAATACATAAGGAGAACAAAATAAATATTCCATTGATTTTTGTTACCGGATTTGGAGCTGGAGAAAGTAAGAATTATGTTCCTTGGTTAGTAAAGATATTTTTAAAATATCTTTTAAAAGACGTTTACGCTGACAAAACTAAAATGGAAGAAATTATCACTCATACAGATTTGAATTGGACAGTAGTGAGGCCAGGAAGGTTATTAGACAAGGAATTGACAGAAAAATACCGAGTTGAAAATAAATTATTCAAAGGAATAAATATAGGCGGAATTAATAGAGCAGACGTAGCAGACTTTTTAATAAAGCAAGCAGAAAACCAAACAGAATTAAAAATGTACATTGGACTATCTGAAAAATAAGATAGAATAAAAACCGAAAAGCAAAATAGGGAAGTACATCACTCCCGTCAACTAGAACTATTATTTTTTCCCCAACTTAAATGCACCAATTCTTGAAGAATAATTCTTGGCTCCTTTTTTTAAATAATCTCCTACATACCAAATAGTTTCATCATCACTAGGATCAATGGCTGTTTGAGTATAATCTTCCCATCTAAGTGTATTGGTTTGCGAAGCTTCTCCATTTACAAGTACTACTTCGTTCAAGGTGAGTTTACCTAAAGGATCACCAAAATGTCGGCCCGCAAATCTTTGTCCAGGAAAATCATTTTTACCTCCAAACGAATAGCCAATACCAATATTTCCTCTTTTATCAATAGCTGCGCTAGCCATCCATCTAAAATTACTATCGGGGGCATAGGTTCCTTGTTGGTATAATTGCACAGTGCGATTTTTGTTGACCAAAAACTCATACCATCTTACTCCACCGCCACTTGCTGCAGTGCTAACAGAATGCACCCCAACTATCGATTCCCGATTCCCTATTTTTCTATACACCAATCTAGCCATTAGCTTATCGCCTTGTGCATCTAAATGTTGTTCGGTTCCAGGTTGAGGTACCGCTTTAGTAAGTTGTCCTCCCCCTAAATAATGATAAGGGGCTACCGCAATTTTGATGGGCCCTTCGATTTTGGTATTCGAAAAATTATTCCAGTCAACATGGTAATTCCAAATATACACTCCATCATCTTCCAATACATTTTTTAATTGACTTCCGCCAATGGCCAACATAATACTAGGCGCACCAATGGGAGGTAATTGTTGACCATCTAAATCGGCATTGATAATAAAATTCACATCCTTAATAATAAACGACTGCTCTTTGGCATCCAACCCTTTCAACATTTTATTTCGATCAACTACATAAGCATGTTTTTCAATTACATCATCTCCTGTACTTGTAGTAGTGTAATATCCGTCAGGCCATACAGTGGGTCTTGGATAATCAGGAAATAATTCACGTTCAAATTCGTATCGATAATAGGAACCCATTGGATCCGGTGAAGTACTGATGGCATAACACATACAAAATTTTCCTTCGGCTGGTGGTGTTGGCGCTGGTGGGCGCTGACCATTCACCGGTGGAATTTCTTTAGTAAGTGGTGGCTGAAATAATTGAAAAGCTGCACCAGGTTGAACTTGAGCTATCCTTTGTTTGGTAGCAGTATCAATATTTCTAGAAATAGCTTTTCTAAAAGTAGGCATTACAATTAGCCATCTGTTAGCCAACTGATCATAACGAACCACTGCATCACCGTTGTTCATGTTTTCACAAGGACCACCAAAACCACGAAATACATTACGTGTTTCAACAGGACCATAAAGTGGGCGTCCTGATTCGGTAAAAGTTTTTCCTTTCTTAGAAAAAATAGCCATTCTAGAATTTACAATCTGTACAATATGATCAAGACCAACGGCCAATGAATTATCTGATGGATTACGAAGCGTCGCAGTTCCTTGTGGTCCTACAAAACTTTCTCCCAAGCCATCAAAACTGGCTATTAGTACAGGAGCTTTTTTACTACCCAACAAAGTTTGTTCTATAGTCGCGCCTGCAGGATTTAGCAATGGTTTATCTGCTACTATAGGAGTTGATTCATCGTGTTTTACTGCTACATTACTTTTTAATCTTGCTAAAGAAGGAGTTTGTTGTGCAGATACAATTAAAGAAAATAGAATGGCGAAGCCAAACAATGTAAAAAACTTATTCATGTGCTTAAATTAGAATTATCAAATGTAAGAGTGTATAATAATTATTATTACCAAACATAGGTTCCAACTCCGCCTGGTTCTAAAGAGGTACTTGCTAAGCTACCATAGTATTTAATATTGAACGACGCTACACTGTTACCATCATTTAATACAATTAAAACTATTTTACCCGTTGGGGTTTTAAAAGCTACATTGTATAAATTTCCTACATTAGAACTTCCTATACGGATGGAACCAACTGGTACAAATTTAGAAGCATGTGCTATTATGTAATAAGAGACATTTTTTCGCACTACCGAATTATCAATGGTAATAGCTCCTTGACAAGAAGTACAACCACCTGGAGTATGCGGATTATAGGATGCGTCGCTAGCTAAATTCCATTCCAACGCTACTTTACTCCAATTACGCATCGAACCAATGACTATATTTTTTACATGCCATTTTAAATCATCTCCAAAATTTCCATTGCTCGACGTCCACTGTTCTGTAAAATATAAGCCTTTATTTGGGAACTCATTGTGTACCTGTGATAAAGCACTGATATCACCATAATACAAATGAAAAGCCGAACCTGCAACAAAAGGATTTGCTACAGCATCTCTTAAAATTGATAATGGATATTCTGGCTTATCACAATTATGATCGTAAATAATAATTTTCGTTTTAATACCCGCAACATTAAATGCTGGCCCTAAATAATTTTTAATAAAACTTCCTTCTTGAGTAGCTGTCATATACATACTCGGATTGTTTCCGTCATGCAATGGTTCATTTTGGGGAGTAATGGCATCAATGATAATACCATTTTGTTTCATTGCTTGAATATATTTTACAAAATATTGTGCATATACGGGATAATACTGCTGTAACAAACCTCCACCTATAGAAGATTGATTGTCTTTCATCCAAACAGGAGGCGACCATGGGCTGCCCAAGATTTTTATATTTGGATTGATGGCAATGATTTCTTTTAATAAAGGAATTAAACTAATCGAATCTTGAGCTAGCGTAAAATGATCTAAATTAAAATCTGATTGATTGGCTGGAAGATCATCATAAGAAAAAACCGAAGCATCTAAATCCGAAGCACCAATACTTATTCTTAAATAGTTAATTGAAATAGAATTTTCATTTTGACCAAATAACTCTTGTAATAAATCCTTTCTTGCAGTAGTACTTAATGTATTAATTACTTGTGCACTACCTCCCGTTAATGTATATCCAAACCCTTCAACTTCTTGAAAAAGAGAGGCATCATTAACTTCTATATTTGAATAACTGTTACTAGTTGTAACAAACTTTAATTGGGTAGCTTGTTTTTCTAGCTTTGCCGTTTGATTTGTTTTGGTTAACCAGTAATCAATATTCCCTAATATAGGACTCAATGGAGTTATAGTATTTGTCTTCATTGCATCAGTTACCGAAGGGGTGCAATTAAATATAACAAGACCAAAAAATAAGGCTAAAATTGCTTTTTTTATAAAAATATTTTATCAAATGACTAATGGGTGCTTTGTGTAATATTATTGAACTACTCATAGCAAGTATTGACACTAAAGTTAATTAAATAAAACAACTAAACAAGCCTTTAGGTTAGGCGCTAAATTTCCTTTATTTGTTGCAGCTTTAAGTCGAAATTTATAACTTACCCCGGAAAAAGGGTAACCTTATTAAAAATCTATTTACCTTAATGTCTAAATTATCATCTATGAAAAAGGGTATTCAATTTATTGCAGGTATCATCCTATTAGCCATTGTGCTTCCTTTTCATGGATTAGCTCAGCAAAAATTTAGACAACAACTAATTGCTGCTGAAAGTACAGAATCGGTGGGCGTATTTGATGTAAATAATGACGGCCAATTAGATATTGTGTCTGGTAGTTATTGGTATGAAGGCCCTGGATTTTTAAAAAGACACTTTATTGGACAAGGCGTTAGGGTGAGTGAATATTTTGATGATTTTTCGACCATTCCATTGGATGTAAACGGTGATGGTAAAATTGATTTTATTACGGGAGGTTGGTTTGGTAAAAAATTACAATGGCTAGAAAATCCAGGAAATGAGGATGAATGGAAAACACATGATATTGCTATAACTGGTAATATAGAATGTACAAGAGCCTGGGATGTTGATGGAGATGGATTTGTGGAGATTGTACCCAACACACCAGGCAGCCCTTTAATTTATTATGCCCTTAAAAGAGATAAAAACAATAAAGCTACAGGTGAATTTGTTGCTACTAAAGTTGCAGATAATCAAGGGCATGGTTTGGGATTTGGTGACATCAATGGCGATGGTCATGGAGATTTTATTGTTTCAACTGGTTGGTTAGAAGCACCAAAAAATAAATCCAATGAGAACTGGAAATTTCATACTGATTTTATTTTAAATGAAGATGCAAGTGTTCCCATTATTGTTACAGATGTAAACCAAGATGGGCTAAACGATATGATCGTAGGTCATGGTCACTCTTATGGATTGGATTGGTATGAGCAAAAAAATGAAAATGGTATTATAAAATTTATTAAACATCCTATTGATCCTTTTCACTCACAATATCATACCATGGAATGGGTCGATATAGACAAGGATGGTAAAATGGAATTAGTTACTGGCAAACGTTACCGCGCACACAATGGGAAAGATCCGGGCAGCAATGATCCTATGGAACTTTGTTATTTTAAATGGAATGGCGAATCATTTACAAAAAATGTGATTAGCGCTGGACCATTTGGGAAAGGCAAAGGCACGGGCATTTACTTTTCTATTGCTGATTTACTAAATACTGGCCGAAAAGATATTATTGTTGCCGGCAAAGACGGACTCTATATATTTTTTAATGAGGGATTGTAAGAATTATCAAGTAGTTTAAAATTAAGTAATTAAACTACTTTGTTTTAGCAATATCCTGTACACATCTAAATCCAGTATGTTCCAAGCTTGTATCTGGACTACTTTTCATTCTTCTTGAAACCCGATATCCAGAGCAATAAGCATCATTGCATAAAAAACTTCCACCACGTAAAACTCTTTTTTTAGCATAAGGCTCATCTGGATCATAACTATCATTAGGTCCTATTGGATTCTTGGTTTCACTATCCTTTACTGTAGTATAATAATCATAGTTATACCAATCACTGCACCATTCCCAAACATTTCCAGCCATATCATACAATCCATACCCATTGGGTAAATAAGTTTTAGCGGGTGCTGCTAGTTCATAGCCATCCTTTTTTTCATTCAAGTAAGGAAATTTTCCTTCCCAAGTATTGGCTTTAGGCTTTCCTTCATTAATAGGTTCATTTCCCCAAGGATAAATTTGATCAAGCAGTCCGCCTCTTGATGCAAACTCCCATTCGGCTTCTGTGGGTAATCTTTTTCCAGCCCATTTACTATAGGCATTAGCATCATCCCAACTTACTTGCACCACTGGGTAATTTTCCTTCCCAATAATATTTGAATTAGGTCCGTCTGGATGTTGCCAATCTGCTCCAGCCTCCCATTCCCACCATTGACTATAATTATTTAAATTAACAGGGCCTTTGGATGATTTAAATACCAAGGAAGCTGCTACCAATAATTCATCAGCAGGTTTTGGTGTACCAGGCGGTACCGATTTTTTTAATTCTTCCCAATCAGGTTTTCTTTCTGCAGTGGTTATATATCCAGTTGAATCTACAAATTTTTTAAACTGCGCATTGGTCACTTCTGTTACATCCATATAAAAAGAATGCACCGTAACTTTGTGTTTAGGAAATTCATCTCTATCGGCCTGGGCATTGTCACCACCCATGTTAAAAGTGCCTGCAGGTATTAATACCATTCCTTGGGTAGAACTTACTTCACTGATATGAAATATAGAACTGTCATGAGTTCTAGAAAATCTGGAAGGTATTTTCATACAACAAGAAGGGACCGTATCCTGACTCATTGGTTTATACTGTGCTATTGCATTGCCGCCAATAAAAGAAAAAAATAAACCCAATGCACTTATAAATATTTTAGTAGGTCTGCTTTTATTTTGCAATGTAAACTTGAGTTTAATTGATTTTTTTTAATATTATTTATTAATTATTTTTCTTTTAGTAAAATATCTTTTGCTTCCTGATCCTGATATTTATCTATTAATTTATTGAGCCTGTTTTTTAAATTAATAATAGTGGTTTGATATTGTTTATCACCAATCACGTTTTTCATTTCAGTGGGATCCTTTTTTAAATCATAAAATTCCCAATTTTTTTCTGCATTGTAAAACCGAATTAATTTATACTGTGCTGTGCGGATACCAAAATGAGGGCTCACCTGGTGAGGCTCGGGATATTCATAATAATGATAATAAAGCTCATCTTTCCATTGCTTGATTAAATTGTTTTTTAATAAAGGAACAAGCGATACGCCCTGCACTTCGGCAGGTATTTTTACATGCGCTAAGTCTAAGATAGTGGGCGCCCAGTCTATATTGGAAGCAAATCTGGTAATATTGGTGCCTGGCTTAATCATGGCTGGATACCTAATTAAGAAGGGCGTCTTTAATGATTCTTCATACATAAATCTTTTATCAAACCAACCATGCTCGCCTAAATAAAAGCCCTGATCTGATACATACACTAGTACCGTATTGTCAACTAAATTATTTTGATCCAAGTATTCAAGAATTTTTCCAATATTCCTATCCATGGATTTTGCTACCGCTAGATAATCTTTCATGTAACGTTGAAATTTCCATTTGGATAATTCTTGGCCAGTTAATTTCTTTTCATCAAATTCTTTGCTTACGCCATCATAATATTTTTTTATTACTGCACGTTGTTCTTCATTAAGTCGTTTATAGTCATCTGAAACATAATCCATATGCACTTTTACATCTTCAATAATGCGCATCGTTTTTTCTACGGTCATATCCTGATGCGCAGCTGCAGGTCGCCCCTCATAGCTATCAAAAAAATTAGCAGGAATTGGAAAATTGATAGCATCAAAAGCTCCTAAGTCTGGCAAGTCTGGTATCCATTCTCTATGCGTAGCCTTTTCGCCAATGACCAAACAAAAAGGTTTATTAGGGTCTCTGTTATTTAACCAGGCTAAAGATTTTTCGGTAATAATATTAGTTACATATCCGTTTTGCTTAACCGTATCATTGTTGGTATTGATAAAATCTGGATTGTAATAATTACCCTGCCCCCTTAAAATATTAAAATAATCAAAGCCTTGTGGCAAAGTACCCAAATGCCATTTTCCCACCCAGGCAGTTTGATAATTATTTTCTTGCAGTAAACGAGAAAAAAGAAATTGTTTTGTATCAAATTTATTTTCATTTAAGGCATAACCATTTTGATGGCTGTACTTGCCCGTCAATAAAGTAGCCCTACTTGGTCCACAGATGGAATTAGTAACAAAAGAATTCTGAAAAATAGCCCCTTCTTTCGCTATTCTGTCAATATTGGGCGTGGGCATTAATTTACCTCCATAAGCGCCAATGGCCTGAAAAGCATGGTCATCAGAAATAATGAAAACGATATTGGGTTGTTTTACTGCAGGTGTAGTTTGCCCAAATGTTTTATTGGAGCTTGTAGTTAAAACAATCCAGCACAAAAAAGTAATTCTATAGATGTTCAAAATAGTATAATAGGGCTTTGGTAAAAACTAACTTAAATATACTTAATTTCTATGATTGTTATTTAAAACATAGCAGGCTCCTTGCTTTCAGGCACCCTAAATAGCAAATTAGGGGCCGCCTTTTGAATGAATTTTTAGTTTTATATAGTATATTTAGTAATAAGAATACTTTTCCAGTAACTATTCATTTTAAATGATCCTACTATGGCAAGGCTACATAAAAAAAACTTCCCCCATTTACTGATAGGAATATTACTATTGGCTGCATGCAAAAACCCCAATACCTATAACCCTCCCAAAGTTAGTTTCACCATGGAGGAAGCTGCCTTACCTGCTTATGAAAAAGACATCGACCACAAGGGTATTTTAAATACTATCCAAAGAAATCAGGAAGAAGCTTATATGGATGGGAAAAAAACATATACCAGTAATTGTATTAATTGCCATGGCACTCCTGAGAAAGAAGGTTCTATTCCCACCGCATTTAAATATTGGAAAGATGCATTTAAAGTAGGGAAAGATCCCTATTCCATTTATCAAACTTTAACAAGAGGCTATGGTGCCATGCCTGCGCAAACCACTTTAACCCCCGTTGAAAAATACAATGTCATTCAATATATCCGTGAAGAATATGTACTAAAACAAAATAAGGCCGCCTATTTTACTATAGATTCTAACTATCTAGCGAGTCTTCCAAAAGGCAAATCTAAAGGACCTGCATCTATTCATAAAGAAGCTTGGTTGGAAATGGACTATGGGAATTTTTTAATCAACACTTATGAATTGGTAGATAGCAATGCAAAAACTAGAGAAATATCAGGGGGTAAAGCACCCTTAGCAGATGAAAATTTAGTAAACGCGAATTTTGCTTATAAAGGAATTGCTGTTAGAGTAGATGAAGGCGCTGGTGGTGTGGCCGCTGGTAAAGCATGGATGATTTTTGATCATGACCTAATGCGTATCGCAGGTGCTTGGACCGGAAAAGGCTTTATCGACTGGGAAGGCATCCTTTTTAATGGACAACATAATATTTCTCCGCGAACCATTGGGCAGTTACATTTTTCAACGCCAGTAGAACCAAGCTGGGCCAATCCAATCAATGGATCCTTTGCTGACAATCGTTTTCAGGCAGTAGATAAAAGAAGATTTGGTCCGCTTGATAGAACTTGGACACAATACAAAGGCTTGTATCATTATAAAGATCAAGTTATTATTTCTTATACGGTGGGCAACTCCAATGTGTTAGAAAAATTAGGACTAGAAGGCACCGCCGATATGCCTGTTTTTACGCGCACTTTAAATATGAGCGCTGCGAGCACGCCTTTAAAAATGAGAATTGCAAAACTCGAAACGGCTGTTGCAATTATAAGTGAGGAAGCCCAACTCAAAAAAGAAAATGGATTTTTTGTTTTAAATATTCCAGCTAATAAATCGGTGAATGTAAAAATATTAATAGCCAACACGAAAGTGAAAAATTTTGAATTAATTTCAAAAGCTTCTCCTAAGCCTGAAAATCTTTTAGCCTATACAAAAGGGGGCGCTCCGCAATATGCACAAATATTAACTACGAATATTACCAAGGGAGAACAAAAGGGAGCATTTAAAGTGGATAGAATGGAACTGCCTTATCAAAGCCCTTGGAAAAATCAAATGAGATTAAGTGGTATTGATTTTTTAGAAGATAGAAATAAAGCTGTTATCTGTTCGACCGATGGAGATGTTTGGTTGGTAGAAGGTGTTCTTCAAAGTGCAGGAAAATTAAGATGGAAAAGAATTGCATCTGGATTGTTTCAACCACTAGGTATTAAAATAGTAAACAAAGAAATATATGTGACTTGTCGGGACCAACTCGTTAAACTTCATGATGTAAACGGAGACGGTGAAATAGATTTTTATGAAAGTTTTAATAGCGACCATCAAGTAACCAATCATTTTCATGAATTTGCCATGGGTTTACAAACAGATAAAGAAGGAAATTTTTATTATGCAAAAAGTGCAAGACATGCAAGACGTTCTTTGGTGCCGCAACATGGTACTTTGTTGAAAGTAAGCAAGGACGGGCAAACCACCACCATTATGGCGCATGGATTTAGAGCGGCCAATGGGGTTTGTATTAATCCAGATGGCAGTTTTATTGTTACCGATCAAGAAGGTCATTGGACACCGATGAATCGAATCAATTGGATCCAACCAGGTAATAAATTTTATGGGAATATGTTTGCCTACAATGCCTCCAAAGATAGTAGTGACAATGCCATGGAACAGCCCTTAACCTGGATTGAAAAAGATATTGATCGTTCTCCTTCTGAACTACTTTGGGTAGATAGTAAAGCATGGGGTCCGCTTAATGGTAGCTTACTTAGTTTTTCCTATGGGTATGGAAAAGTATTTGTAGTGCCCTTTGAAAAAATGGGTAATCAAATGCAAGGTGGGGTTTTTGAATTACCCATTCCTACTTTTTCTACGGGTGTGATGCGTGGTCGTTTCAATCCTGGTGATGGTCAATTGTACGCCTGTGGTTTATCTGCTTGGGGTTCGGCACAGCCTGAATTAGGTGGCTTTTACCGAATTAGATACAATGGAGAAAAAGCAACCATCCCTCTTGGACTTCATGTTCAAGCCAAAGGAATTCTAATTCGTTTCTCTCATGAATTAAATAGCAAAGACGTTGAAAATATAAAATCCTTCCAAGTGCAAACCTGGGATTTAAAAAGAGCGAGAACTTATGGTTCGGATCATTATAATACCAAAACACTTCCGGTTACTAGCGCTACATTAAGTAAAGATAAAAAAGAAGTATTCCTTACCATCACTGGTATAAAGCCTACTAGGATTATGGAAATTAATTTTCAATTTATGGATGAAAAGGGTGAACCCATTAAGGGGCTTATTCAAAATACCATCCATCAAGTTGGGCAGTAATAAATTACAGGACGACTACTTAATTAGGATTTGAAAATGCGGTCCATTAAAACCCATTTTTCCCCTGGTTTAGCCCATGGCAAAGGCTTTTGGAAGGAGGACATAAACGCTTCCCACTCTGTAATTTTAGGATTGGTTGCATCAAAAGCTGCTTTTTGCTCAAAAGTAAATTCATCCACCGTTTCTAAAATCATAAACATTCTATTTCCAGTTCTAAATATTTCTATGTTTAAAATGCCCGCATCAATATCATGTTGCGTTACTTCGGGCCAAGCATTGCCCTTGGCATGATGATACTCGTATTTTTTAATTGATTCAGGCTCATCAATTAGATCTAAAGCCAAACAAAATTTTTGCATAATTTAAATTTTAAAATATTTTTTAAAAGAAAGAATAGTTTGGGTTGCTGCTTCTTTGGGTGTAGGCCAAGGAAATGCTTCTGCCGAAACATAACCCTGATAATTTATTTCCTGTAAAGCTTTGGCTACTTCTACAAAATGAGTATGCCCATTTCCTACTGGACGTCGGTTGCTATCTGCAAAATGTACATGTAATATAAAATCTTTGCAGGCCCGAATACTCGCAGCCATATCTACTTCCTCCATATTCATATGAAATAAGTCGGCCAGTAAACCAACTTGATTAATTTGATGCGTCTTTAAAAAAGAAACTCCATCAGACAGGGTATTGATTAAATTAGTTTCATATCTATTCAAAGGTTCGTAAATTAATTGTACGCCTAAGGATGCTGCATGCTTACCTAAATAGCTTAAACCTTTTGCAAGCCATTCCAATGCTTGCTCGCGATCCACACCTGGCATTACATTTCCCTGCATCGAGCCAATAATGGTTGGCGCTTTAAAGGCAGCCCCAAATGAAATCATTTTTTCTATAAATTCAATCGCTTTTTTTCTTACCGTTTCATCAGAATCTGTTAAGGTCCATCCATGAATTACTTTGCCAGCGCCCGTTCCTACAGCCGCTATTTGAAGTTGATATTTTTTTAATAACAATTGAGTGGCTTCTACCTCCAAAGCATCTGATGATGCTGTAAATAATTCTACTGCATCAAATCCTAAGGAAGAAGCATGTGCCATACTTTGCTCCAAATCATCCCAATAAATCCATGGACCGGATTTGATATTGGGAACCAAAGCAATCGTTGCACAAGATTTTATCATATTTTATAAATTAAAATCAACCATGATTTTTGTAATTCCTTTGGGATCTGTTGCCCAACCTGCCAATGCAGCTCCTGCATTTTCGAGTGAAACTACTTTTGAAATAACTTCTTGTACAGGAAATTTACCTGCTTCTAAATAAGCAATTACTTCCGGGAATTCATCTGTACAATTTCTGGATCCTAAAATTTCAATTTCTTTGCGAACAAAAAGACCTGTATTGAATTCTACTGGCGATTTTGCATAGCCTATACAAACCACTCTACCCGTATACGCGACTTCCTCTACTGCTGCACGATAAGTAATTGCATTACCTACCGCTTCAATAATTACATCAGGTCCATCACCATGGGTGATGCGCATTAATGCTTCATGTAAATTTTCTTTGCTGGTATTAATCGTATGGGCTACCCCTATCTTTTTTGCAATCTCCATTTTGGAATCATCAATATCAATGGCTATTACTTCGGCACCTCTATTCACCGCTGATGCTATGGCACCCATGCCCACAATGCCGCAACCTATCACTGCCACTCGGTCTTGACTACTTACCCTGCCACGTGCAGCCGCATGAAAACCTACTGTCAAAGGTTCTACCAGTGCCAACTCCTTTAAAGAAAGTAAAGAAGAAACAAATAAATCTTTCCAATGGAGGGTAATATAATGGGTCATTGCCCCAGGGCGTCTTACCCCCATGGTTTTATTATCTTGACAAGCATTTTTGCGGCCTTTTTTACAGGAAATACATTTTCCGCAATTTAAATAGGGATAAACTGTAACCTTATTACCAATATTAAATGTAGTGGGCACATTATTTCCCATCTGTTCAATAGTACCGCCTACTTCATGCCCTAAAACATTTGGATATTCTTGTAATTCAAAAAGTCCTTTGAAGCCATTTAAATCTCCACCACAAAATCCAACGATGCCTATTTTTAATAATACTTCATCAGGACCAGGAATGGGCTTTTCAATTTCACGAAGCTCGGTTTGGCCAATGGCCGTAAGAAATAATGCCTTCATAATTTATATTAAGAACGTGGTATATTATTTTCGGGTTGCCCTTCAAACCACATTAAATTTTTAACAGGCGCAATCACTACAGCCATCTCTTCTAAAATACCTGCAGGAATTTTAAAATCTATAGCAGCTATATTTTGTTGAATATTAGTTAGACTATTCATGCCTACAATGGTAGTAGTAATCGCTGGATGATCCATCGCAAAACGCATGGCTACATCACTTAAACGAACTCCATATTTTTTACAAATTTCCAATAATGCCGGTTGCACCGCCAACATTTCTTTTGGAGCATTGTGCCACTCGGGAACAATGGCATCGGATAAGATCCTTTGTAGGAGCGGCGCAGCATTCATCAATCCAAAATTCTTTTCTTTTGATAAGGGCACTAATTCATTATTAATTTCGTCTTGTAGTAAATTATAATGCGCCCAAGATAAAACCGTATCCAATTCTACCTGCCTCGCTATTGCTGCTAAATACCTTACGGGCAAACCTGAAATTCCAATAAACCTAGCCTTGCCCGATGCTTTAATTTTTTCTATCACTGGCATGGCTTCATTTAAAATTTGCTCTTTGCTTACAAATTCAATATCATGCAATTGAAATAAATCAATATAATCGGTTTGTAATCTTTGCAAGGATTCGTCAATACTAGACATAATTCGCTTAGCAGAAAAATCAAAAGAACGCACATCATAGCGGCCACATTTAGTAGCTAAAAAAATATCCTTCCTTTTTCCCAACAAAGCTTTGCCTAAACGTGTTTCGGCTAGCGTAATTCCGTAAAAAGGAGAAACATCAAAAAAATTAACCCCATGATCAATTGCATAATGAACCGTATCAATTCCTTCTTGCTCATCCCTAACATCAAAAACATTCCCAAGTGGGGAAGCGCCAAATCCTAAAATAGAAATGAGTTCATTGGTCTTGCCTAATTTGCGATATTCCATTGGTGATTTTGTAGGTGGTTAAAAGGGATCAAACAAATATAAAGTATTTTTATTTTCAAGACCCTCCCCCTAAAATACAAATTTACTTTTGGATTAGTCGCTAGCCCCCAGCTTACTATTTAAGCGCATTTAGGGGAGTAATGGGCATAAATGAAGATGAATTTAGGCAATAAATTATGCCTTATTTTAACGGCAGTTGCTTTAACTTTAAGCAGTACAAAAAAAATGATTAAATCCAAGTTTATGAAAAACAGATTGCTTACTTTATGCTTCTCCGCAATATGCTTCTGCGCAATTGCTCAACAACAAAATTCAATTCGCCCAGGCGAAGTTTGGCCTGATGCCGATGGCAATCATATCCAAGCCCACGGCGGTGGCATTATTAAATTAGGGAATCTGTATTATTGGTATGGCGAGGAACGCAGACCAGGATTAGATACTAATTTTCGTTATGTAAGTTGTTATTCCTCTAAAGATTTAATGAACTGGAAATTTAATGGAGACGCTATGGTATTGTCTAAACCAGATAGCACATTAGCCAATAATAGATGGGTGCTTGAAAGACCCAAGGTTTTTTATAATGCAAAAACAAAGCAATATGTTATGTATATGCATATTGATGGTGCCATCAAAGGAGTTTCTAAATCTCCATCTGCCTATGACTTTGCAGGCGTAGGCGTTGCAGTGAGCGATAAAGCAACAGGCCCTTTTAAATTAGTGAAAACTTTTAGACCCTTGGGTAAAGAAAGCCGTGACATTGGCCAATTTATTGATGACGATGGTAGTGCTTATTTAATTTTTGAATGTCGTCCAGTAAAAGGATTTTACATTGCTCAATTATCAGATGATTTCTTAAGTGTTGAAAAGGAAGTGGCTTTTATTCATTTGCCTTTAGAAGGAGGTGCAGTAGTGCATTACAAAGGTTTATATTATGCAGTGGGTTCAAAATTAACAGGATGGTCGCCTAACCCTAATAAAGTGGCTACCGCTACTTCATTAGCAGGACCTTGGACTGAGTTTGTTGATATGGCCCCACCAGAAACCAATACGTACAATTCGCAATCTACCATGTTTATAAAAGTAGTGGGCTCCAAAGATACCACCGTAATTTTTATGGGTGATCGATGGAAACCAAGTGCTTTACATGATTCAAGATACATCTGGATGCCAGTGGAAATTGGAGCGGGTAAACTATGGTTGCCTGAACCTAAACCATGGAGCATTAATGTGAAGACAGGGAAATGGAAAAAAGTTGAATAAATAGTAACGACGGAAATAATTTTTAAAAATTGAATGATGGAAAGAAGAAAATTTTTACAAAACACAAGTTTATTAGCGGCTGGAATTTATTATAATCCTGCCAAAGCAATAGCGGGACCCTTTGTACCTTCTCCTTTATTGCATAATATTCCATTTGATAAAAAGCTAGATCCACAATGGTTAAAATCATTGTACCATCGAGGTTTTGTGACTTCTTATAAAAAAACAAAAAACGAATTACAATATATTGGGATGCCTGTGGGTGGTATTTTTACAGGCACCGTTTATGTAGGAGGTGATGGCCGACTTTGGTTATGGGATATTTTTAATGAAAATCAAGAAGGCGTAGATCCTAAAACCATAGATTGGGAAACAGATGTACATGTTGGCAAAAAAATTAGACCCCGTGATGGATCTGCTTATGTACAACCCGCAAAAAATATACGCCCTTTAGAGCAAGGCTTCGCTTTTAAAATTGTAAAGGATGGTAAAACAATTGTAAAAAAAATGGAGGCCGAAGATTGGGAGGAGATTGTTTTTGAAGCAACTTACCCAATGGCTAAAATTCATTATATAGATCATAGCTTAGGTATTGATATTTCAGCGGATGTTTTTTCGCCTTTCATTCCTTTAGATGAAAACAATTCTGGACTTCCTTGTACGATTTATTCATTCTCTATAAAAAATAATAATAAAACTGATATCAGTATCTCCATTGTAGGCTGGTTAGAAAATAAAGTATCAATCAAAAACGCAAAATTAGATGATAGTAGAATCAATCATTTTCAAAACTTTAATGGCGCTTCTATTTTAACGAGTGCCATTAAAGACAATGGCAATAAGGATCAATCTATGCAACCCGATTATGGCACTATGGCCATTGCTTCAATGAATGAACATTCTTGGAGTAATACTTCTTTTGTTTTACCCATTACCTCTGCTTCCTTCACCATTAAAAATGAGCAGACTACAGAAAAGAAAATTTCAGAAGGTGCTTTAATGAATGCCGTATGCTCAACACTTTCTATAAAAGCAGGCCAAAATAGTAAAGCATCCTTTGCAATAGGATGGCATTTTAGTAATTTAACTTTACATGCTTCCATAAAAGACAAGGGCCGTTTTTACAATAATCAATTTAAAAATGCAACCGAAGTACTTAAATATGTGCATACTAATTTTTCAAAGCTTAGTACGCAAACATCTTTATGGAAGGATGTCTGGTATGATTCTACATTACCTTGGTGGTTTTTAGAAAGAACTTTTTTAAACATTTCTACTTTATCTACGACCACAGCCCATCGTTTTGAATCGGGCCGTTTTTATGCATGGGAAGGTGTTGGTTGTTGTGAAGGCACTTGTATGCATGTATGGCAATATGCACAAGCCATGGGGCGTATATTTCCTGGTATAGAGCGAGATACCCGTGAAAGAATTGATTTAGGAATGTCTTTAATGCCAGATGGTATGATTTGGTACAGAGGAGAAGTAGTAAAAACAGCTGCTATTGATGGTCAAGCTGGTACCATTTTAAGAATTCTTAGAGAACATAAAATGTCTCCCGATCATAAATTCTTACAAAAGAATTGGGATAAGATAAAATTAGCGACTACCTGGGTTATCAATCAAGATAAGAATAAAGATGGCATGGAAGATACGCCCATTGAAAATACATTAGACGCTGTTTGGGATGGAGAAATTGCTTGGCTAGTAGGATTATGTATAGCGGCAGTAAAAGCAGGGGAAATTATGGCCATTGAAATGGGAGATACCGCATTTGCAAGCTTATGTGCCAATTATGTTGCACAGGGTTCTAAAAATATGGAGCAACAACTTTTTAATGGTGAATATTTTATACATCAAGCAGATGCAATTAAAGGAAGAGAAAAATTGGGTTCCTACAATACTTGTCATATAGATCAAGTGTATGGTCAAAGCTGGGCGCATCAGGTAGGATTGGGTAGAATTATCAGTAAAGAAAAAACAATGTCGGCGCTCAAATCTTTGTGGAAATATAATTTCACACCCGATGTTGGGCCTTATATAAAAGAAAGAAGAGGATGGCGACCTTATGCATTAGCAGGAGAAGGGGGCATGGTGATGAATACCAATCCAAACAATGAAGAAAAACCTTATGGTAAAAATGAAACTTGGCAACTTGGTTATTTTCATGAGTGCATGAGCGGTTTTGAACACCAAGTGGCTGCGCATATGATGGCAGAAGGGATGATAGAAGAATCGCTTGTTTTAACTAGAATGATTCATGATAGATACCATGCCCATAAACGCAATCCATTTAATGAAATTGAATGCAGCGATCACTATGCAAGAGCGATGGCAAGTTATGGAACATTTATTACCGCTTGTGGCTTTGACTATGATGGTCCTAAAGGAAATATTCGTTTCGCTCCAAAGTTAAATCCAGAAAAATGCAAGCTTCCGTTTACATCCGCCACTGCATGGGGATCTTATGAACAAAGCTCCAATGAAAAATTATTTTCCGCTTCCTTGCAAGTAAAATATGGAGCACTTCAATTAAATACTTTTTCTTTTGATGCCTTGGTGAATAGTACTAAGGTTTCCGTGCTAATCAATGGAAAACTTATTCATTCAACCATGCAAAAGCAGGAGAATACTTTGATAGTTAGCTTTAATCAACCAATTGAAATAAAAGCAGGTCAACATTTAGAAATTAAATTAGCATAATATGCAGGTAACAAAAAATAAAGTAGTAGGCATTCACTATACCATCTCCACCGAAAATAATGAAATGGTATACTCTACCCTTGCTTATGAGCCTGAAGAATTTGTACTGGGTAGTTTTTCCATTTTCCCTTTAGTTGCCATGGCCCTTGAAGGGCATCAAGTAGGTGATGAAGTGGAAGTAATTTTAGAACCTTCTAATGCTTATGGAATTAAAAACGAAAAATTAATTTACTCTTTGGATAATAACCTGTTTAATAACCTAGAAACTTTTGAAATAGGCAGTAGGATTCAAGTTCCAGGGGGTTCGGAGGCAAGATTATTACAAAAAAATAATACCCATATCTTAGTGGACGCCAATCATCCATTGGCGGGAGAACAGTTGCATTATAAAATGACGATTGCTTCTATCAGAGAAGCTACTAGTAACGAAATTAAGTGGGGCCGAACCGAAAACGAAATATCTATATGTAGTAATCAACCTGGTTGTTGTTAAATTTATATATTATGAAAAAAGAAAAGTATTTATTGATTTTAGTTTTGGCATTCGCCATGAGTGCTTCATCCCTGTTGGCTCAACCATCCTCTAAAATTTCCGAAAAGGGAAAAGGAACCTTCCTATATGATCTAAATTTTTTAAAAAAATACCATAAGGATTTAGTGGTATTGGGAGAAGGTGATGCAAAATTAATTGTAGTACCTCAATACCAAGGCCGTGTGATGACGAGCACCGCCGAAGGGGATCAAGGATTAAGTTTTGGTTGGATCAATCATGATTTAATTGCTTCTCAAAAAAATACACCTCATTTTAGTGCATTTGGCGGGGAAGATAGATTTTGGCTGGGTCCGGAAGGAGGGCAGTTCTCCATTTATTTTAAACCCAATTCCACTTTTGTATTTGACAATTGGCTGGTGCCGCCTAGTATCGATGTTGAAAGTTTCAATTTGATACATCAATCTAAAACAGAAGCTCAATTCAAGAAAAACATACATTTAACCAATTACTCAGGTACCAATTTTGAGGTAGCCGTAAACAGAAAAATTAAATTATTAAATAAAGAGGCCTTAAATAAATTTATAGGCGGATTAATTGGCGCATCCGTTAAAGCCATCGGATTTGAATCGGAGAATACAGTCACCAATATTGGTAAAACAAGCTGGTCAAAAAAATCAGGCCTCTTATCTATTTGGATTTTAGGCATGCTGCAAGCCAATGATCAAACAACTGTTTTTGTTCCTTATAAAAAAGGCGACAGCGCTGTACTAGGAAAAATAGTTACAGATGATTACTTTGGCAAATTAAATCAAACACGTTTAAAAGTAAAAGATGGCTATTTATTATTTAAAGCCGATGCAAAACAAAGATCTAAAATTGGTATTTCTCCTTTAAGGTCATTGGCCACCGTGGCTAGTTTTGATGCGCAAAATAAAGTATTGACCATTATTCAATTTACCCTTCCAAAAGGAAAAACAGCTTATGTAAATTCATTGTGGGAAAAGCAATTGAATCCATTTAATGGGGATGCCATGAATGCCTATTCTGACGGGCCTATCAATGATCAACAAATGGGAAAGTTTTATGAATTAGAAAGCTCCTCCCCTGCCATGTCATTAGCGCCAGGTGCTAGCCAAACTCATATTCATAGGTCCATTCATCTAAAAGGAGATACCAAAGACTTAGAAGCGATTACTCAGCAATTATTTGGCATTTCTTTAAAGGAATTGAATTTTTAAATAAGAATATTTAGAAATCAGAACAAAGTGGTATTTTCACGCATTATATCAATGAATGTGAGTAGAGAGGCCAGCCTAATTAAATTAAAATGAAACACCTAGTATACTTTTGAATAAAATAAAATTATGAAAAAAATACTTCTTCCAATTGCACTATTTTTAACCCTTCAATCCTATGCTAAAATGGATCTATTTAAAGTTGAAAAACAAAAATATGAAGTTGTCTTTAAAGGCAAAGGTTTTGAAATAAGACAT
>Ga0209829_10000990_pt1 | contig 24066 bp, 21 predicted proteins | sample C_140205_EF_Meta_FD_187311 | JGI IMG/M metagenome (GOLD analysis project Ga0209829, IMG submission 187311) | Freshwater microbial communities from Lake Croche, Canada to study carbon cycling - C_140205_EF_MetaG (SPAdes) (version 2) | ecosystem: Environmental > Aquatic > Freshwater > Lake... | reverse complement strand
GAAGGAGAAAATAATTTATTCACAGTTATTTCTTTAGATCCCGCTATTTGTTGGTCAATCGTATATGTTACCTCTAAATTTTTACCATTATATTCTTGAATTTCAATATGGGTGGTCATATACTAAACATTTATATAATAAAAAATATTATATAAAAAATATTATATACACCTTTGAAGATTTAAGTTCGCACAAAAATACGAAAATAAATAATATGATAAATTACATAAAAAATATTTATTATATTAGTTACGAAATCTTTCTTGTCGGGATATCAGAAGAGACCAAATAAATGGAATTTTCCGTGATAATAATGTATTCAGTGCCACTTTTATAGAACTTCGCAATAGGAGACGTATATTCATCGGCCGATTTAACGAGAAGCTTTTCTCCCGTCTCCTTCACCCCAATCAATGCGTTTTTATCCAAAGATGAAGTCCAATAGTCGAGCAGAATCGGTTTATCTTCCACAATTGCAAGCTTTGCACAGTGTTTAAGAGTGATGTCACTAGGTAATCTATAATTAGATGAATCAGCCACAGTCGAAGTCGAAGTCGAAGTTCCAGATGCCACAACGGTTTTTTGTTCAATCATACTAGCCATATTATATAATAAAAATTATAAAGTCTTTAAATGCTTTTTTTGAAAAGTAATTTAAATATGACGCATATATATAATAGAACGATGAGTGATTCAATACAAAATTCAGCGAATAATTCTCAATATTCGTTACAAAATACGGAAAATTATAAACCATTACTACATTGTTCTAGTACCGACATATTAAACAAGTATACCGTATTAGTATGCGATTATTTGAATTTTATAACGGAACATATGAGTATGACTAATAATATATATAATAAATTTATAATAATGCGTGGGTTGGACATAATAACAAATGTGTTTACAATAATATTAATGTATTCCAAAAATATTGATATGGCATTTTTCCACGGTCAAAAGTCCTTTTATTTCTATGTTGAATTTATAGGACAAATATCAGAAGTTCATCATTCATTTCTTCAATTAAGTTCACGAGACGCAGTAATGTTTGTATATAAAAAAAATATATTTGAAATAAATAATGAAATACGTAAAAAAAATAAGATAAGTTCATCGGAATCCATAAATATGAATATATTAGACGCAAATATACATATAATGAAAAACGTAATTATAAATGTATTTACGAATATCGAATTATCAAAAGAAACAAATAAGGAAATTTTAAAAAATATAATAAAACGTATAGAAAAAATAAGTGAAAAAATAAACAATCCAAAAATAACGATAGACACGATTCATAACATCAAATTAATCGTGAATTTAATGGATATAGATGGAATATCGAATGATGTGTATTGTGATAATATCGAACAAAATATAAAAAAATGTATAAAAGAAAGTCACCAACCACACAAATAAAATAAAAATAAAAAATATATACAATATATACAATATACAATATATACAAAATATGAACAGAATATTTACTATTACCCAAAATAACAACAATTATGAGCAAGTTGTTGTTACTATTATTGCTGGATATATTGGCGCACTAATACCGAACAAACTATCAAATATACCACATTTATGGATGTCGGTCATTATGGGAGGTCTATCCAGCAAAATAATTTACGGTGATTTTGATGTAGGATATCAATGGACAATATCGGATATTTATTATTGGATTATTACAATTATTGAGTCGTTGGTAGGTGGAGTATTAGCCATTTTTGTAGGAACTTTTTATCGGGTATAACGCGATAGCTTTTTTTAAAAAACGGAGTTAATAGTCGAAGGAGTTAACAATTTTCCACAACTTGGTCAAAATGATCAACTCTGGAAATAAATTCAGCAACATCTCCTTCAATACCAACTAAATAAGTATGCAGCACCTTATTATGAATACAGCAAATATATTCATAATATTCGTTCAAATCAATCGGACTATTCAAATTATGATGTAATCTGTGTAACGACCATTCGGGTGGAGTAAACGGAAATCCAGCGTGATAGTCAATTTTAATAACCAGTTTTATATATTTTTGGGCGTAGGCTTCAACAATATCAATTATTTCAACAGGTAATTTGCCCCATTTTAAATACCCAAATGTGTAATCATCACCAGTATCTATATTGTAAAAGTATTCAATATATAACAAACAATAGTCGTGAAATTTTTGCAAGTATATATTTTTACGTTCATTTTGTTTTGTCGGTATGTTATAATGAGTATGTAATTGATTTATGTTACAATTTTGTGAAAATCTATTATAATGTCTGTTAAAATACAATAACTCTGTCATTTTATGATTTTATGATTTTATGATTATATGATATGTGTAAGGATATAATAACAAAAAAAATAAATTATATATTTCAATTTTTTATAGAATATGGAGCGAGCCGTAGCGTCAGTGGAGGCGAGCGACTGGAACACGGATGTGAGCGAAGTGAACAGAAACTCCTTCGACTAACGTCTACGGAGTTCCCTCGAAAAACTTCGGCTATCGCCTCCGTTTTCCTCCAAAATGAGTTTACACAGACACAACAATATTCTTTTTTCGAATCTTCTTCTTCTTATTCTTAACCACCGTATTTTCTGGTGTAATAATTTTCTGATTAATCTGATGAAATTCCTTTTCAAGCATCACTTTCAAAAATTCATAAATAATATGTAATACATTTTCATCACACATACCAACAATTAAAATACTTCCTGTCCGGAAAATCATAAAAGATACCGTCACAATATTTTTATACACAGCTTTTTCCTCTTCTGAAATTTGTGAACCTGTTTGAACTACCAACTCAGGATTATAATAAAATTTACATTGAATACCGGGATAGGAACACGGATCATATATACATTGAATATTATATCTGGTTTTAAGAATATCATATAATGTCTCGCGGTTAATGTAAAACCCGCAATTAAAATTCGAATTAATAAGAACTGTATCGCTTTTTAGTTCAAATCCGATAGGTTTATCCATAAATGGCTGTAATGTTGAAATAATATGATTCAATACAATTTCAAATATCTGTTCATTTTGAATGCCTGGAATCTCCATTTTACCCGTATTAAACACTTTAATATGAAATTCTTTAAAAAGATCTTGGATTCGAATGCGAAGAATCATAACAAAACAATTATAAAACGCGCTCTTCTTTTTGCTTCTATAACTCATAATATCCTTCTTGGAAATCCCAATACTGACCTTTCTGATGTCCTTGAACTTGATTCTACCATTCGGATTATTAATACTCGTCATAACTTGGTCTTCATAATGAGTCACCGTTTTCAAATTCGCGTGAACATCATCCAACTCTTCTTGTGTAGCCGAATTAAATTTCATTTGTTTTTTAATGACGCCATTTGTAGGAGTTGCATAAGGAATAATAGGAACTTTCCAAAATACATCCTTCAAGTTTATTTCACTGTTTAAATACGCAATCTTAGATTTGGTAGAAATATAAATATTGTTCGCTTTAGGAGAAATCAAATTTTTATTCATTTCAAAATCCACACTATTTTGGCGCCTATTTGTAAAATCTTCTTCATTATTATTATTATCGTTATCATCCTCGTCTGTTGTAGTGTCATTATAATCTGGGGATATAAACTTTTCCCATTCGTCATCAACGACATTGGTAATTATTTTATTTGTGTTGTTTGTATTGGTTGTGTTGTTTGTATTGGTTGTGTTGTTTGATTTTTTGGTTTCCATGATTGTATAATATTCTCCGAATTGCTTTAAGTATGTTTAATATATATTATTTCATTTCAATTATTTTCTAATAGTATATTATATTATTCAATGATCGGCAATAATACGCGCATCATCCATGAAAGAAGTGAAATCATCCCTATTAAGAAAAATTTATATGCGCAACCGGTGTCTCCCACTAACTCGACAACATACAGCTTAAAGCAAAATATGTTTGACCCGATGAAAAGTTCTCCTCCCAACGATTTTATGATAAAACTTCGTATGAGAATGAGCCGTTATGATTCTTTAGATAAAAACGCAGATATGCGTGAGATGGCGTAATTGATATAATATCCATTTTTACAATCTTGGCTATGCATTATATTTTCCATAAACTCTAAAAACTTATGCGTTATTATTTCTGGCTTATTGCGAATAATATAATTTAAATAGTCTTTGATTATATTTTTTTTATCAATATTATAATTTTTGCTGATTTCTTGGATATATTGTGACATTGTGTCGAGTTTCTCTCCTTGAACAAACTTTAGAAATAGATTTTCCCATACAGTGCTATCTATTATATTAAAATCCGCGTCTATAACATTCTGATTTGACTGCATAAAGTTGATCATACTTCGGATATCGGAGCGATATAATTTTTGAATAAGACTTATCGATTTTTCACTCATGTTTAATTTTTCACATACAACGATATTCGTTAAAAACGATATTATTTCTGCTTCGGGTAGCTGGTTAAAACGCAAACGTAAAAATTCATTTTGTAGTCCTTCGTCTATTCTACTGATATAATTACAGATTAGACAAAACCGAACTGTACCGGAATATTTTTGGAGCAAATATCGTAACGCTTGTTGTGCGTTTTTTGTCATATAATCCACTTCGTCCAATATCACAAATTTCATACCATTATTAAAGAGTGACTTTGAATTTACAAATTGATTTATTTGGTTCCGGATAATGTCGATGCCTCGGTCGTCCGAGGCGTTCATCATCATTACCAAACCCTTGTCTCGAGTGCCGTATTTATCTTGGTATGCGTTTATCAGGTTAAGAACAAGCGTTGTTTTTCCAACACCTGGGGGACCGTATAATAATAAATGTGGGAAATATTTGGTGTCAATTATATTTTTGAAAATAATTTTATTTAACGGATTTAAAACAACATCATCTATATGACTTGGTCTATAAAATTCTACCCAAGGTACGCTACTCATTACTGTATAACTTATACCGTAGTTTCTAATATAAAATTTCAAATATCAATTATCAAATATCAATTATCAAATATCAATTATCAAATATCAATTATTATTTGGTTTACATTTTTTTTAGATATTTTGGGGAAAAATTGAAATAAAAATAACGGACAAAGATATTGTACAAACAACGTATAAGTAAAGATGTCAACAGAATCCTCCACTAAAGTTCCGTATTCTAGGTCTGTAACTACGCATGAGACTCCGTTACACCCCTTGGAGCGATCCGAAGCCGAAGGCGCCGGTTGTAAGCGTAGCGAAAAGCGAGGGAACTCCGTAGACGTTAGTCGAAGGAGTTTAAATAAAAAAAGTTATTTAGAAATATTTGTCGGCCCAATGTTTTCAAAAAAAACATCACGATTAATAGATATTTATAAGCAATATACATTTTGTAATATTCCGGTTGAAATAATAAATCATTGTGCTGACACGAGATATCACGACACGATGCTTTCATCTCACGATAAGGTAATGGTTCCGTGTATTCAGACAGACAAAATATCGGAAGTTTGGTTCAATAATAATAATAATAATAATAATAATAATAATAATCAAGAAAATCATCTAAAACTCAAAAACGCCACTGTTATTTTAATCAATGAAGCGCAATTTTTCGAAGATTTGTATGAATGTGTATTGGACATGTTAAAAGAGAATAAGCGCGTATATATTGCCGGATTAGATGGCGACTTTTCTAGGAATAAATTTGGCCAAATATTGGATTTAGTTCCGATATGTGATAAAATTACAAAATTGACTGCACTTTGTAGTATGTGTAAAGATGGAACTCTTGGAATATTTTCAATGCGTTTAACAAAGGAAACGAAACAAATGGTAATCGGTTCAGATAATTATATCCCAGTTTGTCGTCACTGTTATACAAAAAATATGTAAATCTGGAGGAAACAGAGTTGAACACTTCTGTTCACTTCGCCCACATCCGTGTTCCGAAGGAGTTTAGATAAATCATTTATCAAAACTACTTAAATCAAAAACCATTTATTAAATTATAATATAAAAATATGACAACCATTATTGATAATATTAAACCAAAGAGAGGAAGACGATCTAAAAAGGAGATTGAAATCGCGAATGCTTTAATCGCGTCAACTCAGTCGACTATTAACTATGGAGTTCTCCAAACTCCTGAAGTTACGATTACACACGAACCCGTCGGATCGCTCCAAGCTTTAGAAAATATTATCATTGAATCAACTCCTTCGGCTATTAACTACGGAGTATCCTCGCTCCAACCAAAGGAAAAGACGGAACTGAAAGAAAAGAAAGAACCAAAAGAAAAGAAAGAACCAAAAGAAAAGACGGAACTGAAAGAAAAGAAAGAACCAAAAGAAAAGAAAGAACCAAAAGAAAAGACGGAACTGAAAGAAAAGAAGGAACCAAAAGAAAAGAAGGAACCAAAAGAAAAGAAGGAACCAAAAGAAAAGAAGGAAACTGTAAATAAAAAAATAAATTCAGGAACAACTCCTTCGGCTATTAACTCCGGAGTTCCCTTGCTTTTCGCTACGCTTACACCCGGCGCCGTCGGCTACGGGTCGCACCAAATTGTAAGTAATATTGAATTGCAAATTTGTAACGACTACACAAATGAAACCACCACTCCAGATAATCTATTGTATAATACCGATGAAAATATTATTATTAAACCTCCCCCCAAAAAGAGAGGTAGAAAACCAAAGGGTGGAAAGATAATCATGCAAACATTACCTATTATTCCACAAAAAGATGTCAAACCTAATATTATTTTACATTTAAAATGTTCCATGAAGGATTTACACAGTGATGGAGATCATAATTCAAATTTTTCTATTCCGAATATCGAATCGTTTAATTTTGAGTGTTCAAAAAATGAGCAATTGTATGAGGTTATAAGTAATCCAGAATATACCGCCAGTGTTGTAACTCCATCGACTATTAACTCCGGAGTTACCTCAGGTACTATCAGTTCGCTCCAAACTCATTCGACTATAACTACGGAGTTCCCTCGGAAAACGTCGGCTATTAACTCCGTTTTCCTCCAACCACCTGAAAACACATACAACTATAATGAAAAACTCCTTGAAAATATTACATATATTTCAACTCCTTCGACCGGAGGTCCATCAATGTTTGATGGCTACGGGTCGAATCATAATACCAAGTCAAATACAATTTCAAATTCAATTTCAAGTTCAAATTCAATTTCAAACGCAAATTCCAAACATTCGCATAATCATCCATCCGACTCATCGGATTATCAAGAATGTTGCGAATCAACAGAGATTTGGAAAAAATTAAAAATGCTAGAACACAATTTACACGTAAATAATGTATCTGATAAAAAATCCGCGTGTTTTTGGTGTTCACACGATTTTGATAATCCTCCCATTTACATCCCAAAACATTTCATTAAAAATTCATATCAAGTTTATGGATGTTTTTGTACACCGGAATGCGCAGTGGCTCATTTAATGGAAGATAACATCGATACATCAACCAAATTTGAAAGATATCATTTACTCAATCATATTTATTCAAAAATTTATAATTATAAGAAGAATATTAAACCAGCTCCGAACCCGTATTATATGTTGGAAAGATTCTATGGTAATTTAACGATACAAGAGTATAGGTCATTATTAAAGAGTGAACGATTATTTTTAATCGTAGATAAACCGCTTACCCGAATTTTACCAGAATTTCACGAAGACAATGACGATTTTATTATTAACAATAAAATTATTCCATCGAATAATTATCAAGTTAAGAAAAGATTACAAAAAAAAACAATGACCAAAAATAATATTATGAATGAACAGTTTGGCGTGAATCCTTAGGAGGATGTGACGGAGCGGAACGCGTAGTTACAGACCCAAACTCCTTCGACTATAACTACGGAGTTCCCTCAGAAAACTTCGGCTGACGCCTCCGTTTTCTTCCAGAATATGGAGCGAGCCGTAGCGTCAGCGGAGGCGAGCGACTGGAACACGGATGTGGAGCGAGCCGTAGCCGTAGCCGAAGGCGCCGGTTGTAAGCGTAGCGAAAAGCGAGGGAACTCCGTAGTTATAGTCGAAGGAGTTTGGAGTATTCTAGAAAATATATTATATATGTAGAATATATACAATATATTATGAATGGATCAGGAAATGGATCTGGTCCACATAATAACAATACATATAAATGCCTAATTAATATTCAACCGCCATACGTTATAGAAAAAGATGGTGAATATTCAGGTGTTATTTATGATGCGTGGAAAAAAGTAAAGGAAAATATGCCGGAATATACTTTTGTAGAGACAATGTTTCCGACAAGCAAAAATAATTTAGAATTTATGAATACTTTTAATAAGGATGATTATGATGTTGGTATAGGATGTGTAGGAGTCACAAATGAGCGAATTAAATTGGCCTATTTTACCACTCCCATTATTATGAATAGATGTGTTATTCTTTATAAGGATAAACATTTAATGATAAGTTCCATATTGAAATTTTTTGGGATGTATTTTTTACCGTATTTTTTTGCTTTATTATTATTAAGTTTAATTTTAGGATATATATTAGCTAAAACGAGCAAACAAAAATTATCACCATCAAGGTTAATTGGTGAATCCGTCGCAGCATTATTTGGGTCAAAAGGTTCATTATTATCACACGTCACATTCAACGCAACAAGTATTATAATAATTATCATTTTGTTAATATGTTCCACATTTGGGCTACAACTACTACAGGCGTTAATTACGAATATTTTGGCAAAATCATATCTAGAAAGTGAAATTATTCGATCTTCTATCCATACAGCCAAATTACTTGGAATAGATCATAGTAATGTTCCGGACATGTTTGAAAGAAATTATGAATGTAAAATTATACGGCAAGATGATAGTTTGGAAGGTACTATAAATACATATTTAAAAGATATTAGTAAATATGATGGTATTGTTGCGAATGGAATGGAAGCATTGTATTATGCAAAAAAATATGATTTAAAACTTACACAACAATATTTTACATTAAATCAACACGGATGGATTGTAAATTTCAAACATCCACAACTACTGCAAAAATTAAATGAAACAATTCGAGTCGTATTGGATGGCGACTATATGGGCAAAACGTGTAAAATGAATTTTGGAGAGGATGAAGGATATATGTGTATATTCTAGACACTTACGACTACAGTCTTTACATATTTTCCAATTCAGTCTTCAGTTTATCTTCTTGTTTTGAATTATATTCACGCATTGAATCATTTAATTTGTGTCGAATCTGTTTGTAAATTTCTTGATTGACTGATCTTATTTCTGGTGCTTTTTTTTCAGCTATACCCATAAATGCGCGAATGACCTTTATAGCATCATTCTCGTATTCAACTAGTTTCTCTCTCGCTACATCTTCAGTATAATCAGTTTGTCTGCGAATCATATTCACCTTTTCCACAATGTCTGATTCTATAATATTATCTATACACTTACGTTCATCCATATAGATATTATCATAAATTATTTTTTAAATCATATTAAACAAAATTTACTAATATATAATATCACTATCAAAAAATGTCGCTTTTTAATAAATCACCTATTAATATCCAACCAATACTAAATGATGTAGATGAAGTAATTAAAACCGGATTAAATAAAATATTATACGATTATACGTTTCAACATTTAACAAATGAATTGGAAAAATGTAAAACAGAAATGGAATATTATAAAAAGGAATTAGATAATATTAAACATTTACAGTCGAATCCTTCGTCTAATGTTAATACAATACACATAAAAATTGAAAAGGATACTCATGTGGAGCGACCCGTAGCCGAAGGCGCCGGGGAGCGAGGGAACTCCGGAGACGTTAGTCGAAGGAGTTTAGAAAATATTAAATTAAATATTGTAGAAACTGAAGCATTACCTAACAATTCGTCTGATAATGAATGTACTTTTGATAAAATTTTATTACAAAGTGAAGCAACGTCTAGTAATAAGCGTATTTATTTAGTAAATAGTCTTCCAATTGAATCAGATAATGATACAAATAATGCGGTTCAAGAAGAGGAAGAATCAGATGAAGAGGAATCGGATGAAGAGGAATTAAAAGAAGAGAAGGAAGAAGAAGAATTAGAAGAGGAAGAAGAGAAGGAAGAAGAAGAATTAGAAGAGGAAGAAGAAGAAGAAGAGGAAGAAGAAGAAGAGGAAGAAGAGAAGGAAGATGATACAGAAACAGAGAACGAAGAAGAAGAGGAAGATGAAGAAAAGGAAGAAGAGGAAGAAGATGAAGAAAAGGAAGAAGAAGAGGAAGAAGATGAAGAAAAGGAAGAAGAAGAGGAAGAAGAGGAAGAAGAGGAAGAAGAGGAAGCATTTGAAATCGAGATTGAAGATGTAACATATTTCGCAACGGGTGAAGAAAATGGAAATATTTACGAAATTGATTCAGCTGGAGATCCAGGAAAAAAAGTAGGGTATATTAAAGACGGTGAACCAATTTTTTTCCAGGTCTAATATAAGAAGTAAATAATAATATGGCAATATTTAGTTTATGTCCACCCGCGTTTATTTATTTAGTTTTTTCAATAACTCAAATAATAATTGATACCTTCAAAGGATTATACAATACAGCATTTTTTAAGTTTATTGTAATGACTATGATTACACTTTTATTGAATGCTTTATGTCAAATGGGTTTAGGTATAGTTTCGTGGATATTTGTATTTATCCCATTTATTTTTATGACAGTGATTGTTGCAATATTATTATATATTTTTGGATTGAAAGAATCGAGTGGAAAAATAGATGAAACATCTAAGATTACCATTTTCAATTCGATGGAGCGAGCCGTAGCCGAAGGCGCCGGTGAGCGATGGAACTCCGGAGACGTTAGTCGAATGAGTTTGAAAACACCTCCATTTTATTCAACATCAACTGCATATGAAAGTTTTTATTCATAAATTAAATATTATGTAAACAATATAAATATTTATATAATATTAATGTATTAAAGCAAATGCTTGTAAGTGGACTTTTATTAAATACATCCTTTGCATTATTTTGTGGCTATACGACTCATTTATTTATGTTGAAATACGCACCCTTTATCTATAATATTTTTTTATATACGTGCTTTACCGGTTCGGTATATTGCTATACCCAAATCGAATTTCACAGTAAAAATATACTATCTTCATTTAAAACTCAACAATTTATTAATCAATTATTTGAAAACCAAAATCGTAATAAAAATTATGTTTCCGTTATAAAATCGAATAATGTTATTTTTACGTCATCATTATACAATATAATCGAACAAAGTAGGAATGAATCCTTCGTGTATGATTTTATTATAATGTCGCTTTATGAAAAAGTGGATAATGATTCAACTCCTTCGACTAACGTCTCCGGAGTTCCCTCGCTCCAAACGTTATCCAAGGAAAATAAAGTCATCTTATATAAATTGCCATCAAATGACGTGGAAATTGATTATGAAATTTGTGATTATAAATTTATTTCAATGTTTATTACAATAAAACAAGAAAAATATCAACTCACACTATCAAATGAATATTATAATTATTATGTTTCGGGTAATGTATTAAATGAGTTATTTTTCTGTTATTTGTTAAAAACCCAACACAACATAGATATTGATAAAAATGATATTAAATATATGTTAGAATTGATTGATCATAACATAAACATTCTTATATTACACGAAACCGACGAAATTATATTAGGTAAAAGTGAATGTAATATTAGGTTGTCGGATTATAAAAAAGAAGAAGAAGAAGAGGATGAAGAGGAGGAAGAGGAGGAAAACTATGATGATATGCCGCCACTAATAGCTGTGGACGATGATACAGAGGCTGAGGTGCAACTCCTTCGACTAACGTCTCCGGAGTTCCCTCGCTCACCGGCGCCTTCGGCTACGGCTCGCTCCAAACCCGAGATTCTAAAAGAAACTCCCACCCCTATACAAAAAGTTCATGTAACTCCTTCCAATTTTTCAATTCCATCTATTCTCGTGGACCTTTATAATACAAATATAAGTAATAATATTATTTTTAATAGAAAAAAGGCTGATTCATTTGAACAACAAGAATATGTACACGTCGAATAAATTACACTCATTCGACTACTTCTACAGAGTTCACCTCCGTTTTCCTCCACACATAGAATAAACAACAATAAAAAAAACAATATAAAAAAAATTGACTAAAACATGGTATAATGGTAACTCCCCAACCTACATTCGCAACAGATACAAATAGTATGGAACAAAGTGGAAACCATAAATTGTCTACCAATTGGACAATGTGGGCGCATTTGCCCCACGATACTGATTGGACAATACTTAGTTATAAAAATATATTCACAATGACAACAATTGAAGAATCAATTGCAATTTCAGAAACAATGCCTGACGTTTTAGTTAAAAATTGTATGTTATTTCTAATGAAGGAAGGAGTAAAACCTATTTGGGAAGACCCACAAAATCGTTCAGGAGGATGCTTTTCATATAAAATTAATAATAAAACCGTTCACGATGTTTGGAAACAATTGTGTTACTTATTAGTTGGCAGTACCATCAGCAATCAGCAATCATTTGTTGCGAATGTAACAGGAATTACCATTTCCCCTAAAAAAAACTTTTGTATCATAAAAATTTGGATGTCGACTTGTGCGAATCAAAATCCAGCAATTATTTCCAATGAGGTGACAGGGTTGACATCACACGGATGTATATTTAAGAAACACACACCAGAATATTAGACAAACTCCTTCGCCTAACGTCTCCGGAGTTCCCTCGCTCCCCGGCGCCTTCGGCTACGGGTCGCTCCAAAACACAATCAAAACAATAAAATATACAATTTTATTGTTTTATTACAATAAAAATCATAAAAACAATTAAAGATATCAACCATATAACAATTATAACCTAAAAAATAATATGGTTGTGAATCTGTCCATATCAGAAAAAACCATATGTTTAAATATGATTGTGAAAAACGAATCTCATATCATATTAAATACATTAGAAAACTTATGTTCTTATATTACCTTTGCGTATTGGGTGATTTCAGACACAGGCTCCACAGATGACACCAAAAGTATAATAACCGATTTTTTTAAACAAAAAAATATTCCAGGTGAATTGGTGGAACACGAATGGAAAGATTTCGGATATAATAGGACCAAAGCGCTCGAGTGCGCCTATAATAAGTCGGATTATATCTTCATTTTTGACGCAGATGATAAAATATTTGGCGAATTCAAATTACCCAACATATATGAAGTTGACCGATATCAAGTGAAATTTGGACCACACGTCGCGTACACACGCCCACTATTGGTGACAAATAGAAAGAAATGGTGTTTTACTGGTGTTCTACACGAGTCGTTGTCAAATATTGACGTAATGAATGGAGAAAAAACGTTGGAGGGGGAATATTATGTTGAATCAGGTAGGACAGGAAATAGAAGTAAAAATCCTACAAAATATCTCGATGACGCGATTGTCTTAAAAAACGCATTTAATTGTACTCTCGCATCCGACTACGGACTCGCGTGCCGGTACGCATTTTACTGCGGGCAAAGTTATAAAGACGCCGGACCACAATACATGGATGACGCCATTGAATGGTATAAGAAATGTTTAGACTTGGGTAATTGGGCGCAAGAAAAATATTATGCGTGTCTAATGATTGGTAATTTATACAAGATAAAAAATGACATTCCAAATACAATGAAATATTGGTATAAAACAGTTGAATATGACATTGAGAGAATGGAAGGAGTTGTTTGGGCGATGAAACAACTGATGGCGGATGGTCAAAATCTTGTGGTGAACGCACTATATCACAAGTTTAAAGATTATAAGAAAAATCCGCAACAAAAATTATTTATATTTGAAAATGATTATAACGATGAAATAGAATATCACAATTCGGTTTGTGCGTTTTACGTGAACGATAAAGAAAGTGGGTATGAGTGTTGTAAAAAAATAATATTAAATAATGTGATTTCATATGGTTATCTAAAATCCACGTTGTCAAACACATTATTCTATAAGGATTTATTGGAAAAGGATACAGCAACGATCGATATGTTTTATTCGGTAGATAACGCACTACACAAAATATCTTCTCTCTACAAAGAACAACTTGATCCCAAAATGGTAGAGCTTTGGACTCTGTTGTTTGAAAAAAACAGGAAAAAGCTTACACTATATAACAATTTTTCTTTTATGGAGCGAGCCGTAGCGTCAGCGGAGGTGAGCGACTGGAACACGGATGTGAGCGAAGTGAACAGAAGTGTTCCGCCTAGAAGACTGCCGAAAATATTCTTATCTTTCACCACGTGTAAGCGTTTTGACCTATTTAAACAAACCGTAAATTCTATATTGAACCATTGGACTGATATTGATAAAGTCGATTATTGGTTTTGTGTAGATGATAATTCGTCCGAGGAAGACCGTGTTAAAATGACCACATCCTATCCGTGGATAAACTATCGTATGAAAACACCAGAAGAAAAGGGGCATCGCCAAAGTATGAATATAATATGGGATAAATTAAAGGAATTGGGACCGGTATATTGGATACATATGGAAGACGATTTTTTATTTCATACAAAAATGAATTATGTAGGAGAAGCCATTAGTGCTCTAACTCAGTTGAAAGATGAAAAAGTGTGCCAAATATTATTTAATAGGAATTACGGTGAAACGATTGAGGATTATAAAGTGTTGGGACACACTAGTTCCAATACTAATTCCAATATTGTAGTTCACAATTATAAATTAGGCACATTCTCTTATTCAAATTGTCATTATTGGCCGCATTATAGTTTCCGTCCTGCCGTAATAAACGTGAAAACCGTGTTAGAATTAGGCAATTTTGATTCTACAAATCAATTCTTTGAAATGGACTATGCGATAAAATGGTATGCGGCTGGATATAAATCGGGTTTTTTCAATAGAATAACAAATCGACATATTGGGCGGTTGACATCAGAGAGACATTTGAATACGGTGAAAAATGCGTATGATTTGAACGACGTTTCGCAATTTCAACAAACTACAACGTCTAATGTTATCAAGGAAATAGTTCATGTACCAGAAATCGTAACGTTAAAGAATAATTCTATCAAAATTATTAATTTAGAACGCCGTCCAGATAGAAAAGAAGCAACTATTCAAAAAATGCAAGAGGCTGGTATTGATAAAACCATATATGAATTTGTGAAAGCAGTAGATGGGTTACAATTACAACCTACACTTGAATTAAAACAAATTTTTGAAAGGAACGATTTTGGGAGTAGAAAATGTGTTATTGGGTGTGCTCTTAGCCATTTAAATTTATGGAAACAATTGTTGACGGATGAATCACATAATTATTATATCATTATGGAAGATGATTTCTCTCTTTCCCCCCATTTTAAAACCAAAATGAGTACATTAGAATCCGATTTCATTTCCAAGGAAGTTGTATTTATAGGATATCACATGTTTGAAAAGAATAGAGTCACTCATTCACATATTTATAACAATTGTGATACTGATTTAATGAAAGTAGAATCTTTAAATAAAAGTATTTATATCGGTGGATATTTTGCGTATTCAATTAATAAACAAGGAGCCCAAATATTAGTAGATTATATTTCAACACACGGATGTAAACACGGAATAGATTATTCGAATAAAATTATGAATAACTTACAATCATATGAATGTCAACCTCAGCTTACTTTTTCTTTATGGAATGAAGCTGGTGCAAAAATAGACACAGATATTCAAACAAATTATGATTTTTTGGATTTCTCATTGATTAAAGATGATAATGTAAATACTGAGGATACTGAGGATAATCGAAGGAGTTTGAATAACATTTATATAAATGGTATAGGTGGGTTAGGCAATAATTTATATCAAATAGCAGTAGCCATTTATTACAAAGAAACATACAAAAATTGTAATATAATTTTAAATAAAAACGATGACTGGCTAAATTTTGGTTCTGGAAATAAATTTGGAAAAAATAGATTAAAAACTTCTTATTTAAATACAATATTAAATAAATTTAATACAATAGATATTGTTCCACCTGGCGATACATTATTATACAATGACTGTTTCTCGTTAAATAAATTAGATTTGTCAAATGTCACAAATAAAAACATTATAATTGATGGATATAGTCAAAATGTAGACTTATTTTTTGATGTAAAAGACAAATTATGTAGTTATTTAAATTTAGAAGATAAAGACATAGAACAACAAATGAAAGAAAAATATAACATAGATAATGAAGCAATTAATATTATGTTAGGTATTAGAATTGGAACAGACGGAGGATTTAAATATTCCAAATTTACAAAACAATCGTATAAACAAATTATAGATGGTATTATAAACTCAAACATAAATAATAATAAACCCATCAACTTATATGTACTAAGTGATATAGAAAACTTTTCTTTTATGATTGACGAATCAGATAAATATAAAATTATTTATGTAAATGACGATGATATAAGCCAAATATATGTTGGTTTAATGTGTAACTATTTTATTTTAAGTGATTCTACATTTCATTGGTGGATAGCATTTTTAAAATGGTCGAAAGACGCATCAACAAGTGTGTATTGTTTTAATAATACGGATACAACAAATAGATGTCTTCTTAATACCACTCTTAAAGCTGAATGGAAATGTGTTGACCTTATTCCGAATGAAAATTTTGTTTTTATGAAATATGTAGACCACTTTGGTAGTGATATGTTTAAAATTAACGGTTCCATTCCTATATTAATGGACCGTGCTGAAAAGGAAAAAGATTGTGTTGCGTTTAATACATTGGGGTTTTTTAAAAATGACATAAATATGGATAATTTGAAGACTTCTCCTTATTTTACTAATAATGATGGTATTTATGTTAAAAAAGAATATTATGATAAATGGAATGATACAAAAAAACCAACTCAGTTAGACGTTAAAATTGATGTTAAAGAGGGTTTAGAGCTACCCGTAGCCGAAGGTGCTGGGGAGCGATGGAACTCCGGAGACGACTGTCGAAGGAGTTATTCATTAAAAGAAATAGCAGAATATTTCGTGTTAGATAAATGCGATAAATATTTACATAATTTTATTCCCATATATGCTGATTTGTTGGACGCAAAAAGAGATAATATACGTAATTTTTTTGAAATTGGTATTGGTTCAGGAAACAATATGAGTCACGTTAGTAAATATAATTATAAAACAGGAAATAGTCTTAGAGCGTGGAAAGAATATTGTAAAAACGCAAATATATATGGTATTGATATAATTGAAGAATGTATTTTTGAAGAACCGCGTATTAAAACACATATATGCAATCAAAATGACTCTGAACAGTTAAAAAAATTAATGGATAACTTGGATGTTAAAATGGATGTTATATTAGATGATGGGTCACACGTTACTGAACATCAGGTTGTATCATTTATGACATTAGAAAAATATTTAGTAGATGATGGTATATATATCATAGAAAATATTATAATTCATAATTATCAAACCTGGAAAAATCTTTCAGTATTCTCAGATGATTATCGATCATATATTAACCGAAAATATGATGTATTTTGTTATGACCAAAGTTCTTCAAAATCTAATATTTCTGATTATATATGTGTATTTAAAAAAAAAAGGAAGATGACTCGTGTGAAAATGTTATGTAATTGGTGTTCATCGGAACAGTTGTGTAAAGAATGGTCAAATATGTGTGATGATCCAGAGAAGTTTCAATGGAATAACAATTTAGAATTAACTTGGTCTGAAAGAAAAGAAGATATTGACTATTATGTTATTGTTAACTCACCGCCAGCCAATTCATATTTTGACCCAGTGAAAACAATTGTATTTCAGATGGAACCGTGGGTTCACGATAATAACCATCACTGGGGTGTTAAAACATGGGGGAAATGGTCCGCACCGAGTCCTGCCGAATTTTTAGCCGTTCGTGGACGTAAATCACCCTATCATAATAACGCATTTTGGCAATTAGAATTAACATATAACCAGCTATTAAATCTAAAAATAACAGAAAAAAAACAACATATGATATCATCTATATGCAGTTCAAAATATTTTGATGAAGGACATATTGCACGTATAGATTTATTGAAATATATCGAACAAAAGAATGATCCGAACGTGCAAATTGATATTTATAACCAAGACAATGTTCATAATTTTAAAAACTTCAAGGGCCCAGTCAGTCCGTATGTAGATAAAAGTAAGGGGATGATGCCATATAAATATTATTTTATGATGGAAAACAATTATGAGGAGAATTTTATTACGGAAAAAATATGGGAGCCGATATTATGTGAATCGTTGGTGTTTTACTATGGCTGTCCGAATATAACAGATTATATTGATTCGCGCGCATTTGTTCTATTAGATGTAAATGATTTTGAAAAATCATATCAAATTATAAAACAAGCAATCGAAGAAGATTGGCACACCCAAAGAATCGATGTTATTCGAAAAGAAAAACAGAAAATATTATCTAATTTGGCATTTTTCCCAACCATTGAAAAAATAATAATGAATAATATAGAAAATCCGTATAGTAAATTATACAACACATATTTCCAAATTCCTTCGACTACGTCTACGGAGTTCCCTCGGAAAACTTCGGCTATCGCCTCCGTTTTCCTCCAAGAATATAATAATAAAAATTATAACAACCTACTCAAGTTTTTACACAACTATCATTCATCCGCATGGTTAGGTCATCTTAAATTCGCAATGTGGTTAGTAAATAAATATAAGCCCAAAGTTACGTTGGAATTAGGTGTGGATTACGGTCATTCTGCGTTTGCGTTTGCAAGTGAAGGTATTGGAAATGTATACGGGATCGATTGTTTTGAAGGAGATATACATGCCGGACATAGAGACACTTTACAAACCTTGAATGATACCAAAAAATATTTATTAGATAACCAATTGATAGTAAGAGATAATTTGTTCCCAATAAAAGGATATTTTGATGAGATATATAAATCATTTAATCACACTGTTGATATTTTACATATAGACGGACTACATACATATGAAGCAGTGAGTAATGATTTTAATACATGGATTAATAAAACACACGATAATTCTATTATATTAATGCATGATGTAATATCTTTTAGAGACAGTGTTGGTAAATTTTTTGATGAAATACCGTATCCAAAAACATTTTTTTCACATTCTGCTGGATTAGGAGTTGTGTCAAAAAATCAATCTATAATTGATGATATAAATAATATTTGGTTAAATAATAACAACCCAAAAAAATATTGTTTCATTCATAGTTGTCATCTAAAAGAAGTAGGGATAAATATATTAAATGAGTTAATTAGTAATTTGATAAATAGTAATTCAATACAATATTTTGAAAAAATATTTGTAGTGAATATTGGTGAAAAAATAGACCAGAATGATTTCCATCATAATAAAATTAAAATAATCAATTATTCGGATGATGTCAACTTATTTGAAATCCCAACTATTAATTTGATTCGTACATTTTGTGAATATAACGATAATTGTGAAATATTATATTTGCATACAAAAGGCGTGACGTGTCCCAATAGTAAAAATGTATCTGATTGGAAAAATATGATGACATATTTTCTTGTAAATAAATGCACGGAATGTTTTGAATTATTGAAAAAGTATGATACGGTTGGGTGTAATTACACAGAAGCACCACATAAACATTATAGTGGTAATTTTTGGTGGGCGAATAGTAGCTATATTAAACGTTTATCAAAAATACCGTGTGATAGTAAAAGGCACGATGCTGAATGGTGGATTTTATCAAATGATACCGTAACTCCTTCGACTGTCGTCTCCGGAGTTCCCTCGCTCACCGGCGCCTTCGGCTACGGCTCGCTCCATACTATTTGTGAAATACATCATTCTGGAATAAATCATTATCTTACTGAGTATTCTTCTGAAAAATACTCCACTATCGTTCCAAACTCCTTCGACTAACGTCTACAGAGTTCCGTCGTTTTTCGCTACGCTTTTCGCTATGCTTACAACCGGCGCATTTTGCTTTGCTGAAGGCTACGACTCGCTCCATATTCTCGAACTCCTTCGGCTACCGCCTACGGAGTTCCCTCGCTCACCGGCGCCTTCGGCTACGGCTCGCTCCAAAGTTTGGAGGATAAGTTTTCTAAACAATTAACCATCCAATAGAAACACCGGCGTCATAAAAAGTATAACTATAAACTTGATTGATTAAGTTTGATGCTGGAGGATTATTGTAAATAGAAACATTACCAGCCGGTAAAAATCCAAAAATAGTAAATCCGTAATTAACCTGAGCAGACGAAACAGAAAAATTAATTACACCACCAGTTTGAGTTCCAGCAGACGGAAGAGTAATACTATAATCCGTACCAGTTCCATTGTGATAATATAATTTACCATATGCGGTCCCAGTAAGAGTAAGTGGTGTTGACACGGCAACAAGAGCAGAGAAACTAATACCGCCTGCGGTTCCTTTTAAACCAGTCGCACCAGTCACACCAGTCGCACCAATTGAACCATTTGGACCTTGAGAACCAGTAGATCCAGTTTTTCCAGTAGGACCAGTTGCCCCAGTAAATCCCACCGGACCAATTGCCCCCCGAGAACCCGTAGATCCTTGTGGACCAGTAGGTCCAGGTCCTCTTAAATCACAACATTTTTTTGAACCTAAGTAACTGGAATAGCCAGACATTTTATATAATAAATTATTATAATATATAAAATTTTATATTTGAACCATATATCACCAATCATTATTTATGAAAAATATGGAATTATGGAATTATGGAATAATGGAATTTACGACGATGGTAGAGCAGACAAACATAAACGAATGGTTCCGAGCGACGCCACGTCATATTTAACTACTAAAGGCAAATCATTCTCCAAATAAATTTCAATTTGTGAACACAAGTTTGTACATTTAATAAAATATCCTAAATTCTTCAAAGAAAATTCACCTTGAATGATTTTGGAAGCGTCTTGCTTCAAGATAAATCCCATATTGCCATCCGATTCGGCGCGATGAATCTCGGCGGACGCAAACTGCCCAGAGCATTTGAAAATCAATTCACTTCCGACAGATTTAATCTCTAATTTATCGGAAATACACGACAAATCGCGGATGATTTTTTGGAAATCGGCGGAAGGCAAATTAATGACGGAAGAGAATTTCACATCAGGATACTCAAGCTCCTCGGGCTCAGGTTCAATCAATCGCAACTTCTGGGTCTTACATTGCTTAATCTCTCCATTCTCAAATTTCAAAGACAGATGGGAAACAATTCCATCAGCGTAATCCGCATTTTCAATATAAATCGTCAAAGTATCATCATTGTCTATCGAATTAATTAGCTTGAATAAATGGAACATATTTACACCGATAATAATTTTCTCTTTTTTACATTCGTAGAACTCAAAATTCTGCGCTTCCAAAAAGCAATGGATGAGAATGGTGTGACTTTTATCCATATTGATAATTCGTATTCCATCCGGTTGGAAAATAATATTGGTCTCGAGCAAAATATCCTTCATTGCTCCAATTAAGGTGCGAAACGGACTAATTTGTACTGTTTTTAATGTTAAAATATTGCCATCTACAGAAGAATTTGACGCAGTCGACATAATAATTAAATTTAATTAAAAATCTTTAAACCCTTTGTAATTTAAAACGCTATTTTTTATAAAATATTATTTTTATAAAAATTATTTAAAAGTGAATTATTATATTGTATTAGTAAAATGAATGTGGAAGAATATGTCAATAAAATTAAAATATTAGAATATGAAAATATACAATTAAAAAATAAACTTAAAATATATACTGCGCCAACGCGTAATAAAAATTATTACGAAAGCCACAAAGAAGATATTATACTAAAAACAAAAGAATACAAGGATAATCTTCCACTTGAAAAGAAAAAAGAATATGCAAGAACTGCATATTTGAAAAAAAAAGATAAAATAAATAGTTTGAATGAAAAAAAACAAAATGAAACTATTTAGGGAATTATATATTTATGCGTATAAATATATAAATATATTATCTTTAGGTATAATATAGGATGGTGAAAAAGAAGAAGGACGAAAACATCCCAAAAGTTAAAGTTGTTAGAGATGACGTGAAACAACGTAAGGAAGACAATAAAAATACGGATTTTACGTGTATCAAAAGTTCGTGGAAATCATTTTGTAAAAATAATCTTTTAGCAGATACGATTGTAGAAGACATTTTACCAAAGATTAACACTATCAGTTTCTTATCATATAAATTGTTAAACTATCATTTTACAAGGTTATTGGAAGAAAATAAACCTTTACCAGAAATAAAACAAAATCTTTTTTATCAAGCGTGTTGTATGGTTTCACGACTAAAATATACAAAGGATACAACGGATACAACAACCGAACTATATAAAAGTTTTTCACAAATGAAAGAGTATATAACTGATGCTTTACCAGCACGTGATTATTTGTGTTTAGGATACATTACTAATTTGAATAAATTGCAACTTACTATGACGAATAATCATTTGAAATTGAACTTCTATAATCGTTTCCGTAAATATTTGAAACTACGAACTGGTGAAACCGATAATGCTGTTGTGTATCATTGGTTAAAGGATATTTATGAAGTAAAGTATGAAGGGAAAAATACATTTATTTTGTATATGCGTGAATGGTTAAAATACACACCGACCGAAGCAAATATAGTGAAACATTCTAATCATTTCGTTAAGATTTATTATTCTATTTTGAAGGAGTTTGAAAAATATCCAGAAACAAAAGGAGTAAGAACATTCACTTTATTACCACATAAGCACGGATTTACACAATCGCATATAACTATTTGTAATGCTGGGTTAGAAAATACGCTCAAATATATCGCGAATGAATTGAAACGTGCTAATAATAATATTGATAGTGGTTTAGATGTGAAAAAGTTTGCTGAGAATAGTAACGATTATTGGAAAGAATTATTCAATATTACAAAATATGAAACAAAAAATAAAAAGTTTGGGTATACAATTTTAACGGATGGTAAAAGCGTAGTGTTGCAAATGCGAAAACCTGTAAAACCAGAAAAAACAGCAACTCAATATACCGAGCAACAATACGATAACTTTTTAGGAATTGACCCTGGAATAAGGGCATTGATTACTTCTTATGATACAAATGATAAAGTTATTCAAGTATCCACCAGAGAATACCGACGCGAAAGTAAAATGATTTATGCTTGTAAGAAACGAGAAAACTGGTATAAAAGATGGGAACATTATGAAGAATGGAAACTTATACCTACTATAAAAACCAGTAAAACAAGTGTAATGAAGGAATATTTCAAATATGTATTTCCCAGATTGCGAATATTTACAGAGTTTCATATAGAAAAGGGTTTCCGTAATTTGAACTTCACGTCATATTGTAGAAGCAAAGCAACATTAGCAAAAATCTGCGAACGCATAAGCGGTGTAACCAAAAAAACAAAACATATGAAAACATTAGTAGGTTTCGGTGATTATTCCCAGCAACACGGATTAGTAAAATCTCACCCAACTACACCTATTTTACGTTTGAAAAAGGAACTTCGTAGGTATTGTAAGGTAGTTGATATAGATGAATACAAAACCAGCAAAACGTGTTCTTCGTGTAATAAAGAAATTGTATTATACCGAAATCGTATTCAACGAAAAAAAATGGGAGTTTTAGAACCCATAGCAAAAATGACTAATATCCATAGTGTAATCCGTTGCAAACACAACGAGTGCAAATTATGCTGTATGGATAGGGACATTAATGCTTCCAAAAACATATTAGGGTTGCTTCTCAATCAATATAGAGGAGAAGAAAGACCAGTATGTTTTAGACCAGAAAAAATTGCCGTGAAACCTCGCAAGAGTGATAAGCGTGCAAAGGCGTGCGATTCGCCATTACTAACTTGATTTTTTTTAATGTCGTGAAAACGGCGTTTTAAATTACCAAGGGTGTAAA